>Ga0123335_1001966_pt1 | contig 31906 bp, 26 predicted proteins | sample BiotimSIPDNA_2_FD_89707 | JGI IMG/M metagenome (GOLD analysis project Ga0123335, IMG submission 89707) | Anaerobic biogas reactor microbial communites from Washington, USA - Biogas_R2 time_0 SIP DNA | ecosystem: Engineered > Bioreactor > Anaerobic > Unclassified | place: Washington, USA... | reverse complement strand
TTGTAAACAGCAATCTTCTGCTTTAAAATCACTTAAAATAACCCGTTATTCCTGCGTGATTTTGCATTGAATCTTACTGTTTACAAGCGGTCTGAACTCAAAAATAAAGTCGAACTCAGGTTACTATAGGCAAAAGAGTAAAGGAAAACATGAAATGTCTGACTACGACGCACCAACCAAATAGCATTTAAATGAGCCCACTGTAAAATTTAGCTCCATTAAAACAGGCAGCTTGCGTTCGTCGTTAGAAAGCCACACGTTCATCGGGTTCCGTTTGTTGAAAAACCTTCCGGCAATTTTTAGCGGCTCAAGCCTTATGCACTCAAACTCGCCAAAATCGGTTTCAATTTTCTCAATACCGGCATATTTTAGCTCGAGCATATACCATTCATCGGTATCCCAAAAAGGAATTTCGACAACTTGATTTTTTTGAAGGTTTTGAAGTTTATCTGAAAAACGGACATGATAAATAAGTGCAGAGATGTCGCAAATACCATATTTTACATCGTGCCAACCTGAATTATCGCTAAAAACTACTTCTTCATCGTGAAAATAAAGTATTTCTTCCTCAAATCTGTAATCTTTTTCTTTTAACTTTTTTAACGATTTTCCAGGAAGTGTTTTGTTCTTCTCGATAAAACTTTCGAAACGGTCGTTCACAGCAAATAAATCATCGGCCAAGCCTGTGGTATAACCATACAAAACCGCATGAATATTTTCTTTGTTATCGATACTCTCTATATTGGTTTGATAAAAAGCCTCGCCGCTTTTCACGCCAGCCAGGCGCAATTCAAAAGTTAGTTTCTCTGGGTTTTTTTGCGCAACAGCATTGAAAACCACGAGCAACATCAAAAGGGCGAAGCATGTTCTCATACAACAGCATTGTTAAAATTAGTATCTATAACGACTTTTAATTCAAAAAATTATATCAAACAAATTGAATTAAAAGACAACAATCAGTAATGAACCAAAAACCATTCCATAAAAAAAATACGGTTGAAAACCCAGTAACACCGACCGGTTGACGAGCTGTAAAGGATAAGGCTTGTAACGCAACCTATTGTGTTTCCATATTTTTTTTATTTTTGCAAAGTTTAAATATAAAAATTGAATTTAGTATATGGCAACTACTGCAGATATCAAAAACGGGATGTGTATTGAGTACAACGACCAGTTGTTTTCTATTGTATCGTTCCAGCATGTTAAACCAGGCAAAGGTCCGGCATTTGTTCGCACCAAATTAAAAAATGTAAAAACCGGAAAAGTAATCGACAATACATTTTCATCGGGTGTGCGTATAAATGTTGTCCGCATTGAACGCCGTCAGTACCAATACCTGTACAAAGACGAAATGGGTTTCAATTTCATGCATACCGAAACCTTTGAGCAAATATCGGTGCCCGAAGCGATGATCGACAACCCTGGCTTATTGAAAGAAGGGTTTATTGTAGAAATAAGCTTTCATGCCGAAACCGAAACCCCGTTAACCCTTGAAATGCCTCCATTTGTTGAACTTGAAATTACCTATACCGAGCCAGGCGAAAAAGGCAATACCGCAACATCTACAGCATTGAAACCGGCAACTCTCGAAACGGGAGCAACGGTAATGGTTCCTATATTCATCAATACCGGCGATGTTATTAAAGTAGATACCCGCGACAATACATATTCCGAAAGAGTAAAAAATAAATGATGCTTGAAGCCTTCCAAATACAAACGGAAGGCTTTACCTTTGTTTACATCTAATATTTTCAGTTTATTAAACCTTAATCCTATGGCTACAATTGATAACGGAGCTAATAAAAAAGACCTTAACCGGGAAACTATTTTGCAAATAGCTCAGGAGATTTTCAGTAAATACGGCTATAAAAAGACCACTCTCGACGATATTGCAAATGCAGTGAGAAAAGGGAAAAGCTCGCTCTATTATTACTTCAGCAGCAAAGAAGACCTGTTTCAGGCTGTAATAGCCAAGGAAGTTGATATTCTGAAACAAGCCCTCGAAAAAGTGGTGTTCCGCTCAATGGACCCCGAAGAAAAATTGCGCGAATATATCCTTACTAAACTTACCACCTATCGCGACCTCGCCAACCTTTATAATGCTCTTGAAAACGATGTTACTGCCATTGGATTCATAGAAGAAATAAAAGTGAAAAACGAGAAAGAAGAAATAAGAATGATTAAACGAATTCTTATTGAAGGAGTTAGACGCGATAAATTCAACATCGACGACTTAAACCTTACAGCTATCGGAATCACTACTGCTATTAAAGGTCTCGAGATGCCTCTTTCGACTGGAAACTATGGCTCCTTCGACATTGAAACCTCAGTTGATAATATTGTACGCATAATATGCTACGGAATAATGAGAAGGGATTAACAAAAAATCCCTTCTCTTCTTTTTTCACTTCCTGCGCCCTTCCATCCCAGGGGTAATTTATACTCATTAAGAGTTAATATTTCGTTTTCGTTCAACATTTCAATCTAATGTTCTACTTCCGGTGAATGTTAATTGAAACCGCAAGGTAAGTAAACTTCCTAGTCGGTACTTTTTATATCTACCATATCGTAGTTACCTACAGTACAGCCTCTTATATATGTGTGCTGTAATTTCTTCATACTGAAAGTACAAACCCCAACAGGCTCAATTTAGCGTTTAATAATTTTGTAATATTTTTTTAATCCCATTGTAACCCTTTACATTGACTTTTGTGTTGTATTAAAAGATCAATCTTATATGAAAAAAATTACCGTACTCATTCTGATTTTTTGCTTTATGTCTGTTTTAAGTTACGGACAAGCAAATGATGAAAATTTCACCCCAACAGGGAAAGTTTTTATGAGGATATTCACCAACGTGCATTCAACCATAAGCAACGGAAATGTAGCTTCAGCATTCGAACTCGACAGGGCATACATTGGTTACGATGCCCAGCTTAGCAAACAATTTTCAGGAAAGATTAATATCGATATCGGCAACCCAGGCAATGGAAGCGCTTTTGAAATGACAGCATACATCAAAAATGCTTATCTCAGCTATACTAATACAAGGTTTTCAGCATCTTTCGGGTTAATTCCTACCATACAATTCGACCAACAAGAAAAGACATGGGGTTACCGCTACATTGAGAAATCATTTCAAGACGCATACAAATTCGGTTCAAGTGCCGACTTAGGCTTCAGTGCCAACTACAAATTTACTAATTGGCTCGATGCAAGCCTGATAATCATTAATGGAGAAGGATATAAGAAACTCCAATCGGACAGCATTTTTAAAGCCGGGCTGGGGATAACCGTAAAACCAATACCAAATCTCATGCTTTCCGGCTATTACGATGCAATGGGAAGCGAAAACACACAAAACACACTGGCGACCTTCATAAGCTACCGCTTCGATAAAGGAAGCTTTGGCGCAGAATTCAACCAGCAAAACAACACAGGCAATATCAGCAATCGAACATTGTCGGGTTTCTCGGTTTATGCCACCGCAGTCCCTTCAAAAAAAACGAGGGTATTTGCCCGGTTCGATCAACTGACTTCCAACACATTACCTTTGGGAACAGCAAATTGGAACCATAGCAAAGACGGTAGCCTGGCCATGGCTGGAATTGAATATGAACCCGTGAAAGGCGTAAAAATATCCCCTAATTACCGCCTTTGGAGCCCGGCTGATCAAGACAAAAAAAGTACACATTTCATCTACCTTAATTTTGAAATAAAATATTAAAACATTGAAAATATTTTAGTTATGAAGAAAACAATGATTATTATACTGGTAATGGCAACAATTGTTTCCTGCCAGTCGACAACGAAAAAGAACAGCACAGAAAAAAAGGTGTCATTAACAGCAGCTGGGGCAACATTCCCAATGCCATTCTACAACATGGTATTTAAAATGTATGCCGATAAAGAAGCTACGTCAGTTACTTACGGAGGTATTGGTTCGGGAGGCGGAATACGCAGCCTGAGCGACAAAGTAATCGATTTTGGGGCAACCGATGCATTTATTGAGGACGACAAACTTGCCGAAATGCCGGCAGAAGTGGTGCATATTCCAACCTGTATGGGTGCTGTGGTAATTGCCTACAACTTACCGGGAGTCGATGGGTTAAAACTATCGCCCGAATTGCTGGAAAAGATTTTTATGGGAGAAATAACCCGTTGGAACGATGAGCAAATTGCAGCTAACAACCAGGGAATTACCTTACCTGCCCAAAACATAACTGTGGTATATCGTTCAGACGGTAGTGGCACAACTCAAATATTCAGCGATTACATGAGCAAAATTAGTTCAAAATGGGCAGAGAAGGTAGGTGCGGGCAAATCGCTCAACTGGCCAGTAGGTATGGGAGCAAAAGGAAATCCAGGGGTTGCAGGTACCATATCTGCTACAACTGGTACTATCGGGTACATTGGCTCTGAATATTCATTCTCGATGAAAATACAAACTGCACAAATACAGAATAAAGCCGGCAACTATGTAGAGCCCGATATTGCCAGCATTAGTGCTGCTGCCCAAGGGAATATCCCTGCCGATACCCGGGTGATGTTGACCAATTCCGATCATCCCGAGGCCTACCCGATCAGTGCGTTCACTTGGATTATTCTTTACAAAGAACAAGCCTATGGAAATCGCACGCTAGAACAGGCAAGCGCTACCGTAGAATTGCTCGAATGGCTTATTTCACCCGAAGCCCAATCGGTAGCCGAAAAAGTACATTACGCCCCTATTCCCCAGCCAACTGTAGAAAAAGCAAAAGCAATATTGAAGTCGGTAACTTATAAAGGTGAACCCATTTTATAACCTGCAATGAACAGCGACAAAATAACAAGGATTGTATTACTATTGGTGTCAGTACTCATTTTGGTGATTGCTGCAGGAATGGTGTTTTCGCTTGTTTACGGGGCTATACCAGCCTTTCAAAAATTTGGAATAAAATTCATTGTTTAGAATAACTGTGACCCCACCCAAGGGCGCGAAAATTATGGTGCGTTGCCATTCATTGCCGGCACGCTGATCACCTCGGTGTTGGCATTGCTCATTGCATTCCCGTTATCATTTTCTACCTCGCTGTTTTTAGGAGAATATTTCAAAAAAACACGTATCGCCAAGGTTGTCAGCACCATGGTTGATCTGCTTGCTGGAATTCCATCGATTGTATATGGTTTATGGGGCTTTTATACCTTACGGCCCATAATGATTAAATTTGGAATAGGAGACCAAGGCTTCGGGATATTCACGGCAAGTTTAATCCTGGCGATAATGATTATACCGTATGCCACATCGTTAAGCAACGAGATTATTTCAATGGTTCCTGCCGATCTGAAAGAAGCGGCATACTCGCTTGGGGCAACGCGGCTCGAAGTAATAGCTACGGTAACCGTACCTGCGGCACGATCAGGCATTGTTGCAGGATATATTCTGGCTTTTGGCCGGGCAATTGGCGAAACAATGGCTGTTACCATGCTCATTGGAAATTCGAATGTTATCCCCAAAAGTATTTTCGATACTGGAAACTCAATGGCCAGTTTAATAGCTAACCAATTTGGCGAAGCCGATGGACTGAAGTTGAGCGCACTAATTGCCATCGGACTGATTTTATTTATATTGACTGGCATAATAAACAGCATTGGAAAGTTTATTATCAAAAAAATGAGTTAAGATGGAAAACAAGAACATACTGATGCAGGCCGACCACAGCCGTTCACGACTCATGAAGGAAAAAGCTTTTCTATGGATTGTTGTGTTCTTCTCGGTGATAACCATTTCTCCTATAATACTCATAATCTGGCGTCTTATTCAGAAAGGGATACATCAGCTTAGTTTTTCATTCTTAAGTAAAACCACACCCGATGCTTTTGAAGCAATGACGGCAGTAGCAGCAGGGGAACGGATTCCAGGAGGAATTGTTAATGGGATAACCGGCACATTGCTCATGGTAGCCTTAGCTGCGATAATTGCCATTCCTACAGGTCTCATTTCCGGAATTTACCTGTATGAAAACCCAGGGAAAAGACTGGCAAACCTCATTCGTAATGTAGCCGATATATTACAAGGAGTTCCATCAATTGTACTTGGGCTCATATCTTACCTTTGGGTTGTACGCTATGTAACCCAAGGGTTTTCGGCCTTGGCGGGAAGTGTGGCCCTATCAATAATGATGCTGCCGATGATTGTCCGTTCTACAGAAGAAACACTGAAAATGATCCCCATAACAATAAAAGAAGCCGCTTTGGCATTGGGTGTGCCCTACCATAAAGTAATTTTGAGAGTACTTATTCCCACATCTTTTAGTGGCTTAAGTACCGGAATTTTGCTGGGAATTTCGAGGATTATCGGTGAAACTGCACCCTTAATGCTCACCGCACTCGGCAGCACAGCTATTAATTGGGACATTACAAAGCCAACCAGTGCCATACCGCTTTTGGTCTGGGAATTTTACAATAACCCCTATATGGTAGACATGATTTGGACATCGTCGCTATTATTGATGATAATAGTATTGTCATTCAATCTCATGTCGAAACAAATTGGAACAAAAAGAAAGTAAATGGGAAACGAAAACATCATATCGGTCAATAACCCGATCCTCTCGGTGCGAAACCTCACAGTCGCCTACGACCATGTACCTGCGGTTAAAGATGTTACTGTCGATTTCAAAAAGAATTCTGTAACCGCAATTATGGGTCCATCGGGCTGCGGGAAAAGCACCCTATTGAGGGCATTTAACCGCATGCACGAGCTATACGAAAACATCGAAACTACCGGAACTATTCTCATGGGCGATGTCGACATAATGAAAATGCCCACGATAAAGGTGCGGCGAAGAATGGGTATGGTTTTTCAACGCCCCAACCCCTTCCCTACCATGAGTATCTATGACAATGTAATTTCGGGATACAAGCTCAATGGCATACCCCTGAAAAAGAGCGATAAAGATGAAATTGTTGAACGGTCGCTAAGCGATGTGGCGCTATGGGACGAGGTAAAAGATTCACTCAATAAAAAGGGAACATTCCTCTCGGGGGGACAACAACAGCGCCTTTGCATAGCCCGGGCGTTGGCATTCAACCCCGAAATAATACTGCTCGATGAACCCACTTCGGCACTCGACCCCATTGCAACATCAAAGATTGAAGACCTGGTGGTGAAGCTAAAAGAAAACTACACTATTATTATGGTAACACACAACATGTCGCAAGCGGCCCGTATTTCTGATTACTCACTTTTTATGTATCTTGGAGAATTGGTTGAATATAACAAAACCAAAATCATGTTTACAAACCCCAAAGACCGCCGAACCGAAGAATACCTTACTGGAAAATTTGGTTAATAACCTAATTATAAAGATTGTATGTCACAGAAAAAAGAAGAAGCAATACAAAAGGTCATGACCGAATTTGAAAGCATGGCCAACCTGGTACTCAGTCAACTCGACAGACTGGAAAGTTTTTTTCAGTCGGGTGAAACCAATCTGCCTGAAAAGTTACGCGAAGAGTTCGATGCCAACGAGAAATTAATCGATCAATATGAGGTAAAGCTTAGCGAGCGCATTATAAATACCATCGTGCTTTTCCAGCCGGTTGCCTCAGATATCCGTCAGTTAATTGCGTGTTACCGAATAATTATTAACCTTGAACGGATTGGGGACTATACAATCAATATTGTCAAATTCTTCAGCGAGATAAAAAATCTGGAGTTGTATGAACAAATGATTGGTGCGATAAACCCCATGCTCATTACCAGCACGCAAATGGTAACAAAATCGCTGCTTTCCTACATCCATCACGACAAAGAATACGCCATCTGGACAATAAAAAACGACGATATGGTAGACGATATGAACAGGAAATTGCTCAAAGGAATGGTTTCACGCAGCAAATCGTTCGACGATAAAAAGAAAACCCTCATAAGCTTTATCACCATCAAAGACATGATGGACAATATTGAAAGAATGGCCGACCATGCCACAAACATTGCCGAAGCAGCCATTTATTATATGGAAGGAAAAGACATCAGGCACCATCCGCTCGACGACGAAATGATGAATATAAACCAATGACACTACTATACGAGAAAGAAAAATATTACTGGAATGATAGAAGACGATATAAAAATATTGGTTGTTGACGACGAAAAAGATCTCTGCGAAATTCTGCAATTCAACCTTGAGAGCGAAGGCTATGAGGTAGATACCGCAAATTCAGCAGAAGAAGCGCTTAAAAAGAACCTGCACGAATACGACCTCATCCTGCTCGATGTAATGATGGGTGGAATGTCGGGGTTTAAAGCGGCCGACACTATGCGTAAACAAAAGCAAATTGAAATACCCATAATTTTCATTACCGCCAAAAGCAGTGAAAACGATCTTCTTACAGGGTTCAATGTGGGCGGCGACGATTACATTCAAAAACCCTTTTCGGTGAAAGAAGTGATTGCCCGGGTAAAAGCAGTGCTTAAACGAGGAAAACATACATCAACCGAAAAAATAAGCTGCGACACGCTGGAAATAGACCTGTCGAGAAAGCTGGCTTATATCGACGGACGTATTATTGATCTGACACGCAAAGAGTTCGACATTCTTCTTCTGTTAATGAAAAAAAAGGGAAGCTATGTTAGTCGCGAAGAAATTCTCGATCGGGTTTGGGACGACGATGTTGTTGTTACCGAACGAAATGTAGATGTAAATATAGCCCGTTTGCGTAAAAAAATTGGCGAATACGGGAACCATATTAAAGGTAAAACAGGCTACGGATACTTGTTTGAAGAGTAAGCATGCCAACCCTGGGTACAAAAAATAAATAACAAAACGGGAAGCGAGCAACATTTCAATTTCCGGTATAAAAATGAAGACTATGACATTGCAACGGAACAAAACATTTCAAAACAGGATTTTTTTCTCGTTTTTTGCAGCCTTTGCACTGCTTGCAACAGCCGTGCTCACCTTTCAATATCAGCGAGAAAAAGAGTACCGGGTTAAGCAGCTCGAGAATACTCTCGACAACATCACGGTCATTGTCCATAATTATATCGATCAGAACAACCTTCTCGAAACAAAAAATTTTAATGGTATAAACACACTCGTTGATCTTCTCCCCAGTGAAGATGAGCGAATCACCATAATCGATTCGAAAGGCAATGTACTTTTCGACAGTTTTGTCGACAACATTGCCTCGATGGAGAACCACCTTGAAAGGCCTGAAATACAAAAAGCCTTTTTTTCAGGAGTAGGCAAAAATATTCGTAAATCGGCCACTACCAATACAGAGTTCTATTATTATGCCCGCTACTACAACAACTACTTTGTACGCACTGCTTTAGTATACGATGTTCAGGTGAAAAATTATCTCCATATTGCCCAAACATTCATCATATTTATTATCGTTCTGTTTGCATTAATGTGGCTAATAATAAGCATTGTTACCAAAAAAGTTAGCAGCTTTGTTACCCAATTGAAAGATTTTTCGGTAAAAGCGGCTATTGGCGAAGAAATACAAAACGAAAAAACATTCTCCGACAACGAGTTTGAAACAATAAGCCAGCAAATCAAAAAAATTTACAACCAACTTAATGGGGCAAAAGCAGCACTATCGAAAGAGCGCGATAAATTGTTCCAGCACCTCAACGTGTTGCACGAGGGCATTGCCTTTTTCCATCCCAACAGAGAACGCTTCCTAACCAATAGTCATTTTATTCATTATGTGAATATTATTTCAGAAAAATCAACTGTATCTGCTCCAAACGTTCTTGAAATACCGGAATTAAAAACTCTTGTCGATTTCATAAACCAATACCAGAATGAAGCGTTTTCGTCGGCACCCGACCTGCCAAGCATGTGTATCACCGTTGAAAAAAATGAATTTGTATTCGACATAAAAACCATAATCTTCTCCGACAAAAGCTTCGAGATATTGATTACAGATACCACACGACTCGAAAAACGAAAACAGATAAAACAACAGCTTACCGCAAATATTGCACATGAACTAAAAACGCCGGTTGCATCGCTAAAAGGGTATCTGGAAACATTACTGACCATGAAGGAAATACCTGCCGAAAAACGCCAGTATTTCACCGAAAGGGCATTTGCCCAAGCCGAGCGGCTTACCAGCTTGCTAAACGACATTTCGCTGTTAAACAGCATTGAAGAGGGGGGCACTTTTCACGAAATGAAGGAAGTTAACATTTCACGAGTCGTTTCAGAGGTTATTGAAAATCAAGAATTACGACTCAATGAGAAAAATATACATTGTGAAGTTGAAATTTCGGAAAACATAACCGTAACGGGCAACGAAGCCTTATTGTCGTCGGTGTTTCTCAACTTAGTAGAAAATACGATACGATATGCTGGCGAAGACCTCACGATAACAATACGTAACTATCACTCAGACAGCAAGTATCATTATTTTTCGTATTCCGACAACGGTGCCGGGATCGGAGAAGAACATTTATCGCGCATATTCGAACGTTTTTATCGCACCGACGAAGGACGGTCGCGTCAAACCGGGGGCACCGGGCTGGGCTTATCGATCGTAAAGAATGCGATAACATTGCACAAAGGTGAAATATCGGCACGGAACAAAGCGGGAGGTGGCCTCGAATTCCTTTTTTCGCTGGGCAGGGCGTGGTAATACATTTTCAGAAAGTTAACATTAAATGTTAGTTTAAAGGAGAAGAACAATGAGTTCTTGTTTGGTCTCAAAATGCATAAGCACTTTAATTATAAAAATACAAAAGCACATCTTTCGATGTGCTTTTGGCTTGCAATTCGCATTTTCTAACTAACAATCTATCATAAATAAGTCAACGAGGGGCAACTACATGTCGCTTAAAAATTGCCCCAGGCCCTCATCATTTCGGGAACAATGTAACATTCGCAGTTTTCACTTGCGAAACATATTCCAACGGGTTAGTACTCGATCCAAGAGCTCCGGTACCTGCATCGACAACCAACACTGCCCTAACGCGGAAATCAACATTAGTTGGCTGGTTTGCAGGAAATTTACGAAGCATGGCATCGTTGAATTTCTTCACTCCTACTTTCAATTCATCGGGCTTGTTGGCCGAAACCACCGAAACCGGTTTATCGAACGATTCGCCCGAAATTGTTGCCTCGAGGATATATTTTGCTGAAACTTGGAAACCTGTTTCAACAGCACTGGCAATAAACCTAAGGGTATCGGAAGCGTTGGCCGCTTGTAACGACAAATTGGGAATGGTTGTCAATTCAGGTGCTACAGCATTTTCAACAAGATAAACCCTGTCTTCCTCTTTCTCGCACGACAATGAAACGACAAAAAGGCAAGCAATGAATGTGTATTTTAACATTTTAGACATCATAGCATTCACATTTAATATTAATAACCAATGTTCTGTTCAATATTTGGATTCGAAGCAACCTCATCACTGGGGATTGGGAATATATTCATGTGTTTTTCGGTAGCAACACCTTCAAAAACACCGCCTTTCCATTGCCAGTTGTATCCTCCGTCGGTGAATTTTCCAAAGCGCACCAAATCGGTACGACGTTGACCTTCGAAATAGAATTCGCGTCCACGTTCATCGAGGATAAAATCGGCCGTAACATCCGATGCCTGGATGTTGCCCTCAGTGTTTCCGTAAGCCCTTTCACGAACTAAATTGATATCATTTTTAGCCGCTTCTTTATCGCCTAAACGGAACGAAGCTTCGGCACGCATCAACAATGCATCGGCATATCGGAATATTGGGTAATCGGTGCAAGCGTATGCAGGGTTGAAGGTTTCAGGCAAACTACCGTCAGCATTTTTGGCAGTAAATTTATACACTCCAATGCCATAGTCACCACTCGATGAAGCGCTTGGAATATCAATGCTTTGTTTCATCTTGAGCAGAACCCTCTTGTCTTTACTCTGAGAGAACATATTATCGGATGCAGGAACCGGAACATTTCCATAGGTTTTTAGCGTATCAACAAGAATGTTCATGAAGTTTTTACGGGTCCGGTTTCCGTTCCAGTTGGTATTTAAAGTAAGCCCGTGGAAATCTTCAGCCCGGACATATACTGCATCACTACTCGACTCGATGATAAATGTTGTTCCAACATACCCTTGGGTGTAAGTTCCGTCTTGTTCCCATGCAAAAATCATTTCAGGGTTATGATATCCATCGTTATCGGCGCTGAAATTCTGGCGATAATTGCTTGCCAGCGAATACTTATTCGAGTTGATAACCTTGTCGGTATAAATTTTACAGCTATCCCACTTTGCTGTTCCTGTATATACTTCAGCGTTGAGGTAAAGGCGGGCAAGAAGCATCCATGCAGCAGCTTTATCAGCCTGTGGATACGAAAAGCCCGGTTCGCCCAACGTAGCTTCAATGTCTTTAAGCTCCGAAGTGATGTAATTGAACAAATCGGCCCTCTTAATCTGCTTAGGATAGAATTTCCCAACACCATCTTTTTCGGTAGTGAAAGGAGGGTTTCCAAACAAATCGATTTGATAAAAATAGGCCAATGCCCTTAAGAACCGAGCTTCAGAATTATACTGCTTCACCACAGGATCTTTGGTGTCGTTAGTAATGCGTATAAAGTCGTTTGCGTACGTAATGCTAAGGCCAAGACGCTGATAAAGAGCCGTAAGGAAAGGATTACTTGAGCTCCATGTCTGCGTGTTCAGATCGGCAATCCCCACATCGGTCCACCCGCACATGGCTTCATCGGTAGTAATTTCCTGGCAATTCCAAAGAGCACGCATGGTTGTAAAGAAATTCTCGTCACCCGAGGTTATGTCCGGGCCTCCGTTAGCCCCTTGTCCCGAGATAATAAAACTTGCGTAGATTTTTCCCAACGCTTGTTTCATGTATTCTGGTTTATCCAGCAAGTTTCCGGCCATAATTGAATCTGGATCCTTGGGAGCCACGTTCAAATCGTCGACACATGATGTTACTAACACCAGTGACAAGACTATTATAAGTGTTGCTTTTATTTTATTCATAATTGAGCCTTTTTTTGAATTAATAAATCAAGTTAATACCAAGCATGAACGTACGCGGACGCGGATAAATGTTGTTATCAATTCCGCCACTAATTTCTGGATCAATGCCTTCGTATTTGGTTATGGTGAAAACATTCTGAGCTGTTAAACTAACCCTGGCACTAAACTTATTGGCAATTTTCGAGAATGTGTAGCCTGCGCTAATATTGTCTAATTTAAAGAACGACGCATTGCTCACAAAATAGTCACTGGTAAACTGCCGTTTCACAAAATTAGTTTCGCTAAGGAAAGTTGGGAAATTTTTCCAGTATCCGATTTGATATACTTGGTCGTACGATGCTCCGGCTGCAACTTGGTTATACACGTAGTTTCCAATGCTTGCGCGGCCCGATGCCGATAAATCAAAATTTTTATAATCGAAACGAGCCGAAAGGCCGATCAGATAATCGGGAGCTGGTTTCATATAAATATACTTATCGTTGTTATCGCCATTTACGGTTCCCCCTGCGCCCGACAAGTCCACATAAAGACCCTCTATCGGCTTGTCATCAGCCCCATACACTTGTTTGTTCATGAAATAAGAATATGCAGGATAACCTACTCTTGTCACTTGTTTTTGCCCTGTGAAAGCATCTCCGTATAAGATTCCGATGTAATCGGGGTCATCGTTGAGCAAGAGTTTTGTAATGGTGTTTTTGTTATACGAAAGGTTTGCCCCAATGGTCAACGACATATCTTGTTTCGAAATCGCGATTACATTAAGAGCAACTTCAATCCCCTTATTTTCCAAGCTTCCCACGTTGGTAAGCACCGTATTCGAGAAATTACTTCCACTTGGAACGGTAACGGTGTTCAACAAGTCTTTGGTTACACGCTCATAAAGATCGATTGAACCAGTAACCCGGTTTTTAGCAAAACCAAAATCGAGACCAATATTTTTTGTAGTTGTTTCTTCCCACTTAATATAAGAGTCGTAAGCATTAGGACGCAACGTTGGCATAAATACTCCTCCAATAGGATAATAAAAACCAGTTGATGAAGCAATATAGCGTGCCTGAGCAGGGTAATCGTCAAACACATCCTGCTGTCCGGTTATCCCCCAGCCTAAACGCAACTTCAGGTCGGATACTGCTTTTACATCTTTCAGGAAACTTTCTTCTTTTATTTTCCATGCAAAAGCTGTTGATGGGAACAAGCCCCACTGGTTGTCGCCAATAAAGCGTGATGAGCCGTCGTCACGAAGAGTAAACGTGAGCAAATATTTATCCATCAACGTATAGTTTACACGACCGAAGAAAGAGATAATGTAATTTTCGGTAATAGAATAGTCGTCGACAGGTTCCTGGTGCGGATGTGTTGCATCTTCATACCCATATAGGGTCGATTCACTTTCGCGTTCGAAATGTTGCCATGAATAACCAGCCGTAACATCGAGCGAGCTTTTAATCTTACTTAGGTCGGTTTTATAGTTCAAGTAGAAATCGAGCAACGAGTTTTTATTTATACCGCTGTATGTATTAATCTTTCCCCAATAAGGAGAGGTCAATGTTGACGGCGAGGTTGTTGGGCGGTTGTTGTGCCCTTCGCTGGTTGCATAGTCGGTAGCAAGATTGAGGTTGGCTGCCAGGCCGTCAATGAAAGGAAGGTCGTAATTCAGCTGTATATTCCCCACAAAGCGGTTGACCACCGATTTGTTGTCCGACTCCATAAGTTGTTCCACTGGGTTTGGAGTACCAAGGTTTGCCCCATAATTGCTCCACTGAAAATATCCGGCTGAATTTTCGTTGCCGTCCATAATAGGCTGTGTTGGATCCATGTTAATGGCCGAACCCAATGCTCCGGCGTCGCCAAAATTATTGGCTGTGCGCATCCCTTTTGCATTCAGGTTAACTTTAAGAGCACCATCGAAGAAAGATGGGTCGAGGCGAAACGAACCTGTAAAACGGCTCAATCCGGTGTTTTTCATGATACCTTGCTGATTGGTGTACCCTAGCGAAAGGCGATAAGGAATCATCTTCAAGTTGCCCGATAAACTCAGGTTATGATCCATTGTCAACGCTGTGCGGAAAATTTCCTTTTGCCAATCGGTGTTTTCGGTACCCAATAATTTTAGTTTGTCTTCACCATATAATGCAATATGATCGTTGGCAAGCTTGCGGAATTCATCACCAGTATATACATCAACAAATTTTATAGCCGAAGAAAGCGAGGTATTAATGTCGTAGCTTATCTGAATAGCTTTTCCTGTAGCTCCTTTTTTGGTCGTAATAATAATTACACCATTCGATGCCCGTGACCCGTAAATAGCGGCGGCCGAAGCATCTTTCAGTACAGTAAAAGTCTCAATATCATTTGGGTTAACAAATGAAAGGAAGTTGCTACTCCCATTTATGTTGCTATTGTCGATTGGAATACCATCGATGATGATGAGCGGATCGTTAGAGGCATTCAGCGAAGAGCCACCCCTGATGCGTATAGTAGAACCACTTCCGGGAGCTCCGCCAGCAGTAGTAATAACCACACCGGCACTTTTCCCAACCAGCAAATCCTGGGCGGAAGTGATCGATCCCTTATTGAAATCTTTCGAATTAATGGCAACAACAGAACCGGTTGCATCTTCTTTTTTCACTGTGCCATAGCCAATAACAACAACTTCGTCGATATTTTCGTTATCGACATTCAGGACCACATTTATAACATTGGAAGCACCCACCAAAACTGGTTGTGCTTTATACCCTATAAAAGAAAAAATCAGCGATTGACCGGGAGCCGCGTTGATTGAAAAGTTTCCGTCGACGTCGGAAATTGTACCAACAGAAGTATTTTCAATTACGATAGTTACCCCAGGCAGAGGGTCACCGGTCTCGTTTTCTGTAACTTTCCCGGTAATTGTCTTTTGCTGTGCAAATGCAAAGTTCACAGCAGTTACCATGAACAACAGCAAAAACATGCGCAATTTTTTTAAGTTAAGTTTCATCATACAAATTGATTTGATTTAAGATTTCAGCCAATACAAAACATGCAAACTAACGAATAAACAATCGCAAGTTGCTGTTAAGCAAAGCAAAACTCAAAATTTAACTACATTTTCATACTTATTAAAGAACATAAAAACCGTGTGCTTCTTTCTCTGAAATTTTGAATTCTGAGGCAAATTACGGCAAAAAGAGATACCAACAAGCACCATTTTCGGCTGCCTAAACCAAAAAAACACTGCAAACGATTTCGCAAACGTTTGCGGAAAACATGTTTTACAACATGGTGTAAAAATTACACATCGGGATATTGAAATCATCGCCGTCAAAATCATATATTGTATTATAAGATTTACTTTAATGCCGATATTTTTTACCTTTAACAAACAAATTGTCAAAAATGAGAAGTAGTCAAGTAACAATTAAAGATATAGCTCGCGAATTAGGAATATCACCCTCAACCGTATCAAGAGCATTAAAGGATCACCCCGACATCAGCCCCGAAACAAAAAAGGCCGTTAACGAGTTGGCCTCTGAGCTGAAATATCAACCTAATGCCGTAGCTCTAAGCCTGAAACACTCACGAAGTTTTACCCTTGGGGTTATCATTCCCGAAACGGTTCACTATTTTTTTTCTTCGGTAATAAGCGGCATCGAAGACATTGCATACGAAGCAGGATACAACATAATGATTTGCCAGAGCAACGAACTATACAGCCGTGAGAAGTCGAATGCCCAAATGCTTTATTCTAACCGGGTAGATGGGCTGCTCGTATCGTTGGCCAAAGAAACCACCGATTATACACACCTCCGGTTCTTTCATGAAAATAATATCCCTGTAGTTTTTTTCGACCGCAGCACCGATGCTTTTCCTTGCGATCAGGTGATTATTGATGATTATGCTGCGGCATTCAAAATAACCGAATACTTAATTTCTCGAGGCCACAAAAAACTCATCCACCTTTCGGCACCGCAAAATCTCGACATTGGTTATTACCGAAAAAAAGGATTTGAAGATGCGTTGATTAACAATGGATTACCATTCACAGAAGATCAGGTCTTTTTGGCCGATAAATTTGAAATGGCCTCTGAAATAATGGAAAACCTGATAAAAAAAGATGAAATCCCTGATGGCATATTTGCCGTAAACGACCTTACCGCACTTGGAGCCATGCGCATGTTGAAAAAATACAACATTGCCATACCTGGTCGTGTAGGATTAGCGGGATTTGGCAACGGGCAGAATGCCATTCTTACCGATCCCCCACTTACTACCATCGACCAAAATGGCTACGAAATGGGGAAAGTAGCTGTGAACTTGCTTCTTAAGCGAATCAAATATGGCCTCGACGATTTTGTTCCCGAGAAGCATATTGTTGATACTGAATTAATTATTAGGGAATCGACACAGTAATACTTATTGGCATGAATTTAATTAATGCATTCATAAATAAGGCATTACACCTCTTTGCTTTTGCTATACTTTTCTCCTTTTCATCATTAGCGAATAATAGCCCGGATAAAGAAGCCGATCTATATGAAGAAGAAATTTATTCAGTTTTTAATCGTATTTGTGCCGCTGAAGAATTAATAGGTTTAAATGATACTATTGACCTAAGTGCTATTAAAGAAATGTACCCATCAATAAAATTTGAAGAAACAAACTTCTTATCTCTGCCCCCTCTTGAAAATAATAAAGACCTGTTTTTACCGCCTTTCTATTTGGGTTGCTTCTTCGGCCCTTTGGGTATTATTTTGACTGCCTTGATTTCGGAATGGGATGATACGAAAATATTAGAATCACTTTTGGGAATGGGAACAGGCTGTATGGTTGAATTAAGTGTTTTCACTTTAGGTGTTATTATTGGATATGGTTATATTATTTGGGCTTTTTTTCAAATTCGCTGGATTTAAACAAAAAAAATCTTTCCCACTGCAAACGTTTGAAATGGGCTTTTCAATCTTAAAAGGCTCTGTTTTACCCGCCAATAAAGGCTTTCATAGGGCAAGGCCTATTGCACAATTCAAATTCAATTTATAGCTTTGCCATTAATCGTGCTTCTTAAACCCAAATTAAACAATAGGTGGTTTTTTTTGCCAACCAATTGATTGTATGAGGGTAATTCCAAATAAGCATAACAAAATGCTTGGTTTGGTTTTTTAGGCGTAATGCCACTTTCCGAAATATTGGATTCACCAATTCTGCCTGCTGGTTAATGCGGGTGGCAATTAGTTTATTACTTAAGCTTAATAAAATGAGAATAAAGCCAAAACTCAATTTCTGGCAAATCTGGAACGTTAGTTTCGGGTTTTTGGGAATACAAATCGGTTTTTCCCTCCAAAGTGCCAATGTAAGCCGTATTCTGTCGAATCTGGGGGCCGATTTGCATTCGCTCTCCTTCTTTTGGATATTGGCCCCCCTCATGGGGCTTATCGTCCAACCCATAGTTGGTGCAGCAAGCGACCGGACCTGGAACCGCTTTGGCCGACGGGGACCTTACCTGCTTGGTGGGGCAATTGTTGCCTGTTTTGCCATGTGGCTGATGCCCAATTCGGCAACTCTTGTGTCGATACTACCTCCGCTGCTGTTTGGAGCCATAATGTTTGCACTGATGGACGGATCGTTCAACGTAACCATGCAGCCTTTTAGGGCACTGGTTGCCGACATGACTCCCGAGGAGCAACGCACACAAGGGTATTCAATTCAAAGCTTATTGATTAATACTGGAGCGGTGATTGGTTCGGTGCTTCCATTTTTTCTTACCAATATATTGGGTGTACAGAACGTAGCACCCGAAGGCCAGGTTCCTCCATCGGTCATCTGGTCGTTCTACATTGGCGGGGGTATTTTGTTGTTGTCAGTCATTTGGACTGTTTTTCGCACTAAAGAATACCCTCCAAAGGAGTATTGCGAGCAAAATGGCATCGACTATGATTCGTGGGCTAAAAGCAAAAAGGAAAAGAAAAGTACCAAAGAAAAACTGGGCGATTTTTTCCATCTGTTTACCCAAATGCCCGTAATGATGTGGAGATTGGCCATCGTTCAATTCTTTTCATGGTTTGCCCTATACCTGATGTGGGTTTATACCACCTCGGCAGTGGCCCAACATGCCTTTGGCACCCCTGTAAGCGACACTTCCTCAGCAATTTATCAAGAAGCAGGAAACTGGGTAGGCGTTTTGTTTGGCGTGTATGGTTTGTTTGCAGCCATCTTCTCCATCTTTATGGCCAAGATTGCAAAACGGATCGGCAGAAAGGCAACTTATTCGTTATCGCTTTTGATGGGAGGGTTAGGCTTTTTGTCGATGTATATTTTCAATTCGCCCAACATGCTGATTATTTCGATGATAGGAATAGGCATAGCGTGGGCTGGAATTCTTGCTATGCCTTACGCGCTGCTCTCCGAATCGCTACCTGCCGATAAAATGGGGGTTTACATGGGTATTTTTAACTATACCATTGTCGTTCCACAAATTATATCGGGACTTGTAGGCGGCCCTATCTTAAAAAGCATTTTCAACAACGAAGCCATTTTTGTTATGGTCATTTGTGGAGTTTCAATGCTCTTGGGGGCTGTTTCGGTATGGTTTATTAAAACAAAAAATGCTGCATGACAGAAATAAAAGCATGTTTGTTTGATCTCGATGGGGTAATTGTCGATACGGCAAAATACCACTACATCGCATGGCGCGATTTGGCGCACGAACTGGGTTTTGAATTTACAGAAAAGGATAATGAGCGGCTTAAAGGGGTAAGCCGCATACGTTCATTGGAAATTTTGCTTGAAGTTGGGGGCATAACTTTGCCCGAGGAGAAGAAGTTGGAAATTGCAAAGATTAAAAATGACCAGTACGTGTCGTATATTTTAAAGATGACCCCTGACGAGATTTTGCCCGGCGTGGTCCGTTTTCTCGATGAACTGAGAACGGCTGGAATAAAGATTGCCCTTGGTTCGGCAAGCAAAAACGCGCCTATAATATTAGATCGCTTGGGACTTTCTCACTTTTTCGATGCCATTATAGACGGGAACAAAGTGACTCATGCAAAGCCCGACCCTGAAGTTTTTTTAAAGGGTGCTGAAGAGCTTGGTTTCTCTCCTTCCGAATGTGTGGTGTTTGAAGATGCTGAAGCCGGTATCGAAGCAGCCATTAATGGTGGTATGCGTTGCATTGGAGTAGGTGACCCTACTATTCTTGGAAAGGCCAATATCGTAATTCCCGGGTTTGAAAATTTCGGATTGAAAGAATTGAAGGAGTTGGAAAAGAACTAAACACAAAGCCACTAAGACACAAAGAGAATTTACTATTTCTCTGGTTCTCTGTGGAAACTCTGGGTTCTCTGTGGTAGAATAAATTTAGTTAGAGAAGAAAATGAAGAATTATCTTATCCACGACGAGTGGAAAATCATAGAAGAGGGATTTCACCCTCAATACAATAAAATTTCGGAAAGCATATTTAGCTTGGGTAACGGGCGAAAAGGCGGACGTGGAAATTTTGAGGAGAAATATTCGGGACAAACCCTACAGGGAAATTACATTGCAGGCGTTTATTATCCCGACAAAACACGTGTAGGCTGGTGGAAAAACGGATATCCTGAGTATTTTGCAAAAGTGTTGAATGCAGCTAACTGGATTGGAATCAACGTGAAAGTTGATGGCGAAGAACTCGACCTTGCCCACATGATCATCGAATCGTTCCAGCGAGTGCTCAATATGAAAGAGGGTACACTTTCCCGTTCTTTTGTGGCCTCGTTTAAAAGCGGCAAACAATTAAAAGTTACTTCGCTGCGATTTTTAAGCATCGTTACTCCCGAAGTAGGGGCAATCAGATACACCGTTCAACCTCTAAATTTCAGTGGAAAAATTAAAGTAACCCCTTTTGTCGATTTCGACGTGATCAATGAAGACTCGAACTACGACGAGAAATTTTGGGTGGGCGAATACCTTGAGAACCTTGGAAACGAAGGCTACCTGACTGCACACACCAAGAAAACGAAGTTTCTTGTATGCTCGGGAATGAAATACAATGTGTTGCTCGACGGAAAGGAACATGCAGTACATATTGAAAATGAGTCACGCGAAAAGTACATCGAATCATCGTTTACCCTCGATCTGAAACAAAAACAAGAGATTACCCTTTTCAAATACGGGGTGAATACCTCGAGCGAATATTTCAATAAGTCGCGCTTAGCCTACGAGTCGAAAGAGATTTTAAACGAAGCTTTTGAGACAGGTTTTGAGGCATTACTAGGAGAGCATAAGGAAACCTGGGCGAGGAAATGGGAAACCAGTGATATAAAAATCAAAGGCGACGTGGCTGCACAACAGGGCATCCGGTTCAATATTTTCCAATTGAACCAAACCTACACTGGCGATGATGAGCGATTAAATATTGGCCCGAAAGGGTTTACGGGCGAGAAATATGGTGGAAGTACCTATTGGGATACCGAGGCCTACTGCTTCCCGTTCTACCTTGCTACTGCACCGCAAAAAGTTGCCAAAAACCTGTTGGTTTATCGTTATAAACACCTGGAAAAAGCTATCGAAAATGCACAAAAGCTTGGATTTACTGGTGGAGCTGCACTTTATCCCATGGTGACCATCAATGGAGAAGAGTGCCACAACGAATGGGAAATTACCTTCGAAGAGATACACCGCAATGGAGCCATTGCGTATGCCATTCACGACTATATAAGGCATACGGGCGACAAGGATTACCTTGCAGAATATGGCTTTGAAGTGTTACTGGCTATGTCACGTTTCTGGAGCCAACGGGTTAACTGGTCTGCACAGAAAAAGCAGTTCGTGTTACTTGGTGTGACCGGGCCAAATGAATACGAAAACAATGTGAATAATAACTTTCACACTAGCAATATGGCCGTTTGGACGTTAAAATACACCCTTGAAGCCATCGATTTTCTTAAGAAAAATCATACCGAAAGATATGCTGCCTTATGCAAAAAGGCCAGTTTTGATGAAGCGAACGAGACTTCCCGGTGGAAGGAAATTGTTGAAAATATGTATCTCCCTTGGGATGAAGAACGACAAATTTACCTGCAACAGGATGGTTTCCTCGACAAAGATTTGACCCCTGCGAGCGAGATTAATCCAGCCGAACGCCCCATTAGTCAGCATTGGTCGTGGGATAGGATATTACGTTCACCCTACATCAAGCAGGCAGATACGCTGCAAAGCCTTTTTTGGTTCGAAGAGCGTTATGAAACCGAGTTCATTGCCCGTCATTTCGATTTTTATGAGCCATTGACCGTGCACGAATCATCGCTTTCATCGTGTGTGCATACTGTATTGGCAGCAAAAATTGGAAGACCTGAAAAAGCCTATGAAATGTATCTTAGGACTTCACGTCTCGATCTTGATGATTACAATAATGATACTGAAGACGGGCTTCACATTACCAGCATGGGAGGAACCTGGATGGCTGTGGTCATGGGTTTTGGTGGCATGCGCGTCAGTGGTGGTAAACTTACCTTTAACCCAATTCTTCCCGACGGTTGGACCGGCTATTCGTTTATGATTCGCTTCCGGGGAGCTTTGCTGAAAGTGAACGTAAATAAAGATAACGTTGAAGTTATAAACGAAAGCCCAATAAAGGTTGAGGTGTTATTAAATGGGAAAGAGATATAAAAGATACTAAATGATTCCGTTGGCTTTTAATATTGAGGCTATTTCTTGTTTCGAAAGAGATTCTTTTTCTGACTTATCGTATATGGTGAGCAGTAAAATGGAATGGGTCGAGCATTCGAGTATAATTTCGTGGTGCGCAATAATCCTTGCCCCACCCCGTTTGCCTTTTCCTTTTGATTGTATGGTCATGCGTATTTTGCGAAGGTTGTGGCCAAGGTTTTCACCCATTTCGGGATTGGTTTGTAATTCAGAAAAAAGAAGGTGGAGATCGGAGCTAAATGAAGGGTATCTTTTTGCTAACCGTTTTGCCTGTTTAGCAAATGTTTTGGCAACATCAATGGTTACCACGTTCAAGCTCATCGATCAAACTCTGCAACGATTGTTTTTCAATATACCCTGCACGGATCAATTTAAGCTCTTTGACTGCCTGATCAAATTCATGCAAAAGCAGCGTATTGTTTTTACGCACAGGTCTTTTTCGGCTTTGTGCAACTTGCATAACCCCATAATCCTGTCCCGCATTGTCTTCAAGGAAAGAAGGGGTAGTACCTTTCTCTTCGATCCAGTCATTATCCAAACCAATCGATTGGAGAAGCTCAATGATCTTCTTACCCATCGGGTTGCTTTCGTCAATTTGAAAGGTTCTAAATGCCATTGTAGATTATTTTCTTGCAAAAATACAAATTCTATTTAATATGAAACTACTTCATTTCTTGCTTTGTGCCACACTTGTTCTTGCTGTTTTGCAAGGTTTTTCAGGTGTAAACCGTATCGACCCGCCCAACTGGTACACAGGGTTTGAAAATCCAAATCTCCAGCTAATGGTATATGGGAACGACATCTCGCTACTAACACCTGAAATCAGCTATGATGGCGTAACCATTAAATCGGTAACACGGGCACAAAGCCCAAACTACCTGTTTGTCGATTTGAAGATTGACGAAAACACGAAACCCGGATCTTTCGACATCAATTTTAAAAGTGGTAAGAAGATTGTTTCTACCTATAAATATGCCCTCAATGAGCGTAGCGCAAATTCGGCACAGCGGAACAGCTTCGACAACTCGGATGTGATGTACCTGCTTTTCCCTGATCGGTTTGCCAATGGCGATATTTCGAACGATAACATTACCGGGATGCCCGATTCGATTAATCGCAAGGAACAATACGGACGGCGCGGTGGCGATATTCAAGGGATTATCAATCGTCTCGATTATCTGAAAGACCTGGGTATTACAGCCGTTTGGACTACCCCATTACTTGAAGATAATCAGCCCCGAGGGTCGTACCACCATTACGCCACCACAGATTTCTATAAAATTGACCGGCGTTTTGGTACCAACGAAGAGTATAAAGCTATGGTTGACAAGTGTCACGACAAAGGAATAAAGGTGATTATGGACATGATACCCAACCATTGCGGAAGTGCTCACCCGTGGATGAAAGATCTCCCTTTCAACGATTGGATAAACGGCGGAACCAATTATATCCAAACCAATTATCGTATTCCTACAACAAATGACCCTTATGTCTCGGCTTACGACAAAAACCTCAACTTCAATGGCTGGTTTGTAAGCGAAATGCCCGATATGAACCAAAACAACCCTTTTATGCTTACCTACCTGAAGCAATTTGCCATCTGGTGGGTTGAATATTCAGGGCTCGATGGAATCCGTGTTGATACCTATCCTTATAACGATCCTTGGAAAGCTGCCGAGTGGACAAAAGCCATTTTGCGCGAATTCCCTAAATTGAACATTGTTGGTGAATGTTGGATGCACACCGTAGCCGAAGTGGCATATTGGCAAAGTGGAACCAAGAATTACAACGGATATGATTCAGGGCTTCCATCTGTAATGGATTTTAATATGCACGATGCGATCTCGGTAGCATTCAATCAGGATGAACAAGGATGGGATGGAGGTGTAGGTCAACTATGGCATAAGCTCACACAGGATTACCTGTATGCAAATTCATCGAACTTGGTCATTTTTGCCGAAAATCATGATACGCAGAGATTCAGCACCGTGGTGGGCAACGATGTAAAAAAATATAAGCTAGGCATGACTTTCTTATTGACAACCCGTGGAATCCCACAGCTCTACTACGGAAGCGAAATCCTTATGGGTGGCGATAAAGGGGTAGGCGATGGAGATATCCGACGTGAGATGCCCGGAGGTTGGAGCGATCATACCCGTTCGGTTTTTACTGCCAATGGTCGTACTTCGACAGAATCAGATGTATTCGATTTCATGAAAAAGCTGATTCACTGGCGCAACGAGAACCCAGTAATACATTCCGGTAAACTGTTGCATTTTATTCCACAGAATAATGTGTACACCTATTTCAGAATGAACGATCAGAAAACCGTAATGGTAATTCTGAATAATAATCCCAAAACAATGACCATCGACCCCCAATTTTTTAAACAGGTTACAGCCTCTTTTGCCAAAGGCACTGATGTGATCAGTGGAAAAACCGTTAGCATGAAAGTGCCGTTTGAATTAGAAGGCAAAACCGCGATGGTATTGGAGTTAGAGTAAAAAATGAAACACGGAGACACAAAGACACGGAGAAAAAGAACTAAGGCCAAAGGCCTTCAAGATTCAGCATAGGGCAACGCCCTATGATAATATAGAAAAACAAACAAAGCCCTGTAAGGGCGCAAGAAATGGAGAAGACAAATAACAACAATAATATGAACATCGTAAAAATCTTTATTGCATTCATTCTGATTGCATTTACGTTGCCTCTTTTGGCGCAAAACCTGAAATCGCCCGATGGAAACCTGAGCTTGGTTTTTGAAGTAAAAGACGGGAAAGCCTTTTACCAACTCGATTACAAGGGCAAGGCTGTAATCAAACCCAGTTCGTTGGGACTCGATCTTTTCAACGATAAATTTGGCCTGACCAATGGCTTTTCACTTTCAAAATCAGAATCAACTTCTTTCGACGAAACCTGGACTCCGGTGTGGGGTGAATACAAACAGATCAGGAACCATTATAACGAACTGGCAGTAACATTAAACCAAGATGCGGCTAAACGTTTCATTGTAATCCGTTTCCGGCTTTTTAACGATGGCTTAGGTTTTCGCTATGAATTTCCGGAACAACCCAACCTTAACTACATGGTGGTGAAAGAAGAACACACTCAATTTGCTATGACTGGCGATCATAAGGCGTTTTGGATTCCAGGCGATTTCGATACCCAAGAATACGATTATACCGAATCAAAACTTTCGGAAATCCGTGGGTTGATGAAAGCAGCCATTACCGACAATGCCTCGCAAACACAGTTTTCACCAACTGGTGTGCAAACCGCATTGATGATGAAAACTACCGATGGCCTTTACATCAACCTGCACGAAGCCGCATTAGTTGAGTATTCATGTATGCACCTCAACCTCGATGACAAAAACTTCGTGTTCGAATCGTTTCTTACCCCCGATGTACAGGGCAAAAAGGGTTATCTGCTCGCTCCATGCACCTCTCCCTGGAGAACTGTAATTGTTAGCGATAACGCAACTGACATCCTGCAATCGACCCTCACTCTTAACTTGAATGAACCATGTAAAATTGAAAATACTTCATGGATAAAACCTGTGAAATACATTGGTGTTTGGTGGGAAATGATCACAGGAAAAAGCTCGTGGGCATATACCGATGTTCCTTCCGTCAAACTAGAAACCTTCGATTATAGCAAGGCCTCACCCAATGGCAAGCATGCAGCAAACAACGAGAAAGTTAAACGCTACATCGATTTTGCTGCTGAACATGGCTTCAGTCAGGTATTGGTAGAAGGTTGGAATATTGGCTGGGAAGACTGGTTTGGAAAATCGAAAGACTATGTGTTCGACTTCGTTACTCCTTACCCCGATTTCGATGTAAAAATGCTTCAAGGTTATGCTAAGTCAAAAGGGGTGCGTTTAATGATGCACCACGAAACATCAAGTTCGGTGCGCAACTACGAACGCCACATGGACAAAGCATACCAGTTTATGGTTGATAACGGCTACAACTCGGTAAAAAGCGGATATGTAGGCGACATCATACCGCGCGGAGAATATCACTACGGACAGTGGATGGTGAACCATTATCAGTATGCCATTGAAAAAGCTGCCAAATACAAAATAATGGTCAATGCCCACGAGGCTGTGCGCCCTACAGGTTTGTGCCGCACCTACCCTAACCTTATCGGAAATGAATCATCAAGGGGAACAGAATACGAGTCGTTTGGAGGGAGCAAACCTTTCCATACTACCATCCTTCCGTTTACGAGGTTGATTGGAGGACCAATGGATTACACCCCAGGTATTTTCGAAATGGATATGACCAAATTGAACCCAGACAATAATTCGCATGTAAACTCAACGTTGGCAAGGCAGTTGGCACTTTACGTTACCATGTACAGCCCACTTCAAATGGCCGCAGACTTGCCCGAAAACTACATGCGTTTCCCTGATGCATTCCAGTTCATTAAAGATGTTGCTATTGATTGGGACGAGACCCGTGCTTTGGCCGCTGAGCCAGGAGATTATATTACTTATGCCCGCAAAGCTAAAGGGACAAACAATTGGTTTATTGGCACAACAGTCGATGAGAACGGGTATGTCTCTAATTTGAGTTTCGATTTTCTTGACGAAGGCAAACAATACATTGCCACCATTTATGCCGATGCTCCCGATGCGCATTACAAAACCAATCCACAAGCCTACCAAATAAGAAAAGTGGTGGTAAACAAGAAATCGAAACTGGTGCAAAAGTGTGCACCGGGCGGAGGATATGCCATCAGTGTGATTGAAGTAAGCGACAAGGCACAAACAAAGGGATTGAAAGTGTTGAAATAGTATAGATTGAAGAGCTGAACGAGGTGCAGAAAACATGCCCCGTTCAACTCTCAATTAAATTTGTAGCTCACACAAGTTGAAAATGTGGCTCAAAAATCAATGGAAATGAGCTTTATTGAGTATATTTATGAGCTAAAAGAGTGAGTGATGATCGATTCCAAAGAGCAAAGAATTATTGAATTTCTGAAAAAAGAGGGGGAAAGCTCGTCAAAAGAAATTTTCGACCGGGTTGAAATAGCCGTTAGTTATGCAACTTTGAAGAGGATTTTAGCTAAGTTGATTGCAGAAAATTATTTGTCTTCTTCAGGAAAAGGGAAAGGTACAAAATACAGTATTTCTTCTATTTACGAAGTTATTCAGCCAATTGATACAAGTCTGTATTTTGAAAAAGAAATTGACGAACGGAAAATAAAAGAAGCGTTCAATATTGAAATTATATGCGACGTTTTGGCTAAAAACTGTGTTTTCACGCATAATGAAACACAGAAGCTCAATGAACTTCAAGCTAAATTTCTGGCTAACATTTCCCAACTATCAGAAACAGAATTCAAAAAAGAGTTTGAGCGCTTGGCAATCGACTTAAGCTGGAAATCGTCGCAAATTGAAGGAAACACCTATTCTTTGTTGGAAACCGAGCATCTCTTGAAAGAAAAAGAAACCGCAGCAGGGAAAACAAAAGAAGAAGCAGTGATGCTGTTGAACCACAAAGATGCATTGGATTTTATACTTGAAAACAGGGATTATTTGAACCCACTAACGGTTTCTAAGATTGAAGATATCCACAGCATACTGACAAAAGAACTTGGCATTGACCGAAACTTGCGGAAAAGGCGTGTTGGTATTTCGGGCACAAACTACAAGCCGCTTGATAATGAATTCTTAATTAAGGAAGCTATACTGAGTACTTGCGAATTGGTCAACAGTAAGGAAAATGTTTTTGAAAAAGCTCTTTTGACGCTCGTTTTATTGTCATACATTCAGCCTTTTACCGATGGCAACAAACGTACTGCACGTATTGTAAGCAATGCCATACTTATGAACGAAAACCATTGCCCATTGTCGTTCCGAACGGTCGATTCAATAGATTATAAGAAGGCTATGTTGCTGTTCTACGAACAAAACAACATTTCGGCCATAAAAGAAATATTCATCAATCAATATGAATTTGCAGTAAATACTTATTTTTAAACCAATTACACTCACAATACTATGAAAAGAATAATTTACCTGCTGATTGCCATCCTCGTTATAGGGTGCAATTCACCCAAAAAGAAAGTTGAGGGAACAGACTGTTGCCCAAAACCAGAGGCAATCCAAAAGTCGGAAACCATTTTTCCCGATTGGTCAACCGATGCGACCATCTACGAAGTCAATATCAGGCAATATACGCCCGAAGGTACATTTGCCGCTTTTGAAAAACACCTTCCGAGGCTTAAAGAGTTAGGGGTTGAAATCCTTTGGCTGATGCCTATTCATCCTATATCTAAGGAAAAGCGCAAAGGGACGCTGGGATCGTATTATGCCGTGGCCGATTATGAAGGCGTGAACCCCGAATTTGGAACAATGGACGATTTCAAACACCTCGTTACCACTGCTCAGGGAATGGGTTTCAAGGTAATCCTCGACTGGGTAGCTAACCACACAGGCTGGGATAATCCCTGGATATACAAACATCCCGAATGGTTTACCAAAGACTCGACAGGGAAGATCATTCCACCTAATCCCGACTGGAGCGACATTGCCGACCTCAATTTCGATGTGCCTGAAATGCGCCGAGCCATGATTGATGCCCTTAAGTTCTGGATTACCGAAACGGGCATCGATGGCTACCGTTGCGATGTTGCCTGGGGCGTTCCCACCGATTTTTGGAACGATGCCCGCATGGCACTCGATAGCCTAAAGCCTGTTTGGATGCTTGCCGAAGACGAAGATCACAAAGACTTTCTGGTGAAAGCATTCAACTGTAACTATAGCTGGAGCTTGCATCATAAATTAAACCAGATAGCTCAGGGTAAGGATTCTATTTCAGCCATCAAAAACTGGTTTGCTGCCTTCGATACCATTTATCCCGAAGGAAGCTATGCCATGCAGTTTACAAGCAACCACGATGAAAATAGCTGGCAGGGTACAGAGTATGAACGCATGGGTGATGCCGCAAAGACCTTTGCTGCTCTTACATTTGTAATTCCCGGAATGCCGCTCATTTATAGCGGACAGGAAGCCGGATTGAATAAACGGTTACTCTTCTTCGAAAAAGACCAGATCGACTGGAGTAACCTCGAAATGCAGGAGTTTTATAAAAAGTTAGTTACCCTTAAGAAGGAAAATAAAGCTTTATGGAACGGCGCTGCAGGTGCTCCAATTCATTTTCTTCACATGGGGCAAAACAATTCTATGTTGGTTTTCGATCGCACAATGGAAGGCAGCAAAGTGGTAGGTATTTTCAACCTATCGGCATCGCCGGTAAGCAATACCGTTGGATGTCCCCGCATTGCCGGCAACTATGTCGATGCACTTACGGGCGCAGAGCTTACGTTTGAACAAGGGCAGCCATTTGAGCTAAAACCTTGGGAATATCACATTTTCATCGAAAAGCAATAAGCAGTCAACGTATTCGAAAAATATAGCAGTCCCGGCGAGTTGAGTGAAAACAATTCGCCGGGATCTATTTTTTGATATATTTGCGCCGATAAAATGCAAGATAAGCATTCAGATACGGGCAATTACAACCGGAAAAACGTCGTTGTTTATTTTGTTAAAACCCGAAGAAACCACACAACACACTCATTATGAACAACATTGAAGCGAACGATAAAAAAACAATCAACCCGGTAACCAGCTGGATTATCAGGCTTGTAAAAGGAATAATTGTAGGGATTGGCGCTATTTTGCCCGGTTTATCGGGAGGTGTGTTGGCTGTAATCTTTGGGCTTTACGACCCTCTGCTCCGATTTTTGGCCGACCTGAAGACGAATTTCATGAAAAATGTGCAGTTCTTTATCCCGGTGGGTATTGGTGCTGCTATAGGGATCTTCCTGTTTGCCATTGTAGTAGAAAAGGCTTTTGGCAAATATGCTGCCGAATTTACCTGCCTTTTTATTGGATTTGTTGTGGGTACCTTTCCCTCGTTGTACAAAACAGCCGGAAAGCAGGGCCGAAATGCTAAAGACATCGTAATCATGATATTATCGGCGGCAGGTATTGCCACATTAATGCTCATTGGCGAACAACAGCTTATGAATGTTAATCCAAGTATTGCAGCGTGGCTTGGGTCGGGCGCATTAATTGGCCTTGGATTGATTGTACCGGGCATGAGTCCGTCGAATTTCCTGATTTACTTTGGTCTTTACGACAAAATGGCCACTGGTATTAAAAACCTTGATATGGTGGTAGTTATCTCGCTAACTATAGGAGTAATTGCCTGTGTTTTACTTTTTGCCAAACTGGCCGCTTACCTCTTCCGCAAGCATTACTCGGGCATGTACCATTTCATTCTGGGCATGGTGTTAGGATCGTCGTTAGCCATTTTCCCTGTAATAATTGTACCGGCTTTTGCCCCTGAACAACTTGCTGCAACCGGGTTAAACTTTGCCGGAGCTTTACTTTTCTGTGTTATTCTACTGATTGTTGGCACTATAGCCTCGTATCTTTTCAGTAAGGTAGAAGAAAAATATCCACGGGAAGAAATTTTCTAACCGGCTGCATATATGCGATAGGAGCTGCATGTTTCTTTTGCCTCGGGCCGGCTGTACTCTCTTTCTGAGCTTCAGAGTGCCTGAGTAAAAAGTAAAAGTTTCTGAGTTCCTGATTCCTTTTGTTTTTCATTTTGCGGGAGGGCGTCAATGCGAACTAAATAGTTTCGCAGTACTAACTAAAGATGCAGGAATAAACCTTATTTATTTTAGCTAAACCTCAGTAGGAAAAAAGTTTCGTCACAGCCCGTAACCTTATTTGTTGTCCTTAGCTCATAAGTACAAAGTATTAAGTACAAAGGCCGGTTGATACGAATGAATAGCTCTGGCCTTCAGGCCGGAGGTTGGATGAGTGAGCATTTTAACTGGCCGCGGTAGAATGTTGGGAAAAGATATAATGTGTGGTCGGACGGAGTGGGTAAATCGCAGGGTTTCAACAAGTAATAATAAATAAGAAACAAGTAATGAGGAATTTAGCCTACAGGGAAATAGCCAATATCCAATATTGAAAATCCAATATCCAACCCTACATTGGGCGGAAAGGGAAAGTTCTTTTATAAAAACACGAAGACAGAAAGAATTATGATTTTTGATTAACGATTTTCAACTGCCTTAACAGGCTGCTTTTTCATTGTCAATTTTCAATTTTCCATTGTCAATTCAACATGGCCGCGGTAGGTTATTGGCAATTGCGGTAATGTTGATCGGGCGGAATGGGTGTGTCGGTGGGTTTCAACAAGAAATAATAAATAAGAAACAAGGAATGAGGAATTT
>Ga0123335_1001965_pt1 | contig 31910 bp, 23 predicted proteins | sample BiotimSIPDNA_2_FD_89707 | JGI IMG/M metagenome (GOLD analysis project Ga0123335, IMG submission 89707) | Anaerobic biogas reactor microbial communites from Washington, USA - Biogas_R2 time_0 SIP DNA | ecosystem: Engineered > Bioreactor > Anaerobic > Unclassified | place: Washington, USA... | reverse complement strand
CAGGTAGATTATAGGATATTAAGCGGCAGAAGAAGGATTTGGTAAATTAAATAAAGAATAAATGCATGGAATTAAGAATTAGACATCCATGCCGCTGATGCGGCACCAGCAGAGGTTAATAATGTCTATTTTCAGGGTAGGGAGCAATTTAAATTACCGTTTATTAAAGAGGAAAGGGGGATAGGACAATTTATCTGTGTATTTTAATGAAGGCAATCAATTATTTTTGCTTAAATTAACCGCCTTCACGAAGATATAAGGATTGAAAAATAAAAATAGCCACAATTTATTGAGGGAGAAAAGAGTATGAAAAGAAAATCATGAAAACCAGACTTTCTGCTGTGGTAATTGTACTTTGCCTGGTGTTAAGTATGGCTGTCACGGCTTTTGCTGCTCCGCTGACGGATATTGAAAACCATTGGGCGAAGGAGCAAATTAAGGCCTGGGTGGAAAAGGGCCTGGTGGATGGATATGAAGATGGAACATTCAGGCCGGATCATAATATCTCCCGGCGGAATTTATGGCTTTAGTCAACAGTGCTTTCAACTATCAAGAGAAAGCAGAGCTCTGGTGGAGGAAAGGACAGTATTTACTTTATTGACAGCCAAATCGGCAGAACATATGTCTTAAAAGATGATGGTCCAGTACGGATGGTATTGTCGGGAACAACGGAAATAAATGAAATAATAGCTCAGTCTGGTCTAACGGTCGAAGAAGTGGATTTGACCGGTGATGGTGTTGAAGGTATTACTGTTGACAAAAAAGTTGATGGTAATGTTGAAATTAATCTAAAAGGCGTAAACGTGGAAAGCCTGGAGATTAATACCGCGGGAGTTACGGTGAGAACTGATAAAAACACCGTAATTGACAAGTTGGTAGTAAATGAAAAAACGGCCTTCAAAGGGTCAGGAACCATTAAAGATGCTGATATCAATGCTGATGATGTGACCTTTGAGAAAATGCCCGAAAAATATGAACTCGCTGAAGGCGTTAAACCATCCACTAGATCAAGCAGCGGCGGTGGCGGTGGGGGCAGTAGTAAAGTAGCAGTAAGTGCTATTAGTGTGGAACCAGCAGAATTAGTTTTGACACTTGGGAAAACGGAGAAAATTACGGCTGTAATAAGTCCGGCCAATGCGACTAATAAGAAAGTCACCTGGTCATCAGACCATGAAGAAGTTGCCACGGTAGATGAGAACAGTAATGTGACGGCGGTGGCAACTGGAACCGCGACCATTACCGCGACCACGGAGGATGGCGGATTAGCAGCAACCTGTTCGGTCACAGTCTGGAAGATAGTGAACATCACCCGGGAAAAAGGCTATGACGCCATCCAGCGCGCCATTGACGATGCAGATAACACCATAAGAGGAAACCATATCGGGATAGCAGCCGATAACGGCAGCGACAACCATAACGTTACCCGGAACCGGATTCTATTTATGCTTTCCGCTGTTGTTTAATTACGAAAAGGAGTGAGTAATGTGGGCTACGAACGGCGTCGTTACTTATCAATGATCGTTACTGTGGTCTTTCTTCTTTCGATCGTGCTGGGTGGCATCCCAACTGCTCTTGCCCAGCCATCTGATGTCCAAGGCCACTGGGCCGAGAAAAAGATTGCCGAATGGGTGGCAAAGGGCCTGGCGGGAGGCTACCCGGACGGGACCTTCAAACCCAATAACCACATCACCCGCGCGGAATTTGTGGCGCTGGTGAACCGGGCCTTTGAAAAACAGGATCCGACAGCCACAGCCAATTTCAAAGACATTAAGCAATCCCATTGGTTCTACAGCGAAGTGGCTGTCGCCGCACAGGCGGGCTATGTGAGCGGTTACACTGACGGCACCTTCAAACCGAACAACCCCATCAGCCGCCAGGAAGTGGCCTCCATTATGGCGCGCCTCCTTGGGCTGGGCAACGATGCACCAGAAGCCGGCTTTAAGGACAGCGTGGCGGCCTGGGCCAAAGATGCTGTCAACGCCGTAGCCGTAGCGCGCATTATGGGCGGCTACACCGATGGAACCTTCAAGGCCACCAACCCGATCACCCGGGCCGAAGCCGTGGTCACCCTGGACCGGGCGATGAAGATGACTGTAGGCGAAAAGCCGCAGGAGCCTGAAGTAACCACCGTTACCTACGACAAAGCCGGCACCTATGGTCCGGCCACCGGTACCGAAACCATCAGGGGCGATGTGGCTATCAATGTGAGCGGTGTCACCCTGCAAAACGTCACCATCACCGGGGATCTCCTTTTGGCTAAAGGCATTGGCGAGGGCGATGTCATCCTTAAGAACGTCACTGTCAAAGGGGAAACCATTGTTGAAGGCGGTGGCTCCAACAGTGTAGTCCTGCAAGACTGCAGCCTGCCCAGCATTACCATTACCAAAGACGGAGTGCGGGTAGTAGCCACCGGTAATACCGCCGTCAGCGTGGTAACCCTGGAATCCGGCGCCACGCTGGTGGCCGTAGATGTGACCGGAGATGGATTTGCCACCGTAACCGTGTCCGAGGATGCTGCCGGAGTCAAGGTTGTTCTCCGCGGTGACTTTGAGGCCGTTAATGTTGAGGCCAAGGACGCGAAGGTTGAGATTGCCGAAGGCTCGGTTAAGGACCTGACAGTTGACGCCAAGGCCACCGTGACCGGCGAGGGCGAGATTGAAAACGCCTATATTAACGCCAATGACGTCAGCATTGCGCAGAAGCCGGCCAATACCAAGACCGCTAAAAACGTGACCGCCAAAGTCGGTGGTGAAACCGTTGGCACCAGAACCGGTGGCGGCGGCGGTGGTTCGTCAACACCAAGCAAGACAGAAGTAAGTGCGATTAGCATCACAACAGACCCGGGTGATGTTAACTTGCCCAATAATACTCTTGTCACAATAACATTAGAAACAGCAACAGGCGGCGCAAGCATTTACTATACGTTGGATGGGACAACACCAACAAAAGATTCGACATTGTATGAAGGGCCATTTACTATAACTGCACCTGGAGATGAGGGCGGAACCGTCACAGTAAAGGCTATTGGGATTAAGCCCGGCTATACCAGTTCGGCGGTTGCCGCAAAAGAAATAAAATTTAATGCGGTTACAGGGAGAATTCAAATCATAAGTGTAGAGCCGGGTGAAAATTTAGAGCCAGGTAAAGAAACTGAATTTACTGTAGAAGTAGCCTATGAGTTTGATGGAATCGAAAAAGCTATATTATATATAGGATTTAACACGGAGGAAGTAGACCGGTACGAACTCATAGGTGATGGACACGTTGTTGAAGATAAAGCAGGCACACATACCTCTGAAGTTAAAGCAGTAGTAAAGGATTGGGGAGAAGAGGGGAACTTTAGGGTATATGTGAATATATCGGAGTATCCACATCCCGACAAATGGACAGTACTTGATTATGACATATATGAACTTAAAATATTGGAAGTACCTGTAAGTGACGTTAGTGTGGAACCGGCAGAATTAATATTGACAGCTGGGAAAACAGAAAAAATAACGGCAACAATAAGTCCCCCAAATACCACTAATAAGAAGGTTACCTGGACGTCAGACAATGAAGAAGTGGCAACTGTAGATGAGCATGGTAATGTAACAGCAGTAAATGTCGGGACCGCAACCATTACAGCTACAACAGAGGATGGTGGAAAAACAGCAACCTGCGAGGTCACAGTTAGTAAGGTAGTTAACACCACCAAGAAAAAAGGTTATGACAGCATCCAGGATGCCATTGACGATGCAGACCCCGGAGACACCATTCAGGTGGCGCCTGGGATGTATCACGGGTACTTGACCATCGACAAGCCACTCACCCTGCTGGGGCCCAATGACGGGGTGCCGGGCTACAGTGCAGAGAGGGGTGCGGAGGCCATCATCACCGTGCCGAAAGAAGTTGAGCTGGAAAACCCGGAGAACGATTTGAGCACGGTGATCACCGTGGAAGCTTCAGGGGTGACCATTGACGGTTTCCGGATCACCGGCGACAACGGCAACGGTAAGACCAACTATGCCGGGTGCAATATCCAGGCAGGCTATGGTATCAACGCTATAAGGTTTGACAAGATGGAGAACCTAACGATCCGGAACAACATATTCGACTGCTTCAGCGTAATCGGTGTGGCCACACAACGAGGTTCGTATAATGTGGGGTATTATGGACCGATTGAAAACGTGACCATAACCAGTAACCTCATCCAGAACATACTTGATTTGAGAGCGACGGCTGCCGGCTATGGGATTTACATGCAGGGCGCAACCGGCAGCATTACCGACAATGTGGTGAAAAACAGCAGGATCGGAATTATGGTGCAGCCTTACAGCGCCGAAGGTGGCGGTCTGGTGAAGGACAATTATTCGGAGACCTACGTATATGGTCTGCTCTACAGCCGCGCCGAAAGTGGCGCAGGGACATGGACCTTCGAGGAGAATACTGTCACAGCCATTGATCCACCTGACGCCATGGAAAGCCCGGGTCTCTGGCGGGGCATTGACGTTCAGTATTTTCCTGCGGGGGCGGAACCAGTATACTTTAAAAATAACACCGTCGACGGCTCCGGCACCAGTATTGAGCATCCTAAGCGCACCGAGGTATGGGGCGTACAGATCAGAGATAGTGTCGAAGACGATGCCGAAATGATGTTTGAAGGGAACACAATCACCGGTGTGCAAATAGGTCTGAGGCGGGATGGGGGAAACCTTAATCTTGATGACGTTCTGGCCAACAACACTTTTGCTTTCGGCAGCATGGTTATTGGAAATACGATCCAGGCTCCACAGGAAAATGCCGCTTATAACGTGGAAAAGGACCAGTACTACGATAGCATTCAGGAAGCCATTGACGATGCCGGGGATGGAAATACCATTTTTGTGGGCCCGGGGACATACGAAGGGAACTTGGCTATACCAAACAACAAGAACAACCTTGCCCTGAAAGGTGCCAATGCAGGCATTCCTGCCGGCCTGGAGCCTGGAGAGAGAGCCCCTGAGAGCATCATCAAGGGCAGCATCAGCGTGGGTTCCGGCAAAGGAAAAGGCGGTGGACGCAGTGAACCCGATGGCTCCAGAGGTCCGGGCGGTCCCGGTGGACCCGGCGGAGGCCAGGGAGGAACTGTGAGGGGCCTGACCATTGACGGGTTTACCATCGATTCCAGCGCAGGCTATGGCATACGCCTGCGGGCAACAGGGGAAACAACCATCGTCAACAATATCATCACCGGCAACGGCACCGTGCAATATGGCATCAGGACCGAAGACGCCGGAAGCCCACACTTCATCATCTGCAACAACACCATCGGGGACTATAGCTCTGATAATGGTTCCGCGGGTATCCTGATCAGGGGTTCCAATGCCACGGCTGAGATTGGAGGTAATCTGGTTACCATAACCACTTCTGACGACGAAGCAGAAGCCGCGGGCATTGAAATTACCCGGGGCGCAGAGGCGGTCATCCTTGACAACAACGTCTCCGGGAACGGCCTCGGGCTGGTGCTGGACAGCAGAGACAACACCGTTACCGGTAACGTTGTGGAGAACAACGACTGGGGCATCTACCTGTCGCGGAGCGGCAATAGCATTACCGGCAACACTATAAGAGGAAACGTTATCGGAGTGGCAGCCGTAGACCGCAGCCACAATACCGTCACCTTTAACAGGATCTATGACAATTCCCTGAAAGGAGTCAGTACCGCTCTAGACGGAACCTCCCTTACTGTCACCCATAACTGGTGGGGTGTCAGCACTGTTGCCGAAGTTATAGCCCAGCTCAGCGGCAAGGTAGACTTCAACCCGTGGTATGTGGACGAAGAGATGACCACCCTCTGTTCTGAAGCGGCTGTTGATGCGGTGAACAGCGCCCGGGACGAGGCAGAGCTGCAGGCATTGCTGCGGGAACACCAGCTGGCCCTGGGTCTTGACTTCACCGCCTACGATAACGAACTGACCGAAATCGGCCGGCTGCAGGTAGCCCTGGCACTCCTTGGCGGAAGCTATCCGGACGCCGCTGCCCTTCGGTTCGCCTTCGAAGCCGCCGTCGAGGAACAACTGCTGCTGATTCCGATCAACACTGCTTCCACCGTTGAGGAGATGTGCCGGAAACTGGACGAAAACGGCCTATTCCTCGGCCTTGCCCCCGATTACTTCGGTTGGACTGACTACTACCGCCTCCAGGTGGCAGAACATGTCCTCAATAGCAGGCAGGCGCGGGGTTATGAAAACGCCGGCGCCCTGAAAGGAGTTTTTGACGAAAAGGCTGGGGTCCTTGCTCCAACGGCCAACGCAGTAACGGCCGTCAATAACGCCGGGGACTGGGCAGCGATGAAGGCCGCTCTTGAAGACGAAGACATTGCCGCAGGGCTGGGTCTGGATCGGACCGCTTACCTCGCCCTGAGCAGAGTAGAAAGGAGTCTTGTGGCAGCCATACTGGTAGACGAACGACCTGCTACCGGTTACGGCAACCATGAGGAGATCCAGCGCGTTTTTGAGCTTGCAGTAGCAGAAGCGAGAGACAACGGCCTTGATGGTATGCGAGAGTTGTTTGAGGAAAAGTTCACTGAAGAGCCGGCTGACGAGTTAGTCGATAAAAATCCGGAGGAAGAAGAGTTCGCTAAAGAGCCGGAGGACGGTTCAGGGGATGATAACCCGGGTGAATTAGAGTACGGTAAAGAAGCGGACGACGGGCTTTTCGATGATAATCCAGTTGAAGAAGGTTACGCTGAAGAACCGGGTGAAAATCCAGTTGAAGAAGAATACGCTGAAGAGCCGCTTGACGAGTTAGTCGATGAAAACCCGGAGAAAGAAGGGTTCGCTGGAGAATCCGTCGACGACTGCTCCAATGAAAACTCAACCGAAGAGGACATCAGCAGGGAAGCGGTCGCCCAGTGATCGACCAATAGCGTTTGAATGATGTAAAAGCAGCAGAATAGCTTGCAGAATAGCTTGCAGAATAGCTTATTATTTAAGGGATGCCAGTGTTTTCAATGAAACCAGGTATAAAGATGGCGTTCAACAGAATATATGGTGGGTTATAGGGCTGTTGGAATATGACAATTGACTGTCGAGAGTCCTAACAACGATATGATTGATTAAATGAACAATATTTATACAATATGATATGATAACTAATGTCCCCCGGATTATAGACGGGGGACATTTTTGGGTGCGCCCGGCATGCTCACCAAGCGGGCGGATTGCAAAAAACCCCGCCAGACAGCCGGTGGCCATGCCTTTCAGATTTTCAGAGGAATCCTGGCTTCTTTTTCTGATGAGATATTACACAATTATCATGCTTAGTCACCGCTTAACCACTGAGAGAAGCGCGGCTTAGGGCTGCGCCCGTGCACAGCAATTATCACTTTACCCCTATGCTTTTCTAATGTTGCATAAAAAAGCTTTGTATTCGGGAACAGCGACGTTAGGACAAGCAACAAAAGGTGTTAATTCGTTCCCAACGTCTCCCTTGGATAATCCCATGTAGCCCCAGCTCCATGGCAGGGAAACAATTTCCACGGGACTACCGTTTACAATTAAGGGTTTAACAATCGGTAAAACATTGGCAATCATTTTTATTTCCGCCCGGGCGCTGCTTACATATATCTCATCACCAGGTTTGATTCCCAATTTATCGGCTAAAGTTGGTGATATGGTGGCAAATTGTTCCGGCATCAATTCTACCAGCATGGGGCTGTTTCTGGTTCTTACTCCGGTTTGATAATGTTCAATGTAATGGACGGTAGTAGCAACGTAGGGGAACTCTTTGCTGCCGGTTTCGGCCAATTTGGCAAATTCGCCTCCCCATCTCATGGCTACCGGGTTATTTTGCTGATTGCTCATTAAATTTTTCACCGGGCTTTCCACCGGTTCATAGTGTTCCGGCATAGGTCCATCTTTCAAGCCGGCAGGAACGAAAAAGCGTGCCTGCCCTTCAGGAAGCATAATAAAAGGTGCATTGGCAGTCTTTTCCGGTGGTACCGGTTCTTTTGTAACCGCGTCCGCAATGCCGAAATCGGGAACATCGTTGGTAATCCACTTTGTTCCGTCCCAGGCCATCAAGGGTTTATCCTTTTTCCAGGGCCGGCCGGCCGGGTCAGCGGAACAACGGTTATAAACAATGCGCCGGTTCAAAGGCCAGACAAAGGTCCATTTCGGATATACACCAAGCCCGCTCTTATCCTCCGTGCCGTGCCTTTTGGTAGCGGGCACCTTTAACGACGGGTCTTGCTCATTGGGGTCGACGTAATAATAACCAGTGTAAACCCATACCCCGCAGGCTGTAGAACCATCATCTTTAAGGTCGCCGAATGTACCTAAAACCCGGCCGTCCGCCACATTGTAACCGTTAATTTCTATGGCTACTTTTTCTATATCCGGCTCATCCTGTCCCGGCTTTTCATAATTCCAAACCATGTTTATAACAGGATCAGGAAATCTACCGCCGCTCTGGTATTCCTGGCGGACAGCCTTAAAGATCCGGTCGGCAATCCAGAGACTGCTTTTTGACTGTCCGGGCGGTTCAACAGCCTTCCAACCCCATTGAATATGGCGTGAACTGTTTGTTCTCGTGCCCTCTGCTTCGTATCTGTGAGCTGCCGGCAGCAGAAAAACCTCCGTTTTTATATCCGCCGGGTTTACTCCAGGACGCTTCCAGAAAGCGGCTGTTTCGTTCTCAAACAAATCAATGCAGACCATCCAGTCCGCGTTTTCCAGGGCCTTGGCCTCGTGAGAAGCATCCGGCCCGGCTACGGAAGGATTTTCAGCCCAGCAAAAGACACCTTTAATATGTCCTTCCGCCAGGGAGGCATAGGAAGACATGTGGGAATGGTCTTTCCCGTCTGACTTAGGCAGCCAGTCATAGCAAAAGTCATTTTCTGTGGTGGCTTTTTCCCCGTACCAGGCCTTGAGCAGGCTGGCCAGGAACTTTGGTTTGTTGGACCAGTAGCCAGTCTTGGGCGTTTCCACCTCCAGATAGTCCTTATACGTGGGATGTTTTGTTGCATCGGGAACATTAAGATAGCCCGTGATATTATTCCACAGCATTCCCATGTCACAGGCGCCCTGCACATTTGATTGCCCCCGCTGGGGGTTAAGGCCGCCACCGGGCATGCCTACATTACCCAGCAAGAGCTGTACCATGGTAGTTGCCCGCGTGTTTTGAGTTCCGTAACTGTGCTGGGTGATTCCCAGTACGTAAATTAAATTGCCTGCCACATCCGGTTTACCCGATTCGCAATACATAGCGTAAGCTTTCTGTAGAATATCTTCCGGGGTTCCCGTAACATTACTGACCGTTTTTATGTCGTAGCGGGAGACATGCTTTTTCATAATTTGCCAGACGCACCGGGGATCCTGTAAAGTGGGGTCCTTCCTAATGTTATCGCCGTCTTTCTGGTAAGCCCAGCTGGCATTGTTATAGGTCAGTTTGCCGTTTTTTTCCTCTAAACCGGAAAAAATGCCATCTGCAAAACTATAGTCAGGACTGATTAAGTAAGAAGCGTTGGTATAGTTAAGCACATACTCGCGTTGGTAAAGATCATTTTCAATGGCGTAGTTTATCAGACCGTAAAGAAAAGCGATGTCTGTACCCGGACGTAAAGGAACGTAAAGATCTGCCTTGGACGCTGTTTTAGTAAACCTCGGGTCAACGACAATCATCTTGGCTCCTTTTGCCAGGGCCTTGCCAATGTGGCGCATGGCAATGGGGTGAGCTTCGGCCGGGTTGGATCCAATAATTAAAAATATGTCTGTATTGCGATAATCAGTAAAACTATTAGTCATTACTCCCCTACCAAAAGTGTTAGCCAGACCGGCTACGGTTGGGGCGTGTCAGAGACGGGCGCAATGGTCAAGATCAATTACGCCCAGGGACCGCATGAGCTTGTTTACTAAATAATCTTCTTCGTTATTAATATTGGCGCTGCCCATCTGACAAATGGCCAAACAGCGGTTAACCGTAACACCGTTAGCGTCCTTTTCTTCAAAGTGTTCGTCCCGGGTCTTTTTTATCCTTTTAGCGATTTCAGGGATAGCCCAGTCCCAGTCTTTGACTTCCCACTTGTCGCTGCCGGGGGCACGGTAAAGAACCTCCGTTAACCGCCACGGGTTGGGTACACGCTTGCGCTTTTTATCTATAATGTTATAGACATCCGGGAGAGCTGCCCCTTTGGGACATAAAGACCCTTCATTAATGGGACTGTCAGGATCCCCTTCAATAAAAACCACTTTGTCGTTTTCATCAGAATAAACAATAGTGCTGCAGCCACATCCACAATAAGGACAGCCGGAAGAAGTTTCTTTGGTTTTCTTTAATTTAAAAGGAGCCAATTCAAAACTAGGCGAATTCTCTTTAGCTGAAGCAGGTCTAGCGCTAACTCCTTCAAATAAAGTCACTCCGGCAGCGCCTACTCCTAAATACTTCAAGAAATCACGGCGGCTAATACCTTTTTTCATATTAGCTAATTGCAACCTCCTTTACTTTAAAATTATCAATAAGTAGTATTTCAGTCATCCCTCCTCTTTTCCTCAGAGTTGTTGAAGTAAAAAACTTTGTCCAACATTGAGGATGAACAAAGTTTTATATAGGGAGCAGTATAATTACGACAGGGGTATTGAAACCGCACAAGTAATCGTACCGTTAACTCCAAAAAAACTATGTTCTCCTTTCCACAATGGGAGGCATATCTGTTTCCGGATATACCCTACAGACCAGGAAACCTATCAAATACAACTCAGGTAACCTGGTTCGGAGATTTTTTATAAATATTTAATAATAATTCCGATTATAACAGTAAACTTGACCTGTATGTATTATTCCGGTACTTATTTTTTAACCAATTAATTCTTTATGTTTGAATATAAAGTAATCTTTATTAATAAAAAAACTTTGTCCCAACACAAAAGGTGGACAAAGTTTTCACTAGCTGCCGGAGGTAATCACTTGAACAGACAGCAACACATTTCAGTGCTTGCTTTCCTGGCAGCGTTTCAGCAAAGACTATGTTCTCCTTTCCGCGATGGGAGGCATAACCGTTTCCAGATATACCCTACAGACCAGGAAACCTATCAAATATAATTCAGGTAACCTGGTTCGGAGATTAAATTAGAAGTTATTGTTAGTAATTCGCTTTAAAAACGTAAATTCCTTTTTTTTTAAAAAATTTGCGGGTGAAAAAGCCAATATTATACTTGAAACGTAAAGCTTTTTTTAAGTCATTGGCATGTGGACAACATCAAATTCCGCAACATTTTGGAGAACTAAAAATATACGTTATGTATTTAACAAAGTGGCATTGTCAGGCTGGTATTGAAACAAGCGTATACGTTAAGACCGGTGCTGGCTGAAAGCAGTGCCTCTGAAAGGAATAGAAAAAAACTGAGGAATTCCATTGTCACCTTTACTGTAAGAACGTGGCAACCTTAAAATATTTATTTTTTATTTATTATAGAAGGAATTCAGAGAGTTTTTCAGAACCCGGACGACCAGTTGTTCATGACCACCGTCTACGATGATGTGGCTTTTGGTCCTCGGAATTACAAGCTGGCAGAAGAAGAAGTAGAGAAGCGGGTTCAGCAGGCCCTGGAGATGGTTGGAATTCTTCATATAAAAGACCGGGCGCCCTTCAAGTTGTCCGGCGGCGAAAAACGTGCTGCGGCCATTGCGTCCGTCCTATCCATGCAGCCGGATATTCTGGTAATGGATGAGCCCAGCTCTGCCCTTGACCCCAAATCCAGGCGGAGATTGATAAATCTGCTCAACAAATTTGAACATACAAAAATCATCACCAGCCATGACCTGGACATGGTCTACGACCTATGTGCGAGAACCATCGTAATCAAGAATGGTGAAATCGCAGCTGACGGACCTACACCGGAAATTCTGATGAATGCCGGCTTGCTGGATGCCTGCGGACTGGAAATGCCCCTGGCAATGCAGGGCTGTCCTGTATGTGACGGGAAAATAAGAAAGCTAACAGGATAGGCCGTTTCTTTTCAGAGACTGCCTGATTTTTTCAATAACGATTGCATCTGTGGGAAAAGCCAGGGGAGGTAAGTTATCAAGGTCAAAAAAGTCTACTTTATCCAGGTCTTCCCTGGCTGTGAGCTCACCGCCGGTAACTTTAGCTTCAAACCAGATTCCCACGGTATGCGTTTCAGGATTGTGGAAGTTGGACTGCACCGAACAGATACCGGTGATTTCGATGTCCAGGTTGGTTTCTTCTTTAAACTCGCGAATAATAGCTTCGTAAACATCTTCATCATACTCTACGTAGCCGCAGGGGATGCACCACAGGCCCTTGTAGCTGCTGTTCCGCCTGCCCAGCAGGAGCCGCCCCTGCTGATCCAGTACCACCGCGGCCACTCCGACGATGGGATTTTCGTAGAAGATATAGCTGCAGTTCCCGCAAACCAACCTGTTTCTTTCCCCGCAGTTACGATAGGATAATTTGCCTCCGCATTTTGGACAATAGAAAAACCGCTGTTTCATAGGTTCCCCCGATTTTTATTTTTTTTATATATAATAACCTATAAGCGGTTTAAATCAAATTGTCCTCATGGACGGTATTCCCTGTGAGAATATTCCTGGACACCCCCGTTCTTTCTGCTGCATCTATGACTGCTTTAGCTACCACAGAGGAGACGTTATCTTTAAAAATCGAAGGTATAATGTTTTCCGCCGTAAGTTCACTGTCCTGGATGATCCCGGCCAGAGCAGATGCCGCGGCTACACACATTTCATTGTTAATCGTTCTGGCGTGGCAGTCCAGGGCGCCCCGAAAAACACCGGGGAAGGCGAGGGCATTATTAATCTGGTTGGGATAGTCGGATCTGCCGGTAGCGATAACGCCTGCAAGATCAAAAATACTCCCGGGATCTATCTCCGGGTCAGGGTTGGCCAGGGCAAACACCACAGGTTTATTTGCCATTTTGAGGATATCTTCCCTGTCCAGCAGGCCCGGTCCGGATACGCCTATAAACACGTCGGCGCCCTGGATGACCTCTTTTAGGGTACCATGCAGGCACTCTTCATTGGTATTTTCGGCAATCCAGATTTTAGATGGAGAGTCGGGCAGAGAGTCACGGGCGATGGCTCCTTTCCGGTCACACACAATCAGGTTGCAAAACCCGGCGTCCTTTAGGATTTTTACTATGGCGGTACCGGCAGCGCCGGCCCCGCTAAGGACGATTCTGACCCGGGTGGTTTCTTTACCGACCACCCTTAAAGCATTTAACAGGCCGGCCAGGGTAACAATTGCCGTACCATGTTGATCGTCGTGAAAGACAGGAATATCCAGTAAATCTGATAAAGAGTCTTCAATTTCGAAACATTTGGGGGAGGCAATATCCTCCAGGTTAATAGCTCCAAAAGCAGGCGCAATAGCTGACACAGCATCGATGATTTGCTTTGGTTCACGCACATTGAGACATATTGGGAAAGCGTCAATATTACCAAACTTTTTAAACAATACCGCTTTACCTTCCATTACGGGAAGGGCGGCGCCGGGGCCGAGATTGCCCAAACCCAGCACGGCTGAACCGTCGGTTACAATGGCTACAGAATTTCCCTTCATAGTTAATTTGTAAGCCAGATCGGGTTCGCCGAAAATTGCTTCCGACACACCGGCCACGCCCGGTGTATAAATCATGGATAAATCTTCCCAGTTGGCAACAGGTCTTTTAGCCTTGATTTCAATTTTGCCTCCCAGGTGTTTAGTTAAAACCCTGTCTGCAACGTGGATAATCTGTACACCGGAAATGGCCTTCAAGGCATCAACCAGTTCATCCAGGTGGTTCCGGTCGCGCAGGCGGACCATCATTTCCCTGGTTACGTATTGCGGTGATGCGGAGACAAGGTCTATTGCCCCCAGGCTTCCACGTTCCCGGGCAATCACCGCCAGGACATTTGCCAGTGTTCCAGGGCGATTGGCAAGTTTCAACCTGATTGTAATATTCAGCGACATCAACATAAATAAGGCCTCCGTTTAAAGTATTTGAATTAGCTAAAGGTTCGTAGAAATAAAAGAAATAATCCGGCTGCCTTCAAAGAATGAATTCTTTGAGCTTATTATCTGACGGACAGCTCTGGAGATACACTGAAAACAAAACAGGCTGCCTTAAACTTCTTAGCCTCTTGACTTTTAGATTTAAAACAGTTACAATTACATCTGCACATTAAAATACATCGGGGCGTAGCTCAGTTTGGCTAGAGCGCTACCTTGGGGTGGTAGAGGTCGCACGTTCAAGTCGTGTCGCTCCGACCAGTAAAGTCAATGAAAATGGGGTTTTGCAGATACTGCAGGACCCCATTTTATTATAATATATTGATGGATTTAGCATCTTAACCTGGCTAAAATATTATTCACACGAGTTTAAACTGTTTTTCAACTGCAACTAGGTCTGGTAAAATAGATTTTATAAGACATGCCTTCGTTTTTTTGAAATGGGTTTTGTTTTAGAATCCATTTATTAAAACAAGTTTTAAGCTTTAACACATATAAAAATTATATAAAAAATGAAAATTATTGTAACGGAAGGTAGTTTTGTGATTATGGCTAAAGATAGAACCCCTGTCACCTCTGCGATTCGCCTGTTACGCAAGGAAAGGGTTCATTATACTGACCATTTGTATGAATATGAAGATAAAGGCGGAACAGCTGTTTCAGCACGGGAACTTCAATTAGACGAACACAGTGTGATTAAGACCCTGATCATGGAGGATGAAAACAAAAATCCACTAATTGTACTGATGCATGGTGAATTGCAGGTATCTACCAAAGGATTGGCCCGACTTATTGGAGTAAAAACCATTTCGCCCTGTACCCCTGAAACGGCCACAAAACACACAGGTTACCTGACTGGGGGCACCTCGCCATTCGGTACCCGCAAGGTTTTGCCTGTCTACATGGAGGAGACAATACTTGATCTGCCCAAGATTTATTTGAACGGCGGTAAAAGAGGTTACTTGATCGGCTTGGACCCGAAAGAGGTCTTGCGCATCCTCAAACCCGTTCTAGTTAGAGTTGGGATTAAATAAATAATGGTAGCCCCTACAGGAAAGGAAGGTGACTTTAATGGCGCCGGTTAAAAAGACGAGAGCCGTTAAAAATGTTACGGGTGCTGTCGCAGAGAAGGCCTGGAACAAACTGGCTTCTGAGCGTTATGTAGAAACTAGTCTTTTACGCCAGGAGATAGCCCTTTCATGGAAAAGGTGCCTGCAAAGTAATGTCGATCCTGTAATGAGCAAGATTAGTTTAGTTACACCTGATCTTAAGGTTTTAGCAGAACAGCAACGGGATTTCCTAAGAGCTGCCAGGCCGCACATGAAGAAGCTGTATGAGTCTGTAAAAGGAATGGGTTTCATTGTCTTGCTTGCTGATGCCGAGGGGATAATCCTGGACCTGTTCGGCGACAGGAAAATGTTTAATCTGGCCGAGTCACTTTCTCTTGTTCCGGGCGCCTCCTGCTCCGAAAAGGTCATTGGGACAACCTCTCCAGGGGTGTGTCTTGTTGGCCGGACCCCCATCCAGATCTTTTCCCGTGAGCATTACTGCCAGCTTTATCATGATTGGTGTTGTTCAGCAGCACCGGTTTTTGACAGGCAGGGTAACCTGCTTGGTACCCTCGATCTTTCCAATAACAATGAAAAACTTCATCACCCGTTAATTCTGGGCTTGGTGGAGACCACAGCCAGGGCGATTGAAATGGAGTTGGATTTTCGCCGGGTACATGCGGATTTTAATAAATCCTTCCACTATTTTAAAGCTATAGTTGATAGTGTGCCGGAGGCTCTACTTTTTTTCGACAGCCAGGGTACCATAACGCATATTAACAACACCGCCTCAAAGATACTTGGTGTTTCGTCCCAGGGTTACGTGGGACGACAAATTGAAGCTGTCGTGAGTAACTACGAAAGCGTCAAGCAGAGGTTAAAAAATAAATGCTGCTGGACCGAATTGCAGTTTGACACTCCTAAAGGACCTGTATATGTTAATGCCCATTTTAAACCAATTAAAAATGAGAATTCTGAAGATGTCGGCGTCGTGGGAACATTGAAAGAAGTAAAGGAAGCTACCGGTGGGGGCAGCATTGCCGCTTCCTACACCTTTGATGATCTGATCTATTGCAGCAGGGAAATGGAGGAATTGGTGCGGAATGCAAAAAACATTTCTTTTAAAGATACTACCACATTAATCCAGGGCGAAAGCGGTACCGGTAAGGAAATAATTGCTCAAGCCATTCATAATTACAGTCCCCGCCTGAAAAGACCCTTTATTGCGGTTAACTGCGCTGCGCTGCCTAAAGACTTGATTCAGAGCGAACTGTTCGGTTATGAAGAAGGCACCTTTACGGGAGCAAAAAAAGGTGGAAAAGCCGGTAAATTTGAACTTGCCAACGGCGGCACAATTTTTTTAGATGAGATAGGGGATATGCCCTTAACAGTACAGACCAACCTTTTAAGGGTTTTACAGGAAAAATACATCGTGAGAGTTGGGGGTTCCCGGATCATTCCACTGGACGTACGAATTATAGCAGCTACCAATAAGAATTTGCTCAAGGAAGTAGAGAACGGCAGCTTCAGAAATGACTTGTATTACAGGCTGTCTGTGTTTGTTTTAAATATTCCGCCATTAAGGGAAAGAAAAGAAGACTTAGAAGTATTATTGCAATACTTTATCAGAAAACATGCTTCTGCACAGAGCATAGCGGAATCTATAATAGTATCGCCTCAGGTTAGGCGTATTATTTCAGCCTTTGACTGGCCGGGAAATGTACGGGAACTTGAGAATACGGTAATTTATTTTTTGAACAGTATGAAGGGCAGTACGGTAACGGTTAATGATTTGCCACCCGGTCTTAAAGCCGGCGCGGATGTTGCGGTAAATTTAAAAACACTGGAAGAATTAGAGAAACAGAATATCATCGAAACGCTCAAGCAATGCAACAAAAATATAACACTCGCTGCCGGCAGCCTGGGCATCACTAGGGCCACTCTTTATCGTAAAATAAAAAAATATAATATAGTCTGATGTTTTTAGTGTAAAAAAATTAAACAAGACATTAACAAGGACTGTAATAAGTGTTTTAAATCTATACAGGGAAATTCAGGATTGGGCATATATATATCATATATATTGTTATGTGTTTTATGTTTTTTTGTCAATTAAAAGAACTCTTTATCATTTGCTACTTGAATCTGGCTGGCGTATAAAATATATACACTCATCGCACAATTTTTCCTTATTAACCCCTCCGGCTTAAGTGCTGAATAGGATTTACAGGTAAAAAACCGCCTATTTTAGCATAACAGTAGACTTTCATTCCTTTGTCCTGTCTTATTATCATTTGGCATAAAATTTGCGGTTATATAACCATAGTCTAGCAGATAAAAGTTTTTTATTTGCCTTTGTCAACACTCTGCTGATTTACAATGGTTCAATTCAGTACCTGTAGAGATCATACTAAAAAGGAGGGTCTTTATGAATTTCCCGGCTTTGCTGTCACCAATTAAAATTGGCTCAATGGAGGTAAAAAACCGTTTTGTGGTGCCGCCCATGGGGTCAAACTACGCCAATCCGGACGGTAGTGTTTCTCAACAGTTGATTGACTATCATGTGGCCAGGGCAAAGGGCGGCTTTGGATTGATCATTGTGGAAGTAACGGCTGTCGAGCCTGCCGGAAAGGCGATTCCCTTCGAGCCTGGTTTGTGGAGCGATGAATTTATTCCCGGCTGGAAAAAGCTAGTGGACGAGGTGCACAAGTATGGAGCCAAGATTGCCGTGCAGCTTCACCATGCCGGCAGACAAACTTCAAAGGATATTATTGGTGAACAACCGGTTGCTCCATCGGCTGTCCCTTGCCCGGTAATGAAGGAGATACCCCATGAGCTTTCAACCCAGGAAGTCTATGAGCTTATTGGAAAGTTCAGGGATGCGGCGGTAAGAGCCAGGGATGCCGGTTTTGACGCGGTGGAAATTCACGGCGCGCACGGTTACTTAATTGCACAATTCATGTCGGCTTATTCTAACAAAAGAATTGATGAGTTCGGCGGCAGCTTCATCAGCAGGATGAAATTTCCCCTTGAGATTATCAGAAGTATAAAACGGGAAGTCGGAAACGGTTATCCGCTAATCTTCAGAATGAGCGGTGACGAAAAGGTACATGGTGGAAGGGCTATTGATGAAACCAGGGCTATAGCAAGGCTTGTGGAGCAGGCAGGCGTCAATGCTGTTCATATATCAGTGTGTACTTACGGCAGTATGCACTGGATGTTCGTACCGGGGGCCATCCCGCCGGGATTTAACGCAGTTGCTGCGGAAGAAGTTAAAAAATCAGTTAAAATTCCGGTCATCACAGTGGGACGGATCAATGATCCCTTTTTGGCAGAGGACATCCTGCAAGCCGGCAAGGCGGATATGATTGCTTTGGGCAGGGAATCACTGGCTGATCCCGAGTGGCCGAACAAGGTGGCTGCCAATGCACCGGAGGAAATATCTCCCTGTATTGCCTGCCTGCAGGGGTGTGTAGGCTATTTATTCGACCCGGAGCACTTAAAAATCAGTTGTTTGGTCAATCCCTTTACGGGCAGGGAAGGGACTCTAAAAATAGAAAAAACTGAAAAACCCAAAAAGGTTATGGTCGTAGGAGGCGGGCCGGCTGGTTTGGAAGCGGCCTGGATTGCCGCCAGGAGAGGCCACCAGGTGACTCTGTATGAAGAACAAAAGGTACTGGGCGGCCAGTTCAGGATAGGAGGCATTCCCTCCACTAAAGACGATATACTACGAGCAATTAAATATTATATTACAATGGGCAAAAAATATGGTGTGGAGTACAAACTGGGTGTAGAGGTCACCCCAGTATTGGTGATAAAAGAAAGCCCCGATGTGGTGATCCTGGCAACAGGCGGTGTACCGTTGCTTCCTGACATTAAAGGAATAGATAACCCCAAATTCGCGAAAGCTGTCGACGTGCTCGACGGAAAAACAGGTGTGGGAGATAAGGTTCTGGTTGTCGGCGGAGGCATGGTTGGGGCTGAGACTGCGGATTATCTCGGCGAACATGGCCGCAAAGTAACCATAATTGAAATGGAATCGGAATTAGCAAAGGATATGCCGGATGGGCCCAGGATATATTTAATGGAGCGCTTAAAAGAGTATGGTGTTTCTTGCCTGACCGGCGCTGTGGTTAAAGAGTTTTTAGATGATGGTGTTGTTTATCTAAAAGACGGCCGGGAAGAAAAGATTGCGGGCTTCGACAGCATCGTACTGGCCTTAGGGTCAAAGGCTTACAATCCCCTGGAAGAAAAACTAAAAGGAAGGGTAGCTGCTGAGCTATATGTTATCGGAGATGCCGTAAAAGCAAGAAAAGCGATCCAGGCAATTGAGGAAGGCGCAAGGATTGCTGTAACAATTTAAAAATCTTTAGTTAAACAGCCGCTTTACCTTTGCTGGTGAACCTTTGCTGGCGCAGGTAATTGGTTGTAAGGACCCATTAAGTATCTGAAACTAAAGGTTCCGGGACCGGAATTCCAGCATAAAAAATCCGCAACACTTTGCTCATAACAAAGTGTTGCGGATTTTTCTTAATAAGGGATGATTTTTTGCAGGTGTATACAGGTATCCGAACCTCATGTGCAATTGAGATTGGGCAAGGGAAATTCGGTAAAATTATCCATTTGATGGTATCATGAGTATTTTCACATTCTTTTAGACTATTCTGCAATTAGATTGATTAAGTCTTCTAGAAAGGATTAAAATCATTCGTGTCGAATGGATATCTCGAAAAGAGATTTTAACAACGGACATACGGGACAGTATCTTGAAATAATAGGAATATGTTCTTACAGTTTAGTTTTGGCGACCGGGCACGTACAATGACCGGCTGTTGTTTAAAAAAAGAGAATTCGGCCGTGCTTAAACAGTCTCGCCATACACCATGGATCAAAATGAGGTGATTCTTTTGATCTCAAGCCGCCTGGCGGGTTTTATTGAGAATATCTGTTTTGAAAGGTTGTCTCATGCTGCTGTGCAGGCAGCCAAGCTGGCATTCCTGGATTGGCTTGGTTCAGCCGCTGCCGGCGGGCTGCAGGAACCTTCGCAAAGGATGCTGGCTGTGCTCAGGAATCAGGGGGGGGCTCCCCAGGCAACACTACTGGCAACCGGGGAGAAGACTTCCTGTTTAAGTGCAGCCCTGGGTAATGGCCTGGCTTCACACATTGTGGAGCTGGACGACGTACACCGGGCTGCAATCATCCATGCCGGTGCTGCTGTTATTCCGGCGGCTCTGGCTGTAGCTGAAATGACCGGCGCAGGGGGCCGTCAGCTGCTTGAGGCTATCGTTGCCGGGTACGAAGTAGCAATCCGGATCGGTGAGGCTGTTACCCCTTCCCACTATTACTTCTGGCATACCACCGGGACCTGCGGTACGTTCGGGGCAGCTGCTGCGGCCGTTAAACTGCTGGGCTTGAGCCGGGAACAGATGGTCTGGGCGCTGGGAAACGCCGGAACCCAGGCCGCCGGTTTATGGGAATTTTTGCTGGACGGCTCCATGTCCAAACACCTGCACCCGGGAAAAGCGGCCCAAAACGGCGTACTGGCAGCCTTGCTGGCAAAAGAAGGTTTTACCGGCGCAGCATCAATTATTGAGGGGGATAGGGGATTTTGCCGGGCCACTGCTTCTGCTTACGATCTGGATAAAATTACTAAAGGTCTTGGTTGTTCCCCCTATAAGATTGAGGAAAACTCCTTTAAAATCCACGCTTCCTGCCGCCACACCCACCCGGCGGTGGATCTGGTTCTGGAATTGGTCGCCAGGCACCGCATCAGGTCTTCTGATGTGGCGGGCTTGACCGTCCGTACCTACAGCACAGCTTTAAGTATAACCGCGAACCATCAGCCGGATACTGTCTACGCAGCGAAGTTCAGTCTGCCCTTCTGTGTGGCCCTGGCCTTAATCAAGGGAAGCTGCGGTCTGACGGATTTTACTCCGGAAACGCTGGCGGACCCGGATATCCGGCAGTTGATGTCCGTTGTATCGTTGATTCTAGACGCCGGCCTGGATGCAGTCCACCCCGCACGCTGGCCGGCTGAGATAGAAATTAAAACAAATTCCGGCCTGTCTTATTGCGGACAGACAGATTTTCCCCGGGGTGACCCGGAAAACCCACTATCAGCCGGTGATTTGCTCCAAAAGTTTTATGACCTGGCCGCAGGCCCGTGGGGGGAGCAAAAGGCTGAAATGCTGGGAAAAACCGTTTTAGACCTGGAGCATGTGGAAAACTTGGCTGCTTTGTTCTAGTATACTTTGACTTAACTTCAGGAGGTGAAGTTCATGCTGATTCACGAGGTGCTGGTTGTGGGCGGAGGTCTTGCAGGCCTCATGGCTGCACTGACAGCAACAGAAAAGAGTGATGTTGCAGTCTTGAGTAAGATTTATCCCACCCGTTCCCACAGCGGGGCGGCCCAGGGTGGTTTTAACGCCGTCCTGGGAGAGGACGACAGTATAGCTGCTCATATTTTTGATACTGTGAAAGGTAGCGACTACCTGGGCGATCAGGACGCAATAGAGGTGCTTTGCTCCGAAGGCCCGGAATTAATCCGGGAATTGGAACGCATGGGCGTGCTCTGGAGCCGTAACCCTGAGGGCGGTCTGGCCCAGCGTTCCCTGGGAGGCGCAGGTTTCCCCCGGGCTTGTTTTGCAGCAGACGTTTCAGGGCATGTAGTGCTCCATACTCTTTTTGAGAAAGTACTGGAGAGGGGGGTAAAAATTTATCCCGAGTGGCACCTGCTGGAACTGCTGGTTGAGGAGGGACAGATTGCCGGGGCGCTGGTCTATGACCTGGCCAGGGCAAAACTTGAGATTATTCGTTGCAAAGTGGTGATCCTGGCTACCGGAGGTTACGGGCGGGCTTTCGCTAAAACGACCAACGCCTATGCCAACACGGGGGACGGAATGGCAATTGCCTACCGGGCAGGCGCCCTTCTTTCAGACATGGAATTTGTCCAATTTCACCCTACAACGCTTTTCGGAACCAATATCCTGATATCCGAAGCAGCCAGGGGAGAAGGGGGATACCTTAGGAACAAGGACGGGGATCGCTTCATGGCCCGTTATGCGCCTCAAAAAATGGAACTGGCCCCGCGGGACCTTGTCTCCCGGGCAATTTTTAAAGAAATAAGAGAGGGGCGCGGCATAGAAGATAAATATGTGCACCTGGATTTAACCCACCTGGGAGAGGAACTGCTGCAGCAGCGCCTGCCCCAGGTAAAGGACCTGGCTGCACGCTATGCCGGTATTGACGCAGCCTGGACCCCTATTCCCATAGAACCGGCCCAGCATTACAGTATGGGCGGCATACGAACCGATATTTGGGGGATGACTAATATACCCGGTCTCCTGGCGGCAGGTGAAGCCGCCAATGTGAGCGTCCACGGGGCCAATCGGCTGGGAGGCAATTCCCTGCTGGAAACAGTGGTTTTTGGCCGGCGGGCCGGCCAAACGGCAGCTAAATTAGTAGGGAAGGAGCACTGGCCATCCCTTTCCCAAACAGCAGTCTCCCGTTATCTGGAACCCTGGAACTTCCTGCTTGCCGGGCGGGTACAGGGCAAACAGGATGACTGCCCCTTTAAGATCCGGCAGGAGGCGACATTATTGATGACCCGCCAGGTGGGTGTTTTCAGGGATGGCGCCGAACTGGAAGATGCAGTTAAACGCCTGGCGGAGATGAAGGAGCGCTACCGGAGACTGACTCCTCCTTCTGGGGAACAGCCCTATAATTACGGTTTGATTCATTATTTGGAACTTGGGTACCTGCTGGATTTGTGTGAATTAATCGCCAAGGGAGCGCTGCGCCGCACAGAAAGCCGGGGTGCCCACTTCCGTCTGGACTATCCCGGGCGGGACGACCGGAACTGGCTTTGTCACACAATTTCGCGCTGGGGAGAAAAAGGTCCGGAATTTAGCGACGGACCGGTTTCGGTTACACTCTACATACCGCAGGAAAGGGGGTACTGATAATGAGCCTGAGCTTAAAAATATGCCGTTTTGACCCGGAAGTGGACAGGGAGCCATATTTTCAGGAATTCCGAGTTGAAATAGCAGGGCATCAGACCGTTTTGGATGTTTTACTGGAAGCCTGGCGGCAGGACCCTGGACTTTCCTTCCGCCGCTCCTGCCGCAGCGCTATTTGCGGTTCATGCGCCGTTACTATTAACGGCACCCCCCGTCTCGCCTGTCAGACCCTGATCCGGGAGATTGCCGGGAACAATGGGCGAATTACCATTCAGCCTTTGGCCTATTTCAGACAGTTGAAGGACCTGGTTGTTGACCTGGAACCTTTATTCGATTCTCTAAAAGCTGTGGTACCGTGGTTAATTACCCGGTGGGATCACGATGGATGCATGGACCCGGGAGTTTCCCGGAGGATGGAAAGTCTGGCTTCCTGTATTCTTTGCGGTGTTTGTGACGCAGCTTTTTATAATCCCGGGGGCACAAAGCCGGCGGCGTTTGTTAAAGGACTGCGGCTGGCGCAGGACCCCCGTGATGTTCTGAATGCGGCCCGTCTCCGCTTAATGCAGGTACCTCCTGAAATCCTGAAGCTCTTTGTTAAAAAAATGCCCAAGGTTTGTCCGAAAAAGGTCAAAATTCCGGAAATCTAAAACCGGTACATAATTTATGCCTTTTTAGCCAAACTATAGCTGTTTATAATTTGACAGGGGGTGTAATACTTGCGAGTAGAAGTTGATCAGGAATTATGTATCAGCTGTGGTGCCTGTATTGATTTATGCCCGGATGTATTTGACTGGAACGAGGATGACAAAGCCCACAATATAGTAGAAGAAGTACCGTCGGAATTGGAGGAACAGGCTCATGAAGCCGTGGAATCCTGCCCAACCAGTGCTATAAGCGAAGAATAGTACATTGAACAAGGCAGTGCGCTTTCCGGGAGGTGTAAAGTTTGGGAAAAGGGGACAAGAAAAAAATCAGTATTAATGCCAATCCAGCCGGTACTCTGGAAATAGAGGAGTTCAAAATACGTATGGCTGAACAGTTCCATAAGACCCGGCCCCTGGAGAGAAACGCAAAAAAGAATAAATAAATTAGCAAAAAAACACCCCTTGTACATGGGATAAGGAGGTGTTTTTTTTGTAATCATTTTCCTGCCCCACAAATAATTTTTCCCGGGTAAAATCTGTTCCAAAATGGGATTCAGCTTTTCATGTTTTTCATCTCTCTTTCCTTAATGTATAGAATGAATATATGTAATACCGGTAGAGCATTGCGCCTCTGCCCAAAACAACTAATTAGCTGCTATGGAAAATTTTACTTTTAATATTTACTGCGAAGCAAGTAGATATTTGAGATAATAACTCATATTATGTAAAAAAATCTAGTTTTGAAAATAATTGAGAGAGGGGGGATGTATAGTGGAAAAAGAAATTTTAGAAGTCATGAAAGAAAAGCCGGATAACGATGCATCTAGGGGTAAGAGATCTGTCGATTGCTGCTGTCCTAGCTTTATCTTATTTATTTTTAAAGAAATAAACTGCGCGCAAATATTTAACGGAGCCTGTGAAGATTGGAGACCGGGCAGTCCATGTGTAAAAAATGTATATAAATAAGAGATAATTAACTTTTCACTGGATAGATGGTATGTCATATTGTTTTTAATTAGTATTTAAAAAAGGGAGGAAAAAAGATGGTTAAAGAAGCTCTAGAAGCCATCAGTGAAAAAATGGGTGATTTAAGCTGCAATTCAAGAGTTGATTGTTGCTGCCCCGCCTTTATCTTTTTCGTTTTTAAAGAAGTAAATTGTGTACAAATATTTAACGGAGCCTGTGAAGATTGGCGGCCAGGTGATTGCGCAAACCAGAGTAATAGAAAATAAAGCTCTTTTTGCCGGTTAAACGCCGGCACTTTTTATTTTGTTTAAAGGACTGATAGGCTCCGGGTTGGGTTATATGGGCCTTGACGGCATGCTCATACAGGCAAAAAAGCTAAAAAATTTGCAGGGAAATGCTGAACGGAAAGCGAATATCTTGTGTCTCTGGATAATCAGAATCAACAAGGGGATTCTAACCTGGGAGAACCCGTAATCTTAAGGAATACCCAATATTTACCAGTAGGAGGGTCTTTATTTATTTGCTGATTGGGAGATATATGTATAAAAACAAGGTGTTTTATGGAAAGATAACAGGGAACAGGGTAACCCCCCTGATCGGGGATCCTTTTCAGAGTATTCAGACCGGCGCAGGGGATTATTTAATGCAGGAACTTGAAGTGATGGCTCCTTGCACTCCGACGAAGGCTGTTTGTGTGGGGATTAATTACCGGGATCACGCAGAGGAATTGAAACTCGCAGTACCCCGGGAGCCTGTTTTGTTTCTGAAACCGCCTTCTGCAGTAATTGGTCACGGTGCAAACATAGTCCTGCCGCCTTCCAGCAGTCAAGTAGATTATGAGGCCGAACTGGCCGTGGTTATCGGTAGAACCTGTAGCCAGGTAGGGAGCCGGGAAGCCGGGGAATATGTATTTGGTTACACCTGCGCCAATGATGTCACTGCCAGGGATCTCCAGCGCAAGGACGGGCAGTGGACCCGGGCTAAATCCTTTGACACGTTTCTGCCTCTCGGTCCGTATATTGTTACTGACCTGGATCCCGGTGACGTTTCAGTTACCCTGCGCTTAAACGGGGTAATCAGTCAAAAATCTTCAACCAGGAACCTGGTCTTCGGTATTCCGGAACTGGTGAGTTTTATATCTAAAATTATGACCCTTCTTCCTGGCGATGTCATTCTCACAGGGACGCCGGGTGGTGTGGGGCCTCTAGCGAAAGGTGACAGGGTAGAAGTAGAAATAGGGGGAATCGGTACATTAAGTAATAATGTTACTTCGTAAAACCTGGTGTTCTTAAGTGTTTTTAAGGATTGTTGCAAATTCAAGAACAATGGTGGACAGGTTTAAAAATTTGTTGACAAGCTAAGATAATATGCTAAAATTTAATTTGGTTGGAATTGACCAGTCCTTGCGGAAACATTGGGGTTTGTTAATTCCATATAATCTTGTCCTAAAAGGAGGCAGATAAATGAAACATTTGGGCCGCCATGTATTGGCTGAAATTTGTGGGTGCGACTTTGACATTCTTAATGACATTAACAAAGTTGAAGAGATTATGGTAAACGCTGCGCTGGAAGCAGGCGCTGAAGTCAGAGAATGTGTGTTCCACAAATTCAGTCCTCAAGGGGTAAGCGGTGTGGTTGTAATTTCTGAATCGCACCTCGCTATCCATACCTGGCCGGAACTGGGCTACGCGGCAGTGGACGTGTTCACCTGTGGTGAAAGAGTAAATCCCTGGGATGCATGTAATTACCTGACCGATCATTTTAGCGCTAAAAATATGACAGCCAAAGAAATGAAACGGGGGATCATGCCTGAAGCTTATCTGAAGGAAGCCGCAAATCTCTAGGAGGGATATTTATTAGTACCAACAAAAAGAATAATTAGTAAGCCTTGCAATGAAGCTAGTGTTGCAAGGCTTGCTGATTTTTAGGATAAAGTTTTCATTCAGGTTACTAAAAATTACTGTTTAGGAGGAAATAAAGAGGCTGTAACGAATATATACATAATAGCACGAAGGGGGAGCCTGGCAGAGATGTTAAGCAATATTATCACTCCTATAGAGGGTGAAATTGTCTCAGTACACAATTTGATTAAAAAGCATCTAACAATTAAATCAGGGTATCTCGGAAGGTACGCACACTTGGAGCTTTCTTCAATCAACAAGAACATCCGGCCGGTACTGGTAGTCCTTTCTTCCCGGATTTTCGGACTGGCCCGGGAAAAGTCCATAGCTCTTGCCGGAATCATTCAGTTTATTTATATGGCATCAAGTGTTCACCGTGGAATAACGGAAAACGACTCCGAGTATCACCGGGGAAATATTGACCCGAGGGACGGTTCCCAATTTCCGGTACTGGTTGGGGACTATCTTTATGGCAAGTTTTTTTTCTTCCTGACTGAAGCGTGCATACTCAAACTGCTCGACCCCCTGGCGGATATTATCTGTCAGATTCATGAGGGCGGGATCCTGAGAAAGAGATTGACCAGACAGGTTGCATCGCCAAAAGCACTTTACGAAGTGGTGCGTAAAGAAACATCAGAGCTTTTTGCCGGGTGCTGCTCCCTGAGCGCCCTCCTGACAGGCGCGCCGCCGGATGTCCGGGAATCCATGCGGAACTACGGATTAAACCTGGGTATGGCTTATGGCCTTCTGGAACAGGGCATCTCCAGGGAACACGTTACCACTTACCTGGGGATGGCGCACAACTCTCTTTCCCTGTTACCATCCGGACAGGAGAGGACACTTCTGGAAAAACTGGTCAATAACTTGTACCGTCAGGGATTGCCTGCCCAGCGTATGGTTATTTGAAACCTGGCAGAACGAAAGATTTTTAAGAGCCAGGCTGGTTATAAAGTATGAATCTTTAAACGCCGGTAAATATCCTTTAACCGGTGTTTTTAAAGGAAGGTGCAAAATGGCATATCCTGATTTGCGCGCCTTCATAGCTGAACTGGAAAATCGGAAACTGCTGAAAAAAATCACGGTTGAAGTCGATGCCGAGCTTGAGATAACTGAGATCAGCGACAGGGTAGTCAAGGCCGGCGGCCCGGCACTGTACTTTGCTAATGTTAAGGGTTACAAGATGCCGGTGGTCACCAATTTATTCGGGACCATGGAAAGAATGAAGCTGGCCCTGGGTGTGGAGGATTTGGACCGGATTGGAAATGAACTGATTTCCATTCTGCAGCCTTCTGAATTGCCTACCACTTTTTTAGACAAGCTGAAAACGATTCCCAGGCTGGCAAAGCTATCATCCTATTTACCGAAGGTTGTTAGAAACGGCCCATGTAAAGAAGTGGTCCATTTGGACAATCCCTCCCTGGCGGGGCTGCCCGTTCTGAAGTGCTGGCCCGGTGATGGCGGGCCGTTTATTACCCTGCCCCTGGTTTTTACCCGGGATCCGGAAACCGGGCGGCGGAATGTCGGTATGTACAGGATGCAGGTTTATAATGAGACAACCACCGGGATGCACTGGCATATTCACAAAGATGGGGCGGCTCACTGCGCCAGGTTACGCGGTAGTACGGAAAAAATGCCTGTGGCTGTGGCGCTTGGTGCCGACCCGGCTTTAATCTTTGCAGCTACAGCCCCGCTTCCGCCCGGAATTGACGAGGTGCTTTTTGCCGGTTTCCTGCGTAGGGAACAGGTGGAACTGGTCAAGTGCGAGACCGTGGATCTGGAAGTTCCGGCCCGTGCCGAAGTGATTCTGGAAGGTTATGTTGATCCCGATGAAACCAGGCTGGAAGGACCCTTCGGTGATCATACAGGTTATTATTCCCTGGCCGACCAGTATCCTGTCTTCCACCTTACCTGTGTTACTCATCGCAAAGAACCCATTTATCCGGCAACTATCGTGGGGCGGCCGCCGATGGAAGACGCATTTATAGGAAAAGCTACCGAGCGGATCTTTCTGCCTTTAATGAGGCTGACACTGCCCGAAATAGTGGATGTGAATATGCCTCCCGAGGGGGTTTTCCACAACTGCGTAATCGTTTCCATCAAAAAGCGTTACCCCGGCCATGCCAGAAAAGTTATGTGCGCTCTGTGGGGACTGGGCTTGATGATGCTGGCCAAGCTTATTATTGTTGTAGATGAAGATGTCAATGTGCAGGACGTTTCAGAAGTCATGTGGCGCGTCTTTAACAATATAGATGCCGGCCGGGACGTCATGATTGTGGAGGGTCCCCTGGACGCCCTGGATCATGCCTCACCCCTGCCCCATTTCGGCTCCAAAATGGGCATTGACGCCACCCGTAAAGGACCTGCCGAGGGGTACCAACGACAGTGGCCCGGGGATATAGTGATGAGCGAGAAGGTCAAAGGGCTGGTTGACGGGAAGTGGAAGAGTTATGGTTTTTAGCAAGCTGGGTATTTTCTTGAACATGATCAAGTTTGAGCATACCCTCTTTGCTCTTCCCTTTGCCTATGTAGGCGCTTTTCTTACTGAAATGAAAATACCATCAACCCATGATTTACTCTATATCACCCTGGCCATGATCGGCGCCCGCACTGCGGCCATGTCTCTCAACCGGATTATTGACCGCCGCATTGATGCCAGAAACCCGCGCACAGCCGGAAGGGCTTTGCCCAGGGGATTGCTCAGTGCCTCAGAAGTGTGGCTTTATGTTTTTCTATCCTTTTGTCTATTGTTGTATTCCTCATATCAACTCAGCCCCCTGGCCTTCAGGCTCTTTCCGGTGGCCGTGCTGGTGCTGCTGGTTTATTCTTATACCAAGCGCATTACCTGGACCTGTCACCTATTGTTAGGAGCGGCTCTGGGCTTGGCGCCCCTTGGAAGCTGGATTGCCATTGCCGGACGCTTCGACCTGGCTCCGGTACTGCTGATGTTGGGAGTCCTTTTTTGGGTCGCCGGTTTTGATATTATTTATGCTTGTGATGACTATGAATTTGACCGGAGGGAAGGGCTTTATTCCATACCGGCATGCTTCGGGATTAAGAGGGCGCTGGATATTTCCATATTTTTCCATATATTGGCACCACTGTTTTTTATAGCTGCCGGCTTAATCCTGGATGCAGGAGTTTTCTACCTGGCAGGAGTAGTAATAGCCGTTGTAATTTTGATTTACCAGCACCTGCTTGTGAAGCCGGATGATTTCTCCCAGGCCGGTATCGCTTTCTTTAATTTAAACGGGACGCTGAGTGTTATTATGCTTTTATTTACTTTCCTGGAAGTTATATGCCCATTATAATTGTGTTGGTGGACTGTCAGGGTTCTGGGCAGGAAAACGCCCGGAATATTGAACAGATGTTTTCTTCCCGGACGCTTTATTAAAGGCAGGCCTAATATGGTTTTAAACTGATTATAAAATGGTTGGCTTGTGTGTTTGAGTGGATGCGGGTTGACCAATCTTGGGCTTTTACTTGCAGCCTAAAGAATGTTCAGAAGTCAGTGATAAAAGTCCTTTAGGTTATTAGGCCGGGCTGCAACAGCCCGGGTTTCCCCTATCCTTCGGGGTTGACGGCCTGGAAAACAACCGTGGTGGAGGAGAATCGCCCATGACGCAGGAGCAGCAACCGGCCAGGCTAAATCCAAAACAGCTCTTCCAGGCTTGTAAGTGATTTTAGCATGGCGGCTGGGCGAATACCAGTGGAGCGTTGGAATATCTAGAACATTATTGAGGAGGGTTAATAGTGTCAGGACTGCGCCTCGGGCAGGTGGAATACATTAATTACCTGCCTGTATACTATGCCCTGGAAGAGGGGATTCTGCCTCTGGAAGCTGAACTGGTTAAAGGTTCGCCCACCCGTTTGAACCGTCTTTTTCTAGACGGAGAACTGGAAGTCACTTCGCTATCCTCAATAGAATATGCCCGTAATGCTGACCGTTGTTTAATTCTTCCCGATCTGTCCATAAGTGCGGACGGCCGTGTTGCGAATATCCTGTTTTTCAGCAAGATGCCGGTCACTGAACTTGAGGGGAAGAAGGTCTGTCTCACCGAAACGTCAGCCACTTCCGTTGTTTTACTCAAAATTCTTTTTGATCACTACTATCATGTGGATGTGCAGTTTGAAACCGCTCCATCGGACTTTGACAGGATGATGCTGAAAGCTGACGGCGCCCTTTTAATTGGAGATGAAGCTATTCTAGCCCACCAGCGGGTAAAGGAAAAGCATTTGCCCTACCAGGTTACCGACCTTGGGGATGCCTGGAAACAATTTACAGGGGAAAAAATGGTCTATGCCATATGGGTGGTCCGCAGGGATTATGCTGAGGCGAACCCGATGAAAGCAAAGGAGTTGGCGAAAACCCTTCTGGAGTCCAAAAAAATAGGTATGAGCCGGCTCCCAGAAATTATTGCCCTGGCCCAGAAGAAAAGCCCTTTGCCGGTTTCTGTAATCAAAGATTATTTCAAAAGAATCCGCTATGAATTTGACGAAAGCGACCGGCACGCGCTACTCACTTTTTATAATTATGCTTATAAAAGCGGCTTGATCGAAGACAGGGTCAGGTTGCGTTTTCTGGGTGAATGAACAGGGGGATTGGATCATTAAAGATGCCTGTTATTATCCGGCGCAAGGGTTCAGGGGCGGATATTTTACAGTGCTGCATGCCGTAACTGATTAAAACACATAGGGACTGTAGCGAATTAAAATGTAAGCCGGGTCATACCCGGCTGTTTGATTTTAATATCCCAGTAACTCATAGACCTTGTCGTCTACGTAGTTGGAGCCTTTAAGCCCGTGGTCTTCCCGGAATTTTTTGACTGCCTTTTCCGTGCCTTCTCCCCAGAATCCATCGGGGTTCCACTTGAGATAACCCAGCCTTTTCAGGGAACGCTGGACTTCCAGAACACCCGGTCCCCGGTCTCCATGTTTGAGTACGGTGGGAGGGACGCCCGGAGCCCCGAAAGGTGTTCCAATGATGGTTACAGATGTACCAACTGCAACAGCCGGGTAAATCTCTTCCACGTGGGCATTGTACATCCGGATACACCCGTGGCTGGCAAAACTGCCGATACTGCCGGGATTATTGGTGCCATGGATACCATATTGACCATAGGGGATGTTCAGTCCCAGCCAGCGTGTGCCCATAACGCCGGGAGGGTTCATGTATTTGGAAATGATTTCCCAGTTACCCACGGGTGTAGGCGACTCATATTTACCCATGGCAACCGGGTACTGCTTGTACGGCTCGCCTTCATTAAAGAGGGTCAGGGTCAGTCTGTCCATGTCAATGATAACGCTGACCCGTTCAGGTATGGCCGGTATTTTTTCTCCATAGAGCTTCTGGTCGGTGGCGGAAACAAGTGCCTGGAGTGTATACAGGTTGACAGTGCCGTCCGGGT
>Ga0123335_1001962_pt1 | contig 31937 bp, 27 predicted proteins | sample BiotimSIPDNA_2_FD_89707 | JGI IMG/M metagenome (GOLD analysis project Ga0123335, IMG submission 89707) | Anaerobic biogas reactor microbial communites from Washington, USA - Biogas_R2 time_0 SIP DNA | ecosystem: Engineered > Bioreactor > Anaerobic > Unclassified | place: Washington, USA... | reverse complement strand
GTCACAGAGTCACCTCAGAGGTGAAAGAGTGACTTAACTTGTTAAATGCTTCCTTGGGAGTCACAGAGTCACCTCAGAGGTGAAAGAGTGACTTAACTTGTTAAATGCTTCCTTGGGAGTCACTGAGTCACCTCGGAGGTGAAACAATCTCCGAACCTCTGAACCCACAAAAACTCTTCCAATTCATCCCGCAATAACCTATTTTGAGAGTTTAAATATTACCGGTATTTTCGCGTAATAAATTCCACGTTGATAAGATTACAGGGCCAGGCCCTGCGCAATCAAAGGCTGTGAACCCCGCCAGGCCCGGAAGGGAGCAACGGTAAGCAGATGCTTGGTGTGCCGCAGGTAAACTTGGCCCTTTTTTAGTTTAAACAGCACCTTTAACCTGTTTCGTAAGCATTAATTTTGAATTTCACTGTGGGCGGGTCGTATTTTTACTCCTTAATGTTTGAATTTGCAGTAAATCACGAACAAAAAAACGAATCTCTATGAGTTATCTTGTTTTTGCGCGAAAATGGCGGCCTTTGACATTCGACGATGTTGTCGGGCAGGAGCACATTACCGGGACACTTAAGAAGGCTATTGAGAAAAATCGTGTCGCTCATGCCTACATTTTTTCCGGCACCCGCGGGGTAGGAAAAACAACTACGGCCAGGATCATGGCACGGGCCCTCAATTGCGAAAAAGGCCCAACGCCTGAGCCTTGTGGTGAATGCACCACCTGCAAAAACATCATGAGCGGCTCCAGTTTTGACGTTCTGGAGATTGACGGCGCATCAAACAACTCAGTCGATGATATCAGAGAGCTTCGTGATAATATCGGGTACTCCTCAATGGGTGGCAAGTACCGGATATTTGTAATCGATGAAGTTCACATGCTTACTAAAAGCGCTTTTAATGCGCTGCTTAAGACTCTTGAAGAACCGCCCAAAAATGTGATTTTTATTTTCGCCACAACAGAACCCCAGAAAATCCCTGCAACTATTCATTCAAGGTGCCAGAGATACGATTTCCGCAGAATAGGTGTTGAACAGGTTCTGGGCCGAATCGTTCACATCTGCGAGTCCGAAAAAATCACATTTGAAAAATCAGCATTGACTCTTGTTGCACGTAAAGCTGAGGGAAGCATGCGTGATGCCCTGAGTCTGCTTGATCAGGTTTACTCATTCTGTCAGGAGAATATTACCGAAAAAGAAGTAAGGACAGTTCTGGGGCTGGTTGAAACCGAAGTTTACGAACGCATTACCGATGCGCTTTACCGGAAAGATCCCGGTCCGGCTTTGAAAGCTGTTCAGGATATTCTTTATCAGGGTTTCGATCTTCAGGAATTTATTCTCGGTCTTCAGGAACATCTCAGAAACCTTCTGTTTTCAAAAATTTCCGGAGCACTTGAGAACCGGGGAATTGATCTTGAAGCCGATATGGTAACCAGGTTTACAGAAAGTGCAGCGCGGTTCTCTGACGGGGATCTGCTGAGAATGATCGAGCTCGTTAAAAAAGCCGAGCAGGATATCAAATGGAGCACATACCCGAGATTTACAGTAGAAATAATGCTGTTAAAAATGACATTTATGGATAATACTGTTCTGATAGAACAGCTGATTAAGTCACTGAATATCCCGGGTGATAATCCAGCCCCGACATCTAATCCTGACCTGGATCAAAAAAAAAAAATAGAGATTTCTGAGCCGGTCACAAAAGTAGATCCGGTCGAATATATCCCGCCTGAAGAAGCCCCGCAGATTACATCGGTGAATGAAGACAACAGCCATGGGCAGGGGTCTTTTACAGATGATAAGAATCAGGGCGCACCGGTTGATCTAAAGCTTGTCTGGCCAGGTTTTCTTGACTCTTTGATGCGTGACAGGCCAAATCTGGGTTCTTTCCTTTCTTTTGCCTTCATCGCATCAACCGGTGAAAACTCTATAGATCTGAAATTTTCACCGAATTATAACTTCCAGTTCACGGAAGTGACTAAAAAGAATAATCGAAACGAAATCTCAAGACTTCTCAATGAGTTTGTTGGCATGAAGATCGAGCTGCGGATAGCCGTAGAGGCTGGTGAGCTCCGGCAACAGGAACAGAATTATATTAAGCAGATAGGTGATATTCCTTCAACAATCAACGATCAGATAGAAAAAGAGCCTGTCATTCAAATCCTGCTGGATTGTTTTGACGGGGAGATACTTGAATAAGGAGTGAAAATGTCGAAAAACATCAACAAGCTGCTTAAGCAGGCCCAGAAGGTTCAGGCGCAGGTTATGAAGGCCCAGGAGGAGATGCAGAAAAAAGAGTTCGAGGGCACCTCCGGGGGCGGCATGGTTAAAGTAATGCTCAATGGCGCAAATGAACTTGTTTCAATAAAGATTAATCCCGAAGTTGTAGACCGCGATGAAATTGAGATGCTTGAGGATCTGATTATTGCGGCTCATTCCAATGCGCAGGAAAAAATCAAGGAAACATCGGATTCAACCATGGGGTCTATTACAAGCGGTCTCAATATACCGGGCTTATGATAGGACCTCTTGAAGAGCTGGTTGAGGCGCTCTGCAGTCTTCCCTCTATAGGGCGTAAAAGTGCCTGGCGGCTTGCTTTGCACTTGATGGAGAGGCCGGAGGACGAAGCTGTCAGTCTCGCTGAATCGATAATCTCTGTGCGCAGAAAAGTAAAGCACTGCAGCCGCTGTTTTAATTTCAGCGAAAACGAGCTTTGCCCTGTCTGCTCTTCTCAGTCGCGGGACCAGTCTCTGGTATGTATAGTGGAAAAACCGGCGGATGTATTTGCAATCGAGAAATCAGGCCGGTATAGAGGCACTTTCCATGTGCTGGGAGGGGTTCTATCTCCTCTAAACGGTATTACAGCCGATAAACTCCGGATATCTGAACTTAAAGCACGCATTGGTAAAGAGCAGATAAGAGAGCTGATTGTGGGCCTTGGGGGAAGTGCTGATGCCGAAGCGACTGCTATTTACCTGGCGAGACTGTTTAGAAATGACAATGTCAGGGTCACCCGGCTTGCGCGGGGACTTCCTGCCGGTATGGAACTTGAATATGTAGATCAAATCACCTTGAGCCAGGCGTTATGCGAACGGACGGATATGCAGTATGGCAAAGAATAAACCCTTCTCTATTTTAAACTTTATCAGAAAAACCGGAGCGAGTGTCTTTTTTCTGGGTTATTTCCCTTATGCGCCGGGAACTATAGGGTCGGCGGCAGCTGTGGCCGGCCTTTGGTATGCAAACTCCCGATGGGGCGATTTCCTCACCCCCGAAAAAATCGCTCTTTACTGGGTGGGACTGATCATTGTGACCGGGATCAGCATCTTTCTTTCGTCCAGATGTGTAGATGTCTTCGGCAGCAATGATCCTTCGCAGATAATTATAGATGAAGTGGCGGGGCAGCTCATTACTTTCTTTATGATACCACTCTCGTTGCATACATTTATTCTGGGATTCCTTCTTTTCAGGTTTTTCGATATTGTCAAACCTTTCCCCATTTACCAGATGCAGGAAGTGGAAGATGGAGTAGGGGTTACCATGGACGATGTTGTTGCCGGAGTTCTGGCAAATGTTTCTCTGATGATAATTCTTGCGGTTTACCACTGGGTAAAAGCTTATCTGTAAGGAAGTGTAAGCGCGGAAGAGTGGGGATCTCACGTGGAGGCGCGGAGTGCGCGGAGTCGGAATCAGGACAAATGCCATTCTGATCTATTATCCTAAATTCCGCAGTTGGATGCGGCGTATTAGCGCAACCTGTTGATTGCTAAGCCATTCAGGCGTCTTGGCCTTATCACCTTGTCGATAAAGCCTGCGCCACCTTCATGCCTTATCAATTCAACATGTTGCGCTACTTCAACCACCCCAACTGCGGAAATTAGGATTATTACAATGTTCCAATTACCTCTGATGAGAAGAGACTCGTTGTTTCTTATCTGTCCTGAGTGATAGTCTCAAGAAAAAGAGAAAGAGATTTCTCTACTGCCTGGCACCTTACTTCCTGACGGTTTCCCTTAAAAACATTTTCAAAACTCCTCAAGGTGCCCTTAACAGCAATTCCGGTAAAGACAAGGCCTACCGGTTTAACAGCAGATCCACCTTCCGGTCCGGCAATTCCTGAAATACTGATTGCACATTCGGTGTTGAACAGTTCGCATGCTCCTCTGGCCATCGCAGTCACGGTCTGGCTGCTTACTGCACCGAACTCATCGATAACACCTCCCGGCACATTCAGTAAAGAGATCTTCACCCGGTTGTCATATGCTATAACACCCCCAAGGAAATACCCCGATGCTCCCGGTATTTCAGTAAGTGCACCGCCTAAAAGCCCGCCAGTGCACGATTCCGCAACAGAAAGAGACCAGTTTCTGCTTATGAGCTGCTTTCCGATTTCCAGTGCCAATTGTTCTGTCATTCTGCTGCTGCTTTGCTCATATAGTTTGTAGGATCTTTTACACCGGCTTCCTGAAACCCAATTTTTCTTATAAGACAACTATCACAGCTTCCGCAGGCCTCTCCAAGGGGTGAGGGATCATAACAGCTGTGTGTGAGTGAGTAATCTACACCCATCTCTATCCCTTTTCTGATTATCTGCGCCTTCGTCAGAGAAATCAGAGGTGTGTGTATTGTCAAGTAGTTTCCCTCTACTGCTGCTTTGGTGGCCAGGTTTGCCATGCACTGAAAAGAGTGGATGAATTCCGGACGGCAATCAGGATATCCGGAGTAGTCCACTGAATTGACACCTGTATATATATCACGGCAGCCGCTTACCTCTGCCCAGCCCAGCGCGTATGAGAGAAAAATTGTGTTTCTGGCTGGCACATATGTATTGGGGATTTCTCCGTCAATCGAGCGGCCCTTGGGAACATCGACAGGCGCTGTAAGGGAGCTCCCTCCAAATGCACGAAGGTCAATTTCAACAATCCTGTGTTCTTCAGCCCTGAAGAAAGAGGCGACTTTCCGGGCAGAATCAAGCTCAACACTGTGGCGCTGCCCGTAAGAGAAGCTCATTGCCAGTATTTCAAAATGATCTCTTCTGGCGAATGCGCAACAGGTAGAGGAGTCTATTCCGCCGCTGAGAAGAACTATTGCTTTTTTCTTTTCAGACACCTCTTTTTTTCCCCCATAATACTTTGTGAAGTTGTATGCCGAGCCTTACAGGTGCATTCGTTTCAAGTATCATAGATGCAAGCTCTGCTGCCGGCAGCATGGATGTATTAGGTGAAAAGATAATCTTTGATATGGTTTGTAAATTTCTCTCTGATAAATGGGATAAGGCCCAGTCAAAATCGGACCTGTTTGAGATGACATATTTTAACTCATCTGAAGGTGTGAGAAACCGGCAGTTACTCTCAAGAAATGAACCGGCCATACCGCTTGAAGGACATTTTACATCTACAATCCGCCTGCATCCCTCCGGTAATACCGAAATGTCTCTGCTGCCATTGGTTTCGACCAGCACCGTATAGTTGAGATCAAGAAAACGCCGGCAGAGTATGGGTGTGTCCTCCTGAATAAGCGGCTCTCCGCCTGTGACCTCTACAACAGATGTATTGTGTCTTTTGACTTCATTTACAATCTGATCCAGACTTCTGGCAGTGCCTTCTTCAAGTGCATATTTCGTATCACACCATAAACAGTTGAGATTACACTTTGACAAACGGACAAATGAGCAGATTACTCCTGTGTATGAGGACTCCCCCTGTATACTCTTGAATATTTCGTATACGTTAAGTTCACTCATAATAGGCGGCACAGTTTCCGGGCGTTTCACAGATCTCAATTCTGGAAACAGAACATTCCGATCCGCTTAATTTCTCTTTAAGACACTGGAAGACGTACCTGGCGAGGTTTTCTGAAGAAGGATTGAGTTTTTCATGTTTAAAGACTTCATTTAGATCTTTGTGATCAAACTGCTGGGAAATCTCTTTTAAATAGTTTTTAAGAACTTTAAAATCTATTCCTATTCCTGCAGAATCAAGGTTGGAGCATTTGACAGTCGCCTTTATAAGCCAGTTGTGGCCATGAAGATTTTCGCAGGGTCCATTATAATTCACAAGCTTGTGTGCAGCCGAGAACTGAGTTTCAGAAGTGATTTCGTACAAATTGCCCTCCAGATATCTGCTTTGTTATTACGATGATCTATTTCCGGCTGTATTGATGGATATACCGAATTCGTGTTGAAATAGAAAAAAATTGCCTGTTCAGAACATATATAAAATACATCTGGTACCTGACTTATGCATCCGGAAAGGGATAAGTGCAATTTGGCCTGATCCGGACGCATAAGCCGGGTGACATATTAGATCAGGGTTTAATAGAGTGTTGAGGCTGCTTTAGCTGGCTGTTTTTACCAATACATTTACCATCCCGGAGCGAAAAAGAACCCCCAGTGACCATCTCTGTCTGTACGCTGGAATGGATACGCATAGTAGATCTGAAGTACCAGAAGACCGAATAGATTAATTCTGGCACCTGCTCCTGCACTGAATACGGGTATTCTTTCATTGCTGCTTTGAACCAGCTTGGGAACGGGTATATCTTTTTTTGACCACGCTACGCCGCCATCAAAAAAAGCCAGCAGATCGACCGGGAGATATGGAAAGTTCAATAATCCGAACTGTTCATTTCCCAGAAGTGGGAATCTTAATTCAGCATTGAAAATTCCGATTCTTGAACCAATAAGACGTTGAAACTCCGGACAGTTTTCATAATCATCAGATGACGAGCAGTCTGTCAGATCGTAGGTGTAGATACTGTATCCCCGTACCCAGGTCTCATATCCTAGAAAAAGCTGGGACAGACGAGAGTTTTCGGAATCGCGAAGATACCGGCCATAGTGGAAAAAACGAAACGCGAGTGTAAATGGATTGAAGAAAAAATACTGGCGGTAATCGGCAAGTGCTGTTGTAAAAAGCAGTGATCCGGCGGTAGGCTCCAGTTCGAGCCGATAGCGTCTCCCTGATACCGGTCCTGTGAAACCAAAATAGGAAAAGTCTCCCACATAGGCGGCCGCGGCCCTGAAGAGATTCAGTGATGATGGTGCTTCGAGGGTACTGGTTCTGCGCTTCACAACCCTTCCTGACTGTGCAGAAATTTCTTCGGTTTTAAAGTCGTAGGAAAGCCTGGTATAAGATCCGGAGAGTTCAACACGTCTGTTTGATGAAAGGGGGTACTCTGTGAGAAAACCGATTTGATTGTCATACACACGCTGATCTGTGAAAGTGATTTTCTGTACTTCACTGACTTCTCCGTTGACCGTTGCAGTATCGTCCTGGACCTCGGTGTAAGTGGAGGCATAAGGAATCCGGCTAAGAACCAAACCCCAGTTAATGCGCTTGTCCATGTTAAGGTAAAAACCTTCTGCTCCAAAATCCCTGAGACTTCCATTGATTTGAGCGCCAAGTCCCAGCAGATGGTCACCCAGAATATCGCTGAATAGAAATGAAACTCCGCCGCCGACTCCCACTCCAAGCGGATCTGCAGAAAGCCCGGTATAGAGCTGGCCTACATAGAGCAGGCCAAGACGCGGGTTGTAGTCTTTTATAGAAAACTTGTTTTGCAGCCCTGAAGAACTCTTCCCCAGGTATTCATCAACGATAGAGTTCTCTGATTTTACCGGTGGTAATTTAATATTCTGCAGGTATGCCTGTTTATCAGGAGTAAACAGTTCTCCGGTAGTTTGCGATGATTCAAAGCTTCGGATTCTATAGCTGCTTTTATCATAAATGCTGAAAACCGTGCGCCCGCTTTTTCCAGCAACCGAAAGAGCTGGACTTAAATCTGTGAGTCCGCTTACACCGGTTGCGATTCTGGTAATCCTGAAGAATTGTCCTGTTAGTATTGAATAGCGGTATATGTCACTGAATCCATCAGCATCTGAAATAAAATAGATACTGCTGCCGTCAGGGGAATACTGTGGATTTATATGCTTTGCCCATGCAGTCATACTGATTAAACTGATGTTGCCGTTATCGAGGTTTAATACACCCAGTTTCATGGGGGCAAACCTCAAAGAATCAAAATCTGTTTCTGAACCTCTGTCGGTTGCAAAAACAATCGATCTGCCGTCAGGTGACCACGATGGGTGAAGCTCGGCGTATTTATCAGAGGTCAATCTCTGCTTTCTGCCTGTGTCTAAGTAGTAGATGTAAAGATCACTAATAGCTCCGGAAGTTCCTGAAACTGCAAGCCTCTCTCCATCAGGGGCCCAGGAAACGTGCTCTACGTGATCGACTCCTTCGAGTTTGAATGTTTTGATTATTTTCCCGGTCTTGATATCAAGAACAGAAATCGCATTATCTCCCTCTTTAAAAACTGTAAAGGCAAACCGCTGACCATCAGGTGACCAGGTTCCCGAAGAACTCATGTATTGAAGGGCATCAAAGTACTGGTCCGTTTCAGAACTGACAAGCTTTCTGGTGACTTTCCCGGTTTTTACATCTGCAAGAAACAGGTCTATGGAGAAAAGATCCTTCGTTGATAAAAAAGCGATCATCTCACCATCCGGGCTGATTACAGGAGAAAGGTTGACCTCTCCATCCTCTATGAGGCCTTTACCGGTTTCCGAGGGCTTATCTCTTCGGGCAATATCAAATGAGAACTTTTCCCTGATCGACCTCTGCCAGTCTCCTGAAACTGAATCGACACTCTTTCCCAGAACGTTCTTTATCCCCTGGTACCATCCCTGCTTAAGCACCGCGTGAAAAAGCAGATTGATCACCTGATCTCCATAGGTGCCACCAATATAAGCCCACAGCGCATGGCCATAACGGTAGGGGAAATACCGGGTGTCGCTGCCGATCTGCGAAATAGTTGGAATGTCTTTATTTAGCGCCGCATCTCTCATCCACATTGCGGTCTGGGGTGAAAAAGATCCGATGGTCAGATATTCTGACATTCCCTCGATAAACCACAGTGGAATCTGCTGCGCGCCCCCTATGCCCGCCGGGCTTTCTTTCATGATGTTATAATGAAATGCATGCGCCAGCTCATGCCCCAGAACATGATCATTTTCGGAATAAACACCTGTTAAGGGAAGAATTATGCGGTTCATGAAACCCTCTGTCACACCGCCTGTCCCCTGAGGAATAATTTCGCTTATGGCATTTGTCTGCTGAAAATCGGCATGGTTGGCATAAAGCAGAACCGGTTGTTTTTTAGGAAGAGAGCGATCAAAAACCGCTTTAAACCTGGAGTGCCACCTCTCAAGCATCTGACCTGCATCTTTGGATGCATCCTCTTCGGATGGATAATAAAAGATCATGAATTGCCGGGTATTCAATACTTTAAAATCAAAATCATCGTACTGGACCTTGTTTCGCCCAAAGTATTCACTTTTAACCGGAAAAGAGAGTAAACAGATCAAAAGACACAGTTTTGCTGTTCTCATTATGAATTTCCGATTTTTAGGTTTTAAGAAATTATTACCTGACTTATGCACCCGGATCAGGGCGAATTGCACTTATCCCTTGTGCATAAAGACTTTCACAAATCTTGATGCACCACCAGTGTGGTGCACCTGCGATTTGTTCAAGCCTTTCTGCTACAAGGTCTAAACGCACTTCGCCCTTCCCGAATGCATAAGTTAGGTATTAAAAAGAGAGTTCAAAAGGCATGCCAGTAAAGAGCAGCCTCAAGGCGGGTTTAAAAAAATCTATAGCAGAGGAAATTGCCGGAATCAGGAACTCTTGCGGCCCAGGATCTTCTCCCACCACGATCTGTTATCGCAGTACCATTTGATTGTTTCCTTTATACCCTGCTCAAAGGAAACCGACGGGCTCCAGCCGAGTTCATTTTTGATCTTTGATGCATCAATAGCGTAGCGGCGGTCATGGCCGAGTCTGTCCTTTACAAAAGTAATCAGGCTCTGAGGTTTGCCCAGTTCGCTGCATATCAGCTTTACAATATCAATATTGTGCCACTCGTTGTTTCCTCCGATATTGTAAACCTGCCCGATACGGCCTTTCCTGAAAACCACCTCAACTGCCTCGCAGTGATCCTTTACAAATAACCAGTCTCTGACATTCTTTCCGTCCCCGTATACCGGAAGAGAAAGATCTCTGAGAGCGTTTGTAATTGTAAGGGGAATCAACTTTTCCGGAAACTGAAGCGGACCATAGTTGTTTGAACACCTGGTAATAAGTGATGGAAAACCGTATGTCTCATAGTATGATCGAACCAGAAGATCACTTCCGGCTTTTGATGCTGAATAGGGGCTGTTTGGTGAAAGGGGAGTCTCTTCACTGAAATATCCCTCAGATCCCAGCGTCCCGTAGACCTCATCGGTTGAAACATGAAGAAATCTCCTGCGGTCAAAACTGCCTTCCCAGCTCTCCTTTGCCGCCTGCAGGAGCACAAGTGTACCCAGAACATTTGTCTTCACAAACTGCTCCGGACCGGTTATACTCCGGTCAACATGAGATTCTGCGGCAAAATGCACTACTCCATCAAAATCAAACTCTCTGAAAAGACGGCTGACCAGCCCGCTGTCGCAGATGTCACCTTTGACGAACTGATAACGGCTGTTTCCCTCAACCTGCTTGAGATTGTCTAAATTGCCGGCATAGGTCAGTGCGTCAAGGTTTACGATAGAATAGTCTTTCCCACTTTGTATCAGATGCAGTATAAAATTTGAGCCGATAAATCCGGCTCCACCGGTTACCAGAATCTTCTTCATTCGATTCGCCTTTCAGCTGTTTTTTTCTTCATCGAGATAATTTTCGAACGCAACTTTCCATTCGGGAAATATGTTGAGCCCGAGTCCCTTGAGCCGCGCATTCTCGAGCACGCTGTAACGGGGGCGGGGAGCAGGCCTGGGGAAATCCTCTGTGGTACAGGGAACCACTTTTACATCGATACCTGATTTTGAAAGGATCTCCCTTGCGAAATCATACCAGCTGCACCAGCCTTCACTTGTACAATGGAAAATACCGTGATTACCGCTATTGATGCATTTTAGAATCTGGCGGCACACCTCTACAGTATAGGTGGGAGTACCGAACTGATCATTAACAACCTTTAGCGGTTCACCGGAAGAAATTTTCTTCACTGCGGCATTTCTGATTGCCTTAACAAAATTATTTCCGTGTAGACCGTAAAGCCAGGCAATCCGGAATATCTGGTGACGTGAACAGCTTTGTGCAACAAGCCGCTCCCCTTCAAGCTTGGATTTACCGTAAACTGTAAGAGGATTGGGTGCATCGGTTTCAACGTATGGCGTTATTTTTGTACCATCAAAAACATAATCCGTGCTGATGTGTACAAGCAGGGAACCGGTTTCTTCAGCAGTCAAAGCCAGATTCTCCGGACCTTTTGCGTTTATCGCATATGCAGTTTCCTGCTTCGTTTCGCAATCGTCTACTGCAGTGAATGCCGCACAGTTTATAATATATGACGGGCGGGTTTTAGCAATGGCCTTTCTTACCGATTCCCTGTCAGATATGTCAATGCTGGGGAAATCAATTTCCTCAACTGCATATTGCTCTTTACGGAAGACCTTTACCATATCGGAGCCAAGCTGGCCGCCGGAACCTACAATCAAAACAGTGTTGTTCATTTTGCGCTCAGAAGGGTTTTGCATTCCTCTAACACAGGATCATAACATACTTTATTCCCGCGCCTGGTCATACGGACAGGCATCGCATGGTCCTTAAATGTCCAGTTTTTATTTGCCATGAATTTGGAATACTGATCCATGGCATCTGATGCTGTGAAATTAGTTTCTACACCGTGGATTATTTGTTCCGCAAGAATCATGGTTAATGTGGCTTTTCTGTTGCGGAATTCATTTATTATACTCTTGAGCACTTCTAAGCGCCTCTGTCCGGTGCTTAAATCCGTATCCGCTGCCAGATAAAGAGCCAGTGCACTGCCGCTAAGCTTATTTGAACCGGACGAGAGGTTAAGGGATGCCGCTGTTTTGGCATCTATAACCGCATGAACCCCTCCCAGAATGTCTGCTATCCTGAGAACATCATCTTTATCAATTACGCTATATTTAGAGATACGGGTATCAAATACCCTCTCTACAAATGTGCTTACAAAGGCCGGCCCGCCGAACAAGAATGCTTCATCAAGTGTCGATATGTTTTGTGCAAACTGTTCAATAAGAAGTACAGGAGGTATAGTGATAACGTGAATACTACCGGTTTCATACTGAATGCTGATAAGAAAGAATGACGTCGGAACAGTGCAGAAAAGGTAATTCATCGGCATAAGGCTGGTCATGTATTTGACTTTTTTCTGGGAGAGCTGTGAGAATCGCTCGTTCGCGCTGATATCCGGTGTCAATTTTGAGACCTGGAAAGGACGCCCATCTTTATAAATAGTAACGCTCTGACCCGAAATCATGTTTAACGCTTCACCGCCGCCTGTCCTTTCAACCAGAAGAAGTCCATCTGAAAGGTTAATCTGTATCCGATCATTTTGTACCTCGATAAGATAATCTGCCCCGGTTCCACCTACTGTAATAACCCCGGAATGAGTCATGACCCTGAAGAGTTCATTTTGACCTTTTGTGTAAACCGATTTGTACCAGCACAAGCCGGACTTCTGAAACAGTTCGGTTGTTTTTTTGTTTTCTTCCACTAAGCCGATTTTATCAAAAACGACCTCGGAGAAAGCGTCAATATCTACCCTGGAGAATGCACCTATTGAAATCTCCGCCTGTGTAGAGAGCTCGGTTATGATTCTGTCTCCCGGTGCAATCTCCATTCCTTCATGCTGTGGATTACTGCGTCCATCGGCACTTATGTGTGATATCTCACCGAAATAAAACTCCAGACGTGCAACAAGTTTGTCCTCAACAGTGGTATTTACAGGCTGATCAAGTGTCCCTACTTCCATCCTCGAATTTTCATTTACCTGACTTGAGAGGTTAAATGATGAGATATTTGAATTTGGACGTACGCCTGCCATCTTCAAAATTTCAAAATGAGTGGTGCCCTCAGGTATTCTGTAAATCCCCGGTCTTCTTACATTACCCTCTATATTCACCTGATATGTTTTGAGCCCGCTTAAATCGACTGTCCTGCGTGTATACTTGATCAAGGCGAAACCCTGCCACGCAATAAGTGCACCCAGTAAAGCATATACTATCAGCGCCAATTTTTTCCGTCTTGAATGTCTGGCCATGTTTTCTGCCTTGAAAGGGTAATTCCGGCACTAAGAAAGTCCGGTTTTTAATAATTCGGTGAATTTATTCTTTTTTCGCCTACAATCCTCCAGCCGTCAACACCAGACTGCCACAATGTCAGAAGACCGTAAAAGACTGTATCTGTTCCAGATGTCTCAAATACTTCGGCCAAAACTTCTTTATAATTTCGGCTGTTTTTCCTTTCGGTGATCTTGCTAAGATGCACCGATGAGCCCGGGTTGCCCTGGGATGACTTCCCCAGAACTGACAATCGCCATTCTTTGAAGCTTCCACCCGGATACTTAAAATTAATTGTATCATAGAAAGAGAGGTATCTTTCTTTATCTTTTTCCGATAATGCATTTATCCATTGATATATGCTGTCTTTAATATCTGAAGAACCGGGCTCACTTTGAGCTTCAGGCGAACTGATATCGTTGAGCGGCATATCATCAATATTCGCAGAGCTGCTGACCCCTAGATATTTGAAAATCTCCGGAGTAGACGATCCTTTGTTTGCCTGAAACCAGAAATGCAGGCCGGTTATAGCCATCAGAATAAAAAGCAGTATCCAGGTGGTCTTTTTCCTCAATAAATATCTAAGGAAATGAGCTGCTGAAGAGAGGGTTTTTGGTGCAGAGAACACGATTGAACTCAGCTTATCTTTCAATCCGTTTTCAATGTTCAACCCTAGTTTTCTAAATGAAAACCTCTGAGATTTTTGATCCTCTTCATAAGAATATTTGTATGAATACCCATAGTATCCGTAATAGTAGGGATAATATCCCCCGGGGTGTGAAATACCATTAAGAATTGCACCATACAGCTTGCAGCCGATTCGTTTTAACTGGTTCTTAGCTTGCTTTGCTGCTTTGAGCGGTGTATACAATGTCCTTACAACTGCAACGCACCCGTCCATTTTAGGAGCCATTATCAGGGTGTCGCTTACAGGGAGTAGTGCAGGTGAATCGAAAATTATTATCTCTGCCTTGTTTCTGATTTCCTGAAGCATCATATCAAACCGCATGGTTCCAAGAAGTTCTGCAGGGTTATTGGGCCTTTCACCTGAGGTAATCACAAAAAGGTTCTCGAACCGGGTCGGCTTGATTATCTCATCCAGAGTGGAATTTGATAGGAGATAATCGGAGAAGCCGATCTCTTTGGGTATGCCAAAGAGTGTGTGGAGCTGAGAGCGTCGCATGTCAGCATCGAGAAGTATCACTTTCCTGCCGTCAAGAGCGAATGTAATTGCCAGATTTGCGGCAAGAGTTGTCTTGCCCTCACCTTTGATTGCACTGCAGATGATAAAAGTCTTAAGCTCATTAGCCGAGGCAAGATGCTTTAGATTGGCTCGCAGAGCCCGGAAAGGTTCCAGCAGATTTTTAGAGTGATCGCTCTGTTCCGCAAGTGCTTTTTCAGCATCCATAAAGGGAACGATTCCCAGAAGAGGAAGTTCAAGGATTTTTTCGACATCGGACGGGTCCTTTAAACTCTGGTCCAGATATTCAAGCAGAAATGCAAGAGCTATACCGATGATAATGCCTATCAGAAATCCAATCGCTATACTACTCAGTTTCATGCTGGATACGGCAATCTCTGGCGTGTCGGCCAGCTCCAGTATCTTAAGATCCGACTCCTGCGAATCGCGCCTGATTTTCGCCTCTTCATACTTTGTTTTAAGCATCAGCAGTGTCTGAAGCTGTGAATCTGTCTCTCTCTGAAGATAAACAAACTTTTGCTCCAGAGAGGGCAGGGCAAGGAGGTCCTTATTGAGACGTTCTATTATCTGTTCTTGTGCAATACGTTTTGTTTCCGCGGCAGCTTTCTCTATTGTTAAATTGATCAGGTCCTGAAGAAGCGCCTGACGGATAGGATTGCTGACCATTGTCCTGCTGGCCGCTTCACGGCTTATGCTGTCCACTGTCGCAGATTTGAGATTCTCAATCTGCTGTTTAACCGTTTTGACCTTAAAGTGTTCCTGGCTGTACTCAGATGATAATGTGTTAAGCTCAAGCTCCAGAGCAGAAAGACGGTCCTGGAAAGGATCCTGGTATGTGATGGACTGTACGACTTCACGTTCCTGTTTACTGATCTGAGAATTGAGTGCCGAGAGCCGTTCCTTTGTTTCAACCAGCTGAAGCTGTGTCTTCTGCAGCTCAAGTTCCATATCCGACAGCTTGGAGACCAGAATGTTTGTTTCACTGGAGAGCTGGACCATGCGGTTCTCTTCCTTGAATTGCCTCAGATCCCCTTCTTTTTGATTCAGTTCGGATTGAAGTTTGTCAATCTGTGTCTCAAATCTGTAAACCAGTCTCGTTATTTCCTGCGCATTTACATCTCTTCTGTAATCTATGTAGGTTCTGCACAGCTCGTTTATGACATCCCTCGCAATTTCAGAATCTCTGTGCTTGAAGGACAGCTCTATTATGTCTGTCTTCTCTCCGTCTGTTTCACCCTGCCTGACATTCGAACCGGAAAGTATCGAGGGAATATCAATTTTGTTATCCAGGTTCTCACAAACTCTCTTCAAAACTGTCTTTGACCTGAGCAGCTCAAGATGGGTATTGAACAGTTTTTCTCTGTCCCCGTAAAAACGGACATTTTTTGATTCACCGATAATTTCCTGGTTGTCGGGGCGGAAGAGGAGTCTGGCACGTGCTGTGTAGTATTTCTCACTTCCAATGTATCTGAATATAGAGAAAATCGTCATCAACACAGCTGCCGCAATGATGATATTTTTTCTTCTAAGGATAATTCCTATATACCTGTGCAGATCAAAATCCTCTTCCTCTTCTTCATCTCCTGCTCTGGTTTTCTGATCGTTGAGGTTAAAGCTGAATGGTTCAGTGTCAAATGATTTAGGCTGTTGATACCCGGGGAAGGACTTTGTGACATCTTCCCGCCTCTCGCTTGATACGGGCTGTGCACTTGAGGATGATTTTCGATAGCCGTTGCCGAATACTGGCTGAGCCGGAAGGTCGTCTTTTTCCGGCAATCGGGAGAATTGTTTTTCAGGGGATTGCGATTCTGGAGAAACTGATACATTTCGGGATTCCGGAGAAGAAGCTTGTTTTGCACTTTCTTCTTCGTTAATCTTCTTCAGTATACTACCAAGACTGAACTTTTTTTCGCTCATTGACTGTGTGCCTGTAAGTCATTAAGTATCAGTTGAATGTCTTCACGGCTGATTTCCCTGGCTTCCTGTGCAAAGCCGTTATTCAGTGCCAGTTTGCAGAGACGGTTTATTTCCCGTGGTATACCCCCGGTGCTCCGGAAAATCATCTCATATGCAAGGCTGGTAAAAAGCGACCCGTTTTCCAGACCGGCGACGGCCAGCCGGTGCTGGATATACTTGATTGTACCATTGTAGTCTAAATTATTCAGGTGAAATCTGAGGAATATGCGCTGGTCGACTTGTTTTAACCGGTGTACTTTATCTCTCAGTTCTGGCTGACCTACAATAAATATCGTCATGTAATTTTCTGTTCGGGATGAAAGATTTGTAAGGTTTTTAATCTCGTCCAGAACACTGTCATCAATCTGCTGCGCTTCATCAAACAGGAGTACCAGATGACGTTTTTCCTGATAGAAGAGTATTTCCAGTTTTTTCCTGAATGCTTGAACAAGCATGTATTTATCATCACGGGACGGAAGCTCATCTTCATCCATTGCTATACGCGAATCCCGGAAAGTAATTCTTCTGATGATATCAAAGAGAATATCATTAAAACTGAAGTTGGAATTTTCAAAGTCTATTACTTCAAAATTGTGACGAGGCAGAGAGCCTGTAAGGACGTTTTTAGTAATTGTTTTACCTGATCCGACCTCACCGGTCAGAAGTCCCATATTCATATTGCGGTCGTTTACCACATAGAGAAGTCTGTCAAGAGCTTCCCTGTGGTCTTCACTTTCAAAAAAAAATCTTGTGTCACACAACTCTTCAAAGGGCTTCTCTTTTAATTTCCAGTACTCAACATAACCCATTCAGCTGCGCCCCCTGGTTATCGCTAATAAATTATCTGTTACAGCATCAAAACATTCTATGACTTTGGATGGTTCCTGGTCCAGTACAATCGGGTGCATCTGCTTGATTGTGGCTCTGATTTCCGGGGAATAGATTATATAGCCGATATAATGAAGAGTTATGGAAAGGTATTTCTTTACCAACTCGGCAAAGCGTGTACCCACTTTTACATCATCTCCGCTTTTGACCATATTCAGTATCAGAAATGTCCTGCGGTTATAGAGCCACTCTTTCATAACAGATGCATCTTCAGGGAATTTCCTCACCATATAATCATATAGTTCACCGATAGTTGCAAATGCTTTTCTGGTATCCGGATCGATAAAACACTTGATTGTTTTCTGGATTTCCTGATTGCCTGAGAAAAGTCTCGCCAATCCCCGGATAGTACCGTTTTTTAAATATGAATATGCATTTTCAATCGAGGTGGGCAAACCGTCGGTAACAATAATACCATTGGGAAATGCTGAATAAAAATCAGTGACATGATAATCGCTTCCGGCGCCCAGATCGACCAGAATGTAATCGGCTGACATAGTTTTTAGATTGTTTATTATCTTCTGTTTCTGCGCATAGTTAGGATTCGCGAGTTCAAGAATGTCACTTGCGCCGCTAATAAGCCAGGAGTTGGGGACAATTGTTGGAATAGCAATCTCATTTATGCGCTTACATCTGCCGCTGATATAATCCTGCAACCCGACAGCCGGTCTCTTGACACCCACACAGATGTGAAGATTGGCTCCGCCAAGATCTGCATCTATAAAACCGACTGAGAAGCCTTTTTTAGAAAGAGTTGCGCCTACATTGGCAGTGACAGTGCTCTTACCTACGCCGCCTTTGCCGCCGCCGACCGAGATTATTACCGGATCTTTCATTTCAGGTGAGCCCGTTTTGTATTTGAACCGGGCTATTTGGAATTAAGAGTGTTAGTTAGTATAACAATTTGTAAGGTTACACTTATTATGGACAAAATGGATCCCAGAACACCCCATGGCATTTTAAATGTCTCTGGAACAAACATCGTGTCACCAGGGTAAAGGACATACTTTTTTGTATCGTAAGTTTCAGTAGCATTCCAGATCTCATTCATGTCGGCATTTACAACTGAACCGTCGGCCCTGATTATTTTTATAGTTTTGACTTTCGAGTTGTTGAGTCCGCCGCACATGGCTATGACTTTCACCAGCTCTATAGGTTCATAAATCTGATATTCACCTGCTTTTGAAACCGCACCAATTACAAAAATTTTATTTGCGTAATAGGCTTCTATTGAAACGGAAATTACGGGGTTGTTCACATATGATAAGAGCTTGCCCTGCATTATCTTTACAAGTTGCGCACAGGTAAGTGAAGCGACATCTATTTCACCGATAACCGGGTAATTGATTCTCCCGTCGGGTCTGATCTTATGCCTTCCGGAAAACTCAGGATGTTCCACTACATTTATCGAGATAACATCACCGGCCTGTAAAATGTATTCCTGAGTATCACCGTAAGTCTGGAGAAAAAACGAAATCAGAAAAATTAAAAGTAATGAATGCTTCATATATCTTCTATTATTGTTATCTCCACTAACATCCGAATTCCTGCAGCCTATATATTCACAACTACGAAAGTATACCTTAGTGTTTAAAGCAAATCAAGAAGAAAGTTTCTCTAATTGGTTATTTACCTTTGTATTAGGTAGAACTCTTTCTGAATCTGTGTGTTTCCAAATAATAATTTCATCATCCGGAATTGCAAGTTTACGTTCATTATTTATACTACTCTTTTCGGAAGATGTCAATAAATACTTTATTGGTTTTTAAGAGTAGTGTCTTTCTGCTCAACGATGTTTTCGGTTGTGATAACGGGCTGAGCTGTTATTGGTTCGGTGATCCGGGGCTCAGATGATGGCGTAGTTGCAGGGGTTTCAAGCCGCTTTGTAGGCTTTGCGACTCTTTTCTTTGGGGAAGCCACTTTGGATTCAACCGTATCCCTGAGATTTCTGGAAATAGCCGCAGTATCAACATTTTCCTGCGCGGGTGGAGTGATTGATGAGTCTGATGCCGCAGTATCGGTTCCAGACTTGAATGGTATCGAAAACGCATATCCTTTCCGGGGCGTCTTATACTCTATCTTCAGATTTGATCCCGAAAAAAACAGAAACAAATAAGCAGATCCGCATACAATCAGTGCAACAAGCAACAGAGTTGCAGGAACTGGAAAAACATTCAGGGCAAACATCCCGTCTTTTGACCCCCTGCGTTTTTTTGCCATTCCTCTGCATTTCAGCAGAGAACTCTGAATATCCTGCAGAAAAAGAAGGCACTCCGCTTCAACCTTTTCATCACCTTTAATGTCTTCCAGAAACAGGTCTTTATAGTTTTTTTGTTTCCTGAACCATTCATCGAAATTTTCAGGCTGCGAGGCACTAATTTTTCTGAACAGGCTTTTTACCTCTGATCTCAGTTTCATGCAGATATCATCATGTGGAGTACCCTCGTTCCGGCACCCCATGTATATGGCATGAAGGTAAGGTGATGCCAGTGTGTAGAATGCATTTGGGTCACCTCTTGATGCAAGATGTATCAGAAGTCTGTGGTGGCAGGTAATATTCTTTCTCATTTCCTTAAAAATACTTTAATTCAGTGATTTCGCAAACCCTCGTGTTTGATACAATCGATGAATTATGTTATTTTGTGGATTGATTTTATGATTAGTATAGATACAGAAAAAAATATTTCATTCATGAAAAGGGCGCTTGATCTGGCGCGTTTTGCTAAAGGGAAAACTTTCCCGAACCCTGCAGTAGGAGCCGTTGTAGTATCCTCCGGAGAAATCGCAGGAGAAGGAGCCACTCAGGCCTGCGGCGGTGCTCATGCGGAAAAAGCCGCTCTTGTGGCCGCCGGGGACAAGGCTCCGGGGGCAACTCTCTACGTAACACTTGAGCCCTGCTGTCATTTCGGACGGACTCCTCCCTGTACCGATTTCATAATAAAATCAGGAATCAAAAGGGTTTTTGTCTCTGTGAAAGATCCAAATCCCCTTGTAGACGGAAAAGGAATAGCGCAGCTTAGAAACAGTGGTATAGAAGTATCTGTCGGGATGCTTGCGGATGAAGCCGGAGAACTCAATGAAGACTTCTTCTGGGCCATCACAAAAAAAAGAGCCTGGGTAACTCTGAAACTGGCCCTCACTCTTGATGGAATGATCGCCGATGCAAGGGGCGATTCTAAATGGATCACCACAGAACCTTCCCGTAAGCTGGTTCATGAACTCAGGAGATGTCATGCTGCAGTTGCGGTTGGCAGAAAAACTCTTGAACTGGATGATCCCCAACTGACCGTCAGACATGTAGATGGGCCATCTCCTGCAAGAATTGTCTTTTCTCCGGATGAAAATATCCCATCTCAAAATTATTTTTGTACCCATGCCGGAGAGTCAAGAACCATAGTTGTCGTGCGTGGTGGAGCGGCAGCAGATATTATCACCCGTTCCGGCATAGAATTCTGGTACACTGGGCAAAGTGATCATGAGGCGAGCTTGAATTCTTTTCTGGAAATGGCCTGCCTTCAAAACATTACCAGCGTTTTAATTGAAGGGGGGCAGAAGCTTGCATCACGGTTCCTGGAATCAGGATTTGTGAACAGGGTCTATCTGTTTTACGGCAACAAGCTTCTGGGCAGTGGTAAAAAAGGGATCTCGTTTATTCGAGAATTCCCTGTAAGCAGCAGTTTTCACCTGGAAAAGATCCGTTTCAGTCAGATTGGATCGGACTTTCTGGTTTGTGGAGTTCCTGTCCGCGAGCCTGCCAGCTAATCATTTTTGAACCGCTTTTGATACGGCTATTGCCAATGAGAGCGCATTGGGAGTATTTTCTCTTTCTTCTATATTATTATAATTTAGCAGAAAGACAGGCCAGGTCGTTGACAGGCTTCAGGATTAGTTACTTAAGATCAGAATTTAGTAACCGATTTGAAACTGATCAGAACCTGAAAGCAGAACAGAACCTGTTACAGGAAGAAGAAAATGTTTACCGGGCTGATTGAATGCATGGGAACCGTTAAGTCGGTCAACCGCAGCGGCACATCTGTGAAAATCAGCATTGTTCCCGGGATCGATGATTTTAATGTCCCTGATGGTGGTTCGGTATCAGTTGATGGGGTATGCTTAACGGTCGAAAAGAGTTGCGGCCGTGAACTTTTCTTCTCGGCAGTTATGGAAACCCTGAATCGTTCATCACTTGGCTCTATTTCGCATGGAAGGAAAGTTAATCTGGAACGTGCTCTCAGTCTGGGCGGCAGGCTTGACGGACATTTGGTATTGGGGCATGTTGATGGAATTGGAACAATCACCAGAGATCTGGATTTAAACGGAAGCATTCAAAGGAGCATCAGGTTCCCGGGTGAATTGAGACCCTTTATGGCTTTTAAGGGTTCCGTTGCAGTCGATGGTATCAGTCTGACAATTGCAGACACGGCTAATGATGAGATCACAATCTCTTTAATTCCGCTTACGATAAGCAAAACAACCATGGCTCACAAAAAAGCCGGTGATGTTGTGAATCTCGAATGTGATGTTCTGGCCAGGTATATTCATAATATGCTTCGGAAGGAAACTGGCGGTTCCGGAAACTCACTATTGGCAAAACTGGAAGGACTTGGATATTGAAAACGTTTTCTAAAATTCAGGAAATAATTGAAGATTTCCGGAACGGGAAATTCGTAATAATTGTTGACGAAGAAGACCGGGAGAATGAGGGGGATCTGGCATTTGCGTCCCAGTTGTGTACACCTGACAAAGTAAATTTTATGGCAAAGCATGGCAGGGGCCTGATCTGCGTGTCCATGGAAGGAAAGCGTCTTGATGAACTGCAGATACCAATGATGGTATCTCAGAATACCTCGAGATTTGAAACCGCGTTTACTGTTTCTATTGAAGCCAAAGACGGTACGACAACCGGAATTTCTGCAGCCGACAGGTCAACAACTATTCGTAAACTGGTCGACCCTTCCGCAAAACCTGAGGATTTTATCCGCCCCGGACACATGTTTCCTATTCGTGCCCGTGATGGTGGTGTACTTATCCGCAGCGGTCAGACCGAGGCTTCGGTGGATCTTGCCCGATTAGCCGGTCTTTACCCCTCGGGGGTCATCTGCGAAATAATGAATGAAGACGGGACTATGTCACGAATGCCTGATCTGATCAAGTTCAGTGCTGAACATGGCATAAAGATTATCAGCGTCGCTGATCTGATCCGCTACCGTACTGCAAAAGAAAAATTTGTAAAGCACTCTGCTTCCTCCCGTCTTCCTACCAGCTATGGTGTTTTCGATCTTATTGCTTATGAAGAAATCCTTACAGGTTCGGTCCACATCGCTCTTCAGATGGGATCTGTTGATCCGGAAAAGCCGGTGCTTGTCAGGGTTCACTCTGAATGTTTTACAGGCGATATTCTCGGATCGAGCCGGTGCGACTGCGGTCAGCAGCTTCATAAAGCAATGCAGGCAATAAGCTCTGAAGGCGGCATCGTCCTGTATCTGCGTCAGGAAGGCCGCGGAATAGGACTTGTCAACAAGATTAAAGCTTATGCTCTTCAGGATCAGGGACTTGACACCGTGGAAGCTAACGAACGGCTTGGTTTCGCTCCCGATCTTCGTGACTACGGAATAGGAGCCCAGATACTTGCCGATCTTGGAGTGCGCAAAATCCGCCTCATGACCAACAACCCACGCAAAATAATTGGCCTGGAAGGATATGGTCTGGAGGTGGTTGAGAGAGTGCCGCTGGAGATTTCTCCGGGGCAGGAAAACGCACGATATCTCTCTACTAAAAAGGAAAAACTCGGTCATCTACTCGAAGGAGGTCTGGTATGTCAGCCGTAATGGAAGGAAATCTTGACGGATCGGGGAAAAGGTTCGGGCTTGTGGCGAGCCGCTTTAATGAGCTTATTACCCGCAAGCTTCTTGAAGGCGCCATGGATTGCCTTGTACGCCATAACACCGAAACTGAAAACATAACCATAGTATGGGTTCCAGGTGCTTTTGAAATTCCTCTTGCCGCCCAGAAAATGGCCAGATCTAAAAAGTATGACGCCATAATCTGTTTAGGGGCCGTAATCAGGGGCGGAACTCCGCATTTTGATTATGTTGCCGCAGAGGTATCAAAAGGAATTGCAAATGTCAGCCTGAATGAAAATCTGCCTGTAATCTTCGGTGTGCTCACAACTGACACCATCGAGCAGGCTGTCGAGAGAGCCGGAACCAAGGCTGGAAACAAAGGATGGACCGCCGCGCTGGGTGCTATAGAAATGGTGGACCTGTTTTCAAAACTGTGAATGTACTATTTTGGTTTGCTCATCGTAATACACTGTTTGCGATCTAACTGTCTGGATACCAAATATGACTGAAAATAAAAGTGAAGGTCCCTTTAAAAACCGGCACAAAGCCCGGGAACTTGCTTTGCAGACTCTGTACGCCTGCGAAGTGGGTAAAAACGAGGATGAATGGCAAAGCATGCTCGACCGGATTGCCGACACCGGAAGCTTATCTCTCGATGTCAAAAAGTACGCTTCTGATCTGGTACAGGAGGTCTACAGCTCTTCAGGGAAGATAGATGAGCAGATTACTGAAAAAGCCGCCAACTGGGAGCTAAGGAGAATGGCGGCTATTGACCGTAATATTCTCCGGCTTGCTGTCGCGGAAATGAGCTGCTTTACACAGGTGCCGGTAAAAGTCGTAATCGATGAGGCGGTTGAACTTGCCAAGGAATTCGGCACTGAAGACTCAGGTAAATTTGTTAATGGAATTATCGATTCTATTCATAAGAAAATGAAAAAACAATCCGATACATCACGAAAGGATGGCCCTCAGAATGGAACAGACCCACTCCAGGCTTAATCGCATTTTTGCCATACTGGTATTTGCGATTGCATTTACCCTCTTTTTCCTTACTGCTGCTCCCACTGTCGCTTTCTGGGATTGCGGCGAATACATCGCTGCCGGACACTCTCTGGGTATTCCGCATCCTCCGGGCAACCCTCTTTTCATGATGATCTTACGGGTCTCAAGTATCCTCTTCTCCTTTTTTGAGGATGTGGGGTACAGGATGAACTTCATGGTGATACTGTCCAGCGCAGCGACTGCCTTTTTTATGTACCTGATCACTGTAAGGGTAGCCATCGCGATGATCGGTATTCCCGATACCAGATGGAAACGCCTCGTTGTATATACCGGCGGTGTGGTTGGAGGGCTTTTCGCGGTTACCGGAAGTACTTTCTGGTTCAGCGCCGTTGAGGCATCTGAAGCAAATCCATCTATGCTCTTTGTCGCAATTTCAACCTGGCTCACTCTGGTCTGGGCTCAGAGTAAAGATCCTAAAAGAGACAAATACCTGGTTCTTCTTACATATATCAGTTTTCTGGGCATAGGGGTACATATGTACTCCATGATTGTCCTTCCGCCTATTTTCCTCTTTATCATTCTCTGGGACAAAGAAAAACGCAAAGACTGGCGGGTATGGCTGACTGCATGTTTGATCGGTATTGTAATTAAAGATATGCCCCTTTTTATCTGTGTGGGTAGTGCAACTGCTCTTGGTACACTGGTAATGTCACTTTTTGAGGGGGCAAATCAGAAAAAGTGGCGCTTCTGTTTCTGGGTCGCTCTTCTTGCTGTTGTGGGATTCTCATCTCATCTTTACATACCAATCCGCTCTAACCTGGAGCCGATGATCAATGAGAACCATCCTTCCAACTGGACATCATTCGAGGAATTTCTCGATAGAAAACAATACGGCTCTGATGATATGTTTTCCCGCATGTTCTGGCGCAGAGGAGAGCTGTCACGTCAATTCGGTATAGATGGTCATATGGGCTATGGAGGATTTCACCTCACCCAGTTTTTCCAGCTCGGACCCCAGGATACTGAAAAGAACTATTTCGATGACGGGGCAATGCAGGGAACAGGTAAGCTGATAGTCTATCTTATCCCGACATTTTTCATGATTTTCGGCATGTATTATCTCTATCGGAGAGACCGGAATTTAGGCATCTTTCTTATAACACTATTCATTATTTCATCGGTGGTGATGGTCTTTTATATGAATTTTGCCGATGGTACGCGACCTGAACACAGGGATTATCTCTACTGGCTCAAAACCGGCAAACAGGGCCCTATGCCCACTGTGCACAGGGAGGTCCGTGTCCGTGACTACTTCTTCGCTTCCGCTTTCATGTACTTCGGGATGTGGATGGGAATCGCCGCTACAGCAGCCATGCATTATCTGTTTACAAACAAAAACAGGATGCTCCGTACAACAGTGGCTCCTGCCGCAGCAGTACTTTTCATGGTCTCACCGGCTCTTCCTATAAGTCAGAATTACGAAAAGAGCTCCCGCAGAGGCGATTACGTCCCCTACGACTACGCATACAACCTGCTGATGTCCTGTGAAGAAAACGGGATAATATTCACCAATGGAGACAACGACACATTTCCGCTCTGGGCTCTGCAGGAAGCCTACGGAATCCGCAAGGATGTCCGTATTGTCAATTTGAGCCTGCTTAATACCAAATGGTACATAAAGCAGCTCAAGGAGCTGGAACCCAAGGTCCCGATCTCCTATTCAAATGCTCAGATTGATGCACTGAACCATTCGCTGAATCCGATCATGGAACCGACCAGGTACAACATGCCCGGCGCAGGCATAACTGTCACACTCCCTTCCCGCAACGAGCTTCAGGCTCTCAGGGTTCAGGATCAGATGGTCGTGAATATTGTGGATGCAAACAGGTGGAAAAAACCTGTCTATTTTGCCGTAACCGTTTCAGATGACAACCTCATGGGGCTTGGTCCATATCTTAAGATGCAGGGACTGGCTTACAGGGTGATGCCGGTTGAAATACCGGAAAACGAGAGAATGGATATCCCGCGCACAGTTCATCTGCTCGATAATGTTTACAAGTTCAGAGGACTGGGTGACGGATCAGCCCGCCTGAACGATACATCTGAGAAACTTCTCTCAAACTATGCGGCATCTTATATCCAGATTGCCCTAGTCTTGAGAAAGCCATTGATGGATCTTAAAGATCAGATCGCACGGCTTGAAAAGACCCCGTCTGCCTCAGCAGATTCTATCAGCATCCTGTCTGAAATGAAAAAACAGTATCAGGACACCTTGGATCTTGCTGTCGGCAAACTTGATCAATGTGTAAAAATTATGCCCTGGGACTGGAGGCCAAGGGTTTTAAGGCATGAACTGCTGGTCTCTCATGACCGTATCGGGGAAGCCGAGAAGGCAATGCGTGAAGCAATTGCACAGGATCCGGAAAATGTCGAGTACCAGAAACTTCTGGCTCAGGCTCTGGAACAGAGCGGAAAGAAGCTGGAAGCCAACGAAATCCTCAAGAAGCTTCTGGCAAACGACCCTGATCCATGGTTTGTCCATGCGTCAATCGCACGCAACTATGAGGAACTTGGAATGCTTGACAGCGCGAAAAATATCATGCAGCAGTTTGCTAATTCCCATCCGGGAGACCGCAGGGCAGCATCTTACATTCAGCGCATAGATCAGATGAAAAAGAGTGCCGACACTGCGATGAAGTCTGATACCGCGAATGCAGCTCCGGTTTTAAACTGAAGTTTTACTTATGTGGCGTGGCCGGGGGATGTCCTGAAAAGGGCATCCCTTTTTTTTTTGATTCTATATATGCATTGTACTGGAACGCCAAAGCCGGCAATCCCAAGGCCCTCTATTTTCTATATAATCTTCAGGGATTTTTATCACTCTTTCCAATATTGCTGGTAAAGCTATTTCAGTCATAATGGTCATAAAGGCAGACAATTACAGTGTGAACTTTACCACAAGGGATCTTTCAGCAGGAACGTACTTTCTTAAACTTAATGCTGTTGATATAGAAGGGCGGGCCGGAGTAGCGCAGTCGAAGGTCAATGCGTTGAAGTTAACAGTTATATAAAAAGGGGACGGACTATTTACATATGTTTTAGTCCGTCCATTTTATTTTTATCTTACAATTGAAAATGCTCTGGTCAAGATTTTCCCATCTGCTTTCATTTTGAAGATAAATATTCCGTTACTTGGTAAAGACGCCAATTTATTGTCCAGCCTCAATCGGTGATATCCTGCTTTTTTATTTCCTTCATCAAGTACAGATAATGCTTTACCCTGAATGTCATAAATGAATATCTGAACAGATGAGTTTTCAGGAAGCCCGTAACTGAGAATGATACCCGAACTGCCCGGTAATACCCTGATGAATTGTTTCAAGGGGATTTTTTGTGAATATAGAGCTGTTCCGGTAACCGAACACTTTATATCTGTATATCCTCCCATGACATAGTCGTTATTTACATTAACACCCTCCAGTACTGCAGTGTACACTCCGGAAGTTCTTTTACCGGTATATACACCTGTCCAGGTGGAATCATTTGTTTTTTCCAGATTTACAGCGGCAGGAACACTCGAGGAGAGCTTATATCCGGGCGGATAGAGTCGGCACCACACGGAATTGAACACCCCGTTTGCTCTGACTGTTACAGCCAGTCCCTGAGAGGTCTCCTCGCCCCATACCGTGTCGAAATCAGCAGTGATGGCTTGAAGCTGCTGGCTTCCTCCAATGTAAATGTTTGATGCAATATCCATGTCCAGTGAATTACTGTAGGTACCATTGTTGTCGCAGTTAATGAGAGGATTTGCCTTGTTGGCTCCGGGGGCATTGAAATCGGACCACTGCAGCGCATTGTTGAATGCACTGGCAAGGTCTTTTCCAAGGTATACCGAATTCCAGATAGACCATCCGAAACTTTTACCCAGGGAAAAGTAGGCCGCATTGGATCTGTCCGAAGAACTTATGACAACACGGTTCTGGGTGTATACGGTACGGAGCTTTGAAAGAAAGGTTCCGCTGTAGCAGAAGTCGAGTATTACAACTATCTGTGAAGACGGCTCCAGATCTCCGTAGCTGTCAAGCCATGCCGCAAGGGTATCGGGAGTAAGATACTCCTCTTCGTTGAGATAGAACTTGCCGTTATTTAGTGATGATGAGCCGTGTCCCAGAAGGTAGATGACAAGAGGAATCGAATTCTTGACATCGTTTTTAACAGCAGAGCTCAGAAGATAACTGCGCATGGTGTTGAGCGTTACTTTGGTGGTGTCGACAATTTTAGAATTAATCAGAGGGCTTGAGAGACTCTGCCATCCTACGGGGTTCATATAATAGATCTGTTTGTTGCTGAAGCCACGATTACGAAGCTTCTTATAGGCCCAGTTGCAGTTGGGAGCGATATTCTTAGTAAAATAAGAATAATCATCAAAGGCTGTTCCGGCAACAATGAGCGCCCGTCCTACTCCGGTCTGCACCGGGATCCACATCGTGTCGCTTGACATGGCTGTGCCCTCATTGTCTGTAGCGATCAGGTAAAGACCATGGAGTCCCAGGGAGAATGTATCGGAACTTATCTCCAGCACTTTGCCGTTGCCAAGCCTGCCCTGCAGTGTGGAATACCACTTAACACTGGCCAAGCTGTCATCTTCTTCTGTGGCGAACTGGTCCCGATCATGAGCACGGCCGGTAAGCGTAATGGTACCGCTGCCCTTGATGATCAAACCATTGTCAGGGCCGACCGATACTGTTTGTGCAAAGGGAAGCCGATTGGTGATTTCCAGTGTATCTGTGGCGGGAAGAGATGTGTCGCGTTCATTATCGATTACACGTAATGTGATAACATGGGTGCCGATTTTTAGTGTATTTACTTTAAGATTGAAGCTGGCGGTGCTTTGAGAAAAAACTCCGTTGAGCGATGATGACCAGAGATATTTACTGATACGTGCCCCGGTGCCTGCATCGTCAGAGTCATCCGCAGTGGCAACAAAGCTGACAGTTGCTGCGGTATCCCAGGGGGTAGGGGATGGAGTGATCTCTGAAATTTCACAGTATGGATCTGCTACTGCAGTACCGGAGAGGCTTACAGTAAAATAACCGTCCGAGTGATTGACGGTAAGTGTTGCACTGTAGCTTCCGCCACTGGGATCTGTGGGTTCAAATCTGACGGGAAGTGATATGCTGTCAGTTCCGGGAATCGATGAGGGCAGAGCGGTGACGCTGAAACAGTCTCCGGTGCATGACCAGTCAGTAAGAGTGACTGATCCTGAAAATACAATTCTGCATCTCGTCATTAATAAATTCAGGATAACAGTTTATCAGGCTGTAGGAAGCGGTTAATCTGCCATAACCGGCTTCATCGAGCCCATCAACGATGCAGTTAACAAAGGATACGATGCCGCTACCGCCCCCTCCTTGTCTGTATGATCTGTAGAGAGTACTGTTGTTCCAGTTTACCATGCAATCGCTACCTGATGGTGTGGTCTGGTTGTAATTACCATAAGCAAGGCATCGGTTCACAAATGTTTCACCGTAACCAAACAGAAAGCGACAGGTGTTGTCATACAAAATGCATCCTTCTACTGTCTGTTTAGCAGCTGCAAATAAAGAGCCTTGAGACTCTGATGTGTTTCTGAATGCCAGCGTCCTTGTTATATGACTTGTATCTTCCCCGCCGAATGCCAGACAAAAATCGATATTGTTATCGTATATCCGGCTTGAATCGATGTTAATTCCACTTATAGACTGCAAAAGAGTAAAGGACGAATTCCCGAAAATCTCAGAGCTGTCAATAATAAGGGGAACATCGTTATCAGTATGGAAAACCAGTGAGCCCTTGTTGTTGAACAGGGAACAATGGCTGAAAGCGACACTTGCCTGGGAAAAAATCGTTGCTGCAGTGTCGCCGTTTGAATAAATAGAGCAATAGTTATATTTTGCGTGTCCAGCCGCGAGAACACATCTGTTCTGATAGATTTTCATTCTGTTAAAAGTGAGTTCCGCAGATGAAAAATATAGATTAACGTCACAATAAACCGCCCCGCCATAAGTGGTTTTCCCGTCCATGTCCAGAGATCCGTTAATAATAGAAAAAGCTGAAAAGATAGTTTTGGAATCTTGACAGTAAAAAACAAAACCAGAGTCATCGTCGGTATTGTCACCATCCACGATGGTTGAGCAGATATCGCTGGTGTCGAGGCTGAACATGTAATATGAAGTCAAAGTCAAATCTTTGCTGACAATCCTTATGCCATGCTCATGATAATGCCCGGAATAAAGAATAATCGTGTCGATTGTTGATGCACTATCTACGGCTTTCTGGATGGTACTAAAGGGTTTATCGTAGGTTCCTTCTCCAGTTTCATCGCTGCCGGTCGTGGAAACGTATACTCTGGCATATGCGGTTATGGTAAGTAGAAAAATAAAGATGAATGCATGTTGGATTTTCACAGCGGGTCCTTTCTGATAATCACAACTACAGTTTATATAATATTGTGCTGCAGATGATCCAGAGCTGTATGAACCTTACTTACAGATAACCATCAATCCTGCAGCTATAAACGTATTATGCCCTCCAAGCCGGAATCAAAGATGTGCAGTTTGGCTTCAGTACTTTGAAAATTGCAAATTGACAGCCTTGAAAGAAAATAGATCATTCCAATCTTGAAGAATGTGATCTGCGTCACAAATAGAGTGGGACTGTGGTATTTGGCCTATCAGGTGCTGAAAGGTACAAACCGAACCGGTGGTACACCAGGATTTTTGAAAGCCTTATGCGCAAGGGATAAGTGCAATTTGCCCTGATCCGGGGTGCATAACTCAGGTATTGGCAGTATTGCGTGGAAAAAAATGAGGATTCAAGCGGGGGCGAGCGGGAATTCGCTGCCGGCCGCAGTGAAAAATGAATTTATAGAGGTACCCTGAAGATTATTTGCGGCTGTACTCGGTGTATCTTGCAGATTCCACCCATCCGTAGTTTGCAATCTTCACCTCATCAATCAACCCTGCATAGCAGTCGCTTTCTGTCTTACCCTTACCGATATGCAGTGGGGAAGTATTGGAGATATTTCCGGAGTAATCGTAGGTTTGCACCCTGTAGTTATCCAGGTACAAAGAGACAGCCGAGTTTATTCTGCAGAGGATAACATTATGCCACGTACTGTCAAAAATGAAGTTAGACGTGTCGATGTCTGAAATCGTTTTGCTTCCCAATAGTCCAACGATACGGTTGCGGTAAAGAGAAATACAGAAGCCCTGGCCGTCTTCTCCTTTTCTTATTATATCCATGTGTCCGCTTCCTGTGATTTTTTCCGGCTTTATCCAGAAAGATACAGTAAAATCACCGGTACCGAAGTTCAGGGTCGTGTCATCCCTTACAAAAACGTAGCTTGAGATCCCGTTGAATTTGAGAGCACTGCTGCTGTCGAGCCCTCCGGAGGAATCCCATAAACAGCCTTGAATATAACCCTCGCAGCGCTCTGAAACCCTGTTGTCAACTGCTTCCCCCTGACCCTCATTGAAATCCCAGTACGCGACAATAGAGTTCGGAATTGGATCTAAAGAGTTTTGCCGGTCATCTCCCGAAATGGCGTTTGTGTTGAAGGGTTCAAACGGTCCAAAGCAGGAACAAAACATCAATAGTGGAAGAAAAAATAAAACAGGCAATCTGGAAATCATATTGCTCCCGAAATCAGGGTCATTGATATTCACTCAGGAGTAAAATAATGGGTGAATAGGGTTAATTGCATATATTTATCCTAAAAGTCGCAGCTGGGGAGAACAAAAACCGTAAGATGTTGAGATGATAAGGCTTGAAGGCATTGCAGGTCTTATCGACAAGGTGATAAGATCAAGATGCCTGAAAGCCTTAGCGCTCAACAGATTACGATTTTTTGCCTC
>Ga0123335_1001961_pt1 | contig 31943 bp, 31 predicted proteins | sample BiotimSIPDNA_2_FD_89707 | JGI IMG/M metagenome (GOLD analysis project Ga0123335, IMG submission 89707) | Anaerobic biogas reactor microbial communites from Washington, USA - Biogas_R2 time_0 SIP DNA | ecosystem: Engineered > Bioreactor > Anaerobic > Unclassified | place: Washington, USA... | reverse complement strand
ACCAGGTAGCAAGGCATGCAGTCGGGTTTAACCTGCACGGATGATACCTCCAAGTAATATTTTTTGTATTTGGAATGTATATAATAAGCAAATGATACCATATTAGATTGTGGTGAGAAAAGTGTCGGCAAGGAAGGGGAGATTAAGATGCAGAAATGTAGAAGAGCTTGCATTTATTACTCGGTTCTGCAAGCCCTTCTACCTGTGTTTTGAAGTACTGTTCATTCAGTACCTCCTTTGGGATATGTTCACCCCTATGTCTCCTTCCTCATTCCGCCTTTCGGGATTATCGTCTTGTTTAGTCGGCAGTTTTGCGTATTTAACGCAATTGAACAACTTCAATTCCGACTTTCCTGTACGATTCACCTTATTGCGTTTCGGTCTGAGTTATGAGGGTGACTCAGGTTGGGAACATCAATCCCTTCCTGGTATTTTTATTATAAATCTGAACCTGTCAGGCGTCAACCAAAATGTCGGAAAATTCGCACAAAGAGAATGTTTTCTTTTTCTCAAGTATACTAATAATCATATTCCTAATTAGTGAACCATTGGGTTACCCTTGTCCTTAATCTATGACAGATTAGAATTAAATGGCTAGCTGTAAAATATTCCACTTTAATGGCATGTAAAAGCTGTTTAGGCATAAGGAGGCAGTAGGACATCATGCATCTATATTTGCTAATGTGGTAAGTTATACCTATCAAACTTGCTGAAAACACTTGACCATGATCCTGGGGGAATCTTTTATTATCGATGAAAGTACGACATGGGGGTGGCAGTATGGCTGCAATTGATTTTAAAAAGGCATTTAAAGAATTATACCAACCGCCCAACCAACCGGTGGTGGTTACCGTTCCCAAGATGAAATTTGTCATGGTCGATGGCGAGGGCTATCCTGGCGGTAATCCTGCTTATGAAGCAGCGATTCAGATCCTGTATGCGTTGTCGTATGGGATCAAGATGATGCCTCGCCAGGGGTTTCAGCCGGAAGGCTATTATGATTATGTAGTACCACCGTTGGAAGGTTTGTGGTGGATTCATGAAGGCGAGGTCTTCTCATTTGAGGATAAGGATAACTGGTTATGGACCATGATGATTCGTCAACCAGATTTTGTGGACGAAGAGATTTTTAACCGGGCCCGCGATGAAGCCGTACGCAAGAAAAAAGCTGCCGGACTTGAGAAGGCGAGGCTGGAGAGTTTCACTGAAGGCCTCTGCCTGCAGGTTATGCATATCGGGCCTTATTCAAGCGAGCCGGCGACGCTTGCCTTGATGGAGAAATACATGGCGGAGAACGGCTATCGGGACACCTTCTACCGAGGAGGTAAGCATCATGAGATCTACCTGTCGGATCCCCGCAAGGCTTCGCCGGATAAATTGAAGACAGTTCTGCGCCAGCCGATAGAAAAGTGTTAGTTAAAAGAAAGGCACCCTTGCGGGTGCCTTAATCATTGGAGAAGGTTAATTAATGCTGATTCGGTAGTTCTCCGGAGGGATCTCCTTAAGCTTGGGCAGATGCACCTTAAGGATTCCGTCGGTGTACTCGGCCTGTACGCCGGCATTGTCGACATTGTCAACATAGAAGCTGCGGCGATAACTGCCGGTCCTTCTCTCCCGGTGAATGTAGTTTTCTTTTTCCTCTTTAAATTCTTCGTTCTTATGAGCAGAGATAGTCAAAGTATTTTCTCTTAGCTCAAGTACTATCTCATCCTTTTTCATGCCGGGAAGCTCAGCTTCAACAATATACTCCTGTTCGGTTTCCTGGATGTCGGCACGAAAACTGGGGGTCAAATCGAAAAAGTCCCGGTCGAAAAACTCTCTCATGAGAGCCCGGCCCAGATCTCCACCCACCAGCTCATCACGTCTTCTTCTAAAAGGCGTCAGATCAAACATGTTATTACCCCCTTCTTAAAGTAGTATTATACACTTAGATTATAAGACAAAGGTCAAATAAAGTCAAATAAATCTATTTGCAATATTATTATGCCCCTCATTTACTATTTTTTGCACAATAAGTGTAAGAGTTTGTATAGGGATAGCGATTGCCGAAGATCAATGATTACTGAAATAATTGAAGTAAAATATTAAAGCTTTCGATGATATTACCATTATAGATATATATTATGGGGGGAGTTTTTATGCGGGAGGTAGTTGTCGTAGGTGGGGCCAGGACCCCAATTGGTGATTTTCTAGGTACACTCAAGGACTTCAGTGCTGTCCAATTGGGGACTATAGCCCTGAAAGCAGCCATGGAGAGGGCTGGTGTAAAACCTGAACAAATCGAAGAAGTAGCGGCCGGACATGTTTATCAGGCGGGTTGTAAGGGAAACCCGGCTCGGCAGGTTACCATCCACGCTGGTTGTCCGGTGGAGACCGTCTCGGTTACCATCAATCAACAGTGCCCTTCATCCATGCGGGCGACCGAGATAGTATCTCAGGAGATCATGCTAGGCAAGATCGATATTGGTGCTGCAGTAGGGCATGAGAGTATGACTAATATTCCATTCCTGCTTCTAAACGCCCGCAAGGGTTACCGCATGGGGGCAGAACGCCTGGAAGACAGCATGATGTATGATGCCTTTATTGACCCCTTTTATAACTACCACGCCGGGGTGACTGCCGAGAACTTGGTCGAAAAGTATGGTATTTCTCGTCAGGAAGCTGATGAATGGGCCCTTATGAGCAACCAGCGCGCCTGCCTGGCCATTTCCGCAGGAAAGTTCAAAGAGGAGATTGTACCGGTAGAGATAACAACTAGAAAGGGAACAGAGCTATTTGACACCGACGAGCATCCTAACCCTAATACTAACCTGGAGGCTCTGGCCAAACTACGCCCGGCCTTCAAAAAGGATGGAATCATTACCGCTGGTAACGCTTCTGCCATAAACGATGGGGGATGTGCCCTAATAATGATGGCCGCAGAAAAAGCGAAGGAATTGGGAATAAAGCCGCTGGCTCGGATAGTTGCCACTGCTTCGGCTTCGGTGGATCCTTCCATCATGGGAATCGGGGTAGTGCCCGTCGTTCGCCGAGCTTTACAATTAGCTCAAATGCGCATAGATGATATCGAACTGTGGGAAATAAATGAAGCTTTTGCTGCTCAGGTCATTGCTTGTAATCGTGAATTGCAAATAGATGTTGATAAGATCAATGTTTTGGGTTCAGGGGTCGCACTGGGCCATCCAGTCGGTATGACCGGAGCCCGTTTGATATTAACCATAATTAATGAAATGCGCAGAACCAAAAAGCAATTTGGATGTGCTACCTTATGTGCTGGCGGAGGTCCGGCTATGGCTACTATATTGGAAGCGCTCTAAGCTCATAATACTCCACAGAAAAGCCATACTAAAAGCTACATATCATCCGATTGGAGGCTTTGAATAATGAGCAAAGAGGACAAATACCCCAATCATCCCAAAGGAGACCGTCCACCGGACCCGTTTGCAGGTTATTCCGAACATTTGCCGGATAAACAGCCAAATAAAGAACCACCTGAATAAAAGGTTTAAATCAACTGAAAGAATAATAAACATACTGCGCCAGGAGGAATTCCGGCGCAGTTGCATTATAGCCAGGAAGATAAGAGACTGGAACCAAAAAGTGTTTAGTAACGTCTGTAGTTTATCAGGAGTATTATGGAAAGGGCGCAAGAATAGAAGCCGTTGTATTGAGTATTCTAAGTGAATCTATGAATTCGCGGGCCGACCAGCGCATCAATAATATGTGTGTGCTGGCGGTTCTTTATTTTTTGGGAGGTGAAGATGATGGTTGTCTATAGTATTATTGAGGGTGTAAGTATGGTAAGGGATAATGTGTGGTCCATTCTGCAGACCAATCAAACTCTGATGGTCAATCTAGCCATCATTTTTACCTTGAATGTTATCAGCACCACGCTGGGTAATCTAAAGACCATGCTTTTGACCAAAGGTGCTGCCACGAGGGCAGTTTACGTTACTACGTTTATTGATGCAATGGTCTGCGCAATTACCTTAAAGTTTATTGCTGATTTCTCAGGGGTCTTTTGTATTCTGGCCTTCGCCCTCGGACGTCTGTGTGGTGTTTACTGGGGTAATCACTTTGAGAAGAAGCTGGCTTTGGGCATTCTCGAGATAAACATATACAAGCATCCCCGGGAGGGTATTGCTCTGGCCGATTCCCTGCGTGAGATGGGCTACTCGGTTACCACTTACCGGGGTCAAGGGATCAACGGCACTGATCGATTGGATCTGACCATAATAATTCCGCGGAGGGAACTGCCAAAATTGCGCGAAGCATTGGGTGACCGGGTCAACATGACAATCAAAGATGTCAGTAAGACCTATGGAAAGATCGGGCAAATACAGACCGATTAGCAGGGGAGATACAACATGTGCGGGCGTTATACCATTACTGTAGATACGGATGAATTATCTGAGCGTTTTGGATGTATTGTGATACAGAAGTCAGAGGGACCGCGCTATAATATGGCCCCTCAGCAAATGGCTCCAGTCGTCATCAATAATCAAGGACAGAATGAAATGCATCTTCTGAAATGGGGACTGGTTCCTTTTTGGGCGAAAGAGAGTTCGATCGGTTCACGCCTGATCAATGCCCGCTGGGAAACCCTGCTGGAGAAGCCAGCATTCAAACATTTGCTGCGGCGTAAGCGTTGCCTGATTCCCGCGGATGGCTACTATGAGTGGCAGAAGCTTGGCGGGGAGAAGCATCCCTACCGGATCATTATGTCCTCACGTGAGGTATTCGGCCTGGCCGGGCTGTGGGATGAATGGATTGGTGCCGATGGAGAAAAGCTGACCACTTATACTATTATCACGACCGATGCAGCACCTGCGGTCAGCAAATTACATGCGCGTATGCCGTTTATACTCCCGCCTGAGAAGGAAGAACAATGGCTGGATGACACGATGAACATGACCGGGCAGGATATCGGAGGCTGGTTGTCTACTTTTAGCCCAGTTGAGGATCTGATAGCTTATCCGGTTTCCCGGCTGGTCAATTCAGTGGCCAACGACAAGCCGGATTGTATAGTCGCAGTTGAATGATTCTGATCGAAACTAACCCCTAAACAGCGGAGATATATGTAGCTCCGCTGTTTTTTTATGTTATTATATCATCAGGCTAATACAAGGACAAAAGACCTAAAAAGAGCAGCAAATAGGGACTAAAGGCCTAATAAAATAACACGAAATATTAATTAGATAAAATGTGTCATATAGTGGATTAATTTGTCGATAATTTCACGTTATGCTGTAACCAGGCAAAGAAACGTTTGCTAAAAGAATCTGGAGGTGGCCTTAAATGTTAGAGGTAGCAAAAAGATTAGTTATCAATGAAGAAGGTCAGGGGATGGCCGAGTATGGATTGATTCTGGCGGGTATTGCGGTAGTAGTAATGGTAGCTATAACTGCATTGGGAGGCAGGCTGACCGGGCTTTTTGACAAAATATTGCCGTAGTGATTGCGGCAAGAAGCCCTACTTGATCAAGTAGGGCTTCTTTTTACTGAAGTATTACTAGCAAGCCACCTGCTGGCAAACGAGAGGGAGATGGTTATGTATCTTGATGGTTGTCTTCTTGTGTTGATAGCTATAGCAGTGTATACGGACCTGAGATACAGACGCATCTCGAATTTGATTATCGGTGGGGGACTGCTTATAGCTTTCTCAGGTCACTATTATACTCAGGGTATTACAGGTCTGGCATTTGGGCTCAAGGGATTGGGAGTAGGTCTGGCCCTTTTGCTCGTCCCATTTTTGCTTGGAGGTATGGGTGCCGGTGATGTTAAATTATTGGGAGTTATTGGAGCCTTCAAAGGCAGCAGCTTTTCGGTTAGTGTTTTTCTATGGATGGCCTTGTGGGGTGGGGCCATGGCGATAGTCCTGCTATTGATCAAAGGCCAACTGGTGGCTACCATCCAACGCCTGGGGCGAGGTCTACTATTGGCTGGAATGGGTGCTGGTTCATTCGGCGATGTTGTCAGCAGGAAAGAATTCAGTATTTATTATCCCTATGCACTGGCGATCGCCCTGGGGGTATTGACGAGTTATTTCAAAGGCTGGTGACTAGATTGGCTGGACTGAGAGGCTTTATCAGAAGAGAGAGGGGGCAGGCTCTGGTTGAAATGGCTCTGGTCATACCAGTGCTGCTTTTGCTTTTGGTTGGAATTTGTGAGTTTGGGCGTATCCTCGGGGCTTACATGGTGATTAACAATCTGGCCCGGGAAGGTGCCAGGTACGGCGTGGTGGGACATAATGACCTGGAGATCGAGAACCAGATACTATCGGAGAGGACCTGGTTGGATGAAGAACGGATAGTCGTATATATAAATCCAGCCTTTGTAGATCGCCGTAAGGGCGAACCCCTGGATATCCAGGTCGATTATTCGGTTGACCTTATGACTCCGGTTTTTTCGCATATATTGCCCAACCCGGTTCCCATCAGCGCCAAATGTGATATGCGGATCGAATAAGTGGCAGGAGGTTATTAATATGAACTCCGGTCTGAAAATATTTAAATCACAAAAGGGTACCGTTGCTGTGTTGATGGCATTCGCCATGGTGTTTTTAGCCGGGTTTACCGCGCTGGTGACCGATGCCGGCTTGATATTTATGAACCAGGGCAGATTGGAGAACGGTTTGGACAGTGCTGTTCTAGCTGGTGCTCAGGAATTACCTGCCAACCCGCAGCTGGCCCTGGATATGGCTCAGCAATATGCTGAGTTGAATGGTATGCAGGAAGGCGAAGCCGACTTTGCGGTGAGTAGTGACTACTGCTCGATAAGTGGTAGCGCCCATCGAAGGGTGGGGATGTTATTCGCCCGAGTCTTAGGAGTCGATCAGGCCAATGTGCGGGCTACAGCACGTGCACAGATAAGCCCAATAGCGTCAGTTAACGGTATAGCTCCCTTTGGAGTATTGGATTACGAATATAATTTTGGGGATGTAGTGGTTCTTAAGGAAGGTGCGGGAGATAACTTCTATGCTGGGTGGTTCGGCGCATTGAGCTTAGGAGGGACGGGGGCGAGTGTTTATCTGCATAATGTTAGATACGGCTATGGCGGTCAGGTCAAAATTGGTGATGTTATCCAGATTGAAGCCGGTAATATGTCAGGGCCTACTAAGAAAGGGATCGAGTACAGGATCAACCAGTGTCAACATACGCCATCCTGCTCGATTTGTGGTTATCTGGATGGGTGTCCCCGCATCATTATAATCCCAATTATTAATATAGAGGAAATAGGCTCAGGAGGACACGTTGTCAGCGTCAGGGTGCTGGGCTTTGGGGCTTTTTTGGTAGACCAGTACGTAGGAAACGGTAATAAGAATGAAATACAGGGATCGTTTATTCGTTATGTCATACCGGGAACCGGCAGTGAGAGTGCGGGAGATTTTGGCTTATATGAAGCCAAGCTGTCTGAATAGACTACGGGCTTTGTTTTATTGATTAGGGGGAATTCAGGTGCTAAAGGGAAGCAGGAAGTATTGGTTTATAGCCGTGATATGCGGCCTGGTCACGGCTATGCTCGCCTATCGTTATATCAGCGATCTGAAGGCCAGCTACAGTCCGCATAATCTGGTACAGGTGGTGGTAGCGCGGGAGAGGATAAACCGGGATACCTTGATAACCCGAAGTCAGGTGAAACTTGCTGCCATACCAGCCCAATATGTTAATGCCACGGTTCCCCACCGGATAGAAAGTGTGCTCGGAAAAACTGCCGCAGCAGATATTCTAGCCGGAGAACAAGTGCTTATGTCCAGGCTGGTGTCTTCAGCCGACAAGAGTGAAAGACTCTCTTATGCAGTTCCAGCGGAGAAAAGAGCAGTATCGATCCCTATCGACAGTATCAGCGGTGTGGCTGGGTACATAAAGGCCGGTGACCGGGTTGATATAGTGGCGACCATTGATGTCCCGACTGATGAGCAGGGCAGTGGGAATGCCAGACCTTTCAGCATACTGACCTTGCAGAATGTAGAAGTACTGGCAGTAGGCGAAAAGCTTGAATTGGCAGATAAGAAGAATAGCGCCGGCAGCAAGTCATTGACCCTGGCAGTGAAAGTCGAGGATGCACTGCCTCTGATCCTGGCTTCTGAGCGGGGCAACCTCAGGCTGCTCCTGCGTTCGCCGGTAGATAAGTCGACCAAAACCTTGCCACCGTTCCAGATCAGGAATCTGCTGGGACCGGCCGGGGTATGATCTGAGTCAGGATGGTGGAGGGAAATATATGAGAAAGATCAAGCTTATTTTGGCCGACCATAATGAACGTTCCAGAAATACCATCAAAGAGCTGATTGAACTGGACGACAGTATGGACATAGTTGCCGAGGCTGTCAATGGGGCTGAAGTGATCGATCAAATCAAAAACATGGATCCACAGGTGGTTATTATGGATCTTAACCTGCCCGAAATCGATGGGTTGGAAACCACTCGCTATATTACCCTTCACTATCCCCGTGTCTCAGTAATCATCATATCTTTGAATGATGAGATAGATTCGATCAAGCGAGCCATGCTCGCCGGGGCCAGAGAGTATCTGGTCAAACCAGTATCTCCCCTGGAGATACATCGGGCGGTGAGACAGGTGGCGGAGCTGGGCAGCAAGCTTCCCGCGGGAAATCCGGAGAACGATCAACCCAGGAAACAAGTTGGCAGTGCCCACCAGATAATCAGTATTTTCGGAACCAAAGGCGGTGTGGGCAAGAGCGTTATCTGCACCAACCTGGCAGTTACAGCGGCCAGGGAGTACCGCAGCCGGGTGGGACTGGTCGATCTGGACATCCAGTTCGGAGATATAAGTATAATGCTGAACCTCAATCCACGCAAAACTTTAGCCGAACTTGCTCAGGAAATTGATGAACCAAAGGTTGATCTATTGGAACAATACCTCTACGAGAGGAACGGGGTCCAGATACTGGCGGCTCCTAACAAACCTGAATTAGCCGAACTGGTTACCCCCATGCATGTGAAGAACGTGCTTGCACTCTCCCGGCAGGTTTTTGATTATACCTTTGTAGATACCCCTTCATTTATTGACGATACGACCCTTGTTGCTCTGGAATCCTCTGATCTTATATTACTGGTTATCACCTTGGAATTACCAGCTATCAAGAACATAAAAAAGGGGATCGAGATCCTGCGCTCCTTGCAGTTATTGGACCGAGCCCGCCTGGTACTCAATCGTTCAACAGGGGTAGCCGGGATCGAGCCGGAAGATGTTGAACGGGTGCTCGGATTACGGATCAGGGCTGAAGTGCCCAGTGACGGCAAACTAGTGGTCAATTCCATAAACCAGGGGATACCCTTCGTCAAGATGAGCCCCCGTGCCCCGATTTCTCGAGGCATTCTATCGGTAATGAAGGCGGTGGATGAAGGATGAAAATGTCTTTACTGAGTAAGCTGCAAAACAACGGCAACAGCGCTGCTGCGGCCGTGGTTTCCTTAAATGAAAGTCCGGCCGAGCGTTTTCAGGACCTGGTTTACGCTATTCACCGTGAAGTCATCAAAGAGATAGGTAATGACTATCCCCTTACTGCCAAAGGGAATCCTCAGGGCAGCATGGAAGAGGGCATACGACAGATGGCCGAAGCCATAATGGATAATGAAGGTTCCTTCTTCAAACGTAATGACCGGGAAGAGATAATCACCCTGGTCCTGGATGAAGTCATGGGCTTTGGCCCGATCACCCCATTGTTAAGAGATGAGAGTGTCTCGGAGATCATGGTGAACGGCCCAGAACAGGTCTATGTTGAGAAACAGGGCAAACTGCAGATGACCAGAACCCGTTTTCGTGATAATGCCCACCTGCTGGCGGTAATTGAAAGGATCATCTCTCCCTTGGGGCGCAGGATCGATGAGAGTATGCCTATGGTGGATGCCCGCCTGCCCGACGGGTCCCGGGTAAATGCCATAATACCGCCCCTGGCTCTGAACGGTTGTGTACTGACCATCCGCAAGTTTTCCTCACATCTACTCGGGGTGGAAGACCTGATCAGGAACAATACGCTTACCCTGCCGATGGCTAAATTCCTGGAGACCTGTGTAAAAGGGAGGTTAAATATCGTAGTCTCTGGAGGTACCGGGGCCGGTAAAACCAGCACCCTAAATATAATTTCGTCCTTTATTCCCAGTGATGATCGTATCATCACTATTGAAGATTCTGCAGAACTTGACCTGAACCAGGAACATGTGATATCCCTGGAGACCCGGCCGCCCAATATCGACGGCAAAGGTGAAATCGGTATCCGCGAATTGGTAAGAAACTCGCTGAGGATGAGGCCCGACCGTATGGTAGTAGGTGAGGTACGGGGCGGGGAAGCTCTGGATATGCTGCAGGCCATGAATACGGGACATGATGGCTCTTTGACCACCGGGCACTCCAATTCTCCACGAGATATGATATCCCGGCTGGAAACCATGGTTCTGATGGCGGGTATGGAATTGCCAGTCCGGGCCATCCGTGAACAGATAGCCTCAGCCGTCGATTTGATCGTGCATCAGAGCCGTCTGCAGGATGGCTCCCGTAAAATCACACAGATCACCGAAGTTTTAGGCATGGAGGGTGAGGTAATCACCCTGCAGGATCTTTTTGTATTTGAACAGGCTGGACTTAATGAACGGGGCCGGGTTAAAGGCCGTCATCGTGCTACCGGCTTGATACCCAAATGCCGGGAAAGGCTAGCCGCCCGGGGAATAAGCCTGCCGGTGGAATACTTCAATTCTGAAGCATAGCGAGAGGAGGGGTGATATGGAACTGATATTATGCCTGGCTGGTTTTGGAATGACGACCAGTATAGTAATGGCCGTGATCAAATCTTTCTCCCGGTACGACACCTATCAGGCCAGATTGGCAGCGCTGGAAGAAAAGGTATCGGAACCGGAGAACGCCGCGAAGGGGCAGAGCCTGATCAAGAAAGTCATTTCCAGTATAGCCCGGCTATTTACGGCCAGGTCCGCGACCCCGGAATTACAATTCCGTTTGTTACGGGCGGGTATCCCCCTGAAAGGTGAAGAGTACTTGACTATTTGGCTGTTGTCGATAGTGTTGCTGCCTGGTGTTATGTACCTGCTGACCTTTAGCCCCTGGGCTATTCCTATAGGAATTCTGGTAGGTATCTTTATGCCGCGCATCTATCTGAAGCAGAAACAGGATGCCCGTCTGCAGGCCTTAAACGGTCAATTGTGCGATGCGCTGGTGACTATGGCCAACGGGCTTCGTGCCGGATTTGGCTTCCAACAAGCCATGGACTCGGTGAAGAAGGAACTGCCTGATCCGATTGCAGCCGAATTTGCCTGGACTTTGCGGGAGATGAATCTGGGCTGCAGTCATGAAGAAGCCCTTTTAAATCTGGGAAAGCGGGTAGGCAGTGATGATCTGGATATGATCATTACCGGAATCATCATACAACGGCAGGTGGGCGGAAATCTGGCTGAGATACTTGAAAATATATCCGGTACTATCCGCGAGAGATCCAGAATCAAGCGCGAGATCAAGGTGCTCACTGCTCAGGGGCGCCTTTCCGGTCTGATTATCGGGCTGCTGCCACTGGTGCTGATCGCGGTGATGCTGCTCATAAATCCTGATTATTTCAATGTTATGATTCGTGACATTCGGGGGATAGTCATGCTGGGAACTGCAGCCGTTCTTGAAATAATAGGTTTTATATTGATCAACAAGATAATCGACATCGACTGGTAAGGGAGCGTTAGCAATGGAATGCGTACTGATCATTCTGGCTTCGGTTACGGTAACAGCGATAATATTGGGAATCATTTATACTCTGAAACGCCAGCAGTTTACGTTGAATGCCCGCCTGGAAGCTATCAATCGTGAAACAGCCCCTGATACGCTGCCTCCCGAACTACAAAAGCCATTAAAGGACCGGGTGAAGGCCATGATATTGCCTTCACTATTAAAGCTTGCCGGGAAAATGCCACGTAATCAACAGGAAATCTATGAACAGAGATTGAAGAATGCGGGAAATCCTCACAATATGGAAGCTGCAACATTTCTTCTATTCAAATACGCAATCCTGGGGATATGCGCTTTGATCGGATTGTTGACGGGTAGTCCGACCGGTTTTGCCGTCTTGATCTTTCTGGGGTTCCTTCTGCCGGAATTATATTTAAAAGGGCAGGAGAAGGCTCGTCGTGAAACAATCCTGCGCAGTTTGCCGGATATACTGGATCTGATCTCTGTCAGTGTCGAGGCGGGTCTTGGTTTTGACGGGGCACTGCAAAAGGTATGTGAAAAATCGCAGGGGCCGCTGAGCGATGAATTCGAACGCAGCCTTCAGGAATTGAATCTGGGCAAACCTCGGAGGGAGGCCTTGCGGGATATGGCAGACCGGGTAAATGTAGATGATGTCAGCACTTTTTTAGCTTCCATCATTCAGGCTGATCAACTGGGGGTCAGTATAACCAATGTTCTGCGGCTGCAGTCACGTCAAGTAAGAAACAACCGACGTATGAAAGCTGAGGAACAAGCCCAGAAGGCACCGGTCAAGATACTCCTGCCGCTGCTGTTATTTATATTTCCCACCATCTTGATCGTATTGCTGGGCCCTGCAGTCATTCAGCTCATGGATGCTTTTTAAATGGAGGAAAGAATATGACCGGCCATATAATCATCATCAATCTTGATACAGGTTTTACCCTGGCTGATACCGCTGTCCGCGCAGCTTCGTTCTTCAAACGTTTACATGGACTGTTGGGGAAGAAAGGGATGCTTCAGGGAGAAGCTCTGGTGCTTACCCCTTGCAGCGCGGTGCATTGTATCGGAATGAGATTTGTAATAGATGTAGTATTCCTTGACAGATCAGGAAGAGTGGTCCATACCATAGAGAGTATGAAGCCGGGTTCTATTGGCCCGGTGATAAAAAATGCGTATTGTGCAATCGAACTGCCGGAAGGACAGATCGAACGCAGCAAGACCAAGTTGGGAGATACTCTGCGAATATGGGATTGATAGAAATCTAATCGATTCCCAGGTTGTCAAGATCTGCCTTCAGTAAAAATTCCAATAATGATCTGGCCTCTTCCAGATTCAGCGTAACGCCCTTTCCCATTCTTTCGTGTCCGGGACCCCATTCTCTGATATCCAGTTTGGGTTTCCTGTCATTCCAACTGATCAGATTCACCTCTTTCTGCCAGCCTTTTGATCCCTGCGACAGGACACCGATGCTTTGTGCAATTTCAAACTTGATGTCGGCCATCCGCTATTCCTCCCCGAAAAAGTAATAATATACCAATGGAATCATAATAACACAAATAATACATGCTTCATATAAGAACATTGAGAGTGCGGGAATTGCTTCGACCAAAGGAATCCGCAACTGAATAATGAAAAACCGCCTGACATATAATATATTATCTTTGCGCGTGGAGGCCGCTTATGACCTATGAAATACAAATCATCACGGCCAGTGACAATCATTATGAACCATTTCTGATGGATCTTAACCAACGTTTGCAATGGATAACCCAACGTGGTTATGTATTCTCGGTTGCTGCCAACGGGATCGAGGACAGCGAATCTATCATGGTAAATGTCAAGATGCAGGGGAAGAATGAAACCGGGGTTTTTCGGCACGAAGACATGGTGTATATCTTTAAACATCAACTGGCCGAAATATTGGCCGAGCATATCATAAATAAATGGGAAGCTGAGTTTTTATGGAAAGAGATACTTCGCAATTGCAGAGGGACCACAAACGAGGAGCGCCAGCAAGTATTTGAAAAATCCAGCAGCTTGATGCGAAAGTGCCATGAAAATGACAGCTTGAATCTCATAATGAACTATGGGCGCAAGAATCGCATAGCTCACCGGCTCTTTGATTTCATGAATGATAATAATCAGATCGTGGTAGAAGGATTTGTTACTTTTTGCTTGCGGGATTATATCAATGAGATGAAATTCTCCGTGGAACTAGCCTGTGAAGAGATGAGGACCCAGAAGGAATATAATGATTTTGTAAATCTGCTGCGATATTTCGTGGACACCCAGACCTCCCGGATCAGGGAAGTAAATCTCATGCTGGGGGATGGCGGCAATTTCCACCTTTGGGATGGGGACGGCAATCAAATTGATGAGCAATTCATGAATTACTATCTGGACGATATGCTTATGGAAGAAATCAGCCTGGATGATGTATTGGTCAGTATATTGATTACCATTGCGCCTCAACATATCATATTGCATAACAGTTCTAATCTGCCTAATACGGATTCCGTACAGATGATACGTAAGGTATTCAAGGAAAGGATCATCGAATGCCGGGGATGTGAGCGCTGTGACGGTACCGGAGTAAGGCCGCTGCATAATTAAATATCTACTTCTGAAGGTGTCCCGCAAGGGGCACCTTTTCTTTTATCTTTGCGATAAGAGAGAGAATTTGATATATTCTTATGGTAATGAAAGCTTATAGTATTAGTTGAAACCTGGTGGATTTGATGTTCGGGAAAATAGTAACTTCAATTCTGTTGCTCGTGCGCCAGTTGAAAAGCTAATACTATACTGGAGGTATTAATATGATACAGGTTAAGCTCAAAGACGGTTCTGTTCGTGAATACCCGGAGGGCATCACCTTACTGCAGGTGGCGGAGGATATCAGCCCCAAGCTGGCAAAAAAGACCGCCATTGCTCTGTGGGATGGCCGTTTAACTGATTTGAATACACAGCCTACTGCCGGGGGAGAACTAGAACTTCTGGGTTTGGATGATCCCAGAACCCTGGAGGTATATCGTCATTCTTCATCCCATGTAATGGCCCAGGCCGTCAAACGGCTCTGGCCTGATACCCGACTGGCTATTGGCCCGGCGATTGACAAGGGTTTTTATTATGATTTTGATAGCGAGTATAGCTTTAATCCTGATGATTTTGCCGCGATCGAAGAGGAGATGGCCAAGATCATCAAGGAGGATTATCCCTTCAACCGGAAGGAGTTAAGTCGAGAAGAAGCCCTGGCCTTTTTCCAGGAAGCGGGGGAGAATTTCAAGGTTGAACTGATCCGGGACCTGCCTGAGGATGCTGTCATCAGCCTTTACCAGCAGGGTGAATTCATCGATCTGTGTGCCGGACCGCATTTGCCCTCTACCGGCATGCTGAAGGCTTATAAATTGATGAGCCTGGCTGGTGCATACTGGCGGGGCAATGAGAAAAACCCCATGTTGCAGAGAATATATGCAACCTCCTTTCCCAAGAAGGCAGCCTTGGATGACTATCTGAACAAGCTGGAAGAAGCTAAAAAACGTGATCATCGCCGTCTGGGCCGGGAGTTGGGTTTATTCGTGCTAGTAGACGAGGGACCGGGTTTCCCCATATTTATGCCCAAGGGCATGGTGCTTCGCAACGAACTGGAGAAGTTCTGGCGGGAAGAACACCATAAAGCCGGGTATCAGGAGATCCGTACCCCTATTATATTGAACCAGGAACTTTGGGAAAGATCCGGTCATTGGGATCATTATAAAAATAATATGTATTTTACTACTATCGACGAAGGGAATTATGCAGTCAAACCCATGAATTGCCCCGGCGGCATGCTGGTTTACAAACAGAACCTGCACAGCTACAAGGAACTGCCCCTGCGCATGGGGGAAATGGGTTTAGTGCACCGGCATGAGATGTCAGGCGTACTGCATGGTTTAATGAGAGTTAGGGCTTTTACCCAGGATGATGCGCATATATTTATGCTGCCTGATCAGATTATCGATGAGATCAAGGGTGTTATGGATCTGGTTGACAAGTTCTACAGCTTGTTTGGTTTTCCTTATCATGTTGAACTATCTACCAGACCGGAAGATTCTATGGGATCGGATGAGGATTGGGAGAAGGCCACAGATGCTCTGCGTCAGGCTTTGGACGAAAAAGGCTTATCCTACAAGATCAATGAAGGCGACGGGGCTTTTTATGGCCCCAAGATAGATTTCCACCTGCAGGATTCGTTGGATCGTACCTGGCAGTGCGGCACCATTCAATTGGATTTTCAGATGCCGGAGAAGTTTGACCTGTCCTATATTGGGGAGGATGGCGAGAAACACCGGCCGGTAATGATCCACCGGGTGGTATTCGGCAGTATCGAGCGTTTTATTGGGATACTTACCGAGCATTTTGCTGGAGCCTTCCCCGCCTGGTTGGCACCGGTACAGGTAAGAGTGCTTCCCATAACCGAACGCAACCATCATTACGCTCTGGAGGTTCTCGATGAACTAAAGAAGGCAGGGCTGCGGGCTGAAATCGATATGCGGAGTGAGAAGATCGGTTATAAGATCCGAGAAGGCCAGCTTCAGAAGATACCTTATCAGCTGGTGCTTGGTGATAAAGAAGAGGAGTCTGCTAACATCGCCGTTCGCCACCGTCAAAAGGGAGATCTGGGCGTGATGGCCCGTACAGAGTTTATAGACATGCTCCGGGAAGAGATTCGGACGAAGGCGCTGTAGAAGTCACCTTATTACTCATATAGATGACATTGCCCATTAAATCTGTGTGTATCTGTGTTAATCTGTGGCTAATTATAGAAATCCCCTTGCAATGGGGTGGTGTTTTGTGTTATTCTATTCCACGGTAATAAGCAGAGGCTCGTCTTCTCACCTTACAACTAGCGTTCGTAAGGTAAATAGCCGACTATAATGCGTTTGCATAACAGCGGATGGTTGTTATTGTCAGTTATCAATGGAGCGAGTTTTTGTAACTCGCTCCATTTTTGTAACTCGCTTTTTATTATTTCAGGAGGTGAAATTCACATCAGTAAGGATTGGCGAATCAATGAAGAAATCCGGGCCCGGGAAATAAGACTGGTCGGAGAAGAGGGTGAGCAGGTAGGGATCATTCCACTGAAGCAAGCTCAAGATATGGCACTGGAAAAAAATCTTGACCTGGTCGAGATCGCTCCCTCGGCGCAGCCGCCGGTTTGTCGTTTGATGGACTATGGCAAGTTCAAATTCGAGCAGAATAAACGAGAAAAGGATGCACGGAAAAAGCAAAAGGTTATTTCCATCAAGGAAGTCAAAATGCGTCCCAATATCGAAGATCATGATTTCCAGGTCAAGGCGAAAAATGCCCGTAAGTTTCTGAGTGCTGGAGATAAGGTCAAAGTGACCATTATGTTCAGGGGCAGGGAGATTACACATGCTGATCTGGGTCAAAAGCTCTCGCTCAAATTTATTGAAGAACTGGCCGATATTAGTAATGTTGAAAAAGCTCCCAAGGTCGAAGGAAGAAACATGACAACCGTCCTTATACCCAAGTTGGATACCGATAAAGACAAGGATAAGAAAACAAAGGAGGAAGCTTAATGCCTAAGATCAAGACTCACCGTGGTGCTGCCAAAAGATTTAAAAAAACGGGCAGTGGTAAAATAAAGCGGTCCAAGGCGTACCATAGCCATCTTCTGGGTGACAAGAGCCCCAAACGAAAGAGAGGATTGCGCAAATCCGGACTCGTCAGCGAACAGGAAACCAAAAATATCACTAGGCTCATCCCCTATTAAGCACACACAGGAGGTAATTACTTATGCCGAGAGTTAAACGTGGTGTAACTACGCATAGAAGACACAAGAAGATATTGAAGCTGGCCAAGGGTTATCGAGGCAGTAAATCAAAACTGTATCGCGTAGCCAATCAACAGGTCATGAAATCAGGCAATTATGCTTACATCCATCGCCGACTGAAGAAAAGAGACTACCGGAAATTATGGATCGCCCGCATCAATGCCGCAGCCCGCAACAATGGTATTTCCTATAGCCGTATGATGCATGGGCTTAAGGTAGCCGGGGTGGATATTAACCGTAAGCTCTTATCCGAATTGGCTATTACCGATCCTAGCGGTTTTACCCAGCTGGCAGAATTGGCTAAGAAAAATTGCTAAGATAAGAAAAATCAAAAGTATGACCTTCGGTCATACTTTTATTTTATTTTCAGGGGTTATAAATGAAAGAGATAACATCAAGAGATAATATGGCCATAAAGCAAGCCATTCGCTTGAAACAGAAAAAGTACCGTCAGAAAGAAGGACGGTATCTCATTGAAGGCCACAAGATGCTCCGGGAGGCACTGATTGGACCGTCTGTCCTGGAGCAGGTATTCTTAACTCGTGCATCGCTTGAATCTGACCAACTACTGGCAGAAGCCATCTATGGAGCCGATTGTTATCTGGTAGATGAACGTTTGCTGGGACTGATATGTGATACTCAAACTCCGCAAGGAGTGGCTGCTCTTGTCCGTATACCTGAATATGATATTAGCTCCTTGCTTAAACCAAACGCTATGCTCTTATTGTTGGACCAGATTCAAGACCCGGGAAACATGGGGACCATTATGAGAACTGCCTGGGGATTCTCCGTAGAGGGGGTTTTACTGACTCCCAATTGTGTAGACCCATTTTGTCCCAAGGCAGTAAGAGCCACTATGGGTGCGATATTCCATGTGCCGGTTAAGGAAGATGTTAGCCTGGAGACCCTCCAAGAGTTCAAGGAGAATGGATTTCAGATAGTGGGCAGCACGCCTGCAGCGGATGAAACGTTATTTGACCAGGATCTTACAGGAGCTAGAATAATTGTGGTCGGAAACGAAAGCCGGGGAATTGGGCCTGATATCCTACAGCTCTGTGATCATCAGTTCAAAATACCATTAAATCCCCGAGTAGATTCTTTGAATGCAGCCATGGCCTGTGCTATAATAGCAGTGGAAGCATTGAGACAGCGGTCTTGAGGACGGTTGTCTTAATAATGCCGCTGTGGTATAATAACTATTGTTTGAGGTCAATCATTACGGAAGGATGGACCTAATATATGACGAGCCAGGCTGAAAGTTTATGGCGTCTCTTTGAAGGATCTGGATGTATTATCTATTATCTTCTCTATAAGATGCTAATCACTCAGTAGAATAACTTGTCATGTGGAGCAGTATAAACTGCAGGTAACTCGTACACCTTAGTGCGAGCTATAATTAACTATTAGATGTAAAATTTCAGGCCGGAGGGCTTGATTTTTTTATACGAAGAAATTACCCTTAAAATATTAATATACTTATGAAAAGCGATGATCAGGACAAGTAGCTTACCAGGTAGCCTTAACAGGGAGGTCGGTGCCATAGGCTGAAAGCACGACCAGGGTGAAGGTTGAAGTGAATTCACCTGGGAGCAGGGGATTGAAATAACAGTAGATCCTGCCGGTTTGCCACCGTTAATGGCAAAGAGTTGAATCAGGGTTTACCTGATTAATTAGGGTGGTACCGCGGAATGCAGATTAGCTTTCGTCCCTCGGGATGAAGGTTTTTATTTTTTCTGCCAGGAAGGATGGGTAAGAATGCTGGAACGCCTGCATGGAATCAAGAAAGAGGTCGATAGCAAGCTGGTTGAGATAGCCAGCATGGCTGAATTGAACGAATTGAAGGTCAGGATCCTGGGGCGTAAGGGTGAGATCACCGGTCTCTTGCGTGGACTCAAGGACCTCACTCAGGAAGAACGGGCTGAATTCGGGAGAGTCGCCAACGAGGTCAAGGAAGAACTGGAACTGGCCATCAATAACAAAAGCGAGGAACTGAAGTCACGTGAACTATTGACCAGGTTGGAGCAGGAGACGATTGATGTGACTTTGCCCGGCCTGCCTCTGGCTAACGGAGGAAAGCACCCATTGACTTTGGTTATGGAAGAGATACGCGAAATCTTCATGGGGATGGGTTTTTCAGTTGCTGAAGGGCCGGAAATCGAATCTGATTACTATAATTTCGAAGCATTAAATATACCAAAGGATCACCCGGCCCGTGACATGCAGGATTCCTTCTATATAACGGAGGAGATTCTGCTCAGGACCCATACCTCGCCCTGTCAGGTAAGAGTTATGGAGAAGATGGCTCCGGAACTGCCGGTAAAGATCATCGTCCCCGGCAAGGTGTACCGCCGCGATGACGATGCTACTCATTCCCCTATGTTCCAGCAGGTAGAGGGCCTTCTGGTGGATCGTAACATAAGCTTCGGCAACCTCAAGGGCACCCTGATGACTTTTGCCCGTCGTATTTTTGGTGATGATCTGCGGGTGAGATATCGGCCCAGCTTCTTTCCTTTTACTGAACCCAGCGCTGAAATGGATATCTCTTGTGTAATGTGCAAAGGAGCGGGATGCCGTGTTTGCTCGCACACAGGTTGGTTGGAGATATTGGGGGCCGGCATGGTCAATCCTAATGTTCTGCGTTATGGCGGTTATGACCCTGAAGAAGTGACTGGTTTTGCTTTTGGTATGGGGATAGAGAGAATCGCTATGTTGAAATACGGGGTAAATGATCTCAGGCTCTTTTTCGATAATGACCGCAGATTCCTGCAACAATTCTAAGGGGTGTTAATATGGGAGTATCTTTAAACTGGTTAAAAGAATATGTTGATTACGATTGGACACCGGAGGAGCTGGCTCACCGCCTGACCATGGCTGGCATAGCCATTGAAGGCGTAGAAGCAGAGGGCGACGATTATATAATGGATCTCGATCTCACTCCTAATCGCGGGGATTGTCTGGGCATGATCAATCTGGCCCGGGAGATAGCAGCTTTAAACGGAAATGCCATTAGAAAGGCGCCGGTGGCCCTGAAGGAGAATGGAGAGAAGATCGAGGACTATATAGCCGTGGAACTGGCTGACGCAGACCTTTGTCGCCGTTATGCTGCCCGGCTGGTCAAGAATGTAGTCATCAGGGAATCTCCCGACTGGATGCAGAAGGCCTTGATCAATTCCGGGATCAGGCCTATCAACAATATTGTTGATATAACCAACTATGTGATGCTGGAGACCAATCAGCCTTTGCACGCCTTCGATTATCACCTGCTGCAGGGTGAAAACAAAAAAATAGTGGTCCGCCGGGCTCGTGCAGGGGAGAAATTTGTCACCCTGGACGAGAGCGAACGTACCCTGGATAATGAGATGCTGGTAATAACCGACAGCCAGCAGGCTATAGCACTGGCTGGTGTTATGGGCGGGTTCAACACTGAGATCAAGACCAATACCCGCGATGTTCTGATAGAGTCCGCCTGGTTTCTCGGCCCTAATATCCGTCGAACTTCACGGCGATTGGCGCTTCGGACTGATTCTTCGCAGCGTTTCGAGAAGGGTAGCGATATCAACGGAGTCATCTATGCATTAGACCGAGCTGCCGCGTTAATGCAGGATCTGGCTGACGGTGAACTAGTAGGCGGCATATGTGATGCTTATCCGGCTCCGGAACCCAACCGGGTGATAACATTACGGCCGGATCGGGTTAATCTATTGCTGGGTACTCAAATAGGAACAGATGATATCAAATCATATCTGGAGAGTCTGACTTTCCCGATTGAGGAAATTGACGGAGTATTAAAGGTGGAGGCGCCATCTTATCGGCCTGACATCACTATGGAAGTAGACCTTATAGAAGAAGTAGCCAGACTATATGGCTATGACAAAATCGAAGCAGTCCTTCCGCTAGGCAATACTACCCAGGGCGGGCTCAACGCGGTACAGAAGTTCCGCGATCGGGTGCGCGTCGAGATGGCCAAGAACCTGAACGAAATCGTTACTTACAGCTTCATCAATCCTGCCCATTTGGACAATCTTAGAATACCATCGGAGGCGCATGAACGGAAAGCTGTGGTGGTAGCTAACCCGTTATCTGAGGAACAGGGCATTATGCGTACTACACTGCTGCCTGGATTACTTGGCACAGCGGCTACCAATCTGGCTCGCAAAAACGAGAATCTAGCATTTTTTGAAATGGGAGCGGTCTTCTATCCATCGGAAGGAAGCCTGCCCCAGGAGAACATGAGATTAGGAGCCATAATAACCGGTACTAACGAGATAAATTGGTTGCATAACAAGGTCAATTATGATTTCTATTATCTAAAAGGGGTAGCGGAGGACCTGTTTAGGCAGATTAATATTATTGATTACAGTTTTGAACCGGTACAGAATGAATCATATCACCCGGGCCGCACCGCCAGAATCCTATCAGGTGATACATTTCTCGGTGTTATTGGTGAAGTGCATCCTACAGTTCTGCAGAACTACGAGATAAAGCCACGCTGCTGTGCCATGGAACTGGATGTCGAGGCCTTATTTGCATGTAGCCAAGGGCAGGTAATGATGCAGGAGATAACCCGTTATCCAGCAGTGGAAAGGGATATGGCAATATTGGTCGAGGCTCCCCGCCAGGCATCTGAAGTACTTTCGGTTATTAAAGAGGCTGGAAGCGAGTATCTGCGCCGGGTTGTGGTCTTTGATCTCTATACTGGAGAACAGGTCCCCGCGGGATATAAAAGTATGGCGCTTCGCTTCCTGTTCCAGGCTTTCGACCGGACCTTGACCGATAATGAGATAAATGAAAGTATGGCGAATATACAAAAGAACCTGGAGACCAAGCTTGAGGCTTCCAGGCGCTAAGCTGCATCGGCTATATATTCGGATCTTAAAACCATGCCCCTTTCATACCTATTATTGTATAATATACTAGGCAGTTTGAAGGGGGTTATATTTTTGTCGACATCACCGCTTGAAAAAATTATGATAGAGATCTCCGTTAAGGGGTGGGGCAGCTACACCGTCCCCGTTGCCAGCACAGCTGATGAACTGGTTGCTGGCCTCGATCCAGTTCCCCAACATAAAGTTGTGGCAATAATTATCGAAAACGAACTCAAAGATTTGCATCACGTGTTTGTCAGCCCCTGCGAAATAGAATTGATAGACCTTTCTAGTGAAGCGGGAATGCGAATCTATCGCCGCAGTATTTCTTTTCTTATGATAAAAGCCTGTCGCGATCTATTCCCTGAACGTATCCTGGTAATAAAGCACAGCATAAATAACGGTTTTCTCTGCGAATTTCTGCACCAGTCCTGCCAGCAGGAGGAGATACCTAAGATAGCCAGGCGCATGAGGGAACTGGTCCATATGGATTTGCCGATCAAAAAAAGCGTAGTCACCAAGGAAGAAGCCCGGGATATTTTTTCCAGACAAGGGCAGCTCGATAAGGTGAAGCTCTTTGAGTTCCGGGATAAGGACCATGTCCATATGAGTGAACTGGATGGTTTTTATGAATATTTCTATGGGTTCATGGTCACTCATACCGGCCTTCTCAGCAGCTTTGACCTGTTTGGTACACCGGCGGGGTTGGTTCTGCAGACCCCGGATAAGACAGAACCGGAGATAATGAAACCGTACCACGAACCGAGTAAGCTGGTGCAGGTATATAAAGAAGCCCGGGAATGGGCGGAGATGCTGGAGGTCCCCCATGTAGCTGCCTTAAATGATATGATCGAATTCGGTGACATTAACGATATGATCCGTATCAATGAGGCTCTGCATGAAAAGAAGATCGCTTCTATTGCTGATATGATCTGTGCCGATCCCCGCATAAGACTGGTTCTAATCGCCGGACCATCTTCCTCCGGCAAGACCACCTTTGCCCAGCGTTTGCTGATCCAGTTGAGGGTTAATGGACGCCGGCCGGTTTCAGTATCCCTGGATAACTATTTTATTGACCGGGAGCTTACTCCCCGCGACGAAACCGGGGAATTTGACTTCGAAGCCTTGGAAGCTCTAAAATTGGATAAATTCAATAATGATCTGGTTGGTTTGATTGCCGGCGATAATGTCGAGATACCGGTCTATAATTTCCGCAATGGATGCTGCGATCCCATTGGAGTGCCCATGCGGGTTCCCGCGGGGGAACCTATCATTATAGAAGGCATTCATGGGCTCAATGACCGCTTGACTGCCAGCATACCGCAGCAGCAAAAGTTCAAGATCTATATCAGTGCCATTACTCAGATAAATATAGATTATTCTAACCGCATACCGACGACTGATAGCCGCCTCATACGGCGTATAGTGCGGGATGCTCGCACCCGCAGCTACGGTGCTCTGGATACGTTGAGAAGATGGCCTTCAGTAAGAAGGGGAGAGGAGAAGAACATCTTTCCTTTTCAGGAGAAGGCGGATGTGATGTTCAATTCTTCGCTGGTTTACGAACTGGCAGTATTGAAGCCACTGGCAGAGCCTTTGTTAAAAGAGATCGATCAATCTCACCCGGAGCATGTTGAGGCCAGACGTTTGCTTAAGTTTCTGAGTTACTTCAGACCGGTAGACGGCATAGCTGTACATCAGAATTCAATACTGCGCGAATTCATGGGGGGAAGCTGCTTTAAGGTGTGAACGGCTTACTAAATGGCATATTCAATATTCCCGCGATAGGATCAGCTGTTTCAGCTTGTGTAAATTATTCCTTAAGCGATTGTAAAAATCAGCCTTAGCAGCTTTTATATTGAGAAACAAAAGTATACGATAGAACTAGTGAACAAATGAAACAAGGAGAACCAGATGCAAGGAAAGATACTGGTGGTAGATGATGAAGAATCACTAGTCCGGCTGATAAGTTACAACCTCAATAAGGAGGGTTTTGTAACGCTACCTGCCTATGACGGCGATCAGGCTTTGCGATTGGTTAAGGAAGAAAACCCTGATTTGATTATCTTGGACTTGATGCTGCCAGGCAAGGACGGGCTGGAGGTTTGCCGACGATTGCGTTCAGATAGAATAAGTACGCCGGTCATTATGCTTACTGCCCGTGATGAAGAGGTGGACAAAATAGTAGGCCTGGAACTGGGAGCTGATGATTACGTAACTAAACCGTTCAGTGTGCGGGAGCTATGCGCCAGGGTCAAAGCGGTCCTGCGCCGGGGGAGGGAAACGCCGGAAAGGGAAGGCCAGGAACGCGAGATCGCCGTGGGCAGCTTTGTTTTACGACCGGACAGCTATCAAATTTACTATAAGGAGAAGCTGCTGGATCTGACCCTTAAGGAATTTGAATTGCTTAGTCTTTTATTACGTAATAATGGCCGGGTTTTAAAAAGGGACTACCTCCTGGAGGTAATATGGAACTTTTCCGATAGTGCCAATACCAGGGTGTTAGACGTCCATATCAGTAAACTCCGGGACAAAATCGAAGAAGATTCAAAGAACCCCCGATATATTAAAACAGTACGCGGGCTGGGTTACAAATTCGAGGAGGGCAGCAATGCTTAGTTCTTTTCGCCGGCGCTTGACCGGAACATATTTACTGGTGATCTTTATAGTACTCGTATTTATCGGTTTATTGATGACATTTGGTCTACGGGCTTATCTGTTCGATAATATCAAAGCCAGCATGCAGCTTGATGGAAAACTGATCGCAGAAAGTATTGCTCTGAATCAGGGTCAGCATAATAATTACTTAACCAGTCTGGCTAAACTGACGGCGGAGGATTCCAATACCCGGGTAACAATAATCGACTCAAGCGGTAAAGTATTGGCCGACTCCGAGTTTGCTCCGAACACGCTGGGCAATCACCAAGACCGTCCCGAGATATTTCAGGCGCTAAAAGGGCAAACCGGGATCGAGACTCGCTTCAGTAACACAGCCATGGCCAAGACCCTGTATGTGGCAGTGCCATTTAAGAGTGCAAGCATTGATGGAGTTGTGAGATTGGCCCAGCCTCTAACCGAGATCGAGACCATGTATCGACAATCCTTGTATCTATTCCTTTTGGCCCTTCTTCTGGGCGGTGCCCTGACTGCCATAATCAGTGTGCGTCTGGCTGACCGCTTCTCACGCCCACTGACTACTATAACCGAAGCAGTACAGGATATGGCAGGCGGCAACCTGAAACGCAGGGTCTTGTGGGATTATGAAGATGAACTAGGGACTTTGTCTACTGCGGTAAATGAGATGGCATCCAGGCTGGACGCCAATATACAGGAGATATCTACAGTAAAGAATCGGCTGGAGATGGTGCTGGACAATACCGTTAATGGCATATTTATGGTGGCGGCCGATGGTCGGGTAACCTATGCTAATCCGGTCGCCATGAGAGTGCTGGGCAGTGACAAGCGGATCATAGGCCGCAAACATTTCGAGGCAGTTGCCAATTATGATTTGCTGAACATAATCGACCAGGTACGCAAGGACGGCTCCCCATACAAAGGGGAATTGATTTTGAATGACCTTGGTGGCAAAATCATTGAGGTGCATGCGGTTCCCATATCAGAAACCGAAGGATTTGTCCCGGCTGGGGTGCTTATGGTATTCAATGATATTAGCGAGTTAAAACGACTGGAACAGGTTCGCAAGGACTTCATTGCTAATATATCGCATGAATTAAAAACACCGGTAGCCAATATCAGCGGATTTGCAGAAACCTTGTTGGCCGAGCAGAGTGAGAATGAACATGTACATGAATTCTCCTCAATTATTTATGGTGAAGCACAGCGGCTGAGGCGCTTGATCGACAGCTTGATCAAGCTCTCTAATTTGGAAACGGGGACCCCGGAATTGAATCTTGTTGAAGTTGATGCCAGGGATCTGGTCAACGAAGTAGTCCGCGTAGCTTTGAAGAGAAATGAGAAGCGAGGATTAAAGATAGAAACCTTCCTCCCTGAACAACCAGTAATGATTAAAGTGGATAGGGATTCAATTGTCCAGGTACTGATCAATTTGACGAAAAACGCCATTGCCTATAATGTGGATAATAAGCCTATCCGGGTAGAATTAAATGAAAATGAGACTGGCGTTAAAATAAGTGTCCAGGACCAGGGAGAGGGCATTCCCGAGAGTGATATCAAGCGGATCTTCGAGCGCTTTTACCGGGTTGATAAGACTCGTTCCCGCAAGACGGGCGGCACCGGATTGGGGCTATCTATTGCAAAGCACCTGGTGGAAAATCACGGAGGAGAAGTCGGCGTAGACAGTAAGGTAGGTGAAGGATCTACCTTCTACTTCACCATCCCACGGCTTTAATAATAGCACATAGGAGTTCGAAATCCGAATGGTTCTTAGCCATTCGGATTTCTTGTCGATGGGAAGAGAGTTGATCTTAATAAAATAGCCCGCAGTGAAAGCATATAGTCTTTAAATATGTCCCCTCCTAATATTTTTGAAGGAAAAGGAAGATTTATAGCGAAATAGTTTATCACACCATCATGAGGGGGAGCCTGTATGGAAGATAAAAATAAAATTACCAAGGTTACCGTCGAGATTTTTAACGAAGAATATGTAGTAAGGGGAGAAGAGAACCCGGACTACATCGATATGCTGGCTACCTATGTCGACCGGCGTATGAAAATGTTTCAAAAAAGGAATCCTAATCTATCTTCGACCAAAATTGCAGTTCTTACAGCTCTGAACCTGGCTGATGAACTTAACAAACTTCAGGAAGACTATGACGAACTGATCAAGAAAATGGAAGAGGAAAAGAAAAACAGGATGGGTTAGTTAATGACCAACCAGGAAGTGGCCAGGATCCTGAGGCAAATAGCAGAAATACTGCAGATAAAAGATGATAATCCTTTCAAAGTAAGGGCCTACCGAAAAGCGGCCGACGCAATATATCACTTCGATGAGGATATCAATGTCTTAAACCAGACCGGGCGAATCGCCGATATTCCGGGGGTAGGGCGAGCTGTTCAGGAGAAAGTTGAAGAACTGCTAAGGACAGGTAGTCTGGCCTATCATGAGAGACTGCTACAGGATGTACCGCTCGGAGTACTCGATATGTTGCACCTTCCCGGCCTGGGACCCAGAACAGTCAGGAATATATATGAACACCTGCGGATAACCAGCCTGGATGAGCTGCTGCAGGCGGCCCAGGAACACCGCCTCCGTGGTTTGGCCGGTGTGGGGGAAAATACTGAAGCTGCCATTATCAAGAGTATAGAAGAACAGAAGCTGAGCCGCGGGAAGGTTACCCTGGGAGAAGCTCTTCCGCTCGCCGAACACCTGCTCAGATACCTGTTAAGTACCAGCCCGGTGCTGGATGGTTCCATTGTCGGCAGTATCCGGCGAGGAAAACCCTTGGTAAGTGATATCGATATCCTGCTGGCTACGCGTCAGCCGGAGAAAGTGGTTTCCCTTATAAATGAATATCCCGGCATAAAACAAGTGACGACTGCTGAGCCGGGACATATCCAGGGACTGCTTTCCGGTAATATGGAATTTGAAATAATTATGGTCGATCCTGATTACTATTACTTCAATCTGGTGCGCACCACCGGATCCAAAGCACATCGTGACACCATCTTTAATCACCAGCACGCCGAGCTTTTTTTCGGTGCCAGAGGAGAAGCTGATATATACCAACGCCTGGGCTTGATTTATGTTGCTCCGGAACTCAGAGAGAATCGGGGTGAGATAGAGTTGGCGAGAACAGGAGGGCTTCCCCACTTATTGAATCTGACGGATATTAGGGGTGATCTGCATACCCATTCCAAATGGAGTGACGGGGCGGAAGGGATCGCTGAAATGGCTGGCAGTGCCATTGCTCTGGGTTATGAGTATATTGCCGTGACCGATCATTCCAAGTCACTTTCTATCAGCGGGGGACTTAATGAAGAGAGATTGAGACTGCAGGGTAAGGAAATAGATGTCTTGCAGGCGGACTTGCCGCTGACCATCCTGAAAGGCATAGAGGTAGATATTATGAAGGATGGGGCACTGGATTTCAGTGACGATGTCCTGGCCGGTTTGGATCTGGTTATAGCTTCGGTGCATAGTAACTTCAAGCTGGACAAGGTTCAGCAGACAGAACGCTTAATAAGGGCTATACAGAATCCTCATGTTGACATTATAGGCCATTTGAGCGGCCGTCTTTTAAACCGTCGTTACGGCTACGAATTGGACATCTTGAGAATAATCGAGGCAGCAGCTGAATACAAAACTATTCTGGAGATAAACGCTCACCCCGATCGTCTGGATATCGACGAAGAAACAGCCAGGCTAGCCAAAGGGTACGGTGTTAAGATGGTCATCAATACTGATGCTCATCATCGTGTAGATTTGAGTTTGATGCGTTATGGGGTCATGAATGCCCGCCGGGGTTGGTTAGAACCGGCTGATGTCGTGAATACATGGAACAAGGACCGCCTATTCGAGTATCTCTCATCACGCCGGAGTTAACATCTGGTCTTATTTGCCTTCCAAATACTCAACGCTTAGTTTATCCATGACTAATTGAAGAATAAAGCAGCTAAAACTGGCCGAATACTAATTCAACGAACCGTGATTCTGGAGGAAGTAGCGTATGTTGAGTTTTGTAGTCAGGGCAGCAGTCATGTATTTTATGGCTCTGGTAATGGTGCGCCTGCTGGGTAAAAGGGCCTTGGGAGAACTAGGGCCTTTCGATTTTGTGGTGATGACCGGCGTCGGACATACCGTAGTCTCTATTGCCCTGGATAAATCTATTCCATTTTATGAAGGTATAATAATCCTATCCACATTGGCGGTATTGGAATATATCATGAGTTATCTGTCGCTCAAGAACCAGACTTTATCTAATTTAATAACTGGCAAACCAGTTGTGCTTATTGATAATGGCCGTATCATCAAGGAAAATCTGGCCCGGGAAAAATTTAATGTGGACGATCTTTTCCAAGAACTTCGCAAACAGGGGATACGGGATATCGATGAGGTGGAAAAAGGAGTTCTGGAATCTTGCGGAGGATTCAGCGTTATAATCAGGGAAGATGATGAACCGGTATCACGGCGGGATCTGGGTTTAAAATCTGTTGAACGCAGCCGGATACTTACAGTTGGCGATATATCACGTAAAGACTTCTTTGCCAGCCAGCACGAGGAATCATACCAGGAAGCAGGCCTGGATCTTACCGGAACATTAAAAGGGATAGAGCAGAGTCTTAATAATCTGCTCGACAGGATGACGGTTATGGAAGCGATAGTAAAAAAGGAAGCTGAACCCAAGCTTTAATAACCAAGCGATGGCTTATTAAAGCATTAGCCAGGGGAAAGGTAATTATCTTCGCTGGTTGAGGTCTGTGGTATAATATTACTGTTTTTAGCTGATTTTGTGGAGGTCGCCATGGAATTATTGGCTCCAGCGGGCAGCTGGGAGGCATTTATTGCTGCTATAGAAAACGGCGCTGATGCGGTATATCTCGGAGGACAAGATTATAGTGCCCGGAAATCAGCCGCCAACTTTACGTTGGGAGAGATCAGCCGGGCAGTGGAGTATGCTCATTTACGCCGACGGAAAGTGCTGGTGACCGTAAACACATTAATTGACAATAGTGAGTTTGAATCGGCTCTGGATTTTGTTGCAGAATTATACCAGCAAAATATAGATGCCGTGATCGTACAGGACCTGGGATTGATGCATGCCATCCGGCAGCTGTTCCCGGCTTTGAAGATACATGCCAGCACCCAAATGACGGTACATAATCTCGCCGGAATCCAATTCCTGCAGGAACAGGGGGTTGCCCGGGTAGTCCTGGCTCGGGAAATGAATCTTTCTGAGATTGCCAGACTAGGCTCTCAGGCACAGGGTGTAGAACTAGAAGTATTCATACATGGCGCCTTATGCTATTCTTTTTCGGGGCAGTGCCTCTTCAGCAGTATTGTTGGAGGCCGCAGCGGAAACCGCGGTCGTTGCGCACAGCCCTGCCGCATGTCCTACGATTTGCTTTCAGGACAGGATAAGCCAGAGGCACAAGGTTATTTGCTTAGTCCGGCTGATCTCTGCCTGATCGATATGTTGCCTGCATTACGCGAGGCGGGGATTACTTCCCTTAAGATTGAAGGTCGCATGAAAAGGCCGGAATATGTAGCAGTAGTAACCCAGGCCTATCGTGAGGTCTTGGATTTGGAGTATAGTGATAATCGCCAGGTAAGGGCTGATGCGCGAAAACGTCTTCTGAAAATATTTAACCGCAATTTTTCTACTGGTTTTCTGCAGGATGCACAGACCGGGTTTCTAAGTACGCAAAAACCTAATAATCGGGGAGTGTTACTCGGCAGGGTTGTGAGTCAGGAAGCTTCATTCAGCACCAGGATCAAATTGGTGGATGAACTTAACATCGGGGATGGACTTGAAATATGGGTAGCTCGCGGAAAATCACCGGCTTTCGTAGTAAACGATATCCAGGCAGAGGGCAGGAGCGTACCAAGTGCTGCTGCGGGGCAAACCGTTGAAGTTGAAGCTAATGGCCGGGCTTCGATTGGTGATCGGGTATTCAAAACCCATGATGAAGTGTTACTATCTGGTGCCGCTGCAACCATTAAAGAAAACCAGACCAACAAGATAGCGGTAGATGCCCGGGTCATTATGCATGAGGGCATGCCTCTGGAGTTAATGCTTAGTGATGAAAGGCAAAACTCTGCCAGGGTCATCGGACAGACAGCCGCCCAAAGTGCCTCCAAACACCCGTTGGATACTGACGTCTTGCGGGACAAGGTCGGTCGTCTGGGAAATACCGTATTCTGGTTGAGGGATCTCGTCCTGGATAGTGAAGGTGACTTAATGATACCCTTCAGTGAGCTCAACGAACTACGCCGACAGGCAGTTGACGAATTGATAGATTCCAACCTGGGAAAATACTCACTGCCGAAACTGGAGGTAGCCTCGTTTAGGGACAAGAAAGCAGAATACCTGGGTAGAAACTACAACAATAATCGGAAACAGATATCGGTAAAAACCAAGTTGCCTAAGCTCAGTATAGTGGTCAGCGGAATAAATGAGGCCTATACTGCGATCAGAAGCGGAGCTGATCATATATATTTAGCCCTGGAGGCGATAGGGAATAAGACATTACGGCCAGGTGAGTGGGGAGAATTGACCGCATATGCTCAGCGCTATAACAGCCGGATTACGCCTGCGCTGCCTCGGGTTCAAATGCCCGGTGAAGAAGACGATTGGGAACATTTGCTCAAGCCGCTGCCAGAAGAAATGTTGGTTGGTAATCTGGGGGCTATTAAATGGTGTCGGGATCGCGGGATAAAGGTAAGGACTGACTACAGCCTGAATGTTTTTAATCAATACACCCTGTCCAGTCTTTTAGAGATGGGGGTGGAGGGTGCCTGCCTGTCGCCGGAACTATCGTTTACGCAGCTTGAAAACTTTGGACCGCTGGGGCGATGTGAGATTGTGATTCATGGCGAATTGATCATAATGGTTTCACGTT
>Ga0123335_1001955_pt1 | contig 32029 bp, 48 predicted proteins | sample BiotimSIPDNA_2_FD_89707 | JGI IMG/M metagenome (GOLD analysis project Ga0123335, IMG submission 89707) | Anaerobic biogas reactor microbial communites from Washington, USA - Biogas_R2 time_0 SIP DNA | ecosystem: Engineered > Bioreactor > Anaerobic > Unclassified | place: Washington, USA... | reverse complement strand
TATGTACCAGGAGGGGATACGGCGAATGCTATGGTCTGTTCTGGCAACCATTCCGGTATTAACCATGTTACTGCATTCTCCCCATAGGTTACCATGTATTCATTTATACCCACTATATCGAATGAATTCATACCAGTAGGTTGTTGGCTGGCTGTGGCTGGTGGTGTATACCTATATGCCGTCCTATAAACCGAGTTCACAGTCGTCGTTATTTCCGCGACAGATAATGGTGGGTTATTATGTAGGTTCCAGTTCTGGAGCATAGCAATGGCTACATCCTTAGGTATACCCTTCCCTGCATAGTATCCTGCCAGCTTAGCACAGGTATCGTTCCTATTCCCACTGGTCACACCGGCCAAGGCATCGGTAAGCCACCGCTCCTCCTGGGTAGGGAGGCTAGATTTGTCCGGGGCGAAGTACTTGGCTAAGGAGGGGGTAACCTTCCCCACCCTCTCATACTTAATCCACGAATAGGACTTACCATTAGCATGTATGGAGGGGGGAACCACTATCAACCCCCCGTTACTCCTGATGTCTATTCCATCCTCTTTACCAACCCGGTTCTTGGGAATTGCGTCATCGTATGTATACAGTAGGTGGTATCCACCCCCGCCGGTTCTGGATATCAGGCCGGTAGGGGCCATCTCGAATATGAGATTTGGGTCTCCCCCTCTATCCACGTCTACGTCGATGGCTATCAGATTTGATACCCTTCCAGTTACAATACCGACATTGGCGCGTGGGTACTCCTGCCACCATGCCCTAATCTCGTCAACACTAGCTCTCCTCATGGAATACTCGGCCCAGTCCCCTATAGGCATCTTGTCCCGTGGCTGAAGTGCGACAACCGAGAGCCCCATGTCATGGTATTTGATGGCCGCTTCTAGGAACTCATTCAATCATCATCATCTCCAAGCTCTAGAAACAATTCATGAGTCTCCACTTTATACAATTGGGCATACTTGATCGCTTCCCTCCTCCCCAGGGCTCTTTGTAATGTCTCGTGTTTGGACACCGTGGTATGGTCTATATCTAATAATTTCGCTACCTCCTCCTGAGTGAGCTTGCTCTTTAGTCGGAGCTCCCTCAGTCTATTAGGGATCGCGTTAGGGACCGCCATTGGATCACCCCCTTCCAGGACGATTGACAACAACTGCCAAGTCATGATTTTTATCGGTAAGTAAATTTTTTACTATTACCATTTTTATGATAGATTAATTTCCAATTGCAATCATATTTCCACAATCCAATTTTTACCTTCATCAAATGTAATTCTTGTGTGCAACTATTTGGATAATAAGTTATCCATTCCATATTTCCATCTTCACCTTGTTTATAAACCAATTTTTCTTCCTGATCCATTACAATTCCACCTTTCTTCCCGCTAAGCGCGGATTTTTGTTCCCTGCCTGGGCAGGATTAAACGGCTGGTTGGAGGACCTTGACGGTACTCGGAACCATTATAGTTTCTTCGCCGACCGTATAGTTCTTTAGGAAATAGATCAGTGTGTCCACTATTTGGTCGCAGAGACGGTCAAAGGATTGGACCAACCTTACCCTGTCCCGGAGTTCATTCATGCTCCAATCTTCGAAGGATTCATGCATATCAATGCTCTGGCCGGGGTACGTGACACGCTCCTTTGGCGGGGTCTTATAGTTGACCCGGGCATCTTTACCACAGCGACCGCATTTATTGGTAACCGTATATTGGGTACCGGCTTTTTCATCGGCTTTATATTTTCTGATAATGGCTTTAACCTCATTATCAGAAAGGCCTGTCGCCGCAATTTCCTGGCGGTAATTTTCAATTATCACTTCTTCTATCCATAAAAGATGGGAGATAATTGACTTATGAAGCTGCACTACAGCTTCACTCATGCCGTCAGGAAATTCTGCCACTTTGGTGAAGTTCCGCTGTCCGCACTGGGTGCAAAAAGATTTATGCTCAGTGGGACGCAGACTGCCCCGGCACATAACTAGATAACCACCCGTACGACCGTTCTGACCAACCTGCCACTGGAAGTCGTAAGAGGACTCCCAATCGTAAATCAGGTCGCTTACTTCCTCTTTGAATTCCTCCATGTCCAGCATTTCATATGCGGAACAATAGAGTTCATTCGGGAAGTCCAACCGGTGCAACTTCACGTTGTTTGCATAACTGGTAACGTTGTTCCAGTTGTTCATCGTGTGGTACCGGAAGTGCCCGGTTAGGAATTCCGTCATGGCCTTCCTGGACCGCAGGTCTACTTCTTTAAAAAACATCTAAATTCCACCTTTCTTATATCCAATAAATCTCGCCTTTTTTAAAGGCGGCCCGTGGACACGCCACGGGCCGGGTCTACCCCCATTATACCACAATTGAAGGTGCCCTGTCAAGTACCCACTTGACTCACGGAGACCCCTCTTACGCGGCCAACCATCTCCATTGTCCTCTTCACGTCATCAACTGAATATACCACCTCAGCTATAACCCCGGCCTCCCTCCATTCCTGAATTGTGGTAGACTGTAACAGGCTCGGATTCTCCCCTGGCCTCTTAACCTCGAACAACAACATCAACCCACGATGGCCACATATTATGTCGGGGTTACCCTGTTGACGACCATCCTGAGACCATTTAACGGCCTTCGTGTGTGGGAGGCCATTAAGATATTTAAGTATATTTCCCTCTATAGTGCTCTCATATGGTATCATGACGTCACTATTATGTCGGCATAACATTCTGATGGGAAACCCGCGTCATATTCAATATCACTGAATATGATCGGAACCATTTGCCGGAAGTGTAGAAGTAATGGTATCATGATCTGCCGCATCTGCGGGTGTGCATCAGGAGCGCAACGTAGCTTGAATACATGTCTCCACTCCCTTAGATTATAGGTTACCACTATCTCGGTCTTGAGAGAATTGGGAAGGACCGATCTCGCCTCCTGCGGGGTGGCCCCCTCATTTATGAGGTTAAAATATGCAGCCTCTGCCGCCTGGCATGCCCTGGCCCATATCTGGCGCATAGGGTTATCGAAGGGCAGATCCCTGTTACACCAGAAGTATGGCTTAATAACTACTATTTCATTATTAAATCTATCCTGAGAGTAATTACAATATCTGGTGCTTTCCTGGCTATAGGCCGCTATCCGGTGACGGACAATCTCATGTGAGACGCCACGGTCACATATTATTCTCACCGTCATCTTTTCGTGCTCCAGAACGGACTCATGCCCCCGGTCCAGTAACCTCTTCACGAATCCCAGATAACTGTTATCGCCTACCCCTCCTTCAGACCTATAACAGGTGCGACCAAATTCCTCTATGTTCCTCAACATCCGGGTACCATCAATTGATGGTACCTCCACATAAGGATTGATGACTCTCATTCTCCCATCCCTCACCTTCCGAATATCCTCCTATCTATAAAGTAAACCCAGGCCCCCGTAAGGACCTGGGATACTATCATAGACGGGTATAGCTCCGGGATCACGTGCTGTATTAATTGCAAGAACCATGCACCGGGGATGGCTAATATACCCCAGCGCAATAGATATAATATATACCTCTTCAGTTTAGTCCTCCTTGCTCTCCATTGCCTTCCGTTTCATATATCTGTGGTGGTTCCGGAACTTCTTCTGGCAGGGGACACATCTTGATACCTGGAACTTGTCCTGAACCTTGATTATCCTCTCGGCCCCGCAGTCAATACAAGTGATGGTGACAACGTTCCCAGTTACTACCTTCCCCGAGGATAGGGTGGTCTCCACCCGTGGGGCCTTTTCCTTCTTATTCTTCTTGATATCTGCCGGTGATACTATCTGGCTCTCGGTCTCCGGTATGGCTCCATGAAATGTCTGCACATTATCTCCCTCTTTCTTAATGATTAATGCTCCGATTCGAGTGGTGCCCTCTGGTAATCCGGAATAGTCTCCCTGAAGGGCCTTAGCCTCTGCTCCCCTCAGTTTGGCTCCGCATTTCTTACACTCGAACCACCCTTTGTTCGATTCCACCCCGCTGATGTCGTGATAACAAAGGTCTTGTTGATCCATCCTAACATCTCCTTTACTCCTTATTATGAGGGCCTAATTCCATTATATCACACCGTGAAGTCTCTGTCAAGTATCTACTTGACATCTACCACATATAACTCCACATTTCGTCTACCGAACTGTAGACATTCCTCCCTACTTCCTAGGAAAACGTCGATCCTGTAGCCTCTGATCAAACCTCCAGTATCCTCCGCTATGTATTCACCATTGATGTGAGGCCATGCATCACATATCAAACGTACTCTAGTGCCAAGGGGTATGATACGCGGGTCCACGGCTATTGTCCTCCCTGCGCTGGGCCAGGTCCCGGTTCTAGTCTGTCTCCCGGTCCAGCAGTAAGCCGTCGCCTCCATCATCAATACCCTGTTGTCCTCCCTTGAGGGCTCCCTGGGAACCAGGGCCGGTGCCGTCCCCATAGGTTCGGTAGAGTCCATCGGCTCCGTCATTACCACCGGAGAGACATTGACAGTGAGGGTCATTATAACTACCATCATGAATAGTAGGATCCTCATTGGTGTTCCTCATAGTAATTGTTCATGATCTTTAGGGCATCCTCCCTACCACACTCTCCGTTCTGTCCCCCTTCCCTCTCAGATAAAACCCTCACATATCTGATAGCTCCTGGCCCAAGTAACCTTATGTACTCAGTTTTGTATTCCCTGATTGCCGCAAGCGGGTCCTTCGCCTCCACCCATTTGGATAGGTCGGCGAAGAAATCCATGGTCGACCGAAAGAATGATAGGTTTGGGGCAAACACGCAACATAAATACTGCAATATATCCTCCCTTCTAATATAGGCCCCTCAGAATCTGGTTGGTGATGACTATCTGGGCCTCCGCGTGGGACTGGGTATTGTCCAGGGTCCCGTATATCACATGAGCAAGTTCGTGGGCAATCACCTCCATATTCTTGATGATGAATTCCCGGTCTGAGTCCATTAACGCTGGGTTGTCCACCCTACCATCGGTGTGGAAACGGAAGGGGGATAATTCATCCCGGTCAACATAAATGCTCTCGCCACAGGCGACGGCCAGGATGCATACCTTCTCCCGTTCGACCTCGTGGTTGTGGATCTTAGTTATTCTCCAGGCACTCACCTCCCCTACAGTGAATATATTATGATCCATCCCGCAGAGTTTTGATATAAAATCGAACAAGTACACCGCCCTCTGCTCCTCGGGGTCCTGCGGGCCTGGATTATGGACCTCCACCTCTATATCTACCACCTCGCTCAGTTTAGATATGTGCTGGAACCCCCACATATCCAACGTCTTCTCCTCCAGGGTGTTACGGGTGATTATGACGGGGATGTCGTGGTATTCCGCCACCTTCACCTTGTTCAGAAGGTCCGGTTCAGATATTTCGCTATTCTTCACATAGAAGGCGCGGTCGTCGGCCTCCCTGCCGGTACGGTCGGGTATATCTACTTGGTGCTGGAACCCCGGTGGCACAATGGGCGATTTGATCTTGATATCACCATCGATAATACAGATAGGTTCGGCCCCTATTGAGTCCCGGAACTCCACGCTTTCCCTCTCCCCTCCTCCTTCCTCCTCCATATATTGTTTCCTGGCTCCCTCATCCTTGGAATATATAAACTTCATGTGATGGGCATATTCCTCCACCTCCAGGTGGTTGGATATATTCTTCTCGTACTTATCTATATCATCGTCAGAACCATTGACCACTATATCCAGGTATATACCCTTCCTCAGGGACCGGATCGCGTCTCGGAAATCCTGATACTTCCAATTGTTTATAATATCCTTCCGGTCGGGCGACCTGAGATCCAGTACACCATCATCCACGTGGATAATACCTGTAAGCCCACTCCAGTATATGTCCTTGACGAATCGCTCCTGGGCGAACACCTTTATCATATCACCGCTGTATCCGTCCTTGCCCCAGATAAACGGAGACAGCCATCCCTGCATATCATCATCCTGAATAACCACTGTAAACTTATTGCCATTACCTTCGGTGAATTTCCTCCTCTGGACCTGGACCGTCTGACCGTCCGGGCTGTGTAAGATGAACCTGATGCCCGAAATATATTGGGTCACTTCCTTGAATTTCTCCATCACGTCCCCAACATAATAGTCAGGCCTCAGCTGGGATAAAGTCACCTTCATCCCCTTCTTACGGCTCCTATTCGACGTGATCTTTACACAATCAACGTTCCCTCGCTCCAGGATCTCCAGAACATCAAATACGGCCTTGAACCCAACTGACTCCACTGTGATCAGGTCGGCCACCATCATGACAGAGAAGAACCCCTCCCCAAACGGGTTCTGGGACGCGACTGAGCTATCCCAGCCCGAGGAGCTCTTCTCGAATAACACCGCGGGGTCGGTGCAACCAATCCCATCATCCTCAAATATAATACTGTCATAGCCGAGGACCATATATACGTGCTTAGCTCTTGCCCTTTGAGCGTTCTGCACTAGTTCCTCAACCCATGCAGTCCGGTCTGAGTATGCGGTATCCCGAAGTTTCCGCATCTCATTGGCGACGTTTATCTTGATCTCCATTCTTTTTACCTCCTTTGCTAACTAGCTCAGCCAGCACGTTAACTAGTATTCCAAAGCCTAGGAGCATCGAAGTGCTAATTATCCAATCCCTCATGCTTCTTCTCCTTCATACGATATTCCTCGTCGATCACTATATATGTAATAGCTACAATCAGTCACTACGGTGGCGATTACCCCTCTATTTCCCAGGGGCTTATCCATTGCCTTATTGAAGATAGGGTGCCCGGACCTATGCCACGCACAACCTTTCGGGTCGGGCTTGGCAGAGGCCCTCGCACAACTAAAACATTTGGATACTGGGTATTTGGGTCCCTCCCTACGCCTCGTCCCCATTACCCATTCCCCTTAGTAGTTTCCGGCAGTCATCACATACATATTTATCCTTGAAGCGGACCACCCCGGACAGGTTGTTGCAGAACACACACCCCGGTTCATATTTCCGGAGGATTATCTGACCCCTATCGACAAAGATCTCCATGGGAACACCCACCGGCAAGTCCAATGTTCTCCTTAGTTCCATGGGAATAACCATCCTCCCCATCCCATCAACTCTCCTGATCATTCCAGTTGCCTTCATCACTCAATCGCCTCCCCATAAGAAAATAGAGATAAGTACGGGGCGGGATTGCCCGCCCCAAGTTACTACTTCTTCTTCTTATTGATGTTCACCCCCACCAACACCTGACCGACATCGGTCATAACAGGTTTGGATCCGGAGGTAGTGGCTATAACGGTGGTCTTACCGGAAGTACTAAGTCCATGCTCCTGGCTTAGATCGACGGTTATAACCATCTTATTGCCTGTGACCTCCACCCTCACGTTAGTTCCTAGTTCCTGCGCCATTAATATCACCTCCTTTGTTGTTTTCTGTATCTTTCACTGATATCAGATAAGATCCTGATACCAAAACAGTGAACCCGTTGTCCTTCACCGGTCGTCCCTCCTCACTAGGACCAAGAACATCTCCATCCCTGTACGAGGTGCTTCCTCAATATATCCATCTCTCTTTAACATGTAGATGGCAGTCTTGACTGTGTTCCTGGCATACCCATATGTATTACATACCTTGTCTACTACCTCAGATGTATAATTACCATTCGGGTCAATAGAATCCAGGACACATCTATAAGATAATCGCAGCCCTCTCCGAGCATGCATATTCCCCATCTCTCTCCCTCCCTAAGTCGATCTAGCAATCTCCCTGACCTTCCTATAGTAACCATTTAATAGGCGTGAGACATAGGACTGTGACAGCCCTAGTCTAACACCGATCTCGGTCTGACCCAGTCCCTGACCCTGGAGTTCAATGATTTCCGCTATCTTCCTATGTTCCGCCCCTCGGATGGCCTTCTCCTCCACAGACTTGATGAAGTCCCAGTCGTCTATCATCCTGGCCTCATCGCGGCCATCCCACAGTAGGTCCACCAGCAATGTCCTACTCCCATCCTTCCCGACGATCTCCATATCCAGACTGACCGAATCATAGACCCTACTACGCTTCACCTTCCTAAGGAACATCAGACATTGGTTGTGGACTACCTTGGCCAGATAGGTACTGAATGCATGGCCCGTATCTGGGTCATATGTATAAATTGCTTTAACAAATCCTATATTAGCTTCTCCGAACATTTCTTCATGGTCATATCCATTACTATTTCTGTATTTGTTAATGATATAATGTAGTAGTTTTTCATTTGCCATGTAGAGATCTTCTGTGAGAAATTGATCTCCATTTTTGATCCTCTCTAATACCTCATTTGTCACCTCCACGCTCTACACCTCCTTAACATCAGGACGACCGGACCTATGTAGACCCCCGGAGGGGTCCGGTGGGGTCCGGTGGTGGGTTGTTGTGCCTAGTAGTTGGCTCCCTTGATCCTGATGACGATGCCCTCCTTGTCCTTGATCACCGTGGCCTCGCCCTCACTCAAGTGTATCTTGGCACTCGCTTCCTCGAAATGAGGTTCCTTAATGAATTTGATCGCCTTCTTGATTCTGATCCAGTCGTCCTGCCTTACGGTATGCTTCAGTATATCCCTCCTTCCCTCAGTCCCCCACCCCTAGAGATCCTCCGTGGAGGACCCCATAGGCTAGAGGCTGAATCACTGATCGCTTTGCTCTTCGGCCAATCTCTCCAGCTCCCGAATCTCGTCCTCGTCCATCTCGCAGTACCTCTTAGGTACAAGGGCGGAGGGGACGAACCCGCAATCCCCTCCAGGACGCTCCATCGGGCAGTTACAGAAGCACATACCTGTTCCCTCCTTACTCCCATGACCTCATCATTCGTTCCAGCTCCGCCCTGATCTCTATTAGGGTCACTATATCCGACGGGTCATTAGAGGAGTTCAATTCGTTTATCATTTGTTTGGCGGCGCTATGTAGTATATCTAGTGACCTAATCAAATCTATAGGTCTACATTGAGTGATGGCGGATACCTCGGTATCCTCCTCATGCGTGATAACACCAACCAGGATAAAATCCCGGAACTTCACGTCCCCATCAGGGGTGTGGAGAGTAACGCTACCGGTGCGGTCCTCCCCATGTGTGAGCTTACTAATCATTATTCCATCCATTATATCGTGCCCTCCCTCCTATTGGGTTCGCTACGCAGTTCCATTATTCTATTCCCCACCATGGTCATAAGACTGATGGCCTCCATTAGCTGGTCGGGATCGCCGGAGCTAGCCATATCCTTGATACTATCACGTATGAACCCAGATAACATATCCATTGCCCTAACCATACACCTTGAGGGGCATTGGGTAACGGCCTGACTATATACCGCACCGTCTTCCTCCTCCCCGAACCCGAACAAGATAAACGAATTGAACTCATGAGTCTCGCCCCTAACATCCAGTATCACCTTGGCCGGTCTTTCGTCCCCTGCCATCAGAACGGCCCTCTCCTCTGTCTCAACCCTCATTGCTATCCCTCCATTATTCATAATATTCCTCCAGGGCGGCAACTAGCGCATCCGGGGCCTCCCTTATAGCCCGGATCAGCTTACGTACCTCCTTTCAAATCTTCTTCCTAAACTGTTCAAGAGCCTGAATTATATTAACTTCGTTCATTGTACCTCCTTAATCGGTGCGCATTCAGATTGGCCAGATGTTGGGTCCTTAGCAGCATCGTTGTCGAAACCTTCGATGTATCGCTTGCCGTCAATAAGGAACATACGATAGTTTGGATAGTCATCCTCAAAACCTGACTTGCGGGCCATTTCCCTAAGTTCTTCGAATGTATAATGCTTGTTTTCCCTACGAACTGACATATCTTCAGGTTGCATAAAACTTACCTCCGTTCTTTTTACGCCGAAGTTTAAAGCCTCTGCGTGATACCATCCGGAAATCTAACGAACCTGTCATCCGACGTCAATATTAGCCAGCCACCGGGAACTGGGGTCCGATGTATATGAGGCGATATATCGGACCCCAATGATTCCCATTCCAGCACTACTGCCCCTCCCTATTGATGATAATCACTTCGTCGCAGGGCATCATACCCAATGCATCATCAATAGCCTCGAAGTATTCCTCCACATACTTCATGTCGAATAACACCTGCCTGATGGGGAAGGTACAGCAGACCACCTCACTGCCCTCGCCCCGCATCTGGGCATATTCCAGGGCCAGGTTCCTATCTCGTGTCCACGATTCCAGGATCTTATCCTTGTCCTGGCCACGTCCACCACGATAAAGGAATACGAACTGGGTGTCGTCGTCCTCATAGGCACGCTGGGTGGTGTGGTAGATTTGCATGATATCCGGATCACCACTAGTGTACAAGTCAATCAAGACCTGCGGGGTTGAGTCAACCGCCATAGCGAACCAGTGCTGGAACGCATTGACGATCCTGGGGTTGTCGTCGAATTTACTCACCTTCACACTACTCATTGTTTCCATCCCGTCCTTCCTTATAATATTCCCTATTTGCCCGCCCCTGTTCTGATATCACCATTCGATTCCCCCTTCCCTCTTTACATCAGGTCTTAAGACCTTGCCGATGCCCACCAACCACACGACGCCCTCCGGTTCAGGGAACATCTCCCCTTCAGACGCCGAGAGCGGGTGGACATGGACAGGACTCAAGACAAATTGTCCCGTCATGCAATACCTCCTATTCTCTTGCCTAAGAACTCGGACGCTAACCAGGGGTGTCCTGTCTCACGAGTCCTGCAGTATCCATCATGGTCTCAAACGGAGCCTATTCGGCTACCAGGTAATCTGGCGGTCCCTTCCCCGTGTGGTGCTGGAATGGGTGGCATGGGTTGTTCCCTCCCCATGTTGTTCCACCCACCCCTCGCAGTGCGTTGGCTTCCTCATGATGTGGAATAGGTCAATGCGGCACTTAACCAGTCCATTATAATAACCCTCACCAATCCATCAAGGGCGTATCAAATAGAGTGTGTGCTCGACCAACCGGACTTGCAGGAGGTGTATACAGGCCACAGATCTTTTGTCACCCCGGTCTGTCCAATTACGTTGTTTAAGATCACACTGGCCGTACATTATCTGTCTATTATACGGTATGTACGAGCCAGCCGGGGCGGGCCACTGCCCCCTACTCCATTATACCATGCCCGGCGGGCGGAGTCAAGTCCCATGGTCGAACCGAAATTGACCTCCTCCCAGGATGAAGGTGAGGGTAGGAGGTGAGGGTGAAGGTAGGGATGAGCGGAGAGGGGACTTGACACGGCGCGGGCGTCATGGTATAATGATAGTAGGGAGTTGACAACAATTGAAGGAGGAACAGTATATGGAGAGGGAGATGATTCAATGTTCATGTTGTGGTGTAGAGCTCCCGGCTACCGAGGAATACTTCCATCGAGCAGGGAAGGGAAAGGGAGGGGGACTCCGCCGGGACTGTAAGCAGTGCCGCAAGATGAAACGGCTGGAGAACATCCAACACATCAGAGAGAAGGAGAGGGAATGGAGGGCCAGGAACCGGGATCACATCAGGGAGAGGAGGCGGCGGTACTATCAGGAACACCGGGAGGAAATAAAAGAATATAACCGTGAGTATTACAAGAAGAAGAGGGGGAATGGCAGGGATGACGGAAATTAGAAGTGACAAGGAACTAGGCTTGGTTGATCTATCGCCAATCATCAATAGTATGCCTAATAAGCATATCAAGGAGTTCGTCTTTGCGGCGCTGGATGTGGCACCGGATTATTTTTGGTCAATCCCGGCGTCGTCCTCCGGCAAGCATCATGCAGAGTGGGCCGTGAGGTCGCGTGGGTTGGTGAAGCATACGCAGATGGCAATGTATATAGTGAGGGAGCTGGCACATACGTTCGAACTGTCGCAGTATGACATAGATTGTGCAATTGCGGCGTTGGCGTTACACGATACGCTAAAGTATGGGATTGACTATGACCTACGGTATTATGATATGCATCCGTATTTACCACGAATTTATTATGGCGAGGATATAGAGAAGGGCGGCAAAGGGCTACGGTTTCTCGCCCCCTCGGCTTTTCCGGATATCATGAAGGCTATAGAACACCATATGGGGAGTCTAGGTAGTGGGCGTTGGAATTCCATGGGCCTTATACCCTTGACACCCATGCACCGGGCCGTCCACCTGGCTGATTATATATCCAGCCGCAAGGGGCTGTCTTACACACCGGGGGACATGACAGGAGGGGAAGGAAGTGGAAAGAGAAAAGATAACCTTTGATTCGCCGCCACCCGATCACCCACCAAATGATGTGGCCTACAAGCCCGACCAGGAGTTCGTCAAGTGGTTATATAAGGAGAACGGCTTCACTGAGGCGGAGATCAACATCATAGGGGAGGTTATCCAGGCAGCTACCAATTACGTCAAGCGACTGCAGTACCAGTTCGCACCAAATGACGTGGAGATGAAGAGGGCCGTGCGGGCCTGGTGGAATCTGAGAAAGGAGTTGGAGTAGGGCATGAGTAAGAGCCGCAAGAAGGCGATGCTGTCACAGCCCATGGCGGGGAGGACCAACGAGGAGATCGTCACCACGAGGGAGAGGGCTGTCAAGGCCCTTGAGGGCAGAGGCTACGAGGTCATTAACACGTTGTTCACTGATGAGTGGTACAGCAGGGAGCAGATGGAGGCGCGAGGTGTCGTCCAGGTTCCGTTATGTTTTCTAGCCAAGTCCTTGGAAAACATGAGCCTTTGTCATGCCGCGTATTTCTGTAAGGGATGGGAGAACACCAGGGGTTGCAGGATCGAGCATGACGCCGCAGTTGCCTACGGTCTTGAGTTGATCTATGAGGATTAGGATAGGATAGGATAGGCCGGGACACGGTAACATCAATAGATAGGCCGGGGATAGGCTGGGGATAGGCTAGGGATAGGCCGGGACGGTCAGGGATTGTATCATGAATGACACAATCATAGGCCACCCCGGCCTCTCTGTATCCATACACGCGGGAGTTCTGGAAGGCTCTGGAAGTTCTGGAAGGCTCTGGGCAACACAATACTTCGTGCATACTTCGTGCATGACCGTGCATGGGCGGCCCCTAAAGGGGCCGCCTGCACGCACGTCTAGGAACGTCTCGTGCATGATACGTGCATATTACGTGCATGATCGAATGCCCGTCCGATGGGCATCCTGGAGGTATGCTGCACGCGATGCACGCTGATATGCACGATATGTCCTTGTATATGCAACAAGCCAACGTGCATGTGCAAGGGCTAGTCTACACCTCGGGCACCTTCAGAATACCCCCGGGCACCTTTCCGGGCACCTTCAGAGAGTTATCTAGAGGTATTCCGGGTGGAGAAGGGACTTGACAGAGGGCCCTTGCATGTGGTATAATGGGAATAGAAGGGAGTTGAATTCTATGGAGAAACCCGAGGAGAGAATATGTCCAAAATGTGGGATCACGAAGCCCCTGACACCTGAATACTTCTACAGAAATAGGGCGCAGAATCTCGGATTCGATCACTACTGTAAAATCTGTAAATCAGAAGCTAGGAACAAACGTTATAAGGAGGATCCGAAATACCGGACTCATGTATTGGAAGTGCAGAAGAAATGGCGGGAGGGTCATTCTGATAAGTAGCTTGTTCATGCACGTTGCACATGCGCGCTGGTGCGTGCATGTGCAAGAGCCTGACTGGAAGTTCTGGGTTGTGCACCCAGCACATCCGCGCGTGCATGTGCAAGAAGTGTGGTTGGATATCAATTGATGAGATCTGAAGGTTCTGCCGAGGGCCCTGACACCAATTGATGAGGTCTGAAGGTTCTGCCGAGGGCCCTGACACCAATTGGTGGGTTCGGAAGGTTGCACTCACGGAGAGGCCAGAGGAAAAGAGGGGCCAGCAGGCCCCCCTAATATACCGGCGGATGGGTAGGCGTGTCACCGTAAGCCGCGCCGTGGCCACCGGGAGCGGCGCACGACGGGCGACGGCGTAGGACGGCGTGGTGTGGTATGTGGGAGGGGACTGGCCCCCTCCCCCGTTCCCTTTCCGACTTATATATGCAAATCACATCCGACCGCTAGACAATCCTTATATGTGTTTAGTATTGCCTTGCATTGGGATTCCCATAGGTCGTTTTCCTTTTCATTTGAAACACAACCAAACCAACCCATTTCTCCTCTTTCAAACCATTCTCCCTTTGGGGTTACGATGGCGAATGGGTATCGGTCGTAATTATCAATCAATTCTTCAATATCAACTATATTGTTCTGTAGAGTTTGATGTTGTGCTCCAAAGTTGAAGCCATTATAGCTTGACTGATAGTTTCCCGTTATAACGCCATCATATCTGCCTCCAATAACCCACCAGTCCCATTTAGACCTAGGGTTGTAATCAAGGATGTTTTCGTCGTAAGGTGCGAGCAACTCAGCAACCCTTTTTTCGATATCCTGGCAATCTTTCTCTACTAACACTACGGTATAGAAATGACTCATGATTATCCTCCTTTGAATGATGGGAGGGGACTAGCCCCTCCCTCGTTTCTTATTCCTGAGAGTTGGCCTGGGCCTTCTTCTCAGCTTCGGCAACCAGCCGATACGCCTCCGCCAGCTTCTGGGCATCGCGTTTTGCCTTGTTCGCGGCCTTCCGCTTCTCGTTGCGGATGCGGTTCTGCCTTTTCTTCTGGCATTCTACGCACCTTGTTACCTGGAAGCTGTCCTGGATCTTGATCACCCGCTCCTTACCGCAATCCTGGCAGGTGATAGTGGTGGTTGGGCCGAACGTCCACTTCCCGGAACTCAGCAACACCGGGATTGGGGGCTCGGGAATCTCAACCTTCTTCTCCACCAGTGTCTCGGGAATCTCTACCGGTGTCTCGACAGTTACGGGAACGTTCTTGGTCTCCTTGGAATCTTTCTTAGCCATTTTATGGCCTCCTTTCTATGGTGGGCTGGGTCCGTGACCCGAAGGCCCGGCCCGCCCCCGTACCCTATGGTGCCAGCTCTGGCGCAGACGCGCAACACCATGAAGGCTGATCTGACAATACTTTTTGGTGTTGTAAGCTTGTCCCGATATGCCTCGAAAGGTTTAAAGCCGGAACTGAGCGTATCTCATCGAGGTCTGAAGGGGGTGTGCTGACACACGTTAGAAAGGTCTGAAGCTGGTGATTTGACATCAGTTTTCGAGCTCTGAAACTTGGGTGGGAGGGTGGGAGAAAAGAAAAGGGGGCCGAAGCCCCCTCTCCGGATCGCCTACTCGGTCCAACTAATGGCGAGGTCCCGCATGATCTGGGTTGCTCTCTCGCAGATCAGGACCATATTCTTGATGGTGCGGCACCGGTCCCTAGGATCACAATACTCCTGTACGAATAGGTCCCACTCATTCACGCCCTCCGTCCTGATGCTGTCCATAGCTACCTGTACCGGATTCCCAGCCGCCAACCAGGTCAACATCCGCGTCCCGGCGTGCATCAGGTTAGCCGCCCTCTCGTTATGCTCCAGATACGGCTCCTCATGTCCCACCGGGATCATAACCCTCTTGACAACCTCTGCTACCAGCTCGTAATACCGCATATCTGTACCTCCTAACATATGCTAGGTGGCGGACCGCCGCCCCCTGCACCCTAGGGTACCAGCCAGCCGAATATGGCGCAACCAGGGTCCGGCGCGTCCCGACAATACCTTTTGATGATAGATGCCCAGCCTCTGGGGCTGATGAGAGTGACGGGACATCACATTCTGAGATCTGAAGGTGTTTTGACACCACTTGGTGAGGTCTGAAGCTTATGTTGCAACATGCAATGAGATCTGAAGGTATTCTGACATCACTTGGTGAGGTCTGAAGCTTTAGTTGCCCCTAGCAACAAAGAAAAAGGGGGCCGAAGCCCCCCATATCTTGTCTATCTCTCCATTCCTCCTTTTAATTTTAAAATGAGGGGGGCGCGAGGCCCCCCGGGGCTCCTTACTTGTTCATGTCCCTGATCGCTTGCTCAGGAGTGCCGATGTTGACTTCCTCAACCACGCAATTCGATAGGTGGCTGTCCTGGACGAACTCGGACCAGGCTTTGCTTACAGCCTCGTCCTTGCTATCCGCCTGGATCTCAACAACGTACGTGAATGTAATAACAAACTCCATTCCTGTTCCTCCTTTTAATTTAAAATGAGGGGGGCGCGAGGCCCCCCAGGGTTCCCTAGTCAACCTTGAGGCATTTGAGGTAGTGAGCAACCGAGTTAATCCCGCTAAAGAAGATCTCCGAGATTTTGTCATCGAGCTTGTCAAGGATCTCGTCGTCCACGTCGATGTCGTCCTTCCAGAATTCGGGCATTGCTCTGAAGTCCGATTGCTGGCTTTGGTAGTGGTTGAAGGTGTCCTCGATCTGCTTCAGGACCGGGGTGAGAGCCCTGCGTTCCCGAGGTGTGAAATCACCCACTATACCCTGTTCAACCTGGTCGAACTCGTAGCAAGCGTCGGCTATGACGCCCTGCAACAGGTCCTTGAGTACCTCAGCCCTGTCCACCGTGAGCCCCGCCAACTCGGGAAGCCAGTCCCTCCAGTTCAGAACCATTTCCTGTGCAATCAACATTGAGTCTTTCATCTTTTCCTCCTTGGAATTTTTGCTAGGAGCCGCCGCCCGGCCCCCGCACCCCAAGGTGCCAGCCGCGCGCCCCCGGCGCAAGGCGGGTGGCCCGACACAACGAACGAGGTCGGAAGGTGGTACCCTGACACGATTGCCGAGCTCGGAAGCAGGTCGGGCGGAGCCCGAAGGGGGGAAAGGGGGCTATCGCCCCCTCTTCTCCTGGTGTTCGACCCAAGCTATGAGCCCGAGTGAAATAAAAACTAACGAAATTGAAACGCCCAAGCTTATCATCTGTTTCATCTCCTTCCTCATGATCCCCGAAGGGAGAGGGGAGGCTTATGCCTCCTCCTCCTTGAGCTTGGCTTCGTGGGCCGCGATGATCTCGTAGGCCCTCTCCAGTTCCATTTTTTCCCGCTTAGCGCGGTTGGCCTCCTTCATTTTTTGGTTGCGCCTCGCCTTCTGGTACTTCTTCTGGCAAGTAACGCAACGGGTAACCTGGAACGCGTCTTGGATCTTGATCACCCGCTCCGCACCGCACTCGGAGCAGGTGATTGTGGTCACCGGGCCATAGGCCCACTTGCCTGAACTTAACATTACCGGAACCGGGGCTTCTGGGACATCCTTGTTCTTCTTGGTCATTTTATGACCTCCTCATATTTTTGTCGGGGCCGGGCCGCCCCGCTGGGCCGGGGCCGCCGGGGCCGCCGCCCCGCGCCCCAAGGTGCCAGCCATGCGCCCGCCGCGCAACCACCTTGGTAGGGGGCCAGGGGGACCGACCCCCTGGCCTTCGCCGCTTCCCCCGGGGGTAGGGGTCGGTTTTGCGTGGATTGTTGGCACATTGGAAGGTGAGAGGTGAGAAACGGGAGGTGGGAGATGAGAGGTGGGAGATGAGAGGTGGGAGATGAGAGGTGAGAGGTGAGAGGTGAGAGGTGAGAGGTGAGAGGTGAGAGGTGAGGGATGAAAACGGGGAAATACCCCCATGGTTTTTCGCGAAAAAGATATATACCCCTATATATGAGCTGTAGAATTGACAGCACACGCATCTATATGTTACAATGGTATTAGGAGGGATGTTATATGGCTGCACGTAGGTCCCCCAAACTTGAGGATGATAATACCCGGTTGGCGTTTTCTATCTACCTCTGTCTAGGTAATAATCGCACTACTCAAGACGTAGCCAACCTGATTGGCTTCGCTAACCGCACTATTATCGGTTGGCGCAAGGAACTTAACTGGGAGGCCAGAGTCAAGGACTATCTTGACGAGCACCAGGGCAAGTTTCCCCATGAATTAGGCAAGACACCCGCAGACATTCTTGTTGATGTTTTCGGTGTATCACCCGAAGTTATCCAACAAAACGCCACCCAATTGGCGCGTTTTAATGACCTCACCAAGAAGAACCCCAACGTTGACCCCCTCGATGATGAAACCGAGAAGGTTCTCCTCAAATATCAAACCTCCATGGGTATCATGACCCGTGACGAATATAGATTTCTCCTTGGCTCCATGATCAGGGAATTTGTGAGGAAGTTTACCAATGGTGACATCCGGATTAACTCGGTCTATGAGTTCGAGAAGATAGTCAAGCTGGATCTCCTTCTGATGTCTAATGGCAAGGATGGGGCGGGTTTCCTGTCCAAATTCGGCCAAACTAATGTTCAGTTTAACATAGATGGCAACATGAATGTAAATGACTTCAATAGCATCCAGAGTCAGGTCAGGTCCAACCCCAAGGTACAGAAGCTCATTGGTGAATTATGGAGGGAATACAATGGCGGAAACAGCGGAAGAGATGACGACGACAACATCATCGATGTCGACCCAAGCGGGGCAGGCGTCAATTGATGTATCTCTAGGGCAGGAGCAACTCCAGAAACTATGGGCAACCCTGGCCTATGAGAAATATGAGTTTTATGTAGAGTATGTTCACCGGGGACTATATAAACACGGTAAACATACCCGGTTGCTCTGCGACACCTTACAGAAGGTGGAGGCGGGGAAACTGCCGAGACTGATTATTACCATGCCACCCCGACACAGTAAGTCCATGACGGTATCAGAGACCTTCCCCTCCTATTTCATCGGGAGGAACCCTAACCGGAGAGTGATCCTCACCTCCTATGGTGATGTACTGGCGCGGAAGTTTGGCCGGGCTAATAAGATGAAGGTGAAGGAGTATGGGGAGGAAGTGTTCGGCATGCGGGTGGCAACTGATACCTCCGCTGTCGATAACTGGGGGATACAGGGCTGGCGTGGTGGGATGCTCTCAACAGGTATTGGTGGTGCCATCACTGGTGAGGGCGCGGACCTCCTCATTATTGATGACCCCATCAAGAACCGTGAGGAGGCGAACTCACAAACCTACCGGGATAAGGTATGGGGGGAGTGGCAGAATACTCTCCGTACCCGACTCCATCCTGGCGCGTCAGTCATCATTATTCTCACCCGGTGGCATGAGGACGATATAGTAGGCAGACTCTTCAACCCCGAGTATAACGAGGGCGGTGTGGAGGACTGGGTAGTGCTGAACCTCCCGGCCATCGCGGAAGAGAATGACCTGTTAGGCCGGGAAATAGGAGAACCGCTCTGGCCCGAACACGGTTTCGACCTGGAGTGGGCACAGAGAACCGAGAGGGACGTTGGATCATCTACCTGGGCTTCCCTCTATCAACAGAGACCAGCCGCCGCCGAGGGTGTCATGATAATGCGCGAATGGTGGCGTAGATATAACATCCCTTATTCCAGGGAGACCAATACCATTGGTGTGGTGGACTCCATGGGGTTCCTCCACGAATTCTGGATTGACGAAATCATACAGAGCTGGGACATGTCCTTCAAGAGTAGCGAGGGCACCGATATGGTGGTGGGGCAGATCTGGGCGCGGTCAGGGGCCAATAAATTCCTCCTTGACCAGATAAGGAAACGCCTGAACTTTCCTCAGACCATAGTGGCCATGATGAAAATGCATGAGAAGTGGCCGGAGGCTCATCTGAAGTTGGTGGAGGACAAGGCCAATGGCCCGGCTGTCATCGACACCCTGAGAGATAAGATTCCGGGGCTGGTGGCAGTCACTCCAGTAGGTAGCAAGGAATCGAGGCTCTCGGCCTGTTCCCCTGACATTGAGGCAGGGAACGTATTCATTCCTGTGGCGGAGCTCTGCCCCTGGATTGATGGTTACGTCGACGAAGTAGCAAGCTTCCCCAAGGGTGTCTTCGATGACCAGGTGGACAGCACTAGCCAGGCCCTCAACCGCTTGAAGAAGCACCGATTTGTCAAGGGTAAGCCGCTGGTGGATAATACCACCCAGGATCAGAAGCGGCTGAAGAATCATATCAAATCTATCGCTGATAAGCGGATGAGGAAGCAGAAGAACTGCTATATCGTGAGATGACGGGATAGTGAGATAGGAGGGGGATAATATGGGTGATCTGGAGATTCTGGTATGCGCCAATCTGGTGATTACATTGGTGTTACTTGTCACCCGGATGGTGGAGGCCCCCAGTATCTGGCGATTTCTCAAGAGTGTATCTACCATCGAGGCTGTTATGTCCAGAAATAGTGAGGATAGTACCAAGATGCTGGCCCAGTTACTTAGGATAGAGAGAAAAGTAATAGAAATAGATAACGAGCTGAGGTTAGAACAGAAATACCCTGCACAGAAGAGTAGGGGAAGGGTTACAACCAAGTATAATAACAGCAGGCGAATAATGGAAGAAAACAGGAGGCTGACAGATGACTGATAAAACCGCGAAACCCGGGGCCAGGAAATCAAAAAGAGTAGTAGCTATAGAAGACCCCCTCCCGATTATCCCGGTCAACCCCGTGGTGGATAGCCCCAAGAGGATGAAGGAGGAATCGGAAAGGGGGATCGATATCCCTGCCGTCCCGATAGAGGGTGAGCAACTATTACTGAAGAGGATAATCCAGGACTACCCTCACGTCCCCCTATTCGCGATCATCAGGGACACCCTGGATGATAGTGACCCCAGCATCTGGGATGATATTATAAACGAGTGGATCCGGAAGGACTACTATATCCCCATCTATGGTATCCGGGATGGATATCTGACTGAACTGGGCCTCCTATACGCCAGGAATGAATATGGCCTGGTCCGCCAGCCTTAAGGTAGGTGACATCGATAGTGGCGATTAAGAAGATCAACATCCATGATGAGAGAGAGCTGATAACCTTCGCCAATGACTTCTTCGATAAGTCAGACAAATATAATCGGAGAAAGCGTCAGCAGTGGCTCCTCAATATTTTGTTTATTATTGGCGAACAATATAGTACGATCAATAGGCATACTGGGGCGATTAATAGGGTTCGGGTGGAGGATGACCCCGAATGGGTGGTTCGGACCGTGAACAATCGGGTGATGCCTATCTATCGCACTATGGTGTCGAAGCTGACGAAGAACAAGCCCATACCTATGTGTACTGCCAACTCTATGGAGGAGCGGGATATACAGGCGGCGCGGGCGGCCACTAAATTAGCCATGAACCATTGGCTCAACCTGGGGCTGGATGAGAAGCACCAGGAGATAGCCGGGTGGCTGGTGTCCTGCGGCAATGTATTCGTCAAACAGTTCTATAATCCCAACAAGGGTGACACTATCGATGTCAGGGACATGACGGACGAGGTAGAACAGCTGATCAACGCGGAGATGGAAGGTCCAGGTCAGAATCAGGACCAGGATCTGGAAGTGGTTAAAGCCAGACTTGGCCAGGTACGCGAGGGCGGCCTCACTATTGGCGACACCGATCTGGTTGTTAGAAGTCCCTTTAACTGTCGCCCACAACCCGGCAAGCTCTCCATGGATAGTATGCAGATGTTCGGGGACTCCGAGTTCCTGACACCGGAAGAGGTACTTGATAAGTATGGTGTTGAGGTCGAGCCCAGTACCGAGAGGGATAAATACACATTCAACTTCAGTATAGGCGAGGTTATCAATACGGGGGAGATTAAGCTGGAGGAGAGAGGGGACCTGGTGGAGGTAAGGGAGATCTACGTTCTACCCAGTAAGCAATTCCCCAAGGGGATACAATTCAAGTGGGCAGAGGGTGTGATGCTTGAGAAGCCCAGGCCTTGTGATGAGATCCCTATATATCACTGCGGCTTTATTAGGGTCCCCGGCACCTTCTGGTTCCAGGACCTGATAGCTGATATTATACCCATGCAGAGGAGATGGAACGAGCTCCTCTCTAAGATAGAGATGCACAATGACATCTATAACGACCCCCCGATAATCGTAGATCCTAATGTCATCAATATCGATGATTGGGTAGCGAAGCCGGGACTGATAATAGAGAAGATGGTAGCAGGTGGGGAGAACCCACATGTGGTCGAGGTCCCGATATTGGACCAATCGATATTCCAGGAGATTAACATACTCGATAAACAATTCGAGATAGTGCCAGTATTAAATAAGGTATCATTTGGCAAGGATACCCCCAATGCCAGGTCCGGGTTGGCCATCAACTACCTCCAGGAGAAGGATGATGACGTAGTCAGACCCCTGATCGCGGAGATAGAGAATTTTTATACCAAGGTGTTCAAGCGGGATCTGAAGCTCTGTAGGGATAATTATTCGGAGGACCGGGGCTTCGCCGTGGTAGGGGCTAATAATCAGGTGGAGTGGGTCGAATTCAGTAGGGCCTACCTCGATGCTAACATAGACATCCAGATTGAGCCGGGGTCAGCAATGCCTAGGTCCATTGCGGCCCAGCAGTCCATGGTGTTTGAATTGATGGATAGAGGGTTCTTTCTGGATCCCAAGACTGGTATGATGGATTACGTCAGGATATCCCGCTACATGGAGTTCGGTGGAATAGAGGAGATGTATGAGGATCTAACCATAGACTCCGATCATGCTAAGCGATGTATAGATAGACTGAAGGCCGGGGAACCCATCCAGGTCCAGGAATGGTTCAATGTTAACGTCCATCTGTATGAGGTGGATAGGTTCCGTAAGACCACCGAATATGATGATCTCCCCGATGACATTAAGTTCCTGGTGGATAATTATGCTATGCAATGCCTGGCTATGTTACAGTCAGTCTCAACTCCAACTTCGACCCCAACCCCGGCTCCGCCAGGGGCGAGTAGTACGATTCCCGGCGCCCCTAGTGCCTCTCCTACGACCCCCGCGAACCCGGGGATCAGGATGAAGGAGCCGACCCCAGGGGGGATGCCCGCCCCTATGACGGATGAGGAGGTCAGATCATATCTATCTAGGTTGAGGAGGCTCAAACCTGATCTTTACAAGCAGATCAAGGACATGGACCCAGAACAGGTGGTAGCATTACTACTCCCATTGATCCAGATGGCCCAGGCAGTAACTGAACAGAATAATCCAATGCTTAATCCCGTTAACAACCAACCCATATAGGGAGTTGTTAAAATAAACATGCACCAACCCGAGAGGGAGTGCAAGGAGGCAATATAGTGAGCGAAGAGGATTTAACATCAACCACAACTACAGCTACATCGGAAGTCCCAACTGGGGACTCTGGCGCACCACCTGACGTTCAGGTATCGGAGACTCCGGAACCAGTAGTGGCTCAGCCCGAGGGCTTCACCACCGATGATTTTCGGAATAACTCTAGATTCCTGAGAAGGGGGCCGCAGAATAACCCCAGCGTGGAGGCGGAACCCACTCCCTCAGAGGTTGATCCAGGACCCGAGGAGGGGGCAGGGGAGACCCAGGTAGAGGAAACCAGGGAGCCCGTGAATGAGATAGTCATGCCTGATGGAGAGAGGCTGACCTTCGATCAGATCCTGGAAATGAAGAAAGGCAACATGCTCCAGGCAGACTATACCAGGAAGACTCAAGAGCTGGCCGAGGAACGTAAGAGGTTTCAGCAGGAACAGGAGGAGTATAGGAGGCTCAAGGAGCTCCCGATTGATGATGCCATGGGCCTGTGGGAATCGTTAGCTAATGATCCCATAGGGACTATAGAATACCTTAGGGAGCATTATGAATCCCAAGGTATAACCGAACCTCGGGATCCGGAAGTTATTAGGATCGAACAGGAGAGGGCTAAGCTAGAGGCCGAGAATAAAAAACTGAAGGCCGATAATGAGGCCAAGCAACTCGAAGCCAGTAAGATAGCCTTCCAGAAATACCTAGATGAACTATCCGTCAAATACAAGGACCAGGGGTTCGACAAGGACGCGGTATTAGGGTATTGTATGAAGAATGGCATACCTGATCCTGAGATCGCATTCAAGGCCATGATACATGATACTATGTTGGAAAAATTTGATATTAGGATCAAGGATCTAGAGGCCAAGCTGGAACAGGAGAAGAAGGGTGCTGTGGCCAACTACGTGAAGGGGAAGGTAGTAAACTCGGCTACCCACGTTCCACCTGTGGGCGGGGGTAACTCCGGAACCGGGGTGTCGATAAGTACACCCAAGGGGTGGAGGGCTGCCAGGAAGGCAGCATTGGACCGATTAAATAACATGCCATAATGGAAGGATGATGTGAGATGCCGCAAAATCTAACTGCTTTTGATGCCGTGCTCAAGGAGGACTATCTTGGCACTATACGGGAGCAGGTATATATGAGCCATGTACTGCTCAACAGATTGGAGAAGAATGAGGAAGACGTGGTCGGTCGCGAGGCCGTCGTGCCCCTCCACGTCGGGGGGAACACCGGTGTGGGTGCCAGGTCCGATGGTGGTCCGCTACCCACCGCTGGAAATCAGCAATATGCAACCGCCACCTACAGGTGCCGCTACAACTATGGCCGCATCCAGGTAACTGGCCCGGTCATCAAGGCCTCCCGCAACAACAAGGGTGCATTCGTCCGCGCGGTTGACTCTGAGATCCAGGGGATGACCAAGGATCTGCAGGACGACCTCAATAGACAGCTCCATGGTGATGGATCTGGTGTCCTCTGTCTGGTCAATACCGACCCAACTACCGGTACCACCCTTACCGTCGACGATCCCGGCGCTATGTACCTGAAGAAGGGTATGAAGATAGACATCGTAGATCCCTCCTCCGTTATCCCTGGGGACGCCAGGGCGAATGCCTCGAACCTAACCATTGCCTCGAAGTCCAGCGCTACCACCGTTACGATGTCTGCCGCCCTCCACTCTGATGTAGCGGACAACGACTATGTTGCACGCTATGGATCCTACGCCCTGGAGATGATGGGGATCAGGGGTATCGTGGATGTAAATAACCCGAGGGCTGGCCTGACGGTCGGTGGTATCAACCGCTCGACCGCTGGGAATGAATACTGGAAGGCTAACGTAGATGCTAATAGTGGTGTACCTAGAAAGTATTCCCTGGATCTCATGCAGTCCTCGTGGGATGCCGCTGAGGAGGAGGGTGGAGAAATTTCTCTGATACTGACCACTCGGGCGGTCCGGAGGAAATACTTGGCCCTGGTAAGGGCGGATGGCCGCTTCGTTAACACCATGAAGATGGATGCCGGGTTTGATGCCCTTGAGTATAATGGCAAGCCGTTCGTAGTGGACCGCCATTGTCTCCCTGGCCGGATCTACTTCCTGGACGAGAGCACCCTGGCTATCTATCGCATGTCCGATCTGGACTGGATGGAAGAGGACGGTGCCGTTCTGTCCCGTGTTTCCGGCTTCGATGCCTATGAGGCAGTATTATTCTTCTATGCGACGCTGGGTTGTTCCGCTCCCAATAGGAACGCTCTCCTGGCCGACCTGGAAGTTTAATCTGGCTAGCGGAAGGGTGGGTGGTATAACGTGATACAGGCAAAGAACGTGGATCAGTCTCTGAAAAAGAGATCAGTCTTTATTCCGATAGCGGCGTTGTCAGCCGGGACTAGCGCCGCCGATATGCCCTTATTCCGGTGTCCTTGTTCCCTGGAGGTCATTGGTGTTAACATCATAGCCCAGGGAGACGACGTAGGTGTCGATGCCAGCAACACCAGCGCATGGTTAGTCGAGTGCGGGTCGACCGCCCTCGCCTCCAAGACCTATGATAATGTGGCAGAGGATGGGGTTGCCTTCCCTAACAAGGGAGTGGTGGATCCCCTAACCTTGTCCGCCACGTTGGCTAATCGTAGACGGGCCGAAGGTGATGTGATCACCTATTCCATCACCAATGGTGCCACCGCCGCAACCCCAGCCGCCATTATTGAGATCGAATATGTGATCTCGGATTCGGCCATATTCGATACCAAGCATCCAACTTCGAGCGCAACCTAGGAGGTAATGAGATGTATATTGAGGGAGACATCTACGGTATATCTGACAGGATCAAGGATATTGATCCTGTCCTCTCCCTCTCCTTCATTCGTGATAGGGGAGAGTACCTAATTTCCCGTGGCAATCACAATGTTATGTATGTTAAGCCGGGGGAGCTGGATGGTAGGGTCCTGGATAAGTTACGGTGGGGTGATCTAACCAGACGTAGGTTGGAGGACTTCATCTATGAACTGGAAAGGTCCGAGGATGAGGCCGAGAAGCGTCGTGCCAGGGACCTCAGGAATAAGGTGGAGAGCATGACACTCGATAATTATGATAAAATTGTTGGTATACCACACTTCTCTTGCGGAAGTTGGGAGAGGGGTGCATAGATGAGAGATATATATGGGGATCCAATAGGCCAGGATGAAGCTAACCCGGTGATCACGAAGCCAACTGCTGATTCACTATATATCATAAATGGCGTGACGACAGGGGGGACAGACACTACCCTTACAGACACATCCAAGGATATGGATGCGGATGTACTTAAGGATAAAATTGTAATATTCACTATGGGAGACGTCGATTATATAAGGAAGATACTGTCGAATACAGCAAATACCATCACTTTCGGAACTGTGGGCGCTGGTTCCCCTGCTATAGCGACGTTAGGCATGGCCAGCCCCGCGGAGGGTAAGGTCAGTATAACCCGTATAGCTGAGGGTGCGGCTGGGGACTGTTTCGTTGAACTGGTGGCTGGAACTGGTAATAGTTTCGGCGGTAGTGCATCGTTTGACGCAGAAACCGGGATTCTTACCCTCACGTCCACTACTAGTGAGATCGGGGTCCCTACAGGCCTCATGCCGGGGAATGTGCAGGGCCTGTTAACCGCCGCCAATATTACAGATTACACGGCCACCGCAGATGTGATTGGGTCGCCCATACCCATCGAGGCAGACCCAGTGGCTATAGCCCTAGGGGAGTCCGTGTCCTTTGGTTCCGGATTGGAGGATGGGGGACAGATAACTATATCGACGGTATCCAATACGGCGTCACTCAATGGTACAACCGTGGTGGTCGTAGAAAATACTGAGCCCAATATAGTGGCACCCACGGTTGAATGGGACGCGGAGGCTAAAACCCTAACTATAGGATCGCCAACCGATGGCTCAGGCGTTGCCCAGAGTATAGCGGCTGGTAGTCTAGTAACGGCTATCAACTCGGATGCGACAGTATCCGCCATATTCGAGGCATCTGAGATATTTGATGCCGGGACTATATTCACCACCGATACCGCCATCTTCGCTGGTGCCGTGGACCCTACGAATATACCTGAGGGGACATCTTACTGGATACTGGATTAGGGGGACAGTTCAATGTCTAAATCCGTGCTGGATTTGATCGAAATAGCAGAGACATTCACCGAGGGCGATTCCATAACAGACCTCAATGGTCTGATGTGGACCAATGAGTTTCTGCAACATAAACTTGGTGCTGACGCCTTCATACGGTTGACCCAGGATTATACCAATTCGGTGGCTGGGACCGAATATGATCTCCCTATCACCTTGGAGAGGGTGCATAAGGTAGACAGGTTTCGTGCCTCCGATATGGTGGATAAGATGGAGAGATACAAAGCCTTTGTTATTGATTACCCTAAGGTGATATTTGAGGATGATGGGCACTTCAAGCTACATTACATGGTCCTCCCCACTGAGTTAACTGATGTGGAGGATATGGTGGAGGTAGACCCCGTGTTCTACCTGCCCTGCGAATTGTGGATCGCATACCGTCATTTGACCAATGATGATGAGGATAATGCTGCACCTAACACCCTGGGTCAATTGAGATTACAGGAATTCTATGTTGCCTTGAACAATAGCGTCATCCAGAGGAGGAAAAAGTTCAGTTTGGCCTACCGGATTCGTCGGGGGTGACATAAATGGAGAAATTCACATACACCCTGTCTAAGTTCGATGGTTACTCCGAAATACGGAATAAGAGAGATACGATGGCCTCGGATATCAGTAACTTCGAGGTCCGGGAGACATCACTTAGAACCCGGAAGGGGTCCAAGGCAGTATTACCGGCGACACCCGGTAGCCTTGGCTCCTTCATGTTATTTAAGACCAAGTTGGGGGTTAAACATTTTCTAGGGGCCGAGGGTGCTAATATCCTCAAGGTCAACTTCGGGTTGGGTGATTGGTCCTGGTTTGCGGCCCCTCTGAGATCGAACTGTGCTAACCCCAGTTTTGACAAGGTATCATATATGAACAAGTTGTACATGGGTAACGGGGTGGACCGCATTGTCTATGATGGGGTATCGATCACTGATATGCCCGGATCCCCTAAGTTTAACGTAATAGAGACCTACAAGAATCGGTTATGGTGTAACCATCTGCCTGATCCCACCATCGCTTATTATAATGACTTCGACAATAACGGGATACCCACCGACCTGACGATGGATTGTTACATGCAGGTCTCGGAGAATGCTGGCGACCCGATCAAGGGTATGATACGCCTCCTGACCCACATGGTGTTTATAAACGAGTTCTCAACATATGCCCTATATGGGTCCAGTGCCGATGATTTCCAAAAGGTATATATAGGACCGATTGGGGCTGTAAATAGAAGGGTAATATCTAGCGTTAACGAGGTCATATATTGGTTATCCCACGATGGTGTATATAGTTATGGTGGGTCATCGATCTATCCCGTATCGTTCGGGCTAGGTAGGCTGGGCGATGCGGTCAATGTTAACAAACTGAGGGATGCCTGCGCGATCGGTTATAATAACTACTACTGGTTAGCGATAGCGGGGCCTAATTCGACGTCAAATGACACGGTTTTACTGTTTGATACTATAACCCAACGATGGAACAAATTTATCTTTCCATTTTCCATCAATGATTTCTGTCTTGATGGTGATGCCCTCTATTGTGCCGCTAGCGATAATAAGGTATATCAGCTGGACATAGGCACTATGGATGATGGTGAGGCTATAGTTGCTACCTGGGTATCGGACCCATTAACGATGGGTACGGCTGGGAAAAGAAAGAAGGTCAAGAATATAGCCATCACTATGTCTGATGTTAATTCTTCTGGGGAGGTTAATTTATACTTGAAAGAGGGGGACGGGGATTATTCAGAACCTTATACCCTTACTATTCCCACGGCATCCCCTGGCGACACTATAGTGTCCCGGGTTAAGACTGGGAAGTTTTATAATCTGAGTCTAAAATTACAGACTACAGCCCAAGTGACTATAGATTGTATTGACTTCTCTGCGAAAAGAAAAACTAAAGTTAGGTAGGTGGTAAATAATGGCAGATTTCCATTACTATGTTAGCGATCAGAATGGCAATGATTCCAATGATGGTTTGACTCCACAAACCGCGTGGAAAACCCTCCTACATGCGGTTGACAATGTGGAATCTCATGAAGGTGGAGATACTTATGTTCATTTCGGACCCGGTACATATAGTACCAGGGACGCAACAGGCACTGAATGTATAGTAATCACCACTGATGGTCTTTCCGAAACAGAAAGATTGATCTGGTGTGGAGACCCCAGTGCTAAATATCTGGTGGATGATAGACCCGGCATAGTACGTTTTACGGCCACAGATGAGGATGGAATACCCCTTCAGTCATATGCGATAGCCATGAGGACCGAATCCTGGGAAGGGCTACAATTTAGTGAATTCTGGGATCTTCGTGTAGATGGTGGGGCATGGAGTGGTATACACTGTATAGGTGGTGTGCTTAGGAGGGTAACATCCGTTGGTATTAGTGGCGGTATAAATGGTAGTATAAATAGCTCTATAATCACACAAAGAACATATGCGTATGATTGCACTTTTGTTGGCCGAACAGGAGCCAAAAATATAATTGGAGTTAGGTGTAAGGCGATTGGCTCCACCGGCGGGTTTGAGTCATGCGTATTGTATCATTGTGTCGGCATAGGCGGGGATTATTGTTTCCAGTCAGGCGATTATTATAACTGTCTAGCCATAGGTGGAAGTTATGGCTATTATGGTGGCAAGGTTATAATGGCGAACTGCGTTGCATTTGGTTGTAAAACCGGAGCAGATTTTACTGGTGTACTACATAATTTCCATGCGATTCAGTGTGGGTCGGAATTTGATTCCAGTTCTACTAAAATAATCATTCATGACGGATTGACATCAACAAATCCTAGTTCGATCCCGATGTATATTCCCGACGTCTTGGAAAGTATATTACCCCTTAAGTGGATACAATATCCGGTAGAACGTAACATAATTAGTAATATCGGATGGGCCGTCGTTAGTAATTTGGGGGATGTCGTAGATCTGTCTGCTCCAGTAGAAATAGAAATACCGTATGGAGGTCTTAAGTGCGATGTATGCCTAGGTATAGCCCTGCCATTCGTTTCAACCACACAAACTGGGGAAGTTACCGTGGAATTGCAGGAAAATACAGGGGAGGGGGATAATCCAAACTGGGTAACCCGAAAATCCAAAACCTTATCTGCTCCATTCGAGGTTAAATCAGATCGTAAATTTCCTGTAACCTCGTTTATGTGGGATGATGGTGGTCAATCTGGTGGCACTCAGATGAGGCAATTCAAATGGAGATTCCTAGTGTCTGCAGACGAAGATGCACAGGAATGTGAGATCCAGGGGGGTAGTAGTGGATATTATTTCCATTATGTTCTGGGTGTTCATCCATACGAGAGTTATCCAAATGCTCAGGAAGATTTTTGTGGGAACCCCGTTTGGGTTGACGGTCGTATGCCATTTCCAGGCCCTGGTGTCGTCACTAAAACAAGTTTAGATTGGGACGGCTCCATAATTGATGATCCTCCCGCCATATGCCTTGAGGAGATTGGGGCTCGGGTTGTAGATGTCCCTGTTCGTGGGGGTCAGACATTTACCCTAAGAATAAAAGTGAAGCACAATGGTGCTGGGGAGGAAAGGAAGCCTAGCGTGAGATTGGTGGGTGAGGATGTATCGCTTTCCGCTACCCAGGATTCTGCTAGTGGGGCGTGGGAGCTTATTACATTCTCCAACATAACTCCGACAATCGATGATGTCATGAAACTATACCTAATCAACAATGATGATGAAGCCAAGGCGTGGTTCGCAGACCTTAGTATAGAGTAGTAATGACTACTCTACTAGGAGGTGAGATGATATGTTTAATTATTACCAAGGTGACATATATCCAGCCGTAGGTAGGGATTCTATCATTCTAAATTGCGGTGGGGATGACTATGTTTTTGCTTTTAAGAAATTAGCAGAGGGGGAAGGTTCATTGGCTATATCGAGAATGTATGGACTAGCTCTGGCTAGTATGCTGGGTGGTCTAACTGCAGATGAATCCCATAATATTGATTGGCTGTCCGACACCATTAAGATTATGTTGTGTACCTCAAGTTACACACCAAATCAGGATACCCATCAGTTTAAGAGTTCTATAACTGGTGAGGTATCTGGAACTGGTTATGTAGAGGGTGGGGCCACTCTTACTGGGAAAACCATAACCTACGACCCTGATACCAACATGGTGAAATTAGATGCAGATGATGTAGTATGGGAGAATTCCACTATTACAGCGCGATATGCAGTAATTTATGATGATACCCCTGAGAATAACACTGATAAACCAGTATTGGGTTATATTGATTTCGAGGAGGATAAATCATCCAATGCTGGCAATTTCACCCTCCAGTGGAACACTAATGGTATCTTCACCTTAGCCACACCGTAGATTTCAAAATCCTTTATCTAGGCGGGATTGGGTGGACTCCCACCCAATCTCTGTTTATTGTTAGGGGGAGTAGTTCATGCCGACCTTAGGAATGACCATAACTATATCTTCTGCATCGGTAGTTACGGCTTCACGGTCCGCTAAGATCAGGACATCTATAGGTACAATTATATGCCCAGATATAACATTAGTGGCTGTAACCTCGCGGTCCGCTAAGGTCAAGACAGTGATAAATACGGTCATATTTTCGGATATGGCATCGGTAGTTATAACTCCACGGCCCACTAGGGTTGGAATAAGAATGGCAGTACCGTTAGATGAGGTGACGGCAGTAGTGGTTCCTCGATCCGTTAAGGTCGGGGCCGGAGAGGGGGTAATGATACCCCTAAACGAGGTAACGGCGATTATAACCCCTCGATCCGTTAGGGCTAGGGCCGGAACAGGAATATCAACGTTCTTAGACATGATACCAGTGACCGTAGCTTCACGGTCTACCAGGGTCGAGGCGCAATTCATAGCGACGGATATAACTATATCCCCGAATACAGTACCC
>Ga0123335_1001952_pt1 | contig 32056 bp, 29 predicted proteins | sample BiotimSIPDNA_2_FD_89707 | JGI IMG/M metagenome (GOLD analysis project Ga0123335, IMG submission 89707) | Anaerobic biogas reactor microbial communites from Washington, USA - Biogas_R2 time_0 SIP DNA | ecosystem: Engineered > Bioreactor > Anaerobic > Unclassified | place: Washington, USA... | reverse complement strand
GGAGACGATATTTTATTGCAGGTACGAACGGCAACAAACGGCGCGCACAATTTTCATGACGCCAACTATAGCACATTCCATATTATCCCGAATTTCAGAGCACTGCTGCATCAGTGAGCGTTTCCCCAAAATATCCAGGGTCTCCGGGACAGTAAGGAAACATGAAAATCACTTGCATTTGAAAACGGACTTTTCTGAACGAAAAAGCGTGAAGCTCTGCACGCTTTTTCGTTTTTTGTCAAGTGATCATAGAAATCGAGATTGCAACTGGTTTATATTTGGGCATTGGGTAGGAGAACGGTTATTACGAAAACTTCAACAGTCGGATGAGGAACGAATTTTAAAACGGTGAGATATTCGTGAATCTGAGAGAAGCCGATATTGACAAAACAGTGTGTTGAGTATATAATACCTTACGCCCGCATTCCGGTTATAAAGAAAGAATTCCTAAGACAGTCATTTCCGCTTGAGCGGTAATAATAGGATACAAATAGGCGGAAATGGTTGATTATATGACGGGAGACCGTGTCAGTTTATTTATCACCAGTGTATACCGTCCGGATTCAATTCCAAACATCGCCCCCGGTACATTTACCGGGGGCAGGATAATATCAAAAACGAACCGAGTGTTGGCTACAGTATGAATGGAGAAAGAGAAGAATGATTCGAATATTGCAAAAACAATCGCCGGCGCGAATCATCGCTTTAGGTTTTGCCTCAGTCATTTTATTGGGCTCCGTTCTCTTAATACTTCCGTGCAGTGTTCAGGAAGGCGTGGAACTGAAGTATATTGACTCGCTTTACACTTCTACCAGTGCTGTCTGCGTAACCGGCTTGATAGTGGTAGATGCAGGAGATACCTTTACACCGATCGGACAGTTCTTTTTGGCAATGCTCATTCAAGTGGGTGGCCTCGGAGTTACCTCCGTGGGTGCCGGGATTATCTTGGCAATGAGAAAGAAGATGAACTTAAAAGACAGGAACATAATTCGGGAAGCCTTAAATTTTTATACCGGAAAAGGGATAATTCGTTTTTTGAAGAGTGTTTTGTTTACGACATTGATTATCGAACTTGCCGGTGCAGCGCTAAGTTATATTGTATTCGTTCAGGACTATCCACCGCTGAAAGCAGTGGGAATCAGTTTGTTCCATTCAGTCGCTGCTTTCAACAACTCCGGCTTTGATATTTTGGGAAATTATCAAAACCTGATTCCTTACCAAAACGATTTAAAGCTGAATCTTATTACCTGCGGACTCATTATTTTGGGTGGTATTGGCTTTCTCGTAATTCGAGAAATGCGGACAAACAAATTTCACTGGAAAAAGTATTCAATGCACGCAAAGGTGGTCCTTACCGTCAGTTCAATATTGATTGTACTTGGTACAGTGCTGATAAAACTGACAGAAGAGGTTACCTGGCTCGGAGCGTTCTTCCATAGTGTTTCCGCAAGAACTGCAGGCTTTTCTACTTATCCCCTGGGTACATTCTCAAATGCCGGTTTGCTTGTACTTACTGTATTGATGTTTATCGGAGCATCCCCCGGATCCACCGGCGGCGGAATCAAGACAAGCACTTTTTTTGTTTTGATACAAGGAGTCATATCTGCAGCAACAAATAAATCAGAAAAAGCTTTCCGTCATGCCATTCCCAAAGACGCGTTTCGTAAGGCAGCGGTCATTGCTATTTTGGCAATGTCCGTTGTCATAATGGGCACCTGGCTTATGCTTATAATGGAGCCCGATGTATCACTGATGGATGCCGTTTTTGAAATCACAAGCGCGTTTGGCACGGTGGGTCTTTCTACCGGCATTACAACAGGGCTGGGAGTTGGTGCAAAGTTGTTATCTGTTTTTGTTATGTATATCGGAAGACTCGGCCCGCTGACAGTGGCTTCTCTTTGGTACTTTACTCGGGGTGAGCGTGTCAGCTTTCCCGAAGGAAATATTTCAATTGGCTAATTTGGAGGAAATCATATGTTTGGCAAAAAGCAAAACAACAAGACAACTTACGGTATTATAGGAATGGGTCGCTTTGGACAGGCTCTTTCAAAAGAACTTGCAGCATCCGGCTCAGAGCTGATTGTTTTGGACAGCGATGAAGATAAAGTCCGCGAGATTCGTGAACTGACCGAAAATGCCTATGTGGTAAAAAGTCTGGATAAAAAGTCCCTTCAGGAAACCGGTATTCAAAATTGTGATGTTGCGGTGGTTTGTATTGGCGAACACGTGGATATTTCCATTCTCACGACTCTGAACCTGATTTCACTTGGGATTCCTAAGGTGATTGCCAAAGCAACAAGCGTTGAACACGGTATGATTCTCGAAAAGATCGGTGCCGAAGTGGTCTACCCGGAGCGCGACATGGCCATACGTCTGGCAAGCCGGCTGGAAACCGCCAGAGAACTGGACATTATCGAACTGAGTGAAAAAATTAACATCACAAAAATGCGGGTGCCGGAACAGATCATCGGTAAATCTGTTGCCGATGTTAACCTGCGTGCCAGATTTGGCTTAAATATCATTGCTATAGAGAATGACGGTCTTGTTTTGGAGAGTCTTCGTCCGAATTATGCTTTTCGGCAGGGTGATATCCTGTTTCTTTCCGGCAGTAAGGATGGATTGATGAAGATGAACCAATGGGCGGTATCGCATAAATGATATTTTTGTCGTCATCCTATTTATTATGTTCTCCATAAAAAGGTTATCTCTGGATCAAGCATCTCAGAAAGAGCCGCAAATAAGGAGATATTATGCGGTTGTTGAATATTGCAGCACTGTCCAGACTGGCTGCGTTGCTGCTGAAGCTGAACACTTCTCTGGCGACCTGTTTATTCTTCGGAATTATCATTGGTACTTTTCCAGAATAATGTCCGAATCCCCGACACACCTTCAAAAACCGTCATAAAGTAAGAAAAAGACCGAAATCTTACGATTTCAGTCTTTTTTTTGGTGGAGATAAGCGGGATCGAACCGCTGGCCTCTTGAATGCCATTCAAGCGCTCTCCCAGCTGAGCTATACCCCCGGAGAAACTTTTGGCTCAAGATTTTCTTTATTCTCTCTCGAGCACATGAATTATAATATCACACCGCATTTGAAAAGTCAAGCAATATTTTTTGTTTTTCAGGGTCTTCTATCTTTCACACACAACCGCAATATAATATTCCGACTCGTTTAGTCATTTCCCACATGATTCAGTTCCTTCACAAGATACCCTTCTCCCATACGGGTTACAGTCACCCCAAAGACCTCCTCGACCACGTTTGTCCGCATCAGCTCGCTGACTAATCCTTGCGCCGCCACACATCCATCATGTAATAACACCAACTCATCCGCGCAGGTCATCGCATGTGCCAGCTCATGCAGCACCATCACCACCGTCACGCCGCGTGCCGTCAGCTGCTTTGCAAGCGCCAATATTTCCAGCTGATGCGCCGGGTCGAGCGCCGCCGTCGGCTCGTCCAACAGCAGCACCTCCTCGTCCCGCGCCAGAACCTGCGCAAGCCGTACACGCTGCAGCTCACCGCCCGACAGCTCGCCGCAGTACCGTTCGCACAGCTCCGCGCACCCGGCTTCCCGCATCGCATCCGTCACACGCCGCTCATCCTCAGCGTCGTAACCACGCCGCGCATGAGGGAACCGTCCCATCCGCACATATTCCCGTACTCGTACGTCCGGTACTTGTGCCGTCTGCGGCAGATAGGCAACCCGTTTGGCATACTCTCTGAATCCGATATCCGTGATTTCCCGGCCCCCGAGCAGCATCTGTCCCCGTGACGGCTGCAGCAGCCCTGCGCAGACCCGCAGCAGCGTGCTCTTGCCTGAACCGTTCGGCCCCGCGATTACCGTAAGCTTCCCGCGGGATATCCCCAGCGTCACGTCGAGCACCGTACGCGTTCCGTACCGTACACGGATACCGCTCAGTGTCAGGATGTCCGACGGAGCAGGGAAGTGCGCAGCTTCTCCGCCGCGTTTGCCGCGTACCGCCCTCTTTCGCTCCCAGAGCAGCAGCCACAGGAAAAACGGTGCGCCGAGGAACGCCATCACGATTCCCACCGGCAGTTCGTACGGTGCGAATGCCACCCTTGTCAAGACATCGCACAGCGTCAGTCCTCCGGCACCGAACAGCATTGCCAGCGGCAGCAGCTTTTTCGTACCCTCTCCGGTGAAAATCCGCGCCAGATGCGGCACGATCAGACCGACGAATCCCAGCAGCCCCGCGAAGCTCACCGAAGCCCCCGCGAGTACCGCCGCGAGAATCAAATAACACAGCCGCGCCGTCCGGACCGGCACCCCGAGGTTCCGCGCGCCGTCATTGCCGAGCGCCAGGATGTCCAGCGTCCGGCTGCCGCACAGCGCCGGCAGTATCGCGCAGCCGATCAGAATACAGGCGGGATAGAGTGTCCGCACGGACAGGTTCGCAAAGCCTCCGACAGAGAAGCTGAAGCTCTGCTGCAGCGCGTCAGGGACGAGTACACGGACGGCTGTCGTCGCGGCAGTCAGCACGCTGTTGACCGCCACGCCTGCGAGAATCAGCGTCGCGCGCGAGGAAGTACGTCCGGCAATCATATAGATGAACAGCATCGCCGTAAGTGCGCCCAGGAACGCAGCGATCGGGATTCCCCATACCCCGGGTATGACCGCCGCGCATATCACCACCGCCAGCCCCGCACCCGCGTTGACGCCGATGACACTCGGCCCCGCCAGCGGATTGTGCAGGAGCGTCTGTATAATCACACCCGCACCGGCGAGTCCTGCGCCCGCCATCAGCGCCGCGAGTGTACGCGGCAGCCGCAGGTACAGCAGAATCCGCGCGGCAGCAGATTCTCGGTCACCGCACAGTACGCCCCAAATATCCGCCGCCGTCACATCCGACACGCCCAGCGTCAGGCTCAGCAGCGCCGCAAGGATACACAGCCCACCCGCCGCCAGAAAAGCTGTCTTTGTATACTTTCTCATGCGGCGTTCAGAATGTCCGCAAGGATACGGTAGGCTTCATCCCAGCGCGCATTTGGCTTATAATGGAACAGCTCCTTCGGTAGATACGCCACATGCCCTTCTTTTACCGCGCGCAGTCCCTGCCACGCCGGATTTTCCATAAGCGTCTCCTTAACATATGCTGCAGCTTCCTCCGCGTCACCCATCGCCGTAATGAAGATGAACTCCGGGTCACGCGCAACAATTCCCTCGATGCTCAGCTCCTCCAGCAGCGATGCGTCACTGTCCGCGATGTTCACGCAGCCGAGGTCTTTGAGCATTGCGCCTACCATATTATCGCTGCCCTTCGCCCGCACGCCTGTCGCATAAGCCCGCAGCAGCAGTACCTCCGGGTGACCGGTTGTCCGCGCCTTCTGCGCATCCACCTTTTCACGCAGATTCTCGCCGTATGTCTCATAGTTCTCCGGATGCCCGGTCAGATCAGTACAGATCGAGAGCGCAGTGAGGTAGTCATCAAAGGTCTCGACCGTGAGGAATAAGGTTCGCACACCGGCCTTTTCAAGCGTCTGCCCGATTTCCGTGTGACCGGGCACGGCGGACGACAGGATCACCAGGTCATATCCGCCCGCGAGCAGCAGCTCCATGTTGGGCGACTTCATCGCACCGAGGTTGATCACGTTCTCCGGAAGGTCCAGTGCGCGCTCCTGCCAGGCGTCCTCGGTCACGGCACTGACTGTGCCTCCTGCGAGCATCCAAAGCTCGGCGAAGCTGCCGTTGATCACTGCGACATGCGACGGCAGCGCGTCGCCGGTCTTCATCGGAGCCGCCGCGCACGCGGTCAGGCATAGGATACACAACAGCGGGAGCATGCGTTTACATAACATTCCGGTAACCTCCGCAGATATCATTGACAGATTTATTATACTGCTTTTGTGAATTTTGTCAAGTGCTGAATAACAGCAGATCTGCGATCAACAATCCGCGCCGCCCATAAGGATGCAAAAACACTCTGTGCGTCGTTTTTGCATCAACACTTTTCTTCATTTACCGGTACAGCATGTGTCGATGGCTTGTTTGCCACCCGGGTAAAAGAAAGTATTATTAATTTTTGAAAAGGCATTGCTTTTATCGGGAAGATTTGTTATACTTAATAGAATCAATGCTGTATAGAGGATGGAAGTTATGAAGCGCCTGATTGCCCTGCTCCTGTTGACCCTGTGCCTGCTCGTGCCGCTGACGCACGCCGCGCCCGCAGACAACGGCGTCGCAACCCTACGTATTGTCTACCATGTCACGGTGCCCGCGTTGGGTGACGCGTCATATACCATCAGCGGCACCGCAATGGCCGTCGCCGTCGCACACGATGAGCTGGCGGTTTATTATGTCACCGACGCGTCTATCTACGAGTTTGGCACCGCCGCGCTCGCTGCTCAGGACGCTATCGGGAAGCTGTTCGAAAAGAATGCCCTGTTGGGGCTAAAGCCCGAGGACTACGCCGCTGAGTTCAAGGTCACCGGCGCAATCTTCGAGCTGATGATCGACGGGAAAGCCTACGAGATGTCGCAGCTCTACAACTCCGACACCTTTGCCGTGCTGATGGTCGTCGATGCGCCAGCGGTCTCCATCCCCGCGCGTACCTCTGATGTCGGTGACGCGGTAACCTACTACGCCGCGCAGATGCCCTTCGACATTACCTCCGACGCGGCCATCTCGCCTATATCCGCTATGACGGGCACTGTCGACAGCGCCACCGACGGCATCACTCTCACCAATCCCTATACGTTCCAGAGCCTCGGATCGCCGCTTATCGATGCGTCAGGCAGGATGTGCGGGCTGGTATACTACGACGTCACAGCCGGCGAGGTGCGCGCCATAGACGTCTCGACGATCGAGGATCGTCTGACGCGGATGCAACTCACCGGTACCGCGACAACCGCCGCGTCCGGTACAACGGCCGCGAATACCACCGCAGCCGCGACGACTGTCTCCGGTACGACCGCGTCCGAGAAAACCACAACTGCTGCTACATTGTCCACCAGCGGGGCCACCAGTCTCACCGAATCGGAAAACTTCCGCACCATTGTCATCTACGCCACCTGCATCGCGGGCGCGCTGCTCATCCTCATCCTCCTGACCCTGATTATTCGAACCCACACCTCCCGACGTATTGAAGCCGAGCAGGAAGCACTGACCCGTGCGGCGGCAGTCGCGAAGCCCGCCGCCGCAGTCCGCACTGTCGAGCCGCGCCAGACGCGTCCTGCCGTCCGTGAAATTCCCCCGGAAGCGCCCAGGATGCGCGCCGGAAATCCCGCGGAGCCGGTGCGTACGACAGCTGTGCATACTCCCAAGCCCGCCCCGCGTATGTCACGGCCCATTGTCACGCCCACCACGCCGGAACCGACGCAGAAACCTCCGCGCGCCATCATGCTCGCCGTACTTGACGGTAACCTCCAGGGCTTCACTCTCAACGTCTCCGATACCGTAACGCTCGGACGTGACCCGAAACTGTGTCGTGTCGTTTTCGGCGCGTCCCAGACCGAGATCAGCCGCTGTCACTGTTCCGTCACCTATAACCCGCAGACCGGCGATATCATTCTCGAGGACCTCAATTCCACCAACGGTACCTATACCCCCGACGGACGACGCTACGCTGCCGGTCGGAAATACCTCCTGCGCAGCGGCGACCGTTTTTGTCTCGGTACCCGCGAGAACCTTGTGGAAGTTCGTGCGTAACCTGTGCATAAATACATATAAAAGAAAGGATGTCCGCGTATGCGCTGTTATAACGGCTGGAGTTACCATCCCTACGCTCCCGTGACTGATCTCGACGATTCCCGTCCCTATATCTGTATGCTGCAGCCCGGTGAGACGTCGCTGCGGTTTGAATGGTTCGACGATACGCTGACACAACCGTATACCGCGCACATCAAACCGCTGACCGGCCTGGAGACACGTACACAGCCGGTCAACGACAGCACCGGCGTGATCTACGGCCTCGCGCCCGGCGGTGAATACAAGTTCTGGATTACCCGTGCCGACGGTACCTCATCGAACGTCCGACGGGTACGCATCGGGTTTATCCCGGGCACGGTCATCAACTACCTCCATCCTGCCGATACACAGTACACGTTCTCCGGAAGCTTTCTGTGCAGTCCAAGTCTCGTGCGGCTGCCGTCCGGCGCGCTGCTCGCGTCGTCGGATGTCTATGGTCACGCAACACCTCAGAACCTCACGCTCATCTACCGCTCCGACGATGAGGGGAAAACATGGCGCTATGTGACCGACATCATGCCCTGCTTCTGGGGACGGCTGTTCCTGCACCGCGGCATACTCTATATGCTTGGGATATCCAATGAGTACGGCGATGCACTCATTGGACGCTCGGACGACGAAGGTCGCACTTGGAGTACCCCGACGGTTCTTTTACGCGGCAGCGCGAATTCTTCCGAGCGTGGCTGCCATCGCGCACCGATGCATTTTATCTCCTGCGCCGGACGGCTCTGGACGGCGCTTGAGTACGGCGCGTGGCGTAAAGAACGCTTCTCCGTCGGCGCGCTGAGCGTTGCAGAGGATGCTGACCTGCTCGACGTGAACAACTGGCGCGTCACGGGATTTGCGGATCTGGATACGACGGCGCTCATCGGCGACGGGAACTTTCACGGGATGATCGAGGGCAACCTTGCGATTGCGCCGGACGGCAGTCTCGTAAGCCTGATGCGCTGCGCGGAGAATACGGCGCTGCTGTTCCGTTACGACAAGAATGATCCCGACGCAAAGCCCGAGTTTGTACAGACCGTCGAGCTGCCGACCGCGCACTCGAAGTTCGAGATTCACGCGCGCGACGGCATCTACTACTGTGTCGGGAACCGGCTGCCGCTGCGCAACATCCTGTCTCTGTATACCTCCGAAGATCTCATCCGCTGGACGTTCATACGCGATATCGAAAACCGCGAGGATGAGGATAAAGATAAGGTCGCGTTCCAGTACCCGACCTGGCTGTTCGACGGAGACGGCATTGCGCTCGTGAGCCGAACGGCGTATAACGATGCCAACAACTTCCACGATGCCAACTGCATCACCTACTACCACATCCCGCTGTAAGCCATGTAAACGCACGCGGGATACGCGTATCAGGATGAGCAGCAGTGATACCGTCTTCAGCAGCGCCGCATTCTCTATACACCTGTCTATGCGCGCCCCCTCATTCCCGAGATGTTCTTCCTCCCAGTCATTCACCGGGATCAGTCTATGCAAAGGATATGCGTCGAAAGACCGAAGTAACGATGGAGCTTTGGGATTTACTCGACGGAGACGGGAAACCTACCGGCCGTCTCCTGGAGCGCGGGAAACCTGTACCGCGTGGGTATTATTATAAGTTCGTCCATGTACTGGTATACAGCGAAAAATACGGGCTTCTTGTACAGAAGCGCGCGATGAGCAAGAAGTCGCATCCCGGCGAGTGGACGGTGACCGGCGGTGCCGTCATCGCCGGCGAGGACAGCCGTACCGCCGCCCATCGGGAGCTTCTCGAGGAAATCGGGTTGGATATCCCGCCGGAGCGTTTCCGGTTGGTCGCGAAGCTCCGGCGCAGGTACGCGTTCCTCGACCTGTGGGCCGTCCGCACCGATGCTGCGCCCGAAGACTGTACGCTGCAGGCCGAGGAAGTCGACGCCATCCGCTTTGTCGGGCCGCGTGAATTCCTAAAAGTCGCCGCGCCGGACAACGGCCGCCGCTATCCTCTCTACTACCGCGCGCTGATCAGCTACCTGAAAAGCGAGAAGCTGCTGCGCGCCAACGGATAAGGAGAAATCTATGATGAAACCCGTTCGTGTTCTGTCCGTTTTCGGCACGCGTCCCGACGCCGTCAAGATGTGCCCGCTTGTCCTCGCACTCCAAAAGGATCCGCGTACGGAGAGTCTCGTCTGCGTCACCGCGCAACACCGCGAGATGCTCGACTCCGTACTCGAACGCTTCCATGTCACGCCCGACTATGACCTCAACATTATGAAGCCCCGCCAGTCGCTTTACACCATCACCTCCGCGATCCTCGAGAAACTCGAGCCGGTGCTCATCGAAGCGAAGCCTGACATCGTCCTTGTCCACGGCGATACATCCACATCGTTCGTAGCAGCACTGTGCGCGTTTTACCAGAAGATCCCTGTCGGACACGTCGAGGCCGGTTTGCGCACGTTCGACCGCTACTCGCCGTTCCCCGAGGAAATGAACCGCCGTCTGACCGGACGCATCGCCGAGCTGCACTTCGCTCCGACGACACTCAACCGTGAAAACCTCGCGCGTGAGGGCATCACCGACGGCGTTGTCATCACCGGCAACACCGTTATCGACGCGATGAAGTACACCGTGCGCGAGAACTACGTGTTCCATGACAAGACCCTCGCGGACATTGATTTTGCAGGCGGCCGTTATGTCCTTGTGACCGCACACCGGCGTGAGAATCTCGGGGTGCCGATGGGTAATATCTGTCGTGCGATCAAACGGCTCGTGACGGAGAACCCGGAGCTGCGCGTGATCTGGCCCGTGCACCTCAACCCCGCCGTACGCGAGACGGTCTATCCGCTGCTTGGTGAGCTGCCGCAGGTGTCGCTGCTCGAGCCGACCGACGTCACCGATACGCACAACCTGATGGCAAAGTGCGGCTTCGTGATGACCGACTCCGGCGGCATCCAGGAGGAAGCGACGGCCGTCGGCGTACCGACACTCGTACTGCGCACCGAGACCGAGCGTCCGGAAGGTCTGAACACCGGCATCCTGAAGCTCGTCGGAGTGGAGGAGGACGCGATCTACGAGACGGCGTCACGTCTGATTCATGACACAGCATTCTATCAGTCGATGGCGGGCGCGGCGAATCCGTACGGAGACGGCTTTGCGTCCGAGCGTATCGTTGACGCAATCGTCCGGTGGAAGGAGTCGCGCGCGTGAGACAGTCTTGCAGAGCTGTCTTGACTGCAGAAAAGAAGCCCGTCCGCATGAAGCTGTTGATCCTGACGGACTTCCACTATTACGGTGAAGGAAAGCGCGGCTCAATCTCCAGTCGACGCGGTGATCTCGTCCCGTCGCTGCTTGATCAGATACGTACGCGTGAGACGGATTGCGACGCCGTGGCGGTCCTCGGCGATCTCATCAACGATGGTACGGCACCGGACGCCCGGGGAAATCTGCACATGCTCCGGGAACGGATGGACTTCAACGTACCGCTCATCGCGATACCCGGGAACCATGACAGTGACCCCGCGCGGTTCGCGGAGATCTTTGGGGAGCCGAAAGCGTTCTGTGTCAATGGTGTGCGGCTGATTCCGTTCGTTGACAGCTATGACGCAGATGATGTATGTACCCGTGACTTCAGGATCATGGCACAAGAGCTCGCGGCAATCAGACCCGGGGAGATCGCCGTCACGCTGCAGCACAACACCATCCTGCCGGAGATCCGCGAGACATATCCCTACACGCCCGTGCGCTTCCGCGAGATTCATGCGGCGTATCGGGATGCCGGAGTGAAGCTATCGCTGTCGGGACACTTCCACCCAGGTATCGATCCGTTTATCGAGGACGGCGTGACCTACGCCTGCATACCCGCGCTGTGCGAAAGCCCCTTCCGATATGCCGTCGCGGACATCACAGAGGACGGAATAAACGTCGAATTGCGGACGGTTTGTCTTCCCTAAGCTTATGTACCTTCTGTCGGCTGCAGCTGTAAGCAGGCGGAAGGTCGCCGTTTCCTCGCCCATACACTGCCCGGACTGCGTAGGATTGCCGTGAAAATATAACAGGGCACCCTCTCGATAACTGAAAGGGTGCCCTTTTTTTGATTACAGCACTTCGCGGTAGCTCTTTCCCTGCTTCCACGCGGAAATAAGCTTTTCGAACAGCTTTGACGGTGCCACACAGCCCTCATCCGTGATGACAAAGCCGGTTTCGATGCGGTTGGAACCGTACGGATGCCCGAAGACGCTGATGTCCGTGTTGACGGTCATGCCGCTCTCAAACGGGCGGGTGATCTTTTCGTTCGGGTACGGCGACTCCGCTTCCGACAGCCCGCAGCCATGCAGCGGCGGATATAGGTCGTACGCACCGATGCCCGCATCACGGAAGTAGTTCTTCACCGCAATGACCAGCTTGTTCTGCGGGACACCTGCCTTCAGGTTTCCGATCGCCGTCTCGTACGCGCCGATGAGCCAGGAAATCAACTGCCGCTGCTCATCGCTCATGTCGCCGCAGACAAACGGAAAGCCAAACGTCGCGATGTAGCCCTCGTACTGTACCGCCAGCGCTGCCATCACCATGTCACCGTTCTCTACGACCTTGTCTGTCGCGCGGCCGATGATTGTCTTCACGCGCTCCCCGGAGCTGACCAGACAGAACGACACATTCTCCGCGCCCAGCTTATGCGCCGTGCCGGCTGCCACACCCATCAGCTCCAGCTCCGTCACGCCGGGAACCGCCGCGCGCATCAGCTCCGTGTACGCCGCGTCCGCGATCTCTATGGCGCGTACAATGCACGCAATCTCCGCGTCACTCTTACGAAGGCGCAGTGCCCACAGCATCTCGCCGCAATCCACCAGCTCTGCGCCGTCCGCTGCCTTCCGGATGATTTCGTACAGCGGCTGCGGCATCGCATCCAGGCCCACAATCCCCAGACGTGTCTTTACGCCGACCTCTGCAAAAACCTTGCGGAACGTCGTGTAGTTTGCGAATGGGTACTCGATCTCCTCAGGCACCGTCACGCACGCAAACTCCGGCACCAGCCGTATATCGTCCCATGCCGTCATCTCTTTTGCCAGCAGTTCGCCCTCCGGCGCGCCCAGCACGATCGGGTCACCCGTACGTCCGAGCAGCACCGCACCGCGCTCAAAGATCGGCCATACATTGCTCAGATAGCGCAGGTTTTCCCGGCGGTACTCGTCGCCGTACACAAAGCACGCATCCAGCGACTGCTCCCGCATCTTTTCCCTGAGGCGCGCGGCACGGTCGGCAAACTCCTTCTTTGGTATTTTCACAGGTGCATCCCCTCTTTCTGAATATTACGGTCTTATTTATGATCCCATCCATGTGCGTGTTTGTCAATCTTATATAAACCTCTCACGCTTTGCTTTTCGCACTCATATTCCCCTCAAGCAGTTTCTCGAACGTGTCCTCGTCAAGCACCGGCACACCCAGACTCTCGGCTTTCGTAAGCTTTGACCCTGCCTCCGCGCCCGCGACGACGTAGGAGGTCTTCTTTGACACCGACCCCGACACATGTCCTCCGCGCGCCGCGATTGCCTCGGACGCCTGTGTCCGCGTAAAACGTTCGAGCGTCCCGGTCAGCACGAACGTCAGCCCGGCCAGCGTGTCCGACACAACCGTCAGCTTCGAAACATCCGACACGCCCGCTGCCTTGAGCCGCTGCAGGATATCCCGCGCGCGTTCCTCTCCGGTCCACTCCAGCAGATACCTCGCCGTCGTCTCGCCGATATCGGGGATCGCTGTCAGCGTTTCCATATCGGCATCCAGAAGCGCCGTGACCGATGGGAACCGCGCCGCCAGGGTCTCCGCGGCAGCCTTCCCCACCTGACGGATGCCGAACGCATATAAAAGCCTTGCGAAACCGCGGTCTTTGCTCTTTTCAATCGCCGTAAGCAGGTTATCTGCCGACTTCTCTCCCATGCGGTCAAGCTCTGTAAGCTGCTCACGCTTGAGCGTATAGAGATCGGCGGGGTCGCGTACCAGTCCGCGATCGACCAGTGCCTGCAGGATTGCCGGGCCGCAGCCGTCGATGTCCATCGCGTCGCGTGAGCAGAAGTGCTCGAGCCGCCGCAGCAACTGCGCGGGGCAGTCCGCGCCGGAGCAGCGTACCGCTGCCATATCCTCATCCCGCTCGGTCGGTGCGCCGCAAACCGGGCACACCACCGGCATCGTAAACGGCACCGTTCCCTCGGGGCGCGCGGACAGGTCTACTCCGACGATCTCCGGGATGACGTCTCCGGCTTTGCGTACGGTGACCAGGTCGCCCACACGGATGTCGCGCTCGCCGATCCAGTCGAGGTTGTGCAGCGATGCGCGCGCAACCGTAGAGCCGGCCAGGCGTACCGGATCCAGCTCGGCACCCGGCGTCAGCACACCCGTGCGCCCGACGGTCACTGTGATCTCGAGCAGTCGGGTCTTGGCCTCCTCCGGCGGATACTTGTATGCCGCCGCCCATCGCGGTGCCTTCGCCATGCTCCCGAGCGTCTCGCGTGCGGCCAGTTCGTTGACCTTCACCACTGCGCCGTCGATTCCGAACGGCAGCTCATTGCGCGTACTTCCCAGCCGCTCGATCTCCCGGCAGACATCCTCGATATCCGTGTAAACCGTGTAGGTCAGGCTGACCGGGAAGCCCTGTGCATGAAGCCAATCGAGCGTCTCGGCGTGGGTGACGAAGGCTTTTCCTTCACAGAGCTGCATGTTGAAGATAAAGATATCGAGCTTCCGCTCTGCTGCGATTTTTGGGTCAAGCTGCCGGAGAGAGCCTGCCGCCGCGTTACGGGGATTGGCAAACGGCGGCTCACCGCGCACCTCACGCAGTGCGTTGAGCGTATCAAAGCTTTGATAGGACATATATACCTCTCCGCGCACGATCAGACGATGCGGTGCATCGGGCAGATAGCGTGGGATTCCCGCGATGGTGCGGAGGTTTCCGGTGACATCCTCGCCGACCTCGCCCGTTCCGCGTGTCGCGCCGCGTACGAAGACGCCGTCGACGTACTCAAGCGCGACCGACAGCCCGTCAATCTTATACTCGACGACATAGCTGACTTCCGGAATCACCGCACGCACACGCCGGTCAAACGCGCGCACCTCGTCGAGCGAGAAAACGTCGTTCAGGCTCTGCAGCGGTACCTCATGCCGTACCTGTTCAAATCCCGTGAGGACATGTCCGCCGATGGTCTGGGTAGGGGAGTCGGGTGTGATCAGCTCCGGATGCGCGGCCTCCAGTTCACGAAGGCGATTCATCAGCGCGTCGTATTCGTAGTCGGAGATCTGATTGGTGTTCTCGTCATAATATAGCCGCGCGTTTTCCCGGAGTTGCACACGCAGCGATAGGATTTCATCCTGATAGTCCATAATTTCATTCCCATTCATGTCTGATATTTGCATCTATTATACCCCGGAATCGGCTGCGCGTCAACAGGCAGGAGCAAAAAAACCCGGCGCAGCACTTGCAAAACGCATCGGAATCTGTTACACTGTTCCATGTAAACAATAGGGGAGGTTTTGCTTATGTCCATCGAGGTCCGCCGTCTGACTGAGGCTGAATTTGAGCCGGAAGTCGATTTTATTAACCTGGTCTTTTCGCAGAATTCCGTCCCGCATAATTTCAAGCGTCTGTGCCCGCGCTGGATACGGCCGGAGCTGACCGGATACAACATCGCCGCTCTGCGCGACGGCCGCATCCGCTCGCTCGTCATGGCAGCACCTGCGGAGGTACACATCGCCGGACATACGCTCAAAGCCGTCGGCATCGGCAACGTCTCGACGCATCTGGACGAACGCCGTACGGGACTGATGCAGATGTGCATGACCCGGACGATCGACGAGATGAAGGAACAGAACGTCGATTTCTCCTTCCTGGGCGGTCTGCGTCAGCGCTACAACTTCTTCGGCTATGAGCGCTGCGGCTACCGGATTGGGTTCACGCTGTACATCCGGAACCTGCGTATGACACGCGGAGAAGCGCCCGCATACACATTCCGAAAGGTCAAGTGCGCCGACGATCCGGCGCTCCCGGACATCCGCGCGCTGTACGAAGCGCAGCCGCTACGCGTCAACCGCGGAGACGACATGACCTTCTTCCGGACACTGCAGATGTGGACATGCGACCCGTACGTCTGCACCAACGCGAACGGCTGGTTCATCGGCTATGTCTGCGCCAGACCGGACGCTGCTTCGCTCAATGAGGTCTTCGCGATCACGGACGACGCGGTTCTCGACCTTTTGAACGCGTGGATCACACAGCACAATCCCAACCCCGTCGGTCTCGGTCAGCCTCTGAGCATCGGTGTACATCCGTGGGCGCGCGGGCTGCAGCGCAAGCTCTATGCGGTCAGCGAGGGAATCTCTGTCGCGCCGGATCATCAGTACCGTGTGTTCAACTGGGATCGTGTGACAGCGGCGTTCTTCGCGCTGAAGGCAACCTACGCCGCGCTCCCGGACGGTCATCTGACGCTCGGGATCGAAGGCTGGGGGAATCTCTCGATCAGTGTGACGAACGGACAGGCGGTCTGCGAAAAGACAGATGCCGCAGCCGACATCATGCTGACCGACTTCGAGGCGTTGCGTTTTGTATTCGGGCCTCTGCCTTCTGTGTCCGTCAAGGCAGTCGACCCGAAGTTCGAGCCGCTTCTGGAAGCCTGGTTCCCGCTGCCGCTAGCGTGGCACGGTCAGGACAACGTGTAAGGAGTGTCTCTGGTATGACATATGAGATAGAGCGTCTGCGGGGCTGCGACTTCGCCGACGCAATGGACTTTCTGAATATGGTCTTTTCGCAGAACAGCAAACCGCACTTCTTCGAGCGGTCGCTTCCGAAGATGTGCTTCCCGGACGATGCGCACATGGGGCGGCATCTGGCAATCAAGCGTGACGGACGCATCCGGGCGATGCTGGGTGTGTACCCGCTGCCGATGAAAGTCTGCGGTGAAAACTTCCTGTTCTCGACGGTCGGCAATGTGGCGACGCATCTGGACGATCGTGGCAGCGGGATGATGACGGCGCTGCTTGATGAAGCTGAACGGGAACTGGTACGCATCGGCGCGGACGCGGCGCGTCTCGGCGGATACCGTTCACGCTACGGACGGCGCGGCTTCGAGATTGCGGGTACCAATATCTCCATCCGGATGCTGCCGCGCAATGTCCACGACCAATATGGCACGGACGTCCCGGCGTTGACTTTCCTTGAGGTCACCCCCGGCAGTTTGGTCTACCGCGACATCCGCGCGCTCTACAACCGCCGTTCGTTCATCACAACACGGGAGAGCGACCTTGACTTCGATCTGACTCTGCGCGCCTGGGAAGCGACACCGTACGCCGTATACGACGGGGATGCATTTGTGGGTTACATCTCGGCTGTGAAGGAAGGCAACGCGTTCGCCGAATGCGCCGCAGATACGCCGGAGCGTCTGCGGGATATCTGCGCGGCGTGGATCACGCAGCGCGGCACAAAGGAGCTCGGTATCACGCTTGCGCCGTGGGAAGACGACGTACTGCGGGTGATGACGGCGTTCTGTGAGAACTACTCAGTCAGCACTGCCAGTCATTTCCGCATCACGAGCTGGGCAGAGCTGACACAGGCGTTTCTGAGATTGAAAAACCGTATGGCGCCGCTGCCGACCGGCGAGTTTACACTGGGCATCGAAGGCTACGGGGCTATTCGGATGTCCGTGAGCGGGAAAGGTGTCTTCTGCGAGCGTACGGACGCGCCTCCTGAGCTGACACTTGACCGACTCGCGGCGACACGCTTCCTGTTCGGTCCGCAGCCGCCGTACACCGTTGCAAAGGTGCCGTCATATGTCTCGCTGCAGCTCAACGCATGGCTGCCGCTTCCGTTGTCGTGGAACGGTCAGGACCGTGTGTGACGAATTTTGGAAAGGTTTTCAAAATGCTCACGCTTTTCGCGTACATTCTCAGGATTTCTGTGGTATGCTGAAGTTCCGAACGTAGCTATGAAACCTGGGAGGGCTCTTCTTGATCACGACACAAAACATAACCAAAACCTACCGGCGTTACAATCGCCCAGCGCTCGACAGCGTGAGTTTTCACATCGCACGCGGGACAGTCTGCGGACTTTTGGGACAAAACGGCGCGGGAAAAAGCACGACGCTCAACCTGCTGACCGGCTGCCTCATCCCCGACGCCGGGAAGATTTTCATCGACGGCATCGACCTGTCCGCCGACCCGCTGCAAGCAAAGCGGCGCATCGGCTACGCACCCGAAAATCCGCCGCTCTATCCGGACATGACGCTCGGCGAATACCTGACGTTTGTCGCGCGAGCGAAGGGTTGTAAAGACATCCCGGCAGAAACAGCGCGTGTGATGAGGTTGACCGAGACGGAGCCGATGCGCACACGGCTTCTGAAGACGCTGTCGAAGGGCTACCGCCAGCGTGCGGGACTTGCGCAGGCGCTCGTCGGCGATCCGGACATCCTCATCCTCGATGAGCCGACCATCGGTCTCGACCCGCGTCAGATCACCGCGATGCGTACCCTTGTGGCAGAACTGGGGCGTACAAAGACCATCCTGCTGTCATCGCATATCCTGTCGGAAATCACACTGCTGTGCGGACAGATCATCATACTGGCGCAGGGGAAACTCGTCGCGGATGATACGCCGGAAGGCATCCTGAAAAACACCGGCTGCGCGGCACTGGAGGACGCTTTTCTCAAACTGACCGGTGTGCCCGACGACGTTGAGGAGGTTGACGTATGAGCGCGGTCTACCGGCGGGAGCTGCGCGCGATGTTTACATCCCTGACCGGCGCGTTGTTCACATTTTTCACGCTGCTGATTGTCGGTATCTACGCGTCGGTGCTGCACTTTTCGGGCGGCTACGCGAGCTTTGAATACTGCATCGGCAACCTCAGTTATATTTTCCTGTTCCTCGTCCCGCTGCTGACAATGCGCACCTTCGCGGAGGAAACGCGCACCGGTACCGACCGCCTGCTACACGCGCTCCCGCTCCGGCCCGTGGATGTCGTAATGGGTAAGTACTTCGCGCTCGTCACGGTCTGGGGTGTCCCGGTCACGCTGATGTGCGGCTATCCGCTTCTGCTGACTTTTTATGGTACGCCCGACCTCGCGACGGCGTACAGTTCGATCTTTGCGTTCTTCCTGCTTGGCTGTGCACTGCTGGCATTCGGCATGTTCCTCTCGTCGCTCACCGAACATCAGCTCATCACGGCGGTGATCTGCTTCGGGACACTGCTGCTGTCCTATTTTCTCCCCAGTCTCGCGAGTTACCTGTCCGCGTCAGGACTGGCTGCTTTCGTCATCCTCACCTTCCTCATTGTCACGCTGATCGTCCTGCTGCGACTGTTCACAAAGAACATCTGGCTGTCGGTGATCGTGGGCGGCTGTCTGGAGCTGCCGCTGATTGCGGTGTGTCTGCTCGACGTTTCACTGCTTGACGGGACGGTCCAGGTAATCCTGGGCGCGCTTTCGCCGTTCAGCCGTCTGGATACGTTCGTCTACGGCGTGTTCGATCTCAGCGCGGTCGTGTATCTGTTGAGCGTGTGCTTCCTGTTCGTATTCTTCACAACACTGCGGTTTGAGCGGCGTCCCGGCGGCTTCCAGCTTGTTCTGACGCTGCTTGCCATCGGATGTGTCGCAGCGGGGAATCTGCTCTGTTCTGCGCTTCCGGCAAGCGTAACGCGGTTCGACACCACCTCAGAGCAGGTCTTCACACTGTCGGATACCTCCGTACGGCTGCTCGACGCGCTCGACTCCGACGTCACCGTCTACCTGCTTGCCGAAACCGGTTCTGAGGATGAGGGCCTGTCCGAGATTCTCTCCCAGTGTGCCGCGCGTACCTCACGGCTGCATATTGAGACGCACGACCCTGTGCTCTACCCGTACTTTTCCTCGCAGTATACGACGCTTGAACTCTCCGCAAACAGCCTGATTGTCGTCGGGGCACAGCGTACAACAACCGTGGACTTCTCGGTGATTTATGTCTACGATGAAACCGGCCGCGCGATCTTTGACGGCGAATCGGAGATCCTCAACGCCATCCGCTATGTCACCGCCGACAGTCTTCCGATCCTCTATACGCTGACCGGTCACGGTGAGCTGACCCTCTCCGATGCACGTGTCAAAAGTGTCAAGGGTGAAGGTCTGCTGCCGCGTCCGTTGAACCTGCTGACCTCTGACGCGGTGCCGTCGGATGCGGCAGGAGTGCTGATCGCGTCTCCGACTGCGGACCTGTCGCAGGCGGAGTGTGAAAAGCTCGCGGCGTATCTGACATCCGGCGGGCGGCTGCTTTTATACACCGACGTCAACGTCTTCTCGTCGCCGAACCTCGACGCACTGACGGAAGCTTATGGCGTCCGGGCAATTGACGGTGTCGTACTCGACGGCAACGCGGACTACTACCTCTCCGGCTCTCCGTTCTATCTGCTTCCTGAGCTGGGCAAGCATGAGATCACAACGCCGATCACACAGGAGGGCTTCCTCACGCTGACACCGCTGGTTCACGGTCTGACGACCGTTGCCGATCTGCCGCAGTACCTGACCGTCACGGCGCTGCTGTACACCTCCGAAAGTGCATACAGCAAGGATGTATTGGAGATGGAGACGACCGAACAGATGCCGGGTGACGAAAGCGGTGTGTTTAACCTGGGATTGGCGGTGGAGAACAACAATACCGGCGCACGGCTCGTCTGGTACGGCACCGGCTATTTGCTCGACGATGCGACTGACCAACTGGTGTCCGGCGCAAACGCCGCGCTGTTCACCAATACCATCCGCTGGCTGTGCAGTCAGGAGAAGGGTCTGAGCATCCCCGCAAAGTCGCTTGCCACAAGGACCATTGTCATGACCGAGCGGCAGACATGGATATGGAACACGGTCTGCATCGGACTCGTCCCGGGCGGCATATTGGTCGCGGGGCTGTGGATCTGGGGAAAGCGGCAGATCGGTTCGCGGAAAAAGCGCGGGAGGAAATGATGAAACGTTCGAAAACTCTGATTGTCTACACGGTGGTCTTCGCCGTACTGTCCATAGCAGCGGTTATCGCGCTGATATGCGATCGCCCGGCGCAGACCGAAGCCGCGCCTGAAAAAGCGACCGTCTGCACACTCACCGGAGATGTCTCCTCGCTGACACTCGTGCGCAGCGGCGAAACTACATCGCTGACGTTCGCGGATGATGTCTGGGTCATGGACGGCAATGCGGAGACTCCGGTCAACCAAACGCGCGTATCGGCAATGATGAAGCTGCTGCGCTCTTTCCCTGCGGTACGCGTCATCGGGACGCCCGAGAACTTGACCGAGTACGGCCTTGATACACCCACACTGTCCGTCACCGCAAAAACTGCAGCAGGGGAAAGCATCCATATCGCTTTCGGGAACGAGACCTCCGGCGGTAATGTCTACGCGTATGCCGACCAACTTTACACCGTCTTGCCGGAGTACCGCGATGTCTTCGACTATGGCTTCCTTGACCTGCTGCAGTACGACGCAATGCCCGACCTGCTGCCTTCGGAGTTGGTCAGCCTGACGGTTCAGCGTGGGAACCTCATGCTCGAGCTGTTCTACCGCGCGGACGGCTCCGACACGGCGTATGAGGATATCTTCGACTGGTTCATCGGCTACCCCTACGATGAGCTGACCGCTGCCGATACCCGAAAAGCCCACGCGCTGTTCTACGACGTGACAGGGCTGTACATCTACGGCTGCGCGGCGTATAAGCCGCAAGACCTCTCCGTATATGGGCTCGACGTGCCGTTCCTGAGCGCTACGGTTGTCTACGACCTCGGGGAAGGCGAGCAGACGACCGTGCTCTCCGTAGGGAATGAGACAGGCGACGGTTACGCCTACGTCCGTTTCGACGATTCCGACCTGGTGCTCCTGGCCAATGCCGCAATTACGCGCAGCATCGGCTATACGGCACCATCCGATCTGCTGCCCAGACAGGTCTGCGGCATCGACCTCGCAACGGTCACAAAATTCACCGCGACAGTCGGCGGCGAAACATACACCTTCGAGGGAGAAGCGCTGAAGGAAGCGAAGTTTATCTCGTGGTATAGGGAACTGACGGCAGTACTGTCGACCACATCCGCGCCCGACACAACGCCCGGCGACGTGTACATGACCTTTGTTTTCGAACGCAATACCACACATCATCAGACCATGACGCTTTCCTATCACATCTATGACAGCAACTACTATCTCGCGGTCTTCGACGGACGGCGCAGTCAGCTTGTTGACGCGTATACCGTTGAGGACATCGCGGAATGTTTTAAGGAGGTCATCTCATGAAAACGATCCTCGAACTGCTCTGTGAGCGCGAGCTTCCGGAACTGCTGATCATGCGTGACGGGACCCCGGTCACCCGTGACAACTGGCCTGCGCGGCGTGCGGAACTTTTAGACATCCTGCAGCAGGAGCTGTACGGCGTCACACCCAAGCCGTGCCCGGTGGAAGGAAAGATCATCCAAACCGATGAGCGCTACTGCGCCGGGAAAGTGCGGCATGATACCGTTGACCTGACGCTTCACACACCTTATGGCGACCACACCTTCCCGGTTCAGCTCTTCCGTCCGAAGGCAAACCCCAACGCGCCGGTCTTCCTGCACATCTGCTTTCGGCCCGACTTCCCCGACCGCTATTCGCCCATTGAGGAGATCACCGACCACGGCTTCGCATTCGCCATGTTTGATTACAACACCGTCGCGACAGACGATGGCGACTTTACCAACGGCCTGGGCGGTCTGTACGTCGGTGACCGAAAACGCCGTCCGCATGAGTGGGGCAAGCTCGGCATGTGGGCATACGCGGCATCCCGTGTGCTGGACTGGCTCGAGACCATTGACGGCATCGACGCGAAGAAGGTCACCGTGACGGGTCACTCAAGGCTCGGAAAGACGGCGCTGTGGTGCGCGGCGCAGGATGAACGCTTCTTCTGCGGCATCTCCAACGACTCCGGCTGCGGCGGCGCGGCGATTGAGCGCGGCAAGGTCGGTGAGCGAACCGAACGCATCACGGAGGTATTCCCGTTCTGGTTCTGCCCGCGTTATAAGGATTACTCCGGCCACGCGGAGCTTCTGCCGTTTGACCATCACTTTATCATCGCATGTGTCGCGCCGCGATACTGTTACATTGCAAGCGCCGAGGAAGACCTCTGGGCGGACCCGGCGAGCGAGTACCTGTCTGCGGTCGCGGGCAGCGCGGCATATGAGCTTCTGGGACTGCCCGGTGTACTGCCCGTGTCCGAAACAATGCCCACAGCTCCGGCGGAGTTCCATGACGGCACCATCGGTTACCATGTCCGTAAAGGTCTCCACTATTATGGCCGTGAGGACTGGCTGCGGCAGATGGCGTTCCTTGAGGCGCGGGTATAAGGAGATATTGACGCATGAAGCTCTATGATTATAATCTGCACGAGATCAACCCGAATCTTCCTCAGACAGTCAACCCGGCACACGTACAGGTGCTGCTGCGGGAAAACTCTGCGCGCATCGGGACCGGAATAGACATGCGGCGGCCGGTTGTGATCAACTTTCCGGGCGGCGGCTATGCGCATCTGTCCGAGCGTGAAAGCGATCCGGTGAGCCTGCAGTTCTCCGCCGCCGGGTTCCAGGCACTCACTGTCTACTACTCCTGTACGCCTGACCGCTACCCGGTACAGCTTCTTCAGGCGGCAGCAGTCGTCGCATGGGTACGTCAGCATGCCGATGAGCTGCTCGCCGACCCAGAAAATATCTATGTCTGCGGTTTCTCGGCGGGCGGACACCTCGCCGCATCAACCGGCATCCTGTGGAAGGAACCGGTGATCTCCGAGACGCTGGGCGTCGACGCGAAAATGTGCCGCCCGGACGGGATGATCCTCGGGTATCCCGTTATTACCTACGGTACCTTTGCCAATCCCGGCAGCTTCCACAACCTGCTCGGTAAGAATCAGCCGCCGCAGGTCTACGAAAAGCTCTCGTTGCAGACACGCGTGGACGATACAACGCCGCCTGCGTTCCTGTGGCATACCTTCTCCGATGACGCGGTACCGCTAGAGAATACGCTGATGCTCGCTTCTGCTCTGCGCGCACATATGATTCCCTTCGAGCTGCACATCTTCCCCGACGGTCCGCACGGTCTTTCCGTCGCAAATACGCAGTCGTCGCTCGTCGGATCGGAAACGCTCATCAACCCGCATGTCAGCGAATGGATGAAGCTCGCGGTTGAATGGGTACGCCTGCAAAGCCATTTTGAATAAAAGAGGTACGATTCAATGCACTATCTGAAGATGTCCATGGAAGAGCTGAACCCGCGTCTGCCTGCGCATACTTATCCTGCGAATCTGCAGTGCTATCTCCGCGATGACCTGCAGCCGGGCGCGAAGGTACCGCTGGTGCTGACGATGCCGGGCGGCGGTTATTCCTGCTGCGCGCCTCATGAGGGCGACCCGATCAGCTTCCAATACCTCGCGGCGGGTTATCACGCGATGACGCTCAACTACTCCTGCGCGCCTGACCGTTACCCGACCGCGCTTTTGCAGGTCACGGCGAGCATCCTCTGGGCACGCGAGCACGCCGACGAGTACGGCATCGGCAAGGTCTTCGTCTGCGGCTTCTCTGCGGGCGGTCACCTCACCGCATCGTCCGGCATCCTGTGGAAGGATCCGGTGCTCAGTGAGACCCTCGGTGTCGACGCGAAGCTGCTGCGCCCGGATGGGATGATCCTCGGCTACCCGGTGCTGATCTGGGGCGAGCTGACGCACAAGGGATCGTTTTATAACCTGTTGGGTCAGAATCTGCCGGAGGAGACCTACGCAAAGTTTTCGCTCGAGAAACGTGTGGACAACGACACCTGCCCGGCGTTCCTGTGGCACACCTTCGCGGACAGCGGCGTCCCGGTCGAGAACAGTCTGCGTCTGGCGGATGCCCTGCGCGCGCATAAGATTCCCTTCGAGCTGCACATCTACCCCAAGGGCGGCCACGGTCTGGGACTCGCCCTGGGTGACCCGCATGTCGCGTCATGGATGAAGCTCGCGTGCCAGTGGATCGCATTGGTATGACCTTGCTGTATTATGACAACCCGCGCCTGTCCGAATTTCAGGCACAGGTACTCTCGTGCCTCCCGGACGGCGAGCAGTACCGCGTAACCCTCGATCGGACGGCGTTCTATCCGGGCGGCGGCGGTGAACCGCGCGACCGTGGAAGCTTCGGCGGCGTGGAGGTCACGGATATCGACGAACGCACCGGCGATCTTCTGCTGCCCGCACCGCTGACCGTCGGGGAGACGTACTCCGGCGCAGTCGACCTTCCGTACCGGCTTGCGTTCATGCGGGCGCATACGGGTGAGCATCTGATGTCGGGCATCCTGCACCGGATCACCGGCGGCGACAATGTCGGTTTTCATATGAACGAGCAGTGCGTGACGTTTGACTGGAGCCTGCCGCTGGATGCGGAGACTCTCACGCGAGCGGAGGATGAAGCCAACGACGCGGTGATGGCGAACCTGCCTGTGGATGCGCGGTGGTATGAGCATCCGCCGGAGGAGATCGCATTCCGTGCCAAAAAGACCTTTCAGGGACGTACGCGGCTCGTGACGGTGCCGGGTGTGGACGTCTGCGCGTGCTGCGGGCTGCATGTGGCGTACACCGGCGAGGTCGGCAGCGTGCGGATACTCGATGTGATGCGGTATAAAGGCGGCACGCGTGTGACAATTGCTGCCGGATATCAGGCGCTGCTCGACGCCAGACGAGTAGGGGAGGCCAACCGCGCGGTCGGACGTCTCGTCTCCGCGAAACCGTACGAGACCGCCGACGGCGTGGCGCGGCTGCTCGCAGATCGTGACGCTCTGAAAGCTGAGCGTACGCAGCTTCGGAAAACGCTTGTCGACCTGAAAGCGACGCTGCTTGACGCGACACCCGGCGCGCTGCTGTTGTTCGAGGACGGCATGACGCCCGATGAGCTGCGCCACTTCACGCTGACCTTGACCGAACGGCGTGAGAACACCGTTGCGGTCTTCTCCGACGGCCGCTTCTGTATCGGGCGGGCTTCCGGCGATGTCCGCGCGCTGACAAAGGCATTGACTGCAGCCTTCCACGGACGCGGCGGCGGCTCTGCCGTATTGACTCAGGGCACCGTCGATGCCGCGCCGGACGCGCTCGCGCGATTCCTGCACAAGCATCCGGACTTTATCTAAAAAAAGACGCTCTCTGAATAACAGAGAGCGTCTTGAATGGGTGGTTCAATCGTAGCGGACGGCACGTTCCATATCCCGCTGCGCATCCTTCTTCGCGGCATCATCGCGCTTATCGTAGAGCTTCTTACCTTTTGCCAGCCCGATCTCCACCTTCACCTTCGAGTCCTTCAGGTACACCGACAGCGGAATCAGCGCATACCCGTCACGGCGGATGGCGTCGAACAGCTTGCGGATTTCGGCCTTGTGCATCAGGAGCTTTCTTTCCCGAATCGGGTCGCGGTTGAAGATGTTGCCCTTCTCATAGGGTGAGATGTGCATCCCGCGTACGTACAGTTCGCCGTCACGCACGATACAGAAACTGTCCTTGAGGTTGATCTGCCCGAGACGGATGCTTTTCACCTCAGTGCCCGAAAGCGAGATGCCCGCCTCGTATTTTTCCAGGATGAAATAATCGTGGTAAGCCTTGCGGTTGTTTGCCACCGGCTTGATCCCGCTTTTGTTCGGCATGATCTATCCTCCCGCGTATGATATCTCCTACAGTATACCCTCACGCATGCGGATTGTCAAGCGTTATTCCTCGACATGTTCCAGTCCCGCGTCGAGCATCGTACGGACATGGCAGTCCGCAAGCGAGTAAAGTATCGCCTTACCCTCACGCCGGCAGCGAACCAGATGGCTCTGCCTGAGTACCCGAAGTTGGTGCGAGATTGCGCTCTGCGTCATGTTCAGAAGCTCCGCGATATCCCCCACGCACAGCTCCGCCTCCTCCAGCGCGAATAATATCTTCACGCGCGTTGAGTCTCCGAAGACCTTGAACAGCTCCGCAAGGTCGTATTGAATCTCCTCGTCCGGCAGCCGCTCTCTCAGTTCCTGCAGCGAAACGTTTTTCGGTTCAATATCCATTTGATCACAGCCTTTATTTGCTTTATTGTTCATATGTATTATACCACACATCACCCATTTGTCAAGTGCGAGATGAGGCAACAATATTTCCCCGAAAATGCTGATTTGTATGCCGTTTTGGGGTAGTATAATGACAGTTTGTATTGTATAATGAAAAGGGGAGCTAAAAATGAAGCTTTATATCTTCGGTACCTGCTCCGGGACGGAGCCGTATCCGGAACGTCATCATGTCGGCTTTGCAGTCGAGCATTGCAATCATCTCTACTGGTTCGACGCAGGGGAGTGCTGCTCCTACACTGCGCATCTGATGGGCGCCGACCTGATGCGCATAAAGAAAATCGTTATCTCGCACACACATATGGATCACATCGGCGGCCTGGGAAATCTGCTTTGGACGATCCGCAAGCTTGACGGGATGCATCACACGCTCGTAAATCGTGACATCAACCTGTACATCCCGGACATCCGCGCGTGGGAGGGTGTCGAAACGATGCTGCGGTATACCGAAGGCGGCTTCCGCTGCAACTTCACGATCTTCCCGCATGAGTATACCGACGGCGTCCTGTTCGACGATGACGGCTTGTGCGTCACGGCGCTCCACAACCATCACCTGCCGCACGAGGACGGTGCGCCGTGGCGGTCGTTCGGTTTCCTCATCGAAGACGGCGCACGGCGTGTGGTCTACTCCGGCGATACCGGCGGAGTAGATGACTTTGCGCCCCTGATGCCCGGCTGCGACCTGCTGCTGATGGAGACCGGTCACCACCATCCGCCTGAGGTTGCCCGTGAACTGCTTGCACGGAATATCTTCCCCGGCACACTCGCGTTCATCCACCACGGCCGCGACATCCTGGACCGTTATGACGCCCAGGTCTCGGCGCTCAACGAGATATGCCCTGGACGCTGGGGAATTCTCAACGATGCGGAAACATTGGAGGTGTGAAGATGATCGGAGTCACATTACCGCTCGATCTCTACATTGGTACGGATCATCAGGCATACTGTGCGCTGCTCGATGCGTACGGCGGCTTGAATACGATGCTGGATTGTCTGCGGGACAGCGGTGTTGAAAGTATTGAGGTACACATAGTCACCGCACAAACCTCCGCCGAAACAGTACGCGGCTGTATCGACCTCGCCGCAGGTCACGGGCTGCACACAACCCTCCACGGCATGCTTAACCCGGACGCCGACGCATTTCTGGCATCCTACACACTTCTGGACAAACCCACTAACATCACCGTCCACGCGCTCTACGGCGAGCCGTCCCGCACCGTCAGCGCACTCGCGGCAATCCAAGAGAAAGCTGCGGCGTCCGGTATCCCCATCACACTGACGCTCGAGAACAACCGTCATAAACCCCATCGCCCGGACATCATCGACCCCGGCGACTCGTGCGAAAGCGTCCTCGCGATGGTCTCACAGCTTACCGGCACCGGGATCACCTGGGATATGGGGCATTATTACCACAATCTGTGCAAGTTCCGCCATACGCCGGACGCCGTACCGGACGCGGAGTTCCTGCGCCGTGTGAAGCATACGCACATTCACGGTGTTGTCGGCGGCACGACGCACTATCCCTGCACGCCGAACAACCTTCCGCTCGCGCGCTACATCCGGGCGCTCGGGGACTACAAGGGTGTGTACAACATTGAACTGTCGGTCTCCCGTTACTACCCGGCAATCGCGCCGCGCACCGCGTTTGAGGACAGCATCCGTACGCTGAGGGAGGTGCTCGCCGATGCGTGAGGAATGGAAAGCCGCCGCGTATGCCGATCTGCGCGTACGCTTCCCCGCGATCTGGGACGCTGCGTTCGCCGAAAAGGGGGAACATACCTTCACGCTTTTCGGCCCGTCCTGCTACGTCCTCGATGCCGACGGCAGCCGCGTTGTCATCGACCCATGCCTGCGCTTCCCGTGGATGACTGATCAGATCGCGGCGCGTATCCGTAACGACTTTGCACGCGTTGACGCCGTTGTACTGACCCACGCGCATGAAGATCACTTCGACACAACGCTGCTTTCGATGCTGCGCAACTGCCCGGTACCGATCGTTGTTCCGGAGTTCTTCACACCCGAACAGCTCACCTCTACAAGTCTGCCCGATACACGTTTCATCCGCGTTCGCGCGGGAGAACGCATCCGACTCGGACGATTCATCTTCACCGCCTACCGCTCGGCACACTTCCGGCTGTCCGGTTCCGGCATCGATGAGATGGGCTATCTCATCGAGACCTCCCGCCAACGGATGCTGTTCCCGTGCGACGTGCGCGACTACAACCCTGCAAAGCTGCCACCGGTTGGGGAGGTAGACACGCTCTTTCTGCATGTCTGGCTCGGGACGGCCAATGCGCTCAACCTGCCGTGCGAGCCGTTTCTCTCGGACACCGTCCGGTTCGTCCTGGCGACCGGCGCGCGGCAGGTCGTCCTGGCGCATCTTATGGAGCTGGCGCGTACACTGCCGGAGCTGTGGACTTATACACACGCGGGTCTGATCGCCGACGCTCTCATCGCTGCTCGCCCGGACATAAACATTTTGCTCCCGCGCCTCGGAGTCCGTCTGACGCTCTGATAATGAATACTTTTCTTACTGTAAAGTCAGCAAAAAGATTGAGACAATCAAGCACATCCGCGGATTGTTATTCTTCCGCGAATGTGCCATTGGTCTATGAGATGAATTTGTTCAGGTGAAGGCGCTTGATATGAATATCCAACTCGTCATGGTGTTCCTTGTTTTACCTCGGAATGTCCGCAACACTGTCGATAATCAGGCGCGGGCGATAAGGGAAATTGTCTACATCCGCTTTGGAGGTAACGCCGGACAAGACAAGCACGGTGTCAAGACCGCTTTCGATGCCGGAAATGATATCCGTATCCATTCTATCCCCGATGATGACTGACTCATCTGAGTGCACGCCCAACAGTCGCAGACAGGAGCGCATCATCAAAGGATTGGGTTTGCCAACAAAGTAGGCGTTTTTCCCGGTGGCAAGTTCCACAGGTGCAACCAGTGCGCGACAGGCAGGAATGATGCCGTCCTCGATGGGTCCGGTAATATCGCTGTTGGTACCGATCAGCCTTGCACCGCGCAGAACCAGGTTGGTGGCAGTGCAGATTTTTTCATAATTATAATTGTTTGTCTCGCCGATGATGACATAGTCAGGGTTGATCTCATTGATGGTGATGCCCGCATCATAGAGTGCGTTGAAGAGTCCGGGTTCGCCGATTACATAGGCGGAACAGCCGGGTGACTGTGCGGCTACAAATTTTGCAGTTGCCAGCGCACTTGTATAAAAATGATTTTCGTCTACTTCAAGACCCATGCGTTGCAGCTTTTGACTCAGTTCTTTTGGTGAACGTCCGCTGGCATTTGTCAGGAACATAAAATGTTTACCTTCCCTGTAGAGCCAGTCGACAAATTCTTTTACGCCGGGAAGCAGTCTGTAACCGTGGTACAGAACGCCGTCCATGTCGCAGATAAATCCGGTTTTGTTTCGTAAACTATCCATATAACTCCTCTTGCGTTTGTTCTTTATTGATACGACAATTGTAACGCCTGTCTTGACGCAAAACAAGGCCTCTTTTTTGTCTGAAAACCCCTGGGTTTGGCGTATCCCGAAAGTGGGAAACCTAGCCCAAGGGTTAAATAATATAGCGCCGCGGGAAACTTCCACTGCATTTACATGCGATGTTTGGGCACAAAATGATGAAATTGGTTTATCCGAATAGAGACCATATTGGGGTCTTCACCGAAATGGTTAAAAACCTTAAAACCTCTGTTTTTACACGATTTACTTGCTTTTCAATCAAACAGCTGAGTATAGACGTTCAAATATTTGATAACAAAGGTACGTCAAATAAGGAGACGGAACTTTCTTCTGTCCAAAGTCCCAGTCTTTTAATTTCAGGTATATCGATTCAGGCGTGAAAAGACCGTTCTCGTCTTGTTTGCTTTTTATATGATTTATCATTTCAAGAAAACGCAGGTCATCTCTCGCAAACTCATATTTACTAAGAACTCCTGCTACGCTGACGATATCATACCAACACGAAGGTGCTTTCAGCTTACGGAAGTCCGTGCCCATGTAGAACATGTATGGATGCTGATTGAGACTATTTTCCCACAGATTCAGCAATGTTCTTACGGAGGAAGAGGCAACCTGAGAATCCTTATATTCCGGGATATACGAAAGCAAATCGGCCATAATCAGCGTCGCATAGGGGCAGCAGTCATCCTTTTTCCCCGGTCCACGAAACTTGCCCAGCTCGGGTGACACCGCACAGGGGAATCCGTTATCACGATACAGAGACACCAGATGATCAACACCCGGTTTGATGTATTCACGATAATCCACACCCGACTTCAGCAGAGCAAGCAATAGCAAGGGTGCATCACACAGGCACCAGCCGAACACATCTTCACCCTTACCGCCAAAATGCTTGGGAACATTGGTCATAGACTGATAAACACCGTGCTCGTCGCGGTTTTGAAGTATTGCATCAATGGCTGCTTTGATTTCCGGGACTTCCGTATCAAATCCAAGCTCAAGCAAAAACAGCAGTTTTTGTATCGGTAAATCGGGATTCTTATGATTTGTTACCAGAGTCCCATGGAAATTCGCAATATCTGAAAGGCATCTTTTTATACGGTTATCCGCTAATGCCGCATTTCTGATTTCAACAAGACAGTCCTTAGGTTCATGCCCCAAGTTAAGACGGATTGTGTATTTCAGCCAATTGTCGCTGATTTCCAACAGCTTTTTATAACCATAACCCATATTCTCCACCAGCGCCTCGTTCTTCTACGGCATCATACTCGGCATACAGGATCAGACAACACACAATAAAATCACAAAATTTCTTCGAAAATCTTATTAACAGACACTTCAATAAAGAAACAATGGAATAAACGGATGATTTTTTATACATATCTTTTTTGTACGTATTCATTACAATCCTATCTTTGGAATCCCTTCCAAGCGACTCTATGATGGACATTTCACGATCACTTGAACAAACATTTTTATCCATTCGATACTCGCCTCCCAAAGTCAGAGAATGTTCTGATACACGGCTGCGCTGCATTCGATCTTGATGTGTTTGCACTTTTTGTTTTACAGTTTCCCGCTGTTGACAACCGGCTGGACATCCCGATTCCCGCACAACACAACCAAAAGGTTTGACACCATGGCAGCCTTGTGCTCCTCGTCAAGGGTTATGATTTCGTTCTGTGAAAGCTTTTCCAGTGCCATCTGAACCATACCAACCGCGCCATCAACGATCAGCTTCCGAGCATCCACAATGGCGCTTGCCTGCTGGCGCTGCAGCAT
>Ga0123335_1001949_pt1 | contig 32084 bp, 19 predicted proteins | sample BiotimSIPDNA_2_FD_89707 | JGI IMG/M metagenome (GOLD analysis project Ga0123335, IMG submission 89707) | Anaerobic biogas reactor microbial communites from Washington, USA - Biogas_R2 time_0 SIP DNA | ecosystem: Engineered > Bioreactor > Anaerobic > Unclassified | place: Washington, USA... | reverse complement strand
TTCAGCTGTTTCGCGTGCTTATCATAGCACAAACATCCCAAGTAAACGGAGGTCCGAGGACCTCCGCTAAATGCATTGATTCGACCCGCAGGGCACTTGGCTCACGCCTGATAGGAATTGAAGAACTCTTCTACAAGTGCCTGATGATGCCCTAACACAATCATATGATGATTGGCGATCGGCCGGGTTGTAAAGTAATCAAGTCCGCTCGGAATCACAAGCTCCATCTGCGTGCGGCAAAGATTACTTTCATGCATGCTGTGGAGCAGTTGCGCGTCGGCGGCATAGAAGGTCTCAAAATCGTCCTTGCATTTGAACACGGTGCAGGCACCGGGCTCAAAGTCCGCCGCAACCGATATACCTAATCCGCTTTCAAAATGGGTGGTCAGGCGATATTCGGGAGCCATGTTGAGCGGCAAGATGCAGTGCGCGAACACGACTTTATTCTCACCAGGATAAAGTCGGGAAGGGTTCACCATAAACACTGGCTGCCTCGTAAGCTCCCCGATCACTGTCATGGACACAAGCGAACGGCTGTCGCCCTCGCAGGCGGCCCATATGCCCTCAGCGTTCAAGATGCCCAGGGCAAGACAGCCCGTAATACAATGGGGTTCCAAAAGATCAAAGCATCGGAGTGTAAACCCGTCGAGTTCGTAGCGATCCACTATCCGCCGGCAGGCGCCGTATACTTCAAGCGCGCGCTCCATCGCTTCGCTGTCATAGCCTTTGGCTTTCAACTCCAATGTCCATGGGTTGTCGGTGTAGGATTTTTTATCGATTTCACGCATAATCTCATCCATTGAAATATGGACGAGTTCCATGCCGGAACGCTCGAAGAGCATCCTTTCATCAACCGGACGGCTGATGAGCCAGTCTGACTCTCCCGTCACGCCCAGGCGCATACCGGCCAGCTTACGGCGCGTATCGGCGACGCGCAGCAAAAGTTTCAACCTTTTTGCGATTTCGTCAGGGCTTCCGTGTAAAATCTCACCTTTTTCGCCCTGCTCATTTAAGTAAGATAAAATCTCCATGGACGCCGCAAGTGAGTTATGCGAACGTGTCGTCAGCAATACATAGGGACCGTCGACGGATTCGTAAATCGTTTTAAAAACCTGCTCCGAACCCCCGGAGCCAATAAAAAACAGTCGCAGCGACTGCTGTTTAAAAGCCTCTAAATTTTCGGAAAATGTGAGCGATTCACCCAGTGATTTTTCAATTTCTCCCAGAAAATCTTCACAGGACCGTACAAGATTCGGGTCACGATTGTCGTCAGGTGCTTTCACCAACCAAACCAGCTTTGTCATTATGTAACCTCCCCTTTTATTTAACGCGTTCTCACAACTTCCGGTAGGAGATTGCCGATGATCGCGTCTATATTTTTGCCCTTAAGCGATTGCCAGGTAGCCTTCGTGCGCGAAAAATAATCCTCGATCTGAGCCAGCTCGACACCGCGCCGTATCTTAAGCGTGGTCGTTTTCACCATGTCTTGCAAGCTGTAGAAATAGGAGCGGATCTCTTTGAACGACGGCAGGCCCCGATTCACATCCGCGATAATCGTGGCGAGCGCTTCAGCCATCTCAGCTTCCGTGGGTTCACGGTTGAGCCGGTCACGTAATTTATCCTGGTTGATCACAACTTTCGCGGTAATCACCACATCACCCGCCGAACCCGCATAACCAAAGACAAACGCGTCCCGGGCCACCTCATGGCGGTACAACAGCGCTTCTAATTCTTCCGGGAAAACTTTTTTACCACTCGGCAAAACGATCATAGATTTGCTTCTGCCCGTAATGACAAGACTGTTCTTTCGTGTGAAGTGCCCGATGTCGCCTGTGTGCAGCCAGCCATCTTGATCAATTGTCTCAGCGGTGGCTTCAGGGTCATCTAAGTACTCTTTCATGACGATGTCGGAGCGCACAAGAATTTCGCCTTCTCCTTTACCGCCATTGTCAATCGCGACGACCACACCCGCAAGCGGCTGTCCGACCGTCTCAAATTCATTAACACATGTATTGCCACCTGAGACCACAGGGGATGCCTCAGTGAGCCCGTAGCCCGCCAGAACTTCCACGCCGATCGCTCGGAAGAATTTCAAAGTATCAAGTTCTACCGGCGCCGCGCCGCAGATGATGTATTTCAAATTGCCGCCCAATTTGTCCAGGACGTCTTTCATGATTTTTCGGCGTACATCAATGCCCATCTTGTAAAGGAAGGTCGAAATTGACATGCCTAATTTAAGTTTCTTCGCCTGGCCTGTTTTTGCCGCCTCGCTCATCACACGGCGATAAATTGCGTCCAAAATCGCGGGCACCACAACCGTCAAATGCGCCTTATGTTCTTCCAAATTTTTCCCGATATAGCGCAAGCCGTCAAACACATGAATGGTGCCGCCTAAGGCGATGACGGTCAGAAAACCGCATGTATTTTCAAATGCGTGATGAATGGGAAGCATGGACAAGGTGTACAAAGGAGGCGGGAAGTAGACGGATCCCAGAAGCGCTACGACGTCCGCGACAATTGATTTATTAGTCAAAACGGCCGCCTTTGAGGTGGCGCTTGTCCCCGATGTAAATAAGATTGCCGCGTCATCCGTCGGATCATTAGGCGCAAGCAGTACAGGATCATCGCCGGGCGTCGGGCGTTTGGCCAGCTCATCATCGAGACTATAAAGATGCTCACTTGGCTGTGAAGAAGCGATGCGCTCGCGAAGCGGCTCAGGGGCAATACCCCGGTCCATGACCACGCGGTGGGTCAATGCGGGCAGCTCATCGGCCATCTTGACCACATGTTCATGCCAATCAGCGTCATAGATGAACATCACCGAACCGCTTCTTTCAAGAATCGGTTTCAATTCATCCGGTTTCAACAGCCGATCGATGGGCACGATGACGCCAAATCCTGAGGCTACCGCAAGCCAAGTCACCATCCAAAGGTAGCTGTTCTCGCCAATTAAAGCGATGCGGCTGCCTACGGGCAGTTTCTCCTGGAGCCAAATTTGCATTTTTTCGACATCGCGCGCCAAGTCACGGTACGTACGGGATTGAAGCTCGCTGTCTTTGGGTCTCACACGCCAGCGCACCATCTCGCGATCGGGAAACTCCTGATAACCCATGAGGACGATGTCTCGTAACAGTTCTATTGGGGGCGCGTCATACCAGACCTTACCGGTGACGATCTGCATCGCGCGACTATTCTCTTTCATTTTACGGCGTAAGCCTCCTTATTTTCTTTGATCAGTCTTAGTGGGGGAACAACCACCCGAACAGCATGATATGACTTACCGTCACGGCCGCAATAAGTATCAGGGCAACAAGCGCGATCAAGGTGCCGGCAATGCCGAGCGCCCGTCCATCGCTTTGACGCCGCCTCGAAAGATGCACACCGATCGGTGTGAGCACAAGGCCCAACAAGGCCAACAGCGCGCTCACGCTTCCGATCGAGATCGTCGCGTAGTAATAATAGTTCAGCAAAAATTCCTTTGCGCCCTCATAGAACAGGTACTGGTCAAATGCCTCCTTGTAAAAAGGCATTAAGAACAGGCCGAGCAAGGCGGCTGTGAACCCAAAACCTGTGAGTCCGGGCACCCCCGTTTTTACTTTCTTAGGTTTTGGTTCAGCATAGGCAGGCGCGTACGCCGGCAAAGGCGCCGCATAAGGCACCGCGGGTTCTGTTTGAACCGGTGGGTCAGTTTTCATCGCTTCGGTACTTTCGATTGTTTCGAATGATTGACTTTGCTCTGTCATCGTGCTCTCCTCCCCGCGGTATCCGCGTAATCTTCGGCTTTTGGACTGTGTCTGTATTATCGCACGAGTTAGCGCATATGCGTGACACTGTAACGGATGACAATTGAATTCTTATTGACAATTCATGTCCTCTTTATGACCTTAGGTGATTTAATTTAAGAAATCACTAAAGATTCTATCAAATAAGGCATTGACACTCGACTGAGCCTCCGACGCCAAGCTTTCATAGCGGTAAAGCAAATCGCGGCCGGCGTCCGTCAAGCGAGAACTACCGCCTTCCTGCCCTCCGGTCCTTCGTTCAATCACCTGCTGCCCCAGCTGTTCCTCTAAGAGATTTAAAATTTGCCATCCCTTGCTGTAGGACAGCTTCATACGAACACAGGCGGTGCGCACAGAACCTGTCTCATCGATGAGCCGGAGGAGCGTGGCGGGTCCGGGCCCGAAAAACACTGTTTCGCGTGCCAAACCAAGTTTTATGCGGGCGCGCATCGGCAAATGTAACGCCTTCCCTTGAGCCCCCAGATCGTCATCGAAGTCTTCTGTGACACTTAAAGCCGACAATATCCCCTGATCCGGCACCTCAATTCTTGCCACATATTCCGGGGCTATCCGGGTGAAATCCGACAGGGTCCCGTCACCTTTGATTTTTTCGAACTCTGACACGATCGCCTTATCAAATACAATCGGAAGTCCCTCGATCCCTTCAAACACAGGTACGCTCAAAGGGCTTTTGGACGAGAGTAACTGTGTCAGGGTCTCTGTTGATACCGCGGGGATTAAAGGGGTTGCCAGAAGGATCTTTTTGCAGGCATCGCAGGTTCTCGATACATACAAGATCCCCTCCATCGCGTCTGCGAATAGGGAGCTGTCTTTCCAGTTTTCGATATTCAGGCAGACCACGCCCATCTTAGATAGATTGCGCTCGAGTGGTTCATTTTCAAATCCGGTGATGACCACGATGGGAGCGACGCCGAGGGTTTGCAAGCGGATGATCACCCGCTCTAAAAAAGTCACCTGCCCTGCTTTAATCGTCGCAGGCAAGACGCGCTTTCGCTCACCGCTCAAACCGGAGACAGAGTCTTTCGGTTCGAGCGGTTTTGAGGCGACAATCACGGCCGCCCCGCGAAGTACATTTGTTTTCAGCGGGTTGTTCACGTTTTTTAAGATTTTTTCTTGCGGTAGAACGTGTCCTCCATGGGGAGACTTGTCCGCATCTTCCCGTCCAGCCTGTAGTAAGCATGCGCGACAGAAGGCGCGATCGGCACGCAGGCAAGCTCACCGATTCCGCGGGCCCCGTAGGCAACATCCACGTATCCCGGGCCCTTCACAATATGGGTCTCCATCTCAGGGATGCGGTTGGCGCGGAATAGGCCATAGGTCCCCAGTTTAAATTTCGGGATGCCTCCGGGATTGACAAACTCTTCTGTCAAGGCGTAGCCAAGGCTCATGACACAGCCGCCTTCGATCTGACCTTCAACGGCGGTAATGTTCACCGGCGTGCCAACGTCATAAGCGCCGACCATTTTTTGGAGTTCGCCTTTTTCATCGATTAGGGCAACCTCACAGCCGTAGCTGTAGCCGATATGGCTTACGGGGTTCTCTTTATCGGAACCGAGCGGATCGGTCGGGGGACCAAATTCACCAAAGAATTCCATCCCTTCGATCTTCGAAATATCGCCGCCCGCAGCGTCAAGGGCCGCTTTCAAATCGGCCGCCGCCTGACGTGTCGCCTCGCCCGTGAAGAGGGTCTGCCTTGAAGCGGTACTCGTTCCTGCGTCCGGTGTGCGATCTGTGTCGGGCATCTCGAAAACAGTATCGGTGACCTCACAGTTCAATGTCTGACAAACGATGGCGGTGACCATCTGCGCGACACCCTGTCCGGAGCAAGCCGCCGATGTGCGAATGTGAATTTTGCCCTTTTCAACCGACAATGTACAGCGCCCGAAGTCAGGCACGCCCACCCCGAGTCCGCTGTTTTTAAAGCCGCAGGCAAGTCCCGCGTAGGGACTTGAGTCGTAAGCCTCTTTCACGGCTTCGAGGCACTCGGCCAATCCGCAACTCTCGTCCACAATCTGGCCGTTCGGTAACACATCGCCGGGCCTTACGACGTTGAGGTAGCGGAAATCCCAGGGATCCATCCCGCATTTAGCGGCCAAAAGATTCAGGTTCGATTCCATGGCGTAGCAACTTTGCGTGACGCCAAAACCGCGGAAGGCGCCGGATACGACGTTATTCGTATAGACGGCCTTGCCCGTGATGTCAACATTTTGGAAATTGTAAGGGCCGCCCGCGTGTGTACAGGCTCTTTGGGTGACAGGGCCGCCCAATGAAGCGTAAGCGCCCGTGTCCGCGATGATCTCCGCGATGAGCGCGGTGATTCTTCCATCCGCGTCGCAGGAGGTGGTCATCTTCATAGTCATGGGGTGGCGCTTGGTGTGCATGATCGTGCTCTCATAGCGCGACAGCGTCACGTTCACACGCAGGCCGGTCTTCCATGCCAACAGTGCCGCGTGATGCTGCACACTCATGTCCTCACGGCCGCCAAAGGCGCCGCCGACCAGGGCAGAACGGATATGAACCTGCTCCGGTTTTAGTTGCAACATATTCGATACTTCGCGCTGTTCATCGTAGATGGACTGCGACGCCGTGATCATATGGACGCCGCCATCCTCTGAGGGCCAGGCAATCGCGGTTTCTGTTTCCAAGAAAGCGTGCTCTTCCCAAGACACGCGGTAGGTTTCTGTCACCACATGCGCCGCTTCGGCCACCGCTTTATGCGCGTCGCCGCGGATCAGGCGTTCACTTGACAGGATGTTGCCGTTCTTATGGATCTTCGGGGCGTCTTCTTTCATCGCCTCGAAAGGATCCAATACCGGTTCAAGTTCCGTGTAATCGACTTCGATTAAATCGAGCAGCTCTTGGAGGCTTTCGCGTTTTTTCGACGCGACCAAGGCCACAGAATCCCCAATAAAGCGCGTGACTTCTCCTTCTGGGATCATGACATCCCAGTCCTGGACAATATGCCCTATGGTGTTGTTGGGGACGTCTTTTGCGGTCAGCACCGTAATGCAGTCAGGGTGCTTTAAGGCTTTTGACACGTCGATACGATTCACGCGTGCGCGCGGATACGGCGTGCGAAGCGCCCTGCCGTATACCATGTCATCAAACTGGAAGTCATCGGGGAATTTGCCTGTGCCAAGCACCTTTTCGGCGACGTCAACACGTGGCGACCGATCCCCGACGCGTACGTCGAAATCAAGGGACGGGACCTCTTCACCTGTCCTCAAAAAGTGCGCGGCCATTTCGATTGCGTCAATGATCTTTTTATACCCGGTGCAACGGCATAAATTGCCCGTGATCGCCTTGGCGATATCGTCACGCGTAGGCTCGGGATTTTTATCGAGCAGCACCTTGGCGGCCATGACCATCCCCGGCGTGCAGTATCCGCATTGCACGGCACCCGCCTCCCCGAAGGCGTGAACGTAGACTTCCTTTTCTCTTGACGAAAGGCCCTCTACGGTAATAATGTTTGCGCCGTCATAGCGTGAGACTTTCATGATGCAGGCTTTGACAAGCTTGCCGTCAATATCGACGGAGCATGTTCCGCAGGCGCCCTCGCTGCATCCGTCTTTGACCGAAGTAAGTCCGAGATCGTTTCTTAAGAAATCGATGAGTCGCTTATCTTCTAGAATGGTATGTTGTTGATCGTTGACCGTTAAAGTCCAGGACATGGTCACTTCCTCCCCTAATTTTAAAATCATTTATTGTATCGCCACTTAACGAATATCCACGTTCGGAAGCTTGCGTTTTAAGTATTGTCCGTCCGCTTCCTCAATCACAATCTTACCAGAGGCGAGCTTCCTTCGTCCGCGCAAGAATACATCGCGAATTTTTCCGTTCATGGCAAAGCCTTCGTAGGGTGTATAGTCGCAATTTTCGTGCAACGCATCCGATGTCAGCGTCCATTCGACATTGGGATCTAAGACGACGATGTCAGCGTCACTTCCTGCTTGGAGGATGCCTTTTTTCGGATACAGGCCAAAATATTTGGCCGCGTTAGTGGATGTCACGACCGAATAGCGGTTGATATCCATGCGCCCCTTGGCGACGCCGTAGGCGTAAAGCAAGTGCATACGTGTTTCAATCCCGGGAGCGCCGCCGGGGATTTTTGAAAAGTCATCACGGCCCATATCTTTTTGACCGGCAAAATTAAAGGAGCAGTGATCCGTTCCGACAAACTGGATCTCTCCCGATACCAAGCCATCCCACAGAGCCTCCTGATCGCGGCGTTCGCGCAAAGGCGGACTGATGATGTACTTAGCCGACTCGAAATCGTCGTTTGACGCGCTGCCGTAGCGCGATGAATCAAGCAGCAAATACTGAGGGCATGTTTCAACAATGACCCCGATGCCGCGTTCCCGTGTGCACTTAATCGCCGATAAACCCTTGGCGGTCGACAGGTGAACGACATAATGCGGGGCATTCAAAAGGTAGTTGACAGCCTCAAGCCGGATGATTGCCTCTTCTTCGAACACATCCGGTCGCGTCAGCGGGTGGTAGTAAGGGGAAAGGTGTCCCTTCGCCCGTTCTTCTTTTACCAACACATCGATGAGTAAGCCGTTTTCACAGTGAAATCCGATCGTCGCGCCAAGACGTTTCGTTTCCTCCAAGGCGTCGTAGATTTCATCTTCTTGCACCATCATGTTGTTCTTGTACGCCATATACATTTTAAAAGAGCTGATCCCGCCTGCCACAATTCCTTCCATCTCGGCTTTTAACGATTGATTCCATTCGGTCATCGCCATATGAAATCCATAGTCGATGGCACACTTCCCATCGGCCTTTTCGTGCCAACGCTGAAGTCCGCGCGCCATGGATTCACCGTGGAACTGCGTCGCAAAATCGATGACGGTCGTCGTCCCGCCCGCAAGCGCCGCGCGCGTGCCCGTCGCAAAATCGTCCGCGGTGACGGTGCCCATCGATTCGAGTTGGAGGTGCGTATGTGTTTCAATGCCTCCGGGCAATAAATACATGCCCTTACAATCGATCGCTTCTTCTCCCGGCAGGGGTGAAAGATTCCCGACTGCTTCGATGACTTCACCTCGGATGCGAATATCGCCTTGTATTGTCTCGTCGGGGAGGACAACGAAGCCGTCTTTCAGCAAAATGGTCTTTTCCATGGATTTTCCTCTTGAAAGCGCTGTGCCGGATACGTGATCCGGCACAGCCGTTAAACTGTTGCTTCTTTAAGCTAAGGTCGCCATAATTACAGATTCGGCCAAATGGTTGCCGCGCGCTCTTTTGTGCGGGCAAAGATCTTCTCTTCGTCAACCGTCTTGATCTCACGGTTTCTCATGATCACCTTACCGTTAATCACCACGTCGTTGGTCATGCGGCCGTAGCCTCCAAACAACAGGTGACCCTTCCAGTTATCGGCCCCGAAGGGGGTGAATGGATAGTAATCGAGGGTGATGATGTCGGCGTACGCGCCTTCTTTCAACACGCCCAACGGACGCTGGAAGTGCTGAGCCGCGATCGCCGGGTTGCCTTCGTACTGAAGCTTCAGCGCTTCGCCAAAGCCGACCGTGGGGTTGGCCAAGCGGTGCGATTGCAGGATCTTTGATACCTTGATCGATTCGAACATGTCGTGCGTGTAGGCGTCTGTTCCAAGCCCCAGGCGAATGCCTCTGCGAAGCATTCCGAGCACCGGGGTCGCGCCCACCGCGTTCCCCATATTCGACATGGGGTTGTGCACGACGGAGGTGTCTGTCTCCGCCAAGATATCGAGCTCGCGTCCATTGACGTTGACCGCGTGGACAGCGATTGATTTAGGCCCGAGGAGTCCCCAGCCCAAAAGGCGCTCAGTCACGCGCATGTCATATTTCTCGAGGCTGTCGTACTGGTCTTCGCGCCCTTCTCCTACATGGATGTGGTAGCCGGCGTCGATGCCTTCCATCGCGACTTTCACTTTTTCCATGGTCTCATCGGAGATGGTGAATGACGCGTGCATACCGAACATGCCTTTAATCATGTCCTGCTCATCGGTGTTCATGGCCTTGATGAAGTCCACGTTCTCTTTGATCTCGCGCTCAGCGACTTCAACGCCGTCACGATCCGAGAGTTCCATCGAGAAGGAGCTGCGGATACCGATCTCTTTTGCCGCTTCCGCCAGGGTAAACAGTGAACCGGTCGCCGAATGCGGGCTTGCGTGGTGGTCAAATAGCGTTGTGACACCATTGCGGATACTGTCGATATACGTTGTGTACGCGGACAGGGAATTGTCTTCTTCTGTCAAGCTACGATCAAGTGCCCACCAGAGATTTTCCAAAATTTCCGGGAAATTCCTTGTCGGCTTTGACACGCCCATGCCGCGCGCGTATGAACTGTAGATATGGGTATGCGCGTTGATCATGCCGGGCATAATCACACGGCCCTGTGCATCCAGCACTTCATCCTCCGGATACTTGGCCTTTAATTCCTCAAAATCACCGACAGCATCCACCAGTTCATCCACGACGCGAATCGCGCCATTTTCAAAATAAGGATGATCAGGATCGTTTGTCACGAGTCGTCCATTACCAATAATCATTTACTTCCTCCTGTCATGTCCGTCCCACATATAATTCACTTGGGACAGAAAGTCGTTTTTACTCATCAATGTTCATTGTTCAACAGCCAGGGATATTCTGTGGTAACCGCAGTTATGACGGCCGTCATTTCTTTCCCGGCTTTCGCTTCCAACTCGTGGACCAAAGCGTCGAAGACACGGCCGCGCTCGTCGCGGATGCGGTAGGCCTGATCGGTCAATTTTAGGAAGCCAATATTTTCTGAATCGGCGAAATCCGCTTCACTCCAGAACACGGTGAGCTTATCTTTGTAAGGTTTCCCCGCGTGCGGACAGAAGGTCGCGCAGTTTCCGCATTCATTACACATACCGTCGATATGGACGATCTGTTCTGAGTTGACAAAGCCTGTGACCGTGATGGCCACGTTCGCGCGGTTCGGGCAGACCTCTGTACAGATCCGACAGACCTGGTCGCAGATGAGGCAGCGCAGTCCTTCTTCGGAAGGCAGGCGGCCGGCGACTAATTCGCCGCGGCGTTCCACAATAGTCGGCTCATCGACGGGAACCTCGACGTGCACAAAGTCATGCTCCAGTGCTTCTTTTTCGAGAATATCAAGGGCTGCTTTTTTAGCATCCCCCATGGCCGCGACAACGGTCGAAGGACCTTTGCGGCAGTCGCCTACGACATACACGCCGTCAATGGAGCTCGCCATCGCCGATGACAGGCGGGGATCGCCGTAGGAATCAACGTTCATGCCCAAGGTCTCAAACAGGCTCTTGTCAACGCGGGCACCTGTCGCGCCGATCACGGTGTCAAATGCCAGGGTTTCAAATTCGCCTGTGCCGACCGAGGCTCTGCGCCCTGAATCGTCAAAGGCTCCGAGCTGTTGTTTTTCACAGACAAGCGCTTTGCCGTCATAGCTCACCGGTGCGAGCAGTTCGCGCCAGAGGACGCCCTCTTCCATGGCACCGTCAAATTCGTCCTGACTGGCAGGCGCGTACATCTCTGTTCTGCGGTACACGATGGTGACCTCAGGATCACCCGGCATACGCTTGGCGAGGCGCGCGGCGTCCATGGCGACGTCACCCGCGCCGACGACCGCAATTTTCTTACCGAGATCGCGTTCGCCGTTTTCCTTCACATCGATAAGGAAATCGAGCGCGTCGATGACGCGGTCAGCACCTTCTTTGACCGGTGAACGGCCTTTATCCCACGCGCCGGTCGCGATGACGACGTAGTCATGGGTTTTCTTCAACTCTTTTAGATCAAATTTAGGATCGGCGTTGAAGTGGAAATTAACGCCTGTCGCTTCGACGAGTCTGAAGTCGCGGTCAATCTCTTCTTTTGAAATACGGAAAGAAGGAATTGCGTAGCGGACGATCCCGTGCGAAGCGGAGCGTTTCTCGTATACATCTGTCGTGATGCCGTTACGTCTCAGGTAGTAGGCCGCGGCCATACCGCCCGGACCCGCTCCGATGACCGCCACTTTTTTATCGCTCTTCAAAGCGCTTGGGACCATTTTGCCGATGTAGGCGTCTTGTGCCTCGTCCGCGGCCTTCTTCTTGATGTCGCGCATATGGACGGATTCATCGTAGTCAAGGCGTGTGCAGTGCTCACGGCAAGGCTGTGCGCAAAGGACGCCTGTAATGGTCGGACAAGGGTTGTCAATGGCGATGACACGCATGGCTTCAGCGTACTCGCCCCGGGCGACCAGGGTGTTGTATTCAGGGATCTGCTGCTCGATGGGACAGCCACCGTCTTTACAGGGTGCCTTGTAGCAGTCGTAAAGGGGCAACTCCGATTCGGTCTTCCTGGAGGCGACTTTTTCGCGCCAGCGTTTTTGCATGCGCGGGTCCGCCAGCATCTGATCGGCCAGTTGATCGAGTTTTTTAAGATCGACTTGTCCGGGATTTCCAAGCACATCTTCCGTTTCACGTGCCATCTGGTAGAAGCGCATATAGCCGCCCGGTTTCAACAGGGTGGTTGCCATGGTCACTGGACCGATACCTACTTCAAGGATGTCTTTCAGGTTAAAGGCGTCTGCGCCTCCCGCAAATGAGATCGGGAGCTTGCCGTCGAAGGCTTTCGACAATTTGACCGCCAGATTAATGGTGAGGGGCATCAGGGAGCGGCCCGACATGTACATTTCTTCTGAAGGCACTTCATTGCGTTTGACATCAACAGGGCATGTGTTGGATAGTTTCACGCCGAAGGCTAAGCCTTTTTCCTTGGCCACCTTTAACATGCGCGTGAAAATGCCGACCGCGTCATCGTATTGAAGGTCGGCCAAAAAGTGTTTGTCCGGGAACTGGATGTAGTCGTATCCGAGGGTGTCAAGCGTTTCACGGACGTACTCGTAACCCAGCATCGTCGGGTTACATTTGACGAAGGTATGAAGGTGTTTTTCGGTCAAGAGATAATGCGCGATACGCTCGATTTCGTCAGGCGGACAGCCGTGCAGGGTTGATAAGGTGACCGAATGACAAAGCGAGGGAGAGATCGCGTCGACCACCGCTTCATCGACTTTTTCAAACGAGTCAAGATGATCTTTCAAATAGGTGATGGCCTCTTTAAAAGCGGGTGTGTCTGACGCATCCTTCAGGCCTTCGATGAAGGCGTCCATTTTCGGCAATTTGATGCCATCAAGATCGTAACCGACACTCATGTTGTAGGCAAAATCATGTCCGTCTGAAAGACCGAACTCAACGGAAAGCACCTTGATCGCTACCCAAGCTTTGACGTATTCATCAAAGGCTTCTTCAACGGTTAATTCGGTCGACCATTCGCAGTTGTAACACTCGTCTTCCGCATTGATACAGGGTTTTGCAACAGCGTGACGAATTTCTTCACCATCCATCTTTTGAACGGTTTTCAATTCCATAAAGCGAGCGCCCGCAAGGTAGCTCACAATGATGTTTTGTGCCAGCTGAGAGTGCGGACCGGCCGCGGGACCAACTGCCGAGGCGATTTTGTCACCAAAGGGCGTCGTAAAACGGCTCCCTTTCTCATTCACATAGAATTTGCTCTTATCGAGTCCAAAAACACGTCCTTGTTTTTTATACTCCTCGAGGCTCCATTCGATCAGGTTCGCAAAACTAATGGGTCTCATGATATCGCTCATTATTTTGATACCTCTCCTTCTTCTTTCATTTCCAATCTTATCTCGCCATATCCCGAATTGTCTTTGATACCAGTTTTAAGAGTCACTGTTTCCTCGCGTTGCAAGATTGACGCGGGATTAAACGGCTCACTATTCATATTACCAGTTTTTGATTGTGTACTATGCCAAATTAAAAAAACCGGGACTTTCGAAATGAAAGTCCCGGTCGAATAATCACATACTCAGCTTACGCTTCGCTGGTGATGTTGTGGTAGACGGCCGGTACCGCACTGTAAATGGCGGCGACGCGCACGACGTCTTCTTTCCACTGGATTTCGTTCGGTGCGTGAGCCTGAGCTTCCTTACCGGGGCCTAAGCCGATGCAGGGAATGCCGTGGCGACCCATGATGGCCACACCGTTGGTGGAAAATGTCCACTTGTCGACTTTCGGTACGCCGTAAAGCTCTGTGTAAGCTTCAACGAGCGCCAAGGTCTGCGGTGCATCTTCCGGAATGACCCAGGTCGGGAAGTAGCAGTCTTGCTCGTACACTTCACCGGTCCATGATGGACGGTCGTATTTGTACATCGAGACGACCGCACCGTGCTTCTTGACGGACGGAAGGTCTTCGATCTCTTTCAAGGCGGACTGGTAGGTCTCACCCCATGTGAGACGACGGTCAAGTGAGATGGCGCAGCTGTCGGCGACAGCACAGCGTGAAGGCGATGTGTAGAAAATCTGTGAGGTGGTGACGGTGCCCTTGCCGAGGAAGGGGTCATCTTTCAGATTGTTGTTCAGCTCTTCGATTTCTTTCAAGATGTCAGCCATTTTGTAGATGGCGTTTTCACCGCGCTCAGGGGCGGAGCCGTGGCAGGAGATGCCGGCGACGTCCACACGGATCTCCATACGTCCGCGGTGTCCGCGATAAACGTGCATGTCGGTCGGTTCACTGATCACGACAAACTCGGGACGGATGTCGCTACGCTCGATGAGGTGGAGCCAGCACATGCCGTCACAGTCTTCTTCCTGAACGGTCCCTGTGACAAGGAGTTTGTACTCATCGCCGATGAGGCCGAGTTCTTTGGCCATGTATGCGCCGTAAACGGACGACACCACGCCACCGAGCTGGTCGGATCCGCCGCGGCCGCCGATTTCGGTTTCAGTCTCGAAGCCTTCGTAGGGATCAAATTCCCAGTTTTCAATATTGCCGATGCCGACGGTGTCGATGTGGCCGTCGTAGGCAATGATGCGATCGCCTTTACCGATCCAGCCCAGGACGTTGCCCAAGGGATCGATTTCAGCTTTATCGTAGCCCAGCTTTTCCATCTCTTCTTTGATACGGTAGGCCTTGTCTTTTTCTTCACAGCTCTCCCCGCCGATCTTGATCAGATCGCGAAGGAAGCGAACCATATCCTCTTCGTGGCTCTTTGCGAGCTCGCGGATGCGGTCGTAATCAATCTGCATTTTCGCCATGTTCGTGTTACTCCTTTTTTTTTGGATTGTATTGGTATGCAAAAGACTGCCTCCCCGAAACGGGAGGCAGTCCATTCAACCGAAATTATTTAGGCATTGTCCGCCCAACGAGGGGTGGTACCATTCCAGAGCTCTTCAAGCTTCGCGCCGGGGTTCTTAATTTTCTGGAGAAAAATCATCGCCGCGATGACGTAAGGCTTGTAGCTTGCTTCTTTATAAAGCGGGATACGGTAACGATCGAAGACTGACTCATCCACTTCGCCTTCCGCGCAGGAAAGACCCGTGATGTCGGCCGGCAGACAGTGCATGTAAAGCGCTTTGCCGTCGCGTGTCAGGCTCATCATTTCTTCGGTGCAGGCCCAGTCTTTATGAAGGGCGTTCTGCGCCAAAAGCTCTTGCTCGAGCGCGTGGATACCGGCCTGGTCGCCCTTGGCGTACAGGTCTGTACGTTTTTCCATCGCACTGAACGGTGCCCAGCTCTTCGGGTACACGATGTCAGCATCCTTGAACGCTTCCGCCATGGATTCGACGCGAGTGAATTTGCCGCCGTACATTTCTTCGTTGTGCTTGGCGACGCCTTCGATTTCGTCCATGATCTCGTAGCCTTCGGGGTGCGCCAAGACGACGTCCATGCCAAAGCGTGTCATCAGGCCAATGACGCCCTGGGGCACTGAGAGCGGTTTACCGTAAGACGGTGAGTAGGCCCATGTCATGGCCACTTTTTTGCCGCGCAGGTTTTCCACGCCACCGAACTCATGGATCATGTGAAGTGTATCCGCCATGGTCTGGGTCGGGTGATCGATGTCGCACTGGAGGTTGACAACGGTCGGGCGCTGTTCGAGCACGCCGTCGTTGAAGCCTTCGGTGATGTAATCGGAAACGTTCTTCATGTATGTATGACCTTTCCCGATGTACATGTCGTCACGGATACCGATGACGTCCGCCATGAAGGAAATCATATTGGCCGTTTCTTTTACGGTTTCTCCGTGCGCGATCTGGGACTGACCCTCATCGAGATCCTGGATTTCGAGCCCTAGGAAGTTACAAGCCGAAGCAAATGAAAAGCGCGTTCTCGTCGAGTTGTCGCGGAACAGCGAAATGCCAAGTCCCGAGTCAAAAATACGGGCGCTCTTATTGTTCTCACGCAGTTCGCGCAGGGCGTCGGCCACCGCGAAAATTGCCATAATTTCATCCTGAGATTTATCCCATGTCAGGAAAAAATCGTCCTGGTACAACCCCTTGTAGTCGTAGCCTTCCAGTTGCTTGATCAGTTCGTTGATTTTCATTCGTATCTCATTCCTCTCTTGAAATTGGGATCAGCGAATTAAAGTCTTGCGAGGACGCCTGTGCGCTCGTTAAACTCTTCTGTCAGTCTGTCGATTTCCTCGACCTGCTTATGGACGTTGTCCCAGTAGTGCTCGTCGTACCACTGCGCGTTCAGCTCTTCGAGCGTGCGGCCCTGTTGCTCAACCCAAGTGTAATACTTGAGGTTGTGGATGCGCTTACGCGACATGTAGGTCAACTCTTCCATGTTGTCGGTCTTGGTGGACGCCAAGTGATGCCAGTAATCGCGCGCGGCGACTTCGGCCGTGTAGGGTCCTTGTTGTTCGTCGAGCTCAATGATGCGTGAACCGTACATCTCAGCGGAGTCGGTCGCAACGGTCATCAGGACATCGTTCCCGGTCAGTTCGTAGTATTTTGCCATCTTGATCAGGCCGATCACGTTCGCGATACCGCTGATGCCCAACAGTGAAAGATTCGAAATCTGCTCTTCTGTCAGGTCGAGGTGGGTCCTCAGATACTCGTGGCCGACTTCTGTGTTGAACAGGCGCAACAGATTCTGTGAATCGTTGTCGTCGATCGCAACAGCCATGTCAGTGTTTTTCACGTTGTGGACAAAGGGGATGTGCTTGTCGCCGATACCTTCAATGCGATGACGGCCAAAGCCGTTGTTCAGGATGGTAGGGCACTGGAGCGCTTCACCGACCGCAACTTTGATATGCGGGAAATGGTCTTTCAGGTAGTCGCCGGCACTCATGGAGCCGCCGCTGCCGCTGGTGAAGAAGACGCCGAAGAATTTCGAGTCATCGGTCTTGACTTCGCCGTAGACTTCTTCCAAGGCGGGGCCGGTCACGTTGTAATGCCACATGACGTTGCCCATTTCTTCGAACTGATTAAAAATAAAGGCTTCCGGGCGGGTCGCGCGGATTTCTTTGACTTTCGCAAAGATCTCATACACGTCGCTCTCACAGCCGGGGGTCGCGATGGTTTCATCGGCAACACTCAACAGCCAGTTGTGGCGCTCTTCACTCATTTCCTCGGGCAAAATCGCGATGGATTTTACGCCAAGCAATTTTGAGTTAAAAGCACCGCCGCGGCAGTAGTTGCCGGTGGAGGGCCAGACAGCCCAGTTGCTCACAGGATCAAATTGTCCCGTCACGAGGCGAGGCACGAGGCAGCCATAGGAGGCGCCCACTTTATGACAGCCTGTGGGGAACCATTTACCGATCATGACGAAAATACGTGCATCAATACCGGTCAGAGCTTTTGGCATTTCGATGTAGTTGACGCCGCCATAGGTACCGCCGTCAAGGGTCGGCTCATTTTTCCAGGTAATGCGGAAAAGGTTCAAGGGGTCGATATCCCAGGTGCCTACTCCGTGAAGAGCCTCTTTGATTTTTTCGGGAACATTTTTGACGGGGTCACGCATTTGCGCATAGGTCGGGATGATAATGTTGTTTTCGCGCGCGCGTTGTACCGCGTTCTCGAGCGCGTCCTTATGGATCGTAAGATCGATCATGTTTTTTCTCCTTGCTTTGTGATGATGATGTGCCGGTGCTGGCGAGAAGTAATTGATTGCCCACACCCCAGCCATTATAGCATACATATAAAAAGGTAAAGAGTAAAGCGTCTCCCTTTACCCTTGAAACCGCTCATTTATTTCATCCGTTTCCGGACGACGCTGATCTTCTTCCGCCTTTTGGTTAAGCCGTTTGTAATACATAATACCGATTCCCGCAACCACTGCCGTAACCGTGAATACGACTATGCCAAAGACATAATTTTGGGTTCCCAATAAGCCCCCGCTGACCGTCGAGGTCACCACTGAGATGAGGCGCGCTGAGATGATGACAAGCCAGCTTGAGAGCCGCATCGGTGTCAGCCCCGCAAGGTAGGTCAGGATATCTTTGGGGGTGCCGGGAATAAAGAGCAAAAGGTACATCAAGATATTGAGGCGACCGGGCTCCCGGAACAGCCGCACTTGATCAATCTTCTCGGCCTCGAAGAACAATTCAATCACAGGGCGCCCAAAGCGCTTGACGAGCAAAAAGATGAAGATACTGGCCGCGTAAATGGCCGCCATACAGATGATCGTCCCTTCCAAAGCGCCGAATGTGTAGCCGGCCGCAAGCTCGAAGGGTTCACCCGGAATAATGGCGATGACCACTTGCAGGAAATTCGCGAAGAAGAAAATAAGGCGGCTGGCCACGGGATAGTTGGCCACCATGGCGCGCACCTTGATCGGGTCGGAGAAAAAGTCTATCGCTGTCTCGCCCCAAATCAAGTAGATCAAAACAAAGGCCGCAACCGTCACAACGATCCAGCCGATGGCCATGGATCGCTGAAACACGCGCCGCCTGTAACGACGGTACGCTATTTCTGCCGGTCGGATGATACAGCAGTCGTTATTTTCTTTGATGCCTGTCATTTTCTCTGTCATTCTATCACGCAAATAGGCTTTCTAAATGACAAGGCCACCCGCCTCGCCTAAGCGCTGCGGGTGGCCCGAATCAGACCTTATTCAGTCGGATGTGTCTAGTGTTCCTTTTTGAATCTCGGCAGGACCAAGATCACTGCTCCAGCCAACATCAGGATCGCTCCCACCCCCCAAAGCAGTGTCTTGTCAAGGTAACCGCCGGTGCTCGGCAGTTCTTCCTCTTCGCTCAATACAAGCTCATCGGGGACTTTGACCGTCACGACGTTTGATTCAATCGCCGGTCGATCGTTCAATGTGATCGTCGCCTTGTTGGGAATGATCCAGTCAACATGATCATCAAGATCCGCGCCATGCTCAATCTTCACTTCGATTACGAGCGTCAGGCGGCGGCCCGCGATTCTCGTATAGTCGAAGGTTTCATCAAGTGACAGCTTCACCAGGTGATCGTGCGCTTCCACTAAGGAAGTGAGCGCGACATCCTCCACACCTTCCAGCAGTACCTTGACTTCACGGATCGCGAGCACATCCTCTAATTGGTCCACGATTACAAGTGACTCGTAGTCTTGGACGTTATCGGGGATGTCCACATGGACACGGTAGACAAAGGGTTCATCCTCTTCTTCCAGATCTTCATGCAACTTCCCGTTCACTGTTTTTTCAATCCCGGGATCTTCAATCGGAGGCGGAGGAGGCGGCGGAGGCGGAGGCGGAGGATCCGCCGGCGGCTTCACCGTAACAATATTTGACTCATTCACGGGTCCGTCATTCAAGACGTAGTACCCCTCATTAGGGACACGGCTTCCTTCATATTCGGACAGATTCGCGCCACTTCTGATCTTCGCTTCGATCACGAGGCTTAAGACTTTGCCCTTGATCTCCCCGAAATCAAACTCGCCTGAGAGCATGAGCTCGACTTGCTGACCGAGCACGGTCACATAGGAGAGAAGCGCCGGGTCTTCAACCCCGTCGAGCAATACTTTGACGTCTTTTATCTCTAATACCGGCACAAGCACATCACCGATGAGAAGCGACTCGTAGCCTCTGACATTGTCCGGAATCTTCACGTTCACGTGGTAGGTGAACACATCGTTCTTGTGGGCCAGATCTTCATGCAGTTTGCCGTTGACATCTTTTCTGATATCTGAGTCTTCAATCGGAGGCGTCACGGTCACTACGTTTGAATCAACCGCCGGATCATCGTTGAGCTTCACGCTTGCCGTATTGGGCACCGTATCCGCTACGTATTCACTAAGATCCGCGTCTTCTTTAATCTTGGCTTCAATCACGAGGGTAATCGTACCGCCCGCAATCGAGTCAAAATCGAAGGTATCGTCAAGCACAAGCTTCACTTCCTGTCCCACGACGGTCAGGTAGCTTGTCAAAATCACGTTTTGGACGCCGTTCTTCAACACCTTGACGTCTTCTATCAGTAGGACGGGTTCAATCATGTCACGGATGACAAGTTCCTCGTAGCCTCTGACATTTTCAGGAATCTCAACACGCACGTGATAGGTGAATACCTGATCTTTGACCGCCAAGTCTTCGTGCAGTTTGCCATTGACATCCTTTTCGATCTCAGGCTCTTCCACAGGAGGCGTCACGGTCACCGTGTTGGAATCCATACGGGGATTGTCATTTAGCTTGACCGTTCCCGTGTTAGGAATCGTCTCATTGTCATACTCGCTCAAGTCCGCGTCCGCCTTAATCTTGGCTTCAATCACGAGGGTAATCGTATCGCCCGCAATCGAGTCAAAATCAAAGGTATCGTCAAGCGTAAGCTTCACTTCTTGTCCCACGACGGTCAGGTAGCTTGTCAACACCGCGTCTTGGACGCCGTTCTTCAACACCTTGACGTCTTCTATCAGAAGGACGGGTTCAATCATGTCACGGATGACAAGTTCCTCGTAGCCTCTGACATTGTCCGGAATCTCAACACTCACGTGATAGGTGAATACCTGATCTTTGACCGCCAAGTCTTCGTGCAGTTTGCCATTGACATCCTTTTCGATCTCAGGCTCTTCCACAGGAGGCGTCACGGTCACTACGTTTGAATCAATACCGGGATTGTCGTTCACTTTCACGGTTGCTTTGTTCGGCACCGTGTCATTAATGTACTCACCCAAGTCCGCGTCTTCTTTAATCTTGGCTTCAATCACCAAGGTTACGCGTTTTCCGGCAACGTCTGACATGCCATCCTCATCAATGAGGAGGCTGACCTTCCAGTCGTCTATGTCCACAAGATCGCCGAGATCTTCATCTTCAACGCCGTTCACCTGTACCTTCACGTCCAGGATCTGAAGCACATGCTCGAGCGTGTCGCTGATGAGAAGTGATTCATAGCCCCGGATGTTCGCCGGTACATCGACGTGGACCGTGTAGATAAAGGATTCATCTCTTTCTTCCAAGTCGACATGGTTCTGTCCGTTGATTTCCTTTTTGATGCCCGGATCTTCCACCGGAGGCGTCACGGTCACCTCATTCGACTGGGTCTTGGGACGGTCGTTAATTTGGTAGCTTCCCTTGTTGGGAATGGTTTCATTTTCGTAGCCGCTAAGGTCCGCACCATCTCGAATCTGCGCTTTAATGACCAAGGTAATGGTCTTGCGCGCGAACTGCCCCATCTCACTTTCATTCAACGTCAAGGAAATGGTCTGGCCTGTAATATCCACACGGGCCTTGAGCGCTAAATCTTCTACCCCGTTCACCCAGACAGTCACGCCCTTTTCTTCAAGCACGGCCTCAAGGGTGTCCGAGATCATGAAACTCTCGTATCCCGAAAGATTGTTAGGAAGGGTCACTTCCACGTGATAGGTGAAAACTTCATCCCTTTGGGTGAGATCTTCATGGGTCTTCCCGTTCACATCTTTTTCGATCACAGGATCAGATGTGGGTGGCGTGACAGTGACAATGTTCGACAGAACATCATATTGATCGTTGAACACAAGCGTGGCTTGGTTCGGCACTGTGTCATTCACGTAAAGGTCAAGGTTCGCGCCGGCTTTAATGTTCGCTTTGATCTCCAATGTGAGCTTCTTGCCCGCAATACTGCTGAAATCGAAGGTGCTGTCCAAGGTCAAGCTGACCATCTGGCCGGTTGTCATGGCCTGAGCGCTAAGGCTTGCGTCTTCTGTGCCGTCAAGCAATACTTTCACGCTCACGATATCGAGCACGTTCTCGAGTGTGTCACGGATGACAAGCGAGTCGTAACCGTGTACGCGCGAAGGAATATCCACATTCACCTGATAGGTGAAAATGTCGTTCTTGTTGACCAGATTCTCATGTGTTTTGCCGTTGACTTCCTTGTCAATCTCGGGGATATCCGGGGGAGGGGTCACCGTCACCTTGTTCGAGGTCACGAAATCGTTATCGTTAAACGAGTACGAACCCTCATTGGGAATCTTATCGTCGGCGTAGCCGGAAAGGTCCGCGCCGTCTTTAATTTTCGCCTTGATTTCAAGCGCGATGACTTTGCCGATCAGTTCTGTAAAGTCCACTTGGGTATCGTTGAAACTCAATGTCACGGTCTGTCCCGACTGCGTGATCAATCCGGTCAGTGCCGGATCTTCCACATTGTCCAAAAGCGCCCTGTAGCCTGTGATGTCAAGCACGCTTTCCAGGGTATCCTGAATGATCAGTTTTTCGTACAACTCACCTTCAGGCTGCTGCGGCAAGAGGACCTTCACGCGATAGGTGAATTCATCGTCCATGGCCGTCAGGTTCTCATGTGTTTTTCCGTTCACATCTTTTGAGATCTGAGGCACTTCAGGGGCAGGCGGTTTGATCGTCACCGTGTTCGATTCGACCCGTTTATGGTTATAGAGCAGGGTCGCCGTATTGGGGATCTTGCTGTCGGGGTATACATTTTTCACCTCGCCGCAAAGCACACAGGCGTCAATGCTTGCCTTGAATTCCAAGACCACCTCTTTTTCTTCGATTTCATGGAAATCACTTTGTTTCAAGAACTTGATCTTGTTACCGACCACCGTCAACTCTCCGGCTTTAACAATGCTTGTCCCATCGACTTTGACATCGACAGAACCCGGAGTAATCTTTAAAAGATCATCGACTTCATCTTCAAAGCCAAAGCTTGTCATGTTGAAAATGTTCTCAACATAGGTTGTAACCGTGTAGGTCACTTCGTCCCGCACGTGTGAAAGATCCACGTGATTTTGTCCATTGACTTTTTTAACCGGCTCGGTCGGCTCTATAAGACAGACCGTATTGGGGTTGCCCGGGACAGTGGGATTGTCAATTTCATAGCGTTTTTGACCCGAACGGCCTGTCGCTGTTACGGGTGTTTCTTCGGAACCAAAAAATTCTAGTTCCTTCAGTTTATACGTGATGAGGTAGTCGCCATCCTGCGTGACCGAGACATTATTAAGTCCCGTATGCAGACCCAGGTTGCCGTTGATGAGTGTGCTGTTTTTATACAGCTTCGATTCCACAACCTGGTAACCGGGCTCAATATTGACCTCAATCCATTCCTGACTAATCTCTGCGACGAGTGCTTCAAACAGGTTGCCGACGGTGGTGCCGAAGCTTGTCGGGTTATTGAATACTACGTAGTAGTCGTTCGAAGTCGCCATCGCCTTCAGCTTGGCCTGTGTATAAGGGCCGACCGTACCGTCGTAATAGGTTTGTCCGTACTGCGACCTTAAAGAAGTGAGATCCTGAATAAAGGTTGAGATCATGTAATAGCCCTGACCTTTAATCTGATTCGCAATGGTGCCCGCCTGATCAATAGCAGTCTTATAGTCCTGATATTTTTCATCGAATCCGGTCCTGTTGGAACCGCCCCAATTTCGATCAAGCCATATCGTGCCATTGTCCCCTGAAGAGCCGTCAGGAAGCCTCACGTTCGCAACGCCGTCCGTGACAAGCAAAAAGACGGTCTCGCGAAGAAGGTCGCCTGTGTCACCGAGACTACTGCGCTTCATATTGTATTCATTGAGCGCGTATTGCAATCCTCTCGCGGTGGGCGTCGCGCCATTCGCCGTGATCCCATTAATGGCGGTCTTGGCCGAGGGGAAATTATTGCCCAAGGCATAACGCGTCTGAACACTCACAGGGCCCCAACTTGAGCCTGAACCCGTCTGAACGCCACCATCTTTTACTTGATTGCCGTTGACGGTTTTGTACCACTGATAGCGGCTGCCCATCTGATACGTCGTGACCATGACGCGGTCGCCGTTTGCGGCATTCAATTTATCTACAACAGCTTTTAGACCGTCCTTCATGGTTCCGATCGTATTTGCGAACGAACCGCTTGCGTCTTGTACGATGACCAGGTCAATGTATTTTTGAACCAACGGTCGGGTGAAGCTGATCTCTCCCTCAATTGTTCGGAGACAAAACTCGAGCGGGTCTGTATTCACACTGTTGGTATGATCCAGACGCACGAGTTTATCTTCGTTATTTTGCACAGCAATTACATTGTTGGGTAAAATAGGAGAAACCAGATACAGCAGCATGGATATCGCCATGACGAGCGCGAAAATAACTTTCGACTTTGTTTTGTGACTGTCCATAGGTATCGCTCCAATCTAATGATTTGAAACAACACCTCTTTTTGTATCTTCCTCACCGGGATAGTAGACGCCAACTGTGAATAGACTGTGAAATCAGCGTTATCTGTAACTTGGGTTATTGAAGCATGGCTTCGTCGTACATCGACAGCAATTCCTTTGAGGGGACCGTTTTAAGTTCCTTTGCCAGGAGTGTTTTGAATCCGTTAAAAAAATGAACCAGCTCGCTTCGTCTATTTTGGCGGCTCAAAATCTCAATGATAAGCCCTGCCCCTTGTTCGCTCAACGAATTCAGATACATCAAAAGTGCGAGACTCTCATCGGAAAAAGTAAAATGCCCCTCACGAAGTCGCTGTTCCATATAGCCCGACACAACCGTAAAGGCCCTGTTGCGCAGCTGATGCTGGGTCGAAAGCGCCCAGTCATAAGCCTCATCGCCGAGAAAATCGCGCTTATAAAGTCTTGCGATTTCATCGAGTTCCTTGTCATCCGCCAAACCCTTCAAAAGGAGTGTCTCCACGCTTTCCAAATCACTCATAAGAGACGTTGCCAAGCGATATTTATTTTGTGAAAAAATGATGGATTCACTAAACCCAAGATCGGCTAATCCGCGCCGCAATTGATAGACAGTGGTATGCAAAAGTGCCAATGCTTTCGCCTCATCTTTTTCAGGAAATATCTTTTCGATGATGACACTTTTATTGGCCTTCCTATCATCCGTAAGCCACAGGTAATAGAAGAGTTCCCGCGCTTTTTTAGTGCGCCAAAGCATCCGTTTTCCGTCCTGATTGCGAACTTCCAAATGGTCGAAGCTGACGATATGAAGATGTTGGCCTTCCGGTTCAACCTCATCTTTTCCGTTAATTCTGGCCTGCCGCGTCGTTACCAGGCGCTCGATCGCCTGATCAAATCTCTTTTTTTGGACCGGCTTCAAAAGATAATCAATGGCATTCACATCGAAGGCCTGGACCGCGTAATGGGCATAGGCCGTGACAAAGATGATATCCACAAAATGCTGCTGATTGAAAAGATCCGCCATCGTCAATCCATCGATGTATCCCATCTCGATGTCGAGAAATATGACGTCGGGTTTCACACGCGCGATTTCAGCCAACGCGGCCTCCGGTTTCGCATAACTGGCGACAATTTTGATATTCTTGTAATGCTCCAAAAGAGACGACATGACCTTGATCGCATGGGGCTCATCGTCGACAATAATCGCTTTCATGACACGGTTTTTCATGGGTTCCTCCAACTCGTATTTCCACCGTCAGCCCCTGCCCGGGCTGACTGATCAACTGCACCGAGCCGTTGGGCATCAGGTTGATTTTGTCCAAAATATTTTGCAACCCGAGGCGCTCCGACTCACCCTTCATAATCTCATGCATTTTTTGGGGTGTCATGCCTTCGCCATCATCGGAAATAGCGATCATGACGCCATCTTTTTCCGCCTTTTTGACTGTGATTTTAACGGTCCCCGAGGTCCCTTTCGGGACGACGCCGTGCCTCACCGCATTTTCCGCGATGGGTTGTAAGGTGAGCGGCGGAATTTTGGCGCTAAGGCTTTCATCGATGTCGTAGATAAGATTCAAGCGATCGCCGTAACGCATTTTCTCAATCTCAAGATAGGCCATCGCCATCTCGATTTCATCTTCTAACGGGATTAGACCCTTTTGCAAATGTAGATCCATTTTCCCGCGAAAGTACACCGCCAGATAATTGAGCGCCTCTCTTGTTTTTTCAGGCTCCTCGTAGCTCAAACCGATAATCGTATTCAGCGTATTGTAGAAAAAATGAGGCGATATCTGAGAGAAAAAGTACTGAAATTCCTTTTCAAGGCGCTCATCGGTCAAATGGGTCGCTTCAACATACTCCAAATGTAAGCGATTTCCGATGAGCAACGCCATCCCGATCATCACAAAGAGAAGAATAAGGTCAGAATAGTATGTCAACTTAAAGTTGAACAGGATCTTGGCAATCATGTTCACCCAATAGGCAATCAATCCTGCAGCTACAACAAGAACATAATTGATCGAACTGACCTTTTGCCTCATGGCTTTCAATAAAATAAAAGTCGAGTAGCCAAGCGAAACTGCCATGCTGATGACGACCACAAGCTGCATGCGGTTTATCCCTGGCAGCCCCTCGGTTGAAAGGAAAACAAATATTAACGCGACTATAATTGCGCACTGAAGAATTGACAGCAGAAGGCAGATTTTCTTACTCACCAGTTTTTTATAAAAATCCCGAAGAAACAAAAGAAAAAACAAACTTGTACTGAGCATGGTCGTGGTTTGAATGATGGAGCGTTCTCGCAACCCGTACTCAAAGAACAAGGCTAAGTTTTGGTTGTTCATCGTGGCCGTATAAATGCCCATCGATAAGCTTCCCAAAGAAAAACAAAGCAACGATTTCGACCGTTCACGTCTCAAATACAATGAGGTGAAAAAGATGCTGATCAAGATAAATGACGCCGTGACCAAAAGCTCAAACGCGCGCTCGCGGTTGACAAGGCGTTCGATATTGGCCGAGGTGCCAAACAGGATAGGCGTCAAAATACCGCCCTGTTTGTAATCAAAGTTTGCCACCTGAATCAATATTTCAATTTCTTCGCCGTGACTGTGGATAAGACCTGTTAAAAATTTGCTTTCGGGGACATAGCTTGCAGCATGCGACGAGGGTTCTCCCAAGGAGGCGACTTTTTCACCATTCAAAACAATATCGGCCGAAAAACGAATGGTGCCCGTCTTAATCGCATAAAAACGGCTCTCATTCACTTTCACAAGCAGTCGATACGTTCCAAATCCTCGGGCTTCACCGTGTTCGTCTGAGGAGAGATCCCAGGGTGAAGGGACGGTCACATAATTGACGCCTGTAAGATCTTCATCGTAGGAACCGATGAAACGGTTGGGGAAAAACTGCCACTCGCCGTTTAGCTCGATTGTTTTCTTCTCATTAAGGTCGACATGAGAAAGATCGAGCACCCCTTTTTCGGCGGTTAATTCACCCTCTCCGGAAGATTGATTGGCCACAATGAGGAAAACAACGGACAACACGAGAATACTAATAGCAAGTGAGAATGCAACATAGTGTCCAAGTTTTTCACGGTAGCGACTGTTTGCAGTCATCGCGGACGCCACCTCCTCATGCGCAAAACAAAACTATGGTCAAATCGTTTGCTGCGCGATCCCCTTGATATTTGAAAGAACCCAGTCAAATTCAGGTGCGGTGACAATCGAATGGCAATAGCTGCATCGCGCGGATTGTGTCAGGTCAATCGGTGCCCCGCAGTGCGGACAATTGCGGCTCACTTCTTGCTTGCCCTCCACACCCGGCGCAGGGGTCTTAACTCCGACACTGCGAATCATGGTCCATTCATAGGTCATGAATTTCTCACGTTTCGGATCACCGCTGACCACGTTGCCCGTGTTCCGGTCAATGGTATAGTCCGTGATCCTCGTAGTAAGACGGATCAACAGGTTATCGTTTTGTTCATCCTGATAGAACTGTTTTAAGGCCACGCTCATGATCGCTATGCGTTCAATGCGATTGATCTGGCCGCGAGTGACGAGCTCTTGCATCTGACGCCACATCTGATTGTATAGATCGTCTGTTAAGCGAGCCCGCATAGGCTCCCAATCTTGAGTCTCCCAGGCGCGCTGCATCTCAGAATACAGATTCGACACCTTTTCGCGCATCTCCGCTTCGGTGAAAAACGGATCGATTTGGCGGATCTGATCCGCCACGGCCGCCGATTGCGCCGGCGGAATGGCCGCGACGCTAGTCGGTGCGCTACTACTGCCCTTTTTCTTACGGGAGAGGACGAAAAAGAGAATGATGACAATAATGACGACAGGGAAAGGGATTGGAATGCCTCCCCCGCTACTGCCGCCTCCGCTGTAGCTGTAATCGCCGCTACTTGAATCATTCCAACTCGGCGGATCAAAACTATAGTCGTTGTCGCCGCCAAAAAAACCGGCATCCGCTGGGCTGGGATAAAGAAGCGTTGAGGCGCTGGCCGTAGTATTGAACAATGCGACAACACACAGCGCTATCATTAACAAATACAAGAATCGATTCATTCTCTTCATACTTTCCGCCCCCTTTGCCAGTGCCACAATTCTATACTAAAAAAGACACCCCCGCCACGCCGGTATCCGCAAAATCCCGGCGGTGGCAGGGGTGTCTTTGCAAACGAATCCGTATGGATAGCGTTTATGGTTTTAGTGGGCCTCGCTTCTTGTCCCTTTTTTACCGCGATAGAGACGTACCAAGGCCTGCGTCCCCAAGTCTTCATCGCCATCCTCCGCCATATCTTCATACAGCTGCAAAACCGTACGCAACATGGGAAGGACAGTGCCTCGATGGGCCATTTCTTCTTCGACAATATGCATGTCTTTGATGAAATGCTTGATGAAAAAACCCGGGTCATGATCCCCTGAAAGCACACGGGGTGCCATATTCGTGATCTGCCAGCTTCCGGCTGCCCCGGCCCCAATGGCGCGCAGCATGGTCGACGGGTCAAGGCCCGTTTTTTCAGCATAGACGATGGCTTCCGTCATGGCTGCCGTCGCGCCCGCAACCGCAATCTGATTAGCCGATTTCGTATGCTGTCCGCTGCCCGCGGGCCCCATGTAGACAATGTTTTTTCCCATGGCTTTAAAAAGGGGCAAGCAGCGCTCAAAGCTGTCCTCGTCCCCACCCACCATGATGGAGAGCGTACCTTCTTTCGCACCCACGTCTCCGCCGGAGACAGGCGCGTCAAGCAGCTTAAGGCCTACTTTTTCGCCTTGCGCGTACAATTTTTTCGCCAAGGCCGGCGAGGAGGTCGTCATATCGATGACAATCGTGCCGGGACGGGCGGATTCGAAGATGCCGCCTTCACCCAACATCACTTGTTCAACATCCGAGGGGTATCCGACGATGGTAATCACCACATCGGCGTCACGCACCGCATCCGCGATCGATCCCGCGCACACGGCTCCGGTCGCTTCGGCGGTTGCCTCCGCCTTTTCAATTGAGCGGTTGCAGACCGTCACCGGATATCCGTTTTGGCGCAGTCGGGCGACCATGGATTTTCCCATGACGCCTGTCCCGATAAAACCAATGCGTTGATCCGACATCGTGTAATTAAACTCCTCTTTCAGACATGATCAGCTCAATTTGATCGGGGTTAAGGCCGACCATTGCTTCACCCAGATTTTCTGATACATAGGCGAGGCGCTCGGGATCGTCATAATGCTCACAGGCTTCCACGATCGCCTTCGCTCGGCGGACGGGGTCACCTGATTTGAAGATGCCCGATCCGACGAAGACACCCTCCGCGCCTAATTGACGCATCAGGGCGGCATCGGCCGGTGTCGCTACACCGCCCGCGGAGAAGTTCGGGACGGGGAGCTTGCCATGCTTGTGAACGTATTGAACAAGATCCACCGGCACCGCAAGATCGCGGGCGCGCACATAGAGTTCATCTTCACGCATGGACACAACTTCCTGAATCTGTGCGTTAATTTTGCGCATATGGCGTACCGCCTGAACGACGTCGCCTGTTCCCGGCTCGCCTTTTGTCCGGATCATCAAGGCGCCTTCAGCCAGACGCCTCAAAGCCTCGTCAAGACCGCGCGCGCCGCATACAAAAGGAACATCGAACTTCGTCTTATCGATGTGATAGACTTCGTCCGCCGGTGTTAACACTTCACTTTCGTCGACAAAGTCAACGCCGATGGCCTGCAATATCTGCGCTTCCACAAAATGGCCGATGCGCACTTTTGCCATCACGGGAATCTTAACCGCCTTCATGATCTCTTTGACCATAGAGGGGTCACTCATTCGGGAGACGCCTCCGGCCGCCCGTATATCAGCGGGAACGCGTTCCAGCCCCATGACGGCGACGGCACCCGCCTCTTCGGCAATCTTTGCCTGTTCGACGTTCACCACGTCCATAATCACGCCGCCTCTCAACTTTTCGGCCAGCGTACGATCAAACTGTTTCATCAGAATCAAGCCTCCATTCGATTTATCAATGAATCCGGTGTTTCATAAAAAGGCCTCCTGTTACGGAGGTTTCGCCGCATTTTCTGTGAGACCTCACAGTATTGAATTCAGTATACGCTGTCAGTCAAGCGAACGCAACAAATTGATTGACAGGGGGAACCAATATCGATACTATGTTATCGATTACAGGAGGTCTTTATGGCACCACGATCTTTTTCCCTCCAAACACTGCAGCGACTGCCTTATTATCTCGATCACCTTCGCAAGCTTGAAACGGAAAATATCTCGTCCACGACGCTAGCGGACGCCTTTGGATTAAACGATGTGCAGGTCCGAAAAGACCTGGCTTCCGTCAGCCGTCAAGCCGGGCAGCCCCGCAAGGGATTCGAACGCAAGACATTGATCCGCGACATTGAAGAAGTCTTAGGCTACGGCCATGTGGACGAAGCGGTCATCGTCGGAGTGGGGCATCTGGGAACGGCACTTTCAAATTACAAGGGATTTTCCAACTACGGTTTAAAGATCGTCGCGGGTTTTGATAAGCGCGTACAAAAAGAAGAACGTTTAAACGACATGCCCGTTTTTCCGGTCGAGCAAATGATCCCCATGATCCGCCGTCTGAACACGCGCCTTGGCATCATTACGGTCGGCGCCGAGAGCGCCCAAGAAATCTGCGACCAACTGGTTGAGGCGGGCGTACTGGCCATTTGGAATTTTGCGCCCGTCATCTTACAAGTGCCCGAACAGATCATTGTTCAAAATGAAAACATGGCAAGCGCCCTGGCTGTTTTAAGTCATCACTTAAGAAAATAATGAGGCGCCAAGATGGATCTAAATCAGTTTGAGACCAAGCAGATCAATATCATTGACACCAATCTTGCCAACTGTGTGGACTGCTACCGCTGCGTACGCGCCTGCCCTGTAAAAGCCATTCGGGTCACGGGCGGCCACGCGCGCGTCGTCGCCGAACTATGCATTCAATGCGGCACCTGTGTCCATGAATGCCCTCAGCACGCCAAAATCATTTATCCTTCGCTCGGGGAAGTCAAAGCCCTGCTCGCCTCAGGCGCCCGTGTGGTGGCGAGCATCGCGCCTTCTTTCCCGGCGGCCTTTCCCGGCTGGCAAAGTGAAAAAATCGCCTCAGCGCTCCGCCATCTTGGTTTTTTCTACGTCGGTGAAACCGCCGAAGGCGCGGAGGCGGTCGCACAAAAATCCATGGAATATCTAGAAGCAGGCAGTATTTTCACCGCCTGCCCCGCGGTTGTCCGTTACATCGAACAGGAACGCCCGGCTTTCATCGACAAAATGATCCCCGTGACCTCCCCCATGATCGCGCACGCCAGAATCTTGAGAGCGCGTTTAGGGGAGGATGTTTCCATTGTCTTCATCGGACCCTGCGCCGCAAAAAAACAAGAAATTTTGCGCGCCGAGAACCAAGGTGACGTGCAGGCTGTTTTGACCTTTTCGGAGCTTGCAGAATGGTTCTGTGATGAACAAATCAACCTCCATGACTTTGACGACGGCGTCTTTGATGAGGAAGGCGGTTACGATCTGGCGCGGCTTTTCCCCTTGGAAGGCGGCATGCTCAAAACCTGTGGGATCCCCGCCGACGCCTCCACAGGCGAACTCGTTCACCCCTGCGGCGCTTCTTCCATTGAAGCGCTCTTTAACATGGCCCCTGAGTCCTGGAATTTCCAGGCCGCCGAGCCCCTGTTTTGTGAAGGCGGCTGCATCGGCGGTCCCGGCTTTGCCGATGAGTTAAATCTCTTCCAGCGCCGGGCAGCCGTGCAGGATTATGTTAAGAAGCATCAAAAATCATCGGTAAAGAAGCAAGTACATTCCGTGGATCTGTCCGCGCGTTTTGAAAAAAGGCGAAAAACCTTGTCACTCTCCGAAGTCAGTGACGAAGCGATTGAAGAAGTCCTCATCGCGACCGGGAAGGCCGACGAAAGCGAGCGGCTCAACTG
>Ga0123335_1001944_pt1 | contig 32136 bp, 29 predicted proteins | sample BiotimSIPDNA_2_FD_89707 | JGI IMG/M metagenome (GOLD analysis project Ga0123335, IMG submission 89707) | Anaerobic biogas reactor microbial communites from Washington, USA - Biogas_R2 time_0 SIP DNA | ecosystem: Engineered > Bioreactor > Anaerobic > Unclassified | place: Washington, USA... | reverse complement strand
TAAAGGTTTATTCAGAATCACCAGTTTGAATCCACCGAATACTTTTGAGCACTTTATTTATTTGCCCCCCTAAACAGGTCTGCAGGGGCGATTGTTTTAAAAACCACTGCATCTTCAATATGCTATCCACTGGAGCACTACGCATGCCAACCTTTCAAACAGTCCGCGGAATGAGGGACCTCATCGGTGAAGAAGCACAAGTCTTCACATTCATCATAACAAAAGCACGGCAAACAGCTGAACTCTATGGCTTCAAAGAAGTAATAACTCCACATGTTGAGCCTCTTGAGCTGCTTAGTGCAAAAAGCGGCGAAGAAATCCGCCAGCGTATGTTTATCTTTAAAGATTTAGGTGAGCGTCAGGTGGCGCTACGCCCAGAATTCACCGCTTCAGTGGCGCGACTCGTAACCACGGCAATGCGTAACGAGCCTAAACCGCTCCGCCTGTTCAGTGTGGGCACTGTGTACCGCTATGATGAACCTCAAAAGGGACGATACCGCGAGTTTTGGCAGTCAAACTTTGAACTTATGGGCTCAGCTCGGCCAGAAGCAGACGCCGAAGTCATACTCGTAACAAACAACATCATGGCTTCCCTTGGCATGCAGGGGTACGCTTTCAAATTAGGCCACATAGGCGTAATCAAGGGCATCCTAACACAAGACGGAGTAGACGAGAAAACACAGAACACAATCTTCCAGCGCATGGATAAAAAGAACTATGATGAAGCACTCCAACTTATCGAAAACCAGAAAACCAGAAGTATGCTGGAAGGCCTAATAGAAATCAAAGGTAGAGACTGGCAGGACACCGTTACCCAAATCAAAAACCTTGCCGCTGAATACCCAACTGCTAAAGCAGCCGCCGAAAACCTCGAGGAAATTTTAAAGCTCATAACACAGAGCACCAACATAACCGTTAACGTGGACGCCGCATTCGCCAGAGGGCTGGAATACTATACTGGAATGATTTACGAGATCTACATCCCCGAGCTTGAGATCGCTCTGGGAGGCGGCGGAAGATACGATCACTTAATTGAAGCCTTCGGCGGTCAACCTACGCCGGCAGTGGGCTTCGCAATTGGCATCGACCGCGTTGCGATCGCGCTACAGGAACAAAAAGCAGTAATTAGCGAAAAAGGTACTAAACGGGTTGCAGTTACAGCAATCACCGATAACCAGAAAGGCGACGCACTGAAAATTGCTCAGCAACTCCGCGCCGCTGGGATAGCGGTGGAATTTGAGGTTATGGGGCGTAAGATGGCTAAGGCGCTCGAGGATGCAGATAAACGTAAAGTTGATTTCGCGGTTATCGTCGGGGAACGTGAACTCAAAGAAGGTACTGTTGTACTCAAAAACTTGGCGGATAGGACACAGTGCACCGTCGCCATTAGCGAGTTAGCTGATAAAATCAAGAACTAATTAAAAACAAAAATGTTTGGGAAAAAGCCAAAAAGGCTCCCCCCGATTTCTATGTTTTAGAGTCGTTTGATGTAGCGGTTGACTTCCCATTCGGTAACCTGTGTCCGGTACAGGTCCCATTCGCGACGTTTCTCTTTTAGGAAGTTATCAAAGGTAACTGGACCCAGCGTCTCTTTCATCAATTCGCTGGTTTCAAGTTCATCAAGTGCTTCCTTGAGGCTTTCTGGTAGTGAAATGATTCCGCGTTCTTTGCGTTCGTCATAGCTCATGTGGTAAACGTTTAGTTCAACTGCTTCTCCGGGGTCAATCTTGTTTTTGATGCCGTCTAAGCCTGTTGCGAGTAATACAGCGAACTGTAGGTATGGGTTGCCTGCACCGTCGGGGCATCGGATTTCCATTCTTGCAGCGCTTTTTCTTCCGCCGAAGTTTGGTACACGGATGAGTGGGCTACGGTTTTTGTGTGCCCATGCAAGATAGACTGGTGCTTCGTATCCCGGCACGAGGCGCTTATAGCTGTTTGGCCAACTGTTAAGGACTGCTGCCATTTTGCGGCCGTGTGCGAGTTGTCCGCCGATGTAGTTACGTGCTAGGTCGGATAGGTAGCCGTATTTTGCGTCTTCGCTGTAGAACAGGTTCTTTCCATCTAAGGTCCAGATGCTTTGGTGTACGTGCATGCCGCTTCCGTTGATGCCCTGGAAGGGTTTAGGCATATAGGTGGTTACGTAGCCGTTGCGTGCCGCGACTACTTTGCCGCACAACTTCATTGTGATTGCGCGGTCGGCGGTTTCAAGCGCCTCGCCGTATTTGAAGTCGATTTCGTTTTGGCCCAAAGCGACTTCGTGGTGGCTGATTTCGATATCTATTCCGAAGGCTTCTGCGTAGTCAGCGATCTCGCGTCTGAGGTCGTCTGTTACGTCGCCTGGGTGTGCATCAAAGTAGCCGGCAAGATCGATTGGTTTTGGTAAGCCGCCGTTCTCTGACTCTTTAACTATGAAGAATTCAAGTTCGGGTGCACAGATGAATTTGTATCCAGCTTTGGTTGCTTTTTCAACGGCGCGTTCAAGGATGTATCTTGGGTCGCCTTCGAAACGTTTGTTCTGCGGTGTGTAGACGTCGCAAATTAATCTGGCTGAGGCTCTCTCTTTTGGCCGCCATGGCAGCATCGCAAACGTGGTTGGGTCTGGGTAGAGAATCATGTCTGATTCTTCGACTGGGCGGTATCCTGTAATTGAGGAGCCATCGAAGGATTGGCCGTTCTCAAAGATGCTTTCTATGTTCTTTGCGCTTACAGCTAAGTTCTTTAGGAAACCGTTTATGTCGGTGAACTGTAGCCTGACGAATTTGATTTCGTTCTCTTGGATTTGCTGGACTACTTTAGTTACTGCTTCTTTCCAAGCTGGATTCTTAAAATCTTTCATCTTTTTGATTTCTCCTTGTAACCTGACACGTTGCTCTCCAATTGTTATGGAAAACAAATTAAACGTAAACATATTTAAGCTTATCGCTGCGAAATAATGGATGAATGTTCATTATGTGAGATAAAAATTGGATTAATGTACCATAATTAAAAAGGCTTCCAAGACGGAAAAACCTCCAAAAAACAGTAACCTATTGAACAAATAACTGGAAAAAGCTCGCTTAACGCTCTCTACGGAGAAAATCGCCAACATCAGAAACGTTGCGGACTGCAAGTTCATCGATTTTCGATTTATCGGATAGGTTTCCAACAATTCTGCCAAAACCTAAACATTCACCGAATTCGTTAAGTACCAAAACGTTCGTATGTTTCTTTCCTGAACCGTAAACACGCAAAATGCTCTTAGGAAGGATATCTCGGCCGCAGATGAACAGCCATGCGCTCTTCTTGTCCACAACTATGCGGTTAGCGTTCTTTTTCGCAAGCATCGAAAGCAGATTAAAGCTTGGGAAGAACTTGCCCTCCTTAGCTTTGCCCAGGTACACGCCTGCATAGTAAAAGTCGGCTCTGACCAGCGGCTTAAGCTGCGCATTAACGAGGTAGTATCGGCCGCCCTTTTCCATAATCAAATCGGGGTTTAAGCCGATGTCGATTTCGAATGTTGCAGCGAAGTTAGTGATCACTTTTGCTTTCACGCGGATTGCCTCCGTTTGAGTTTAGCGGCGAAGAAGCCCTGTGTCTGGTCAGGCCAGAACCGGCGGCAGCGTGCAACCGTTGGATCAAGCAGTTTACCGAAAACCTTAGTTAAACCGTCCTGGCCAATGCAATCAACCGGCTGAATTTCCAGATCCAGCGCTCGAATTGCCCAATCCATGTTTAATTCGTCTTCTTCAGGCTCTAATGAACAGGTAGAGTACACTATTTCTCCATTATCAGTTAGGCACTCTACGGCTTTAGTGAGCATTTCACGCTGGACACCGGCGTTGCGTTCAACATCTTTTATTGTGCGGTTCTTGAACCAGTTTTTGTCAGCTGCAAAGTTGCCGCTGCATGGCGCATCGACTAGGATGCGGTCGAATTTCATTCCCAATGTAGGCGCTCGTCGGGCATCAAGCATGTACACTGCTGTGTTAGCAACGTGGCAGCGTTCCAGGTGGTTACTTAATGCGACTATTCGGCGCTTATCCACATCCAGCGCCACGATTGCACCTGTATTATCCATTAAGTCGGCCAGCTGAGTTGTTTTTCCTCCCGGAGCGGCTGAAGCGTCAAGCACCTTTTTGCCCCCTAAATCGCTGAAAAGCGAAACCGGAATCTGCGCGGCGGCTTCTTGAACAGAGTAGAGCCCAAGCAGGTACTCAGCTGTTGCACCCGCGGAAACTTTGGAGTCAACTACCCAGTAGCCGCTTTCCAAGAAAGGAATTTTTTCCAGTTGTACACCGAGTGCAGAGAGCCGATCGATTAGGTTTTTTCCCTTCGAGTTGGCGTTATTGAGGCGGATAGCCTGCCGTAGCGTAACTTCTTTGAGTTGCCAACCCAGCTGCTTATAGCGGTCTTGGAAGAATTCTCTGCCTGACAATCGACATCAACGAGAACATCAACAGTGCTGGATAAAAGCTTTTCAACAAACAATAGCTGATCGGTTTGAGCAAGACTTAAACTATAAGAACCCATAGATGGGAATTAATGAATCAGCGAATACTGGCTAACCTTGGATTCCTACTTCAAACCGCTGGATTACTCACTCTGCTTCCAGTCGCAGTGGGACTAGCATTCAACGAAACTTTAGCATTAATACCGCTATTCATAACCTGCATAACATTCCTAGGAGTCGGTTTTCTACTAAATGCGTTATGTGAACGCAAAGACCTAAACGTGAAATCTTCGAGTTTACTGCTTTTCTTGGCTTTTATCATTCTTCCACTGATTGGATCAATACCATACATCTTTGTTGACCCATTCAACAGCCCAAACATTCTGGACCTGTTTTCTAACAGCTACTTCGAAAGTGTCTCCGGATTCACAACAACCGGTTTCAGCTTTATAGCAAGCACCGAAGCCTTGCCTAGGTGTATCCTTGTTTTCCGAAGCCTCACTGAATTGATGGGCGGCGTCGGCATAGTTTTCTTAGTGCTGGCCTTTTTCCAGTCTAAACGGGCGCTGCCAAGATTGGGCGGCGTGCTTGGCATCGAAAAGCTAAACAAGAATCTCAAGAGGATGTTTCTGCTTGTTTTTGTAATTTACAATGTATTCATCATTGGTTTTACGTTGCTTTTCTATGCTATGGGTTACTCGAATGTGGTGGCTACGTGGGCATTTGTGGTTGATACCCTAACAGGCGGCTTTGCGCCTGATGTACAGCAGTTCGAGCAGTACCTCTATTTTGCGCCGAAGGCACTTATGATAATTATGATGTTTATTGGTTCAGTGAACTTCGCTTTCAACTATCACCTAGTGACTGGGAAAATAAAAAAGGTCTTTTCACTGGAAGTAGGCGTTTACCTATCAATAATTATCGCTGCAAGTATAGCATTCGCTGTTGCAGCAAAAGTGGATGGCCTTGACGCAATATTCCACGTTGTCAGTTTGTCCTCGACTGCGGGCGGTACCTATCTTGATCTTTCAGGTTTAAGCGCCAACGCTTTACCCATTCTTACCACGGTTATGGTGATCGGAGGCTGCGCTTTCTCTATGGCGGGCGGTATCAAAATTTCGAGACTGTTGACAGTCGGTCAAGCTATAGGACACTACCTTAAGATGGCGTTTACAAGAACAAAGAAAAACAAAAAAGAAAAGGAAACCCCCGAATCCCTTCAAGCAGTTACGTCTATTCTGCTGTTTATTGCGGTGCTCGCTGTTTTTGCGCTCCTTTACTCTACGATTGGAATCTCATACGAGAATGCATTGTTTGAGGTGGGGTCTGCTTTGTCAACTACGGGGGCATCATTAGGTTTCGTGACAGTCAGCATGCCGATAGCCTACAAGTGGCTACTCATAGCAGCAATGACTATCGGCAAAGTTGAAATCCTCACAATCATAACCATACTGGCGCCATTAACTGTAAAGAAACTTAAGCGCAAAACCTTGGCTTAATGGTTTCTTCTAAAAGCTTTTAGGAGAATACCGCGTATTAGTGGTGATTCGAAATGTCTAAAATCGTGCGGGTAGGCGTGACTTTTCCTCCAGATCTGCTTAAAGACTTTGATGAAATCATCGGCAAAATGGGGTATGACAGTCGAAGTAAAGCCATACAGGACGCCGTTCGTCTCTACGTTTCAGAGCGCAAGTGGCTACAGGAGGAAACTGCTAACCAAACTGGAGTAATTCTGATGGTTTACGATCACGAGAAACGCGGCATCGACAGCGACTTAACCGACTCGCAGCATCACCACCAAGATATCATCTCATCGAGCATGCATATACACTTAGGTGAGCATGACTGCCTAGAAGTTATAGCGGTAAAGGGTAAAGGTTCAGAAATCCGCCACTTAAGCGACGAGTTAGCGACTAGGAGAGGAGTAAAAATCCTCAAGTCAATGATAGTAACCGTCTAAGCCGCTATTTTACTTGGAACATGCGCTCAAGCGACGTGCGGGCTTTCTCTGCCACCGCAGCTGGAACCTCAACTATGGTTTTCTCTTCTTTAAGCGATGCATAGACGCGGTCAAGAGTGGTTAGCTTCATATTAGGGCAGACTGCTCCGTTGTATGAGACATAAAATTTCTTACCCGGGTTTTCCTTTTGCAGGCGATGTATTATGCCGTTTTCTGTTCCAACAATAAACTCTTTAGCGGTTGACTCTTTGGCGTACTTACACATTTTAGATGTGCTGCCGATGAAGTCTGCAACCTTGCGCATTTCATGGCTGCATTCGGGGTGAACTATGACTGTAGCATTGGGGTGCTCGATTTTGAGTGCTTGGACATCTTCTGGCTGGAATAGGAGGTGGGTTGGGCAGAAACCGTTTTGTGGGATCGGTATTATGTTTTTGCGGGTTTTCTCAGCCACGTAGTCAGCTAGGTTGCTGTCTGGGCCGAAGAGAACGGTGTCGGCGTTTAGCGAGTTGACGACTTCTACTGCGTTGGCGCTTGTACAGCATATGTCTGCTTCAGCCTTGCAGGATGCGAGTGTGTTAACGTATAGAACAACAGGCGCTTTAGGGTACTGTTTCTTGGCATGTTTTATTTCGTCTACTGTTAGCATCTGAGCCATAGGGCATCGTGCACCAGTAGAGGGCAACAGCACCTTTTTCTGTGGATTGAGGACCGCTGCGGATTCAGCCATGAAGTCAACGGCGCAGAAAACGATGAGCTCCGCGTCTTTCTCCATCATTGCCTTGCGGCTTAATTCAATGCTGTCGCCGGTGTAGTCTGCTATGTCTTGGACTTCGGGACGCTGATAATTATGAGCCAAGATTACGGCTTTCTTCTCTTTTTTTAGTTCCTGGATTTTCTGCGCTAAATCCATAGTGTGTTTTCGCCTAGGTACGCCTTAAACGTGGAAAGAATCAGGATAGGGTATGAAATATATGCTTTTACCTTAGACACTCGGGCTTTGTCCTTAAAAACGCATAAAACAAACACAAAAGCACCAATAATAATCAGGCGAGATAGCGTTACCTCAGGTAATTGATATTTATGCCTGGAGTTAAGGCTAAACCGGGTTTGGCAAGCAACTCTACGAAGCGGAAGCCCCTTGTCGGGTGATACATGTTTGCTGAAGCGCAGCTCTTGACTATCCACGCCGTATCTAAACCCATCTCGGTACCTGCGGTAACATAGACCAGTTCATCTTCGGGGATTACCCCTGCGTCTGTAGCCATCATAACGCATTCCATACAGACCAACGTGCCGGTTGATATCAGCTCAAGAGTTTTTGCTACTACATCCAGGTCAGTTGTTTTACGTAGATGCAGCCGCATTGAGAAGCTTGGGCCAAACAGCGGAATAGTACCCCTCACAAGTTCAACGCCGAGCGCACTGAGTTTCTGCTTGTTCGCCTCAGTAACGCCAAGTGGCACATGGGATAGCTTCTTCTTTACCCACTCCTCTCGGCGTGCGCGCAACTCGGGGATTTCGTTGAATAAGTCGGCGTTCATTGCGTTGACTTCCCAGAACATTCCCTGCGGGGTGGTGACGCAGACGACTTTGCGGTTCTTTATCCGCTCGGCGGCTTTTATGGCGCTGTCGCCTGACACGGAAGCGACAATTAGGTACTTTAGGTCTGCTGATGCGTTCTGCAGGATGCTTATTGTTTCGTTTGTGTTTACTGGTCCGGGGCGCTGGAAAGTCTTCAATCAGGTTGACCTCAGCTTGAATTCAGTGCCGAATTGAAACTTAAAGCTATGCCAAAAAAAGAAAAGGGGGTTAGCTGCGTCGTCTTCGTATTAGAAGGTAGAGCAGCAGCGGTCCACCCAGAAACGCCGTAATCGCACCGACAGGTAACACGATGGGCGCAATCAACCGCCTTGCGAAAATATCCGCTACCAGCAGCAGAATTGCGCCGACGAGGCACGAGGACACGATTAGGAGTCTCTGGTCACCGCCGACGAATGCACGGCAGATATGCGGAGCGACAAGGCAAACGAAACCGATAGCGCCAGTGAAAGCCACCACCACAGCCGTAGAGAGGCAAGACAGGATAAGGGTGATTCTTCGGGTTCTATCAACTTCTACGCCGAGGCTTTTTGCTGTGTCGTCACCCATCTTCATGGCGTTGATGTCCCATGCCAGCCACAGGTTAACAGCGAAGCAGAAGATTAGCACCCCGAAAACGTAGGGTAGCTGGTACCAGTCTGCGCGTGACAGGTCGCCGACCAGCCAGAAGACGGTGGCGGCTACGGCGTTGGAGTCGGCGAAGTACTGAAGTATAGTTGTGCAGGCACCGAATATGTAGACCATGGCGACGCCGGCAAGGATCATTGTTTCAGGTGAGGAGCCGTTGCGTTTTACCAACAGCAAAATGACCATGACGGGGATGAGCGAGAAGATGAATGCGTTGCCGATGATTGAGATATCGCTGCTGCCTCCGAACAGGCCTTTGCCAAGTATGATGCCGATGGCTGCGCCTAAACCTGCGCCGGCAGAGACGCCCAATGTGTAGGGGGTGGCAATTGGGTTGCGTAGAATTGCCTGCGTGGAGCAGCCGCCCATGGCTAATGCAGCGCCGGCGGCTATCGCCAACAGAATACGCGGAAGCCTAAGTGTCCAGACGACAGTGGACGCAAGCGGAGTAGCGTTAAACCAGTCTGGGAAGAACCGGTTGAAAACCGCGGCGTAGGCGTCGAATACAGACATGTCTGCTGAGCCTAAAGCCAAAGCGACGCCTGCAATGACAATAAGCGCCACCACAGAGGCGACGATGAAGAGGGCTCTTTTAGCGACTGTTTTACGGTACTTTACCTTCTCTGCAGCTACAACAACGTCAGAGCCGGTTACTTGTCTTTTGTCCACCATATCGTTGCAGCCTTCATTTTACGTTTATAATAATAACCGCCGTATTCACAAGCCAAGTTTGCCCGCAGGTATTCTATGAGGGGGCTTCTTTTTTCGGTTGGCAAACTGTATTTCTGGATGAATGCTTCGGCGGCGTCTGTGAGGGTTGGGTAACATTCCTCAAAGGTGTAAGTGCATGTTTCTACATTGGCGATTATGCCGACGTCATGGAGGATGTTGTAGGTTAATATGAAGTCAGACCACTGGTTAGAGGTGCCATAAACTGCTGTTTGTATGCCTTCATCTATCCATGGTGATGCTGACATGAACAGGTAAACCCCCATCGAAGCCAGTTTGTCCATTTTAAGGAGTGAATTCTCTAGATCAGACATGAAAAGCGAGAATGAAGCAACAACCAGATCATATTGAGCCGCTGTATTTACATTCTCGAGCGATTCGTTGAGGTAGTTTATGTTAAAAATTTGTTGCTGTCTTGCGTTCTCCTGCAGAACTGATAGCATGTTTTTAGAGGGTTCAAGCGCGGTTACATGCCGGACCTGTTTAGCTATTGGCAGGGTTAATCGGCCGGTTCCCGCGCCGACATCTAAAACGTTGACTTCTGGAGAAATAGGCAACGTCTTAACTTGGTACTCGGTTAAGCCGGATAGCTTCGCTATGTTCTTGTTGACGGAGTTGACTTCTTTATCCCAATAGCTTACGTTGTAGAGCTTGGTTCGATGAGAGGTTTCCAGTAAGGTCTGGCGTATAACGGACCAATCTAGCGAGGTAGCCAATTAGAAACAGCCCTTTTGGTGAAAAAACGAAAAAGGTAGAAGAGGGAGCAGCATTGTTTAGCTTGCTCCGTTTGGAATACCGACTGTATCCCCGTTGACAATTATCGCTGGGTAGAGAAATACGCCGCTAACGTCCAGGTTGTAACTGAGGTGCATGTATTTAGTAATGTACTCTTGGTGTATCGCCTGTGGGTTTATGTCGCTTAGTAGGTCGGGGTAGAGGATTTTGGCCATGTAAACTGCGCCTAACGCGCCGCCCATAGCGTTGTTTCTGAAGTCGCCTGCGATGATGTAGACGTGGCTGTTCTTGACTGCGGTAAGGTTGGCGAATTTGGCTTGTGAATTCCATTGCTGGAGGCAGTTGCGTATGCTTGTTGCGTCGTTTACGTCTAAGCCCTGTGCTGGGTCAGCGTATGTTACTCCGCTGTAGGTGTAGCGGACGGTGTGGAGGAAGATGTAGTCGGGGTCCTGTTGGATAATCCATTCTGCATCAACGTTCGCCGAAGCTGCGGTGAGGTAAGTTGTGAGGTTTGAAGCGATGTTGTTGCCGCCTGCTAATATACAGACTTGCCCAAGTGCGTCAACAGTCAGGTATGCTTTGAGGGTGGCTGAAGTCGTGTAGGGGTAGTTGCTTATGAACACCGTCTGCTTCTGATCAGCAGTTAGAGTTGTGGTTTTGGCGCTGATTGTGCTGGTCATGTTGAGCAGCCAGTTTGCGAAGTCTGTGGCTTGGTCAACGCGGTTGAACATGTAGCCAGCCTTCAGTATGGCTTGGATGTACTCCGAGTGTACTGGGTCAAGTACGTTGGGGTAGTATAATCCTAGGTAGACTACGTCTACGCCGGGTAGTTTTGAGGCTTTTTCAGCTGTCGCGTTAGAGAAGGTCAATAATATGTCGGGGTTGAGGTTGAGGACGGCTTCGTAGTCGGGTGTGTACATGTTCCCAACTGAAGCTATGCTGGCGCTGTTCTCTGGGAAGTAGATCGATTTTAGCTGATTAACGCAGAAGTCTACTCCCACAACTTTATTTTGCAACTCTAAGACTCGGATGAGTTCAGCATTCTGGATGTACTCGATTATTATCCTATCTTCCGGAAGCGTTAAACTGATGTTCTTTGCATTGCCGTCGAGAAGCTTTAGCTGGGTAGCGGTGCCGGCGATTATAGCGTTTATTTGGGTTACGTCCGCTTGGTTTATGGCGCCGTCGAGGTTGGCGTCGGCGAAGGCTGTTTTGGTTTTGCTGCCGCTGATTATGTCTTGAACATAGGTTACGTCGTCGCTGTTTACTCTGTCGTCCATGTTGGCGTTGCCGTAGATTTCAAGTGTTAAGTCCATTTCGTCAACTGAGGTCGGGGTTGTTGTAGGGGCGACTGTTGGTTGAGTAGTAGGGGTTGTTGTTGGTTCTGTGGTTGGGGTGTCTGTGGGTGATGTTGTTGGGTTGCTGGTTGGCACAGAAGTAGGTGCCACCGTTGGAGATGGTGTGGGGGTAGCTGTAGTGGTTTGTTGGAACCAGTTTTGGCTGTAGCCAATTACGGCTGAGGATACGACAATTATGGATATGAGCAGGATCGCTGCAATTGTTATTGTTTTCATAGTTAATTCACGGTAATACCTTTTTTTAAAATAGTATTACTTATATGTTGTGTTACTAAAATTAAAATAGGTAACACTCAAATACTCTAAAAACCACTCACATAGCGAGAGACCCAAATGAACATCACAGTGCAAGGCATAACCTTCAGCTACCGCAGCACACCAACCCTAAAAGCAATATCCACACAACTAAACCAATCAGAAGTCCTCGGCATGGTAGGACCCAACGGTTCAGGAAAAACAACCCTGCTAAAATGCATCAACAAAATACTCGAACCCAAACAGGGCAAAATACTGCTCGGAGAGCAAGCGCTCAACAAGATGAGCCGATTGCAAGTAGCTAAACAAATCGGCTACGTCCCACAGAGTACCGCCGGAAACAACGAAGCCACAACGGTCTTCGAGATGGTGCTTATGGGAAGAAGGCCTCATGTTACGTGGCAGAGCAGCGAAAAAGATGAAGAAAAAGTGTGGCAAGCGCTAAAAACCCTAAGCGTTGAGCATTTAGCGATGCGTAATTTCTATGAGCTCAGCGGCGGTGAACAACAACGCGTCCTTGTGGCGCGATCTTTAGCGCAGGAAGCCAAGGTGCTGCTGCTGGATGAGCCGACAAGCAACCTCGATATAAGACACCAACTAGAAGTCATGAGCCTCACCCGCAAGTTAGTGTTGAAGGAGAAGCTTGCCGCGGCGGTCGCTATTCATGACCTCAACCTTGCAGCCCGATATTGTGATAAAATAGTTATGATGAAAGAGGGAAAAATTTTTGCAGCAGGGGATTCCGCCCAAGTTTTGACCGCTGAGAATATCGGATTAGCCTACAGGGTTGAGGTTGAAATAAGCTACTGCAGGAATAGCCCATACATAATCCCTATTGCCCCGATCTATTGATTGGGTTATGTTGTGGCCATAACTGTTTTTACCAGTTTTACGCCTTTTCTTGTTGCTAATTCGTCGCTTAGGTGTTTTACTTCGGAGACTTGGCCTTTGATAGCGATTACTTCTAGGCAGTCTTTGTCGTTAATGTGTATGTGCATTGTTGAGGTTACTATGGTTTTGTGGTGGTGTTGTGTTTCGGTTAATTCTGCTTTTAAACCCCGGGTGTCGTGTTCGTAGACCATCAGTATTACGCCTGCGTGTTTTGCGCCGTCGTCTTTTTGTATCCAGCTTCTTTCGGTTACGAATAAGCGGATGACGTCTTGGATTGCTTTGCTTCGGCTTTCGTACCCCATTTTCTGTGTTATGTTATCGAAGTCTTGTAGGAGGTCTGGCGGGAAGGTTACGCCTGCGCGGGTGATTGTTTGGTTGGTGTCTGGGTTTTGTTGTTTGTTCATTTGGCGCCCTCTAAGTCAGTGTCACGTTTTTAATAAAAAGTAACACTTATATTTAAGTAACACCTTTCTAATAATACGTGCTACCAAAAGTGCGGGACAAAACACGCCCCGAGTGTAAAAGGGCCAAGAACCTGTTTGGTTGGCTGTAAACAACCAAAAACCCCCAAAGGCAGCTAGGGAAACCCCCACTAAGTTCTAAACTTCCCTAACCGGGTCAACTTGGCACCTACCCCCTACACAATAGCGCCTTTAAGTAAGGGAGGGGGAGGTCACTGTGAGACGGGTAGGTCAAGCCTATCGGTTCTCGAGCAGGAGTTCAACCTATCGTGGCTGCTTTAAACAGTAGATCAAAAAAAACGGCTGCTTTGTCTGCTATTGCTTGTACTGACGCCACAACCAGCAAGCAACCCAAACCAACTGCAGAATCAAAAAAGCGTTTTTCTGCAAAAAGTTATGGAAGATGAAGTAGCAGGGCGGCATTCTCTTCTTCAACTAATTTAAAAAATAAATTTTAACCTACTGTTAAATACTGGGGGTCTAGAGAAAAATCGCACTCCAGTAGCAGACTCCAAAAAAGGAATAACAATCAGGCAATAACGCTTTAATCGCTTGTTTGGCGCCTATTCAGATTTGGACAAAGTATATAATCGCCTCTTTCGTTGCTTCACCTAAATCTTAGGTGCAAAACCCGAGTGCAGCCGCCGAAAACCAACTTCACATACAAGACAGTACTGTTTCCACTGCTTGGCATCGTAGGCTTTCTACTCTACATCTACCTCTTCAAAGTAGACATACTCGGAATCATCGAAACCGCGAAAACAGCCAACCCGCTTATCTTCTCCTTAGCGGTACTCTGCGGTTTTATAGAAATCTTTTTCTTCACAGCCTCCTGGCATGCATTAACAAGCCACATAAACATTAAACTCTCAATAAAGCGGGCATTTCTCTATGTCTGGTACGGAATCTATATTGACACTGTGATTCCAGCTGAATCAATAAGCGGCGAAGTAACAAGAGCATACCTTATTGTACGCGATAAATGCAGCTCGTTCGGCAAAGCCATGGCATCACTGTTCATGCATAGGCTGCTCGGCATGACGATGAACGTTGTCATACTCATCGCCGGCATCGCACTCTTAACAGTAGACGGCGAAGTCAACACAATCGTCTTCAATACAATAATCTTTGTAGCCGCAGGAATAACAGCCGTAACCGCTGCATTAACGGTACTTGCGTTCAAGAAAACCTGGATGCTCAAAGCAATCAACTGGGGAACAAACATAGCGAACAAAATCACCAGAGGAAAATGGAGCCTAGACAAATACAAGAACACAGCTATCGAATTCGCTGACCACTTCCATGACTCCATGACAGAGTACCGCCATAACCTCAAACCAGTCGCGGAATCCTTCATCTACCTCGCAGTAACATGGTTCTTTAGCCTAGCAGTACCATACCTCGTTTTCCACTCACTAGGACAACCCGTTCCATGGGGCATAGTTTTCGTTACAGCCGCCATAGTCTTAGCTGTCAAATCCATCCCAGCAGGCATTCCATTCGAAGTCGGAATTCCAGAGGCAACAATGACTACACTCTACATCGCCATGGGCGTAAACGGTGCATTAGCCGCGACGGCAACCATACTTACAAGAATCATCACATTGTGGTTCCGCTTCTTCGCAGGTTTTGCAGCCCAACAATACCTGGAACTAAAACCCGCCGCAACGCCGACAGCCGTGGATGGAAAAAACTAAAAACAAAACCAACCTATAGAGTAGTAAGTCCTAGATTATGGAATTTCAAATCGAAGCAGCCAGCATCAAGTACCTCGACATATTCTACCGCATCGAGCTGCAATGCTTCAACGAAGAAGCTTTTGCTAAACAGCAAATCGCCTATCTACTAACAGACTTCAACACCATCGCGCTTGATGCCAAATCAGGAGCAGACATCGCCGGCTTCATTATAGCGCAGATAGAATTCGAAGATCAAGAATACGGCCACATCATAACGCTCAACATTGCCCCAAAATACCGCCACAAAGGCGTCGCCACAAAACTGCTGGCCGAAATCGAATCCTACCTTAGGCGGCGTGGAATCCGAGAGTGCCGACTAGAAGTTCGAGAAGATAACCACGCCGCAATAAAATTGTACCATAAACTCGGTTACCAGACCATCGGCAAACTTGAGCGTTATTATGGTAAAAAACACGGTTTTTACCTTAAAAAGTCGTTATAAACCCGAAAAAGAGCCTTTTTGTTAGTCGGGTATGGAATAAATGTTTAAATCGGTTTTTTAGGCTAAAAATGGGTAAGTGGATGAGAGAGATGGTAGAATCACGTGGAAGAAGAACCAACGAACAAACTCTTGTTCAAACCATAGTTGTTTTAGTACGTAACAGCACGTGGCGGTGTGGTAAACTGGAGAAATCCATAGTTAATCACCTCTATAGGCGACACCAAAAATTCGCTAAACCTGAAGCGTCAGTCAAAGACCTCATGGCAAACCTAAACATAACTGGTGAAAAAAGAGACGAATGCCTCGATGCGCTTCATCGGCTTGAGAAGCGGAACATCGTGGAAATAAAGGCTCTTGCTTAAATAAAGTAAAAAATGAAGATTTATTTTAGCAGTTCTTGCTCATTTGGCGGCTGCTTAATCAAGCCACCCTTCATCAAAAGCTCTGTTGATTCTCTTGCGTTGCGAATAATTGCGGATGCTCGCTCATAGAGTTCAGCTCGGCTTGGCTTAATGCGGGCAACTCCTTGCTCGATCGACTTTAATGCGCAGGCGACTGCTTCTCGGGGGAAAACTTCCCACTCATCCATCCTTGGCAGAATATCGTGTTCATTAATACCGCGTTCTTCAGCGTACTTTGCAAGTTCTGATGCTGCAGCGATGCACATATCATCGGTTATCGTTTTCGCTTTAACATCAAGGACACCTCGGAAGATCGCGGGGAACCCTAAACTGTTGTTCACTTGGTTTGGGAAGTCGCTTCTGCCCGTTGCGACGATGCGTGCGCCTGCCTCTTCAGCGTCCCATGGCCAAATCTCGGGAATAGGATTAGCGCAGGCGAAAACTATTGAGTCGTCAGCCATGGTCTTTATCCACTCCTTCTTTATGGTGTCTGGACCAGGCTTGGATGCAGCTACCACTGCATCGACACCTTTTAATGCGTCTGCTACGTCGCCGCGTCTGCCCTCGCCGTTGGTGACTTCGGACAGGTACTTGAGCCAGCGGTTGTCTTCTGTGATGTCTTTTCTGCCACTGTAAACTATACCGTTTATGTCAGCCATTATTATGTTGGCGGGTTTTACGCCCCAACGCATAAGCACATAGGCGGTTCGCGTGTTAGCGGCGCCTGCACCCACTAGTGCGATTTGGCTGTCTTGGGGTTTTTTGCCTACGATTTTAAACGAGTTAATGAGTCCCGCCAAGATCACGGACGCCGTTCCCTGCTGGTCATCATGCCAGACTGGAATCTCAAGTTTCTCAGCTGCCTTTTCCAAAACGTCAAAGCATTTGGGAGAGGCAATGTCTTCTAGGTTGATGCCGCCGAATGAAGGCTCAACAAGCTCACATGCCCTAACTATTTCGTCTGGGTCTTTTGTTTTGAGGCATATTGCTGTGGCGTCAACGCCGCCTAGGTATTTGAAGAGGAGCGATTTTCCCTCCATAACAGGCATTGCCGCTTCGGGACCAATGTCGCCTAAGCCTAAAACGCGTGTTCCGTCGCTTACGACGGCGACGTTGTTCCAGCGGTTTGTTAACTCGAATGATTTATCGGGGTTTGCTTGGATTTCTCTACATGGCGCAGCTACGCCTGGTGTGTACCAGATGGCGAAGTCATCTACGCTTCTTATTGCGCATTTGGGGATTACCTGCATTTTTCCCTCGTAGTACTTGTGCATGGGTGGCGACAGCTGAGCTGGTTTTTTTGCCTTTGTAAGTAGTTCTTCTACGGTTGGTTTGGTTTTTTCTGTTGAATCCAAAGCAATTTCTCCTGCTTCGAAGGCTAGTGGCTGCTTGATGTTTTAAGTGTTTTCTAAAGAATAACTAAGCACACAAGGACTGCCAGAAAGAAATAAACCTGCAAAAGCAAGTATTGAACATCTAAAAAAAATAAAAAAGAAAAAGCTTTTTGTATTCTAGCAAGCTTTTGGCTTAGTATCTTGGCCTGTAACCGCCGCCGCTTCCGCCGCGCCGATCGCCGCCACGTCTGTCTCCGCCGAAGCCGCCTCCGCCACGTCGGTCTCTACCGCCGTAGCCTCCGCCTCCGCCGAATCCGCGTCCGCCGCCTCTGCCGCCTCTGAATGGTCTGCGTTCTTGCTCGTATGTCTTGCTTGAGACATTGTTTTCTGTATTAACTTCTGCTTCGAGCGGGGCTTGTGCAGGTTCGAGTTTTCCGTATTTGCCGATGTTTAGGCGTATGTTTCCTTTGAATAGGGTGACATATCCGTTCTCGATACGTACGGTGTCTCCGTCGTTTACCTTCTCGATGTTGTCATCCCATAATGTTAGGTAGACTACACCTGTTTCGTCGCCGATGAGTGCATCGCTGACTTTGTGTGGTGAGCCGTCTCTGCCCATTGGGATTTCGCGTATTTCAGTCTTTGATACTACCTTGGCCGTGACATTAACTGCTTTAGATTGTGGGGTTAAGTCGCCGACTTTGGCTTCTACTGGTTCCTTTTTGTTTTCGAAAAAACCTTCTACAGCCAATTGATTTCAACACCTATTTTGTAGTCTGAGGAAGATGTTAGATTCTCTGTGCACTTAAGCCTTTCGCTTCGCCGCATTTTCGGGTATAAGGGTTGAACATATTAATCTCTAGTGTGGTATGATTTTTGTATGGAAAAAAGATGGGTTATCACCGTTTCAGCCCTAATAGTAATCGTATCCCTATCTGCCGTGACGGCATTACTTCTGAATGACGAACAAACAACCAATCCGATAGCACAGCAAGCGGCCAACTACACTTACAGCGTAATAAAGACGTATCCGCATGATACTTCAGCATACACCCAAGGCCTGATTTTTATCGATGGCGCACTTTATGAGAGCACAGGCGAATATGGCACCTCAACCCTGCGTAGAGTTGACTTGGAAACAGGAGGAGTGCTGCAAGAATATAGATTATCAAGCGACTACTTCGCTGAGGGCTTAACGGCAGTTGATGACTCGCTTATTCAACTCACTTGGCTTGAAAACCTCGGCTTCGTCTATGACTTAGACACGTTCTCTCTTGAGCGGAACTTTACTTATTCAACTCAGGGTTGGGGATTAACCTATGACGGCAGTAGCCTAATCATGAGCGACGGCTCCTCAAAATTGATCTTTCTCGACCCACAAACCTTCCAAGTCACACGAGAAGTCAACGTAGAAGACCAAAAACAGCCTGTTAAATACATTAACGAGCTAGAATACATCAATGGCGACGTCTACGCCAACATTTACTTGACCACAAAAATAGCGATAATTAACCCCGAGACTGGGCAAGTTAAAGGCTGGATCAACCTATCCGAAATCTATCAGCCCACTGAGTTCAACTCGGTACTAAACGGAATCGCCTACGACCAGCAGACCAACCGACTTTTCGTAACGGGCAAAAACTGGCCAAGCCTATATGAAATCGCCATAAAACCGCTAAAATAAGCTCATGGTGCCCGCTTGTTTAAAGGGCGTAAACGAAAGCTCAACTTGTGTTGCTCTCAGAGGACCCCACTCCCCTTATATAAAGCGTCCAAGCGACTGGTCTTTGCACTGAGGCTCAATATGCACAGTAACCACAGTGTTAACGAAGGCTTCGCGGACTTGTTTCTCTAGGAGCGATGCTACTTGGTGTGCTTCTTTTATTGGTACTTCTTTTGTGAAGCAGCAGTCGATGTTTATGTATCGTTTGCCCTCTGCGATGTAGGTTAATTGTCGCTTGATTTCTAGGTTTCCGCCGAGTTTTTTGGCTATGTCGATGACTTCTGTTTGCATTTTTACTTCACTAAACTGCTCCGCAGCTATGGCTTCCCCGGCTGGTTCGATGTGCACGGTTATGTTTTCAAGCGGCTTAATGCCCGATCGGATTTTACCCTCGATGGCTTCTGCTATTTTGTGTGCTGCTTCAACTGATAACTCTGGATCAACGTATGCATGCAGGGTGATGTAGAGTTTATCGTTGACGTAATTGGCTGCAACTTCATGGACTTCCCTGACGCCGTTTACTACAGTGGCTAATTTCGTTACTTTTTCCTGTATCTTCTTTTCTTTATCCGAGGGTTCAATGTGGATTGTTGCATCGACGTTGCCCAAGTTGTCTTTTAAGCATGATTCGATCTTTGACGCTAAATTATGTGCGTCCTCAAGCCCCATCCCGTTAGGTACGCTAACTGAGGCATCGATGAAGACTTTAGAGCCTACTTTTCTGACCTTAAGGTTCTCTGTTTTAAGTACACCTTCGCATGAGAGGATGGCTTTCTGCGTTTTAGTTACAATATCCTTGGATGCTGTGTCGCTTAATTCGTTGATGCTTGCTCGAGCGAGCTTTAGGCTTAAGTAGGTTAACATACAGCCTAGAAAGATTGAGGCGAATGCGTCTGCTCCTGCGAAGCCAATTAGGGCTAAGCCGAAGCCGATTAAAGCGATTATAGTTGAGCCTAAGTCTGCGATTGCGTCATAGAATCCTGCTTTCATGGACTGGCTTTCTGATTTTTCGCCTTTTTTAAATACTGTAACCCGTAGCATCGAAATCGATAGTGCATAGGCTATCGCTATGAAACCCGCGTATTCGATGCCTCCGTCAAGTACAGTGCCCGCAAGCAGTCGGATAGCCGCTTCATAGAATATTATGCAGGCAACCACAATCAGCACTATACCACCGATTAATCCGCCTATGGACTCGAATTTTTCGTGGCCGTAAGTGTGCTCTTCGTCCGCGGGTTTAAGGGAAGCCCGTACCGCAAAGAACAGCATTACACTTGAAAAAGCATCTAGCAGCGCATGTAAACCGTCGCTTATGATGGCTAAACTGTTAACTAATGTACCAATTGTAACTTCGACAAATACGACACTAAAAATTGCAAATGCTGAAATTTTTAGTGCCCTTAGCTTTTGTTTTCCATCGAATTCGCTTTGCATCTAACGATCTATCTTAGCTCTTTGCAAGGGCGATTTAAGAATTGCGTATGGCAAATAAACGTTTGAAGGTTGCAGAAGGTTCTTGCGCCCAAGCGGAATTTAAGTAATCGCCAATTAAAATAGAGTGCAATCAAGTTCTCGGAGCTGTTCAGAGGCGACCAAGTCGTCTCTAAAGGCAACTTCCTACAGAGTGCATGAACCCATCGTCAGAGAAGCATAATGCTTAGGCTATTCCTAGGATATCCTCATTTTTCCATAACTCGATTGCCTTTGGGTTACGCCACGCTTCCTTGAAGCACTCTAGATAGGTTTCGATAATGTTTAGATCGTTTGTCCAGAGAATCGATGGGTACTCATCAGACATCTTCTGCTGCGTTGCAATCCAGGCCTCACAGCTATCCACAACCAGATAATCCCTAGAAGCGCACTTCTCGATGGCTCTTGCGCTGAAATAGCAGTCTTTAGGCGCTATCTTATCGATTGCCCTTGCCAGTTCTACAGAGCTTTCAGCTCCAACCAGAAGTAGCTGAATTTTTGTCTTGTTAAGCGCTAACATCTGAAAGAACTTCATGTAGAATTGACCCACCTGCCCTTTGAGGTTCTCTGTAGAGCTGACTACTCTAAAGACGGTGGGTTTCGCGGTTAATGTAATGTTTATTCTGTTTCTTAGTGCCACATTGGTTGTTAGGAGTGTGAAGCGTGTTTCTTTGGCTATTTTCGGTTGTTGGTTGATTTCTTTGGCTATCTCGCTTAGGTTTCTTTGTAGTTGAGCTATTCTTTTGTCATTTGTTTCTTTTTCTTTGTTGATTAATCGCTCAAGAGCTTTCTCGATTGGTAATGCTTCAATCATTACAGGTTTATCTAAAGTGCGCGTGATCAGCTCCATCTTTTCGAGCTTTGGAAGTAACTTGTAGATGTCTTGTCTGTGTAGCAGGATGTACTTTGAAATTTTGGTCACATATGTTTTTCCTGATTGAGCGATGCATAGGTAAACTTTAGCTTGATTTTCAGTGAATCCGAATTCGGCAAGTTTACAGATTAGTTCTTTATGCATAACTGTTTGCCCCACCCTTGAGTTACCCATATTTCTCTTGATGGGAAGTACACATAAAACTATGGGTTCCATGCTAAGTCCGATTTGAGGCATTTTATAAAACATGCACAGTATCGATAGGCATTTAGGTTTGAATAGAAGTATATCTGCAAACAGTTGATGCACCATGGCACTGGTTAAGATAAGCCAAATACTAGATGGCGACTGCAAAGACCAAAAAGTCACCGTCCGCGGCTGGGTATACCGCAAACGCGAAGGAAAATCGCTCATATTCCTATTAATCCGAGACTCAACAGGAGTTATCCAATCAACTATCAAGAAAGACAGTCCCTGCTGGGAGCAAGCACAGAAAATCACAATCGAATCTTCACTTGTTCTTGAAGGAACCGCCCATGAAGATACACGCGCGCCAGGCGGCTATGAAGTCAGCGCAGAAAATCTCGAAATAATCGGGTTAGCCGAGAACTTCCCAATTAGCAAAGACAAAAGCGAAGAATTTATCCGCGATATGCGTCACCTCTGGATGCGTAGTCGCAAGATGAACCTCGTTATGAAAGTCCGCGCTGAAACTCTCAAAGCTGCACGCGAGTACTTCGACAAACAGCATTATACCGAAGTGTCACCGCCAATGTTCATTTCTGCGGCAGTAGAAGGCGGCTCAACCCTATTCCATCTCAAATATTTTGAGCAAGACATGTACCTTACACAGAGCAGCCAACTTTACCTTGAAATCCTCATGTTCGGCCTGGATAACGTTTACTGCATCGCGCCCTCATTTCGCGCAGAGAAGAGCAGAACTATCCGCCACTTAACCGAGTACTGGCATATGGAAGGCGAATGGGCATTCGGTACCATGGATGACCTCATAAAGTTCGAAGAGGGCCTCATGGAGTATATCTGCCAAATCGTCGCCGCCCGATGCGAAAAAGAATTCAAGGAACTCGGCGCAAACATCGACAAACTAAAAGCCGTTAAAGCACCCTTCCCAAGAATCACATACAAAGAAGCAATAGAGCGTCTAAAACCAAAGAACCCCGCCTTAGATTGGGGTGCAGACTTAGGCTATGAAGACGAGAAAGTTCTCGCTGAAGACTTTGGTAAGCCATTCTTCGTCTACGATTACCCAACAGCGATCAAAGCGTTCTACTGCAAAACACAGAAGGACCACCCAGAAATCGCTCTATCCGTAGACATGATGGTTCCACGCATTGGCGAAATCAGCACAGGCGGACAGAGAGAAGACAACAAAGACATACTGATACAGCGCATGAAAGAACAGGGATTAAAACCCGAAGACTACGAATGGTATCTAGACCTCAGGCGCTACGGCACAGTACCGCACGTCGGCTTCGGCATGGGATTAGAGCGATTGCTCGTCTGGATGTGCGACTTGGAAAACATCATTGACGCGATTCCGTTCCCAAGAACCACAAGACGGTTCTACCCCTAAACCCTTTTCTTATCTCTATCTAAATTTTTTCCTATTTGTTTCTATGGCAATAGATCAAAATTTCACGCCGGTTGTATTTTTTAATTTAGAAGAAGAGAACACGGCTCTGCTACTTCATCTTCCTATCTTCCTAAACTTTAAGCTAAAGATTGCAGTTTTGAAATAGCAGGTGGAAAACGTTGCTGTTTGGTTGTGGCGACAGTACAACCAATCGCAGGCGAAACAGGCCTTTCTTGATTTACTGTTAATGAAGAATATAGCGTGCGTTTTACGAACAAGTTCCGCCGATGACAGACTACTCCATAGCTAAAATTCTAAATTTGGTTAATGACGGACTTTTTGTTAGAACGCCCACCAGCCCAGCGCAAAGAGCACAGTGAAGAAGCAAAGCCACACAGCAGAAAACGCCACAATAGCTGCGTTAACCACTTTCCTCCTCGTTAACGTCGCAAGTACCAGAAACATCGGGAACATGGCCATTATGTATCTGGGTACGCTTATCCACCAAGAAGTCGAAAGCGCAAGCCCCCACGACATGAACATGTAGAGAATATAGGCTGGCCTGAACCTTTTGTATACAGCGATGCCAATCATGACTAACCCAAAAACGCCAAAGGCTATTGGTGCAGAGCCAATGGTTATGCTATCTGTAGGCGATTTGTTAAGCGCCCAGTACCATGCAGCCTCAAGCCCCGCTATGGGGTCGAACCTGTTATGCCAATGTTGCGCTTCAACGCTCATGAAAGTCAACGGGTTACCCGTTACTGTGTTGTTGATTGCAAGGTAAATCAGAAAACCCGTCAAAGCCGAAAACACGAACACAACATCTGGCCTGATCTTTTTCAGTTTCCACCCCGTCTGATGATAATATTCCAGCAGCAGTGCAGGAAGCACCAGCAGCCCAGCCAAACGCGTCAAGGAAGCAAAGAACCCCAGCAAACCAGCAACGGCCCATCTGCCCAGCCGTGCGTAATAAAAGCAGGCAATGGCAAGCGCAAAAAAGAGCCCCTCAGTATAGGGTGCGGACAGGAAATATGCTGTGGGAAAAACGCTCAGGAACAGCACTGCTTTCACCGCTTCGCCATCGCCAAACTCTAGCTTTGCAAGCTTGTACAGGTAGAGCGCAGCGATGAAGCTGCAGACGTTAGCAATTACTAGGGCGGTGAGGTTGGCGTAGGCGAAATCCCACGTGAACGCCCTAATCAGTAGTGGATATAGCGGAAAAAACACGATGTAGTATGTTTCGTCTCCGGTTGTGATGTATCCATTCTTGGCTATTGAGACATAGTTTGAGGCATCCCAGCGGCTAAACATGTCTAACCCAGAACCGCCGTTTAGAATGGTTACAGTGTAGCCTAAAGCTAAAACCAGAAGCTTCGCCGCGACAAAGACGAGGAATGCTGTTTTAGCAGATTTAGGTATCTGTTTAAGGCTTTTTAATGGATTCAACCTGTATTCTAACGGTTAATCGCTTCAAGGCTCTTAAGGATAACTCATTTTAGATGTACCCTGTAAAGTACTCGATTTTAAGCTTCTCCTTTGAAAGCCCTAAACTCTCAACTAACGCTTGCATAGCTTTAACCATCGGTGGAGGCCCGCAAGCGTAGAAAAGGTATTCAGCAAAATCAGGCAGTTCCTGCTTAATCATGTCAGCGTTAATTCTTCCAACTTTGCCCTTCCAGTCCGCTTGGGCTTCACTTACAGTAAAAACAGTTCTAAAATTGCTATTCTTCTTCTCTAACTCCTCAAACTCCTCACGGAAAACTATGTCGTTGGGCGTGTTACAGCCATAGAACAGAACAATTTTGCTATCCAGCGCTTTATCCGTAGCGTTTTTGACGTAGCTCTTAAACGGCGTAATTCCAATTCCGCCTCCTAGAAGCGCGATCTTCGAGTATTCGCCTTCAAATGTAAATTGGCCATATGGCCCATCGATTTTTGCATAGTCACCCGGCTTAGCAGTTTTCATGGCTTGGGAGTATTCGCTGTCACTTAGTTTTTTGGTAAATTCGATGTGGTCAGATTCAGTGGGGCTGCTGCTGAAGCTGAAATGGTGTGTGAGTTCTTTGTCGTCTTTTCGAAGGGTAACAAATAGGAATTGACCCGGCTTATAGTTAAGCTCGGCTGCTCGTGGAAAACGTAGGCTTAACACATTGGGGGTTCTTTGAATAATCGTTTGCAGTGTTGTTTCGTATTTCAATTAAAACCGCAACCACTCTCTAGTGCTCCTGAAGCTTTTAGAACCTTTGCATATGATATTGGAAAGTAATATATGGAAAAGGCCTTACATATGCCAAAGAGAAATGAGCGCAGATGACCCAGACCTTCAATGCAAAAAGCTACGTTAAATCGCATCTGGCTTCACTGGGTACACTGCTAACAGTCAGCGGCGGATTCTACCTTTATTCTGTTATACGAACTGGCTGGGTGCCCACAGACGGGATCTCTAAAGTTCAGGGCTTAACATCTTTGGCTCTTGAGGCACCAATCCTTAATCCTTACATGATTCTGGCCTTTTTCGTTACAAGTTTACCGGTTTTTCTTATCGGGGTTATCATGCTTTTTTACTATACAATGAGCGTTTTACGTAATGGTCTAACAGTAGATAGTGAACATGTGGCTATTCTATTGACGGCTATGGGATTTTCCTATCAGGTGCTTGGTGCGTGGCCGCTTCAGGAGGCTGCTAATTTTCCTTGGACTTGGCAGAAGCAGATAATGGATTACGGGTCTATTTTTGCTTGGCTGCTTTATCTGTTGAGTATTGTTATGCTGCTCTTGGGGGTAGTGTCACTTTTTATCCATAGTCGAGCGTATCATAGGGTGCATCCAGAGCTAGCAATTGGCGAAAAGTGACATCTTTACCGTTTATGTTGTATGTTAGTGAATTATTGCTTTTATATTCTGTAGTTCTATCTTGTAAACGGTTAATATAATGGTCATATGGTTAGATGATTGTTTGATAATTGATCAAGTGTCAATTCGGATAGATAAGCAGTGAAAAACCTATATACTTGCGACTGACGTACTATTAGAAAATCGAGGGAGCAAAATTTGGCAAAAAGTTGGCACAGTCAATCACCCGAAGCGGTAATGACTGAACTGAAAGTTAGCCCCAATGGGTTAACAACACAGGAAGCAAAAGAGCGACTCACACAATACGGTCCTAACTCGCTGAAGAAAGAAAAAGGCATATCTGCATGGAAGATCCTCGCAGGGCAATTTACAGACATCTTGATGATTATTTTGCTCATCGCGACGGCACTTTCTATCGCGGTGGGCGAAGTAACAGATGCAATAATTATATTGCTCATTGTATTCGCAAGTGCCGGCTTAGGTTTCAGCCAAGAGTACCGAAGCGAAAAAGCAGTGGAAGCATTAAAGAAGATGACTGCCCCCACAGCAAGCGTACTGAGGGACGGCAAAGAAGTAAGACTTCCCGCCGAGGAACTGGTGCCAGGCGACATTATTCTTCTCTACGCAGGCGATAAAGTCCCAGCAGACGCCAGATTAATTGAAGCTTTCACTATGAAAGATGATGAAGCTCCCTTAACAGGTGAATCTAACCCCGTCGATAAATCATCCGAAACCCTGCCTGAACAAACACAACTCAACGACCGCGACAACATGGTATACAGCGGTACAGTCGTAGTTTACGGTAGAGGCAAAGCGGTCGTAACCCAAACGGGCATGACAACTGAATTCGGCAAAATCGCCCAAATGGTACAGTCAGCCCCAACAGAACAAACTCCCCTAGAAAAACGGTTAGCAGGCGTCGGTAAATGGATCGGTATATTCGCCCTAACTGTCGCGGCAAGCGTCGGAATTATCGGCGTCGTAGTTCAGGGTCGCCCAATAATTGACATGCTACTTTGGGCAGTAAGCTTGGCCGTAGCCGCTGTGCCAGAAGCGCTACCCGCTATCGTTACAGGTGCCTTAGCTATCGGCATGTACCGCATGGCTAAAGTTAACGCCATAGTCAAACGGTTACCCGCAGTCGAAACCTTAGGCAGCACTAGCGTCATATGTAGCGACAAAACAGGCACCATGACTAAAGGCGAAATGACTGTCCGAAGTCTCTATGTTAACGATCAATCAATAAAAGTAACCGGAATCGGCTATGCACCAGAAGGAGAATTCCAACTAAACGACAAAGCCTTCACCCCCGACGACAACATCAAAACACTCCTAAAAGCTTCAGTGCTATGCAACGATTCAGGCCTCGAAAAGGACGAAAAAAGCGGTAAATGGATAGTCAAAGGCGACCCAACCGAAGGCGCACTGGTTGTAGCTGCACAGAAAGCAGGCTTAAGCAAAGCAACTCTCGATTCAGCGGAACCACGCGTTTATGAGGTTCCCTTCTCTTCCGAACGAAAACGAATGACAACAATACACACTACTGACGACGCAAGAATCGCATATATGAAAGGCGCTCCGGAAATGGTCATCGAACGCTGCAGTAAGATACTACTCAACGGCAAAGTCCAACCGTTCAACGAAGAAAACCGCAACAATTACTTTAAAATCACTGAAGACCTTGCCAAACAAGCTCTCAGAAATCTTGCATTCGCCTATAAAGAACTCCCATTAGAGGGCAAATTCACCGAAGAAATGGAGCAAGACTTCGTCTTTATTGGCATAATGAGTATGATCGATCCACCGCGTCCCGAAGTTAAAGATGCCATAGCAGTATGCAAGAAAGCCGGCATCCGCGTTGTAATGATCACAGGCGACCACAAACTAACAGCAACCGCAGTAGGCAAAGAATTGAAACTGATCGACGAAAACCACGTCGAGGAACAGGTGCTAACAGGCGAGCAAATAGAAGAAATGACTGATGAGCAACTCTTGGCTGTAGTAGAGAAGACAGTGATCTATGCACGTGTAGCGCCGGAACATAAAGTTCGTATCGTTAAAGCTTGGAAGACAAAAGACCAAGTTGTAGCAATGACGGGCGACGGCGTCAACGATGCGCCAGCACTAAAGATGAGTGACATCGGCGTAGCCATGGGCATCTCGGGAACCGAGGTCTCAAAAGAAGCTGCCGACATGGTACTGGCAGACGACAACTTTGCAAGCATTGTTAAGGCAGTCCGAGAAGGTCGAGAAATCTATGACAACATCAAGAAGTATCTAACCTATCTGCTGCAATGCAACATCATGGAAATTTTGGTCATGTTCGTGGCTGTGGTCAGCGTACCTTATCTTGCGGCTTGGCTCTCGCCGGGTTCAGACCCACTTGTTGTCAGTGACGCAGCAATCGCTTTAACCGCGGTTCAATTGCTATGGATGAACCTTGTAACTGACGGTCTACCTGCAATCGCCTTAGGCGTCGATCCTGGAGACCCAGATTTAATGGAGCGCAAGCCTCGCAAGCCATCTGAGAGCATCTTTAGCCGAGAAGTTAAAACCTACTTGATCGGCGGGTCCGCACTGATGTCTGCAATACTGCTAGTGTCATACTTCATGCACATGCCGTGGACAAGCGGGTATCACCTGCTAGAAGCCAGAACACAGCTGCTAACAGTGATGATCGTAATGGAGTTGGTCGTAGCTCTGAGCATGCGTTCGCTGAAGTATCCGCTCTACAAAGTTGGGCCATTCAAGAACAAGTATCTCATATACGCGATACTTGGCTCCTTTGCCTTGCAGTTGGTGATACTCTACGTTCCGGGACTGCAGGTGCTCTTTGATGTGCACCAGCCTGAAATGATCGATTGGGCCGTAGCCGCTTTAGGCGGAGCGATAATCTTCGCCACCATAGAAATAGGCAAATACGTTACTTCGCGCAGAAAGCAGTAACTGCGCAAGTAAACCTTCTTTTCTTTTTCTCTTTTTCCATTCTGTATCCAATACTGGTTTCGCAAGATTTATAATGAAAACGAATCCAAAAAGGACAAGCATTAACTTGGGGAAAACTAGAAAAATGAGTGAAAAAATCGTAGCAAAATTGGCAAATCCAGCGCCACTCGGGCTCTTAGGTTTTGGTTTAACAACAGTTCTTCTTAACCTGCACAATGCCGGCCTCTTTGGACTTGACACTATGATTCTCGGTATGGGCTTAGCTTACGGTGGTCTAGCACAAATCATCGTAGGCATCATGGAGTACAGAAACGGCAACACATTCGGCACAGTAGCTTTCACATCTTATGGCTTATTCTGGTGGTCACTTGTAGCTCTAATTATCCTGCCGAAATCAACGCTATTTATGGGATTAACGGCGCCGTCAAACGCGGCAATGGCTGCTTACTTCTTTATGTGGGGGCTATTCACACTGGCGATGTTCTTTGGAACACTAAAGGGTAATCGTGCAATCCAGTTTGTATTCATGAGCTTAGCAATACTATTCTTCCTGCTGATGGCAAGAGAACTGCTTGGCAACCCACAATGGTTCAACACAATCTGCGGCATCGAAGGCGTCATTTGCGGCGGCAGCGCTGTTTACCTTGGATTAGCTGAAGTGCTAAATGAGGCAAACAAGAAAACTGTTCTACCGATTTGCCCCGTAAAGTAAAACCTTTTTTTATTTTTTTTCCATCTTTCCCTTATGAGTTATCGTCAAATTTAATTTATTATGGCTATTTTATTGCTTTCCTGTAATTATATCATGTACTTTACATTGTGCCTTGAAAAAAGAACACTAATGTCAACTATTGATGGAATTTTTGCCGATGAATTATTTAATATTATTTTATTGACTTAATTGATCGCATTAATAGAAAAAAATGCTGGCATAAATGTTGTAATAGCGGGTTGCGCACCATCCGTATGTTCACAACCTTTTTGGCGATGACGTAAAAATAGCGTTTATATCTTTTCAATTCATCAATATCATTTACAAAGTTTTATAAACAAATCGCAGCCAAGTTTTTTAGTATACAGATAGGATGAAGAATATGTCTGAAGCAAGTCTACCCTTTAATGAGAAATATTCTCCTAGTATCGCGAAAGTTTCTTCTGGTGAAATTCGAAAAGCGGAATGGGAGAAATCCATTAAAAACCCCCGTGAATTTTGGGCTGAAAAAGCCAAAGCAATCGACTGGTTCAAGGCTCCAACTCAAATTTTGGATGATTCGAACCCGCCGTTCTTTAAGTGGTTTGCTGATGGAGAACTAAACATATCATACAACGCCCTTGACAGGCACGTTAAGAGTTCTCGTAAGAACAAGCTCGCGTACATTTGGGAAGGCGAGATGGGTGAAGTAAAAACCTACACTTACTACCAACTCTACCGCGAAGTAAACAAAATGGCGAAAGCGCTAAAAGATTTAGGCGTTACAAAAGGTGACCGCGTAGCAGTCTTCTTACCGGTTATCCCTGAATTGCCAATTACGTTGCTTGCAACCACAAGAATCGGCGGCGTCCACACTGTAGTATTCTCAGGATTTAGTGCAGAAGCTTTAGCTGACAGAGTTAACGACTGTGGAGCAAAAGTCCTAGTAACCGCTGACGGTTCTTTCCGCAGAGGCAAACCAGTCGGAATAAAAGACACTGCAGACCGCGCAATGCCCTTGATGCCTAACATCGAAAAAGTCGTCGTAGTCAAACGTACGGGTCAAGCCATCCAAATGAAAGAGGGGCGAGACATCTGGTACAGCGACGCTTTGGCACAGGCAGGCGCAAACGCATATGTTGAACCTGAAAGCATGAAGTCAACTGACCCACTGTTCATTCTCTACACTTCGGGCACCACAGGCAAACCCAAAGGCGTCCAACATGGCACAGGTGGCTACCTCGTATGGGCTTACTGGACACTTAAATGGGCATTCGACCCCAAAGACGACGATATCTACTGGTGCGTCGCAGACATCGGCTGGATCACAGGCCACACCTACAACGTTTATGCACCACTCAGCCATGGCATAACCGCGTTTCTCTTCGAAGGCACACCAGACTTCCCCGCACAAGATCGCTGGTGGCAAATGATCGAAACCCACGGAATAAACATACTCTACGGTACACCAACCGCTGTTCGCATGTTCATGAAATTCGGCGAAGAATGGGTCAACAAGCATGACCTGTCTACACTCCGCGAACTCGGCTCAGTCGGCGAAGCAATCAACCCCGAAGCGTGGAAATGGTACTACCGTGTAATCGGCAAAGAACGTCTACCGATCATTGATACTTGGTGGCAGACAGAGACTGGCGGATTCATGATTTCCCCCGCTTCAGGCATAGAACTTACCCCGCTAAAACCAGGATCAGCCACGCTTGCCCTACCAGGAGTAAACGCAGACATCGTTGACGAAAAAGGACAATCAGTGCCACAAGGAACCAAAGGCTACCTAGTAGTAAAGTCTCCATGGCCAGGAATGCTGCAAACCATCTGGAAAGACCCAGACCGCTTCAAACAAACCTACTTCGGCAAATGGCCGGGAATTTACTACGTCGGCGACTACGCAATTCGCGACCCTGACGGATACTTCTGGTTACTTGGCAGAGCAGACGAAGTTCTAAAAGTAGCAGGACACAGAATCGGCACCGTCGAACTCGAATCTGCACTCGTCAGCCACCCAGCAGTCAGCGAAGCAGCAGTTATGGGCAAAGAAGACACAGTTAAAGGAGAAGTCCCAGTAGCATTCGTTGTGCTACGCAGCGGCTTTAACCCCTCAGATGAGCTACGCACTGAACTTACAAAACACGTCAGAACCACAATCGGTCCAATCGCAACCCCAGACGCCGTCGTAATCGTGCCAAAACTGCCAAAGACTCGCAGCGGCAAAATCATGCGTAGACTGCTAAAAGCCGTGTTGACTGGTGCACCCATGGGCGACACTTCAACCATTGAGGATGAAGGCTCAATCGAGGACATCAAAGCAACCTATAATGATCTGCGTAAGCAGCTAGGGCAAAAGTAAACTGCCCCAACCTTTTCCTTTTTTTGTTGCTGTCTTGTTAATGCCACATACGGTTATTTCTAAAACCTTCTTTTAGCCATCTGAAATTGATGCCAGAGATTATTTCTGTTAAGAACCTTGTTTTGGTTTATTCTGATGGGACACGAGCTGTCGATGACGTTTCGTTTGATGTTCATGAATGAGAATTCTTCGGTTTCTTGGGCCCAAACGGTGCAGGTAAAAGTACAACCATCAAAATATTAACTACAATTCTACGTAAGACTTCCGGGAAGGTAACGATCGACGGGCATGATATTAATCATGATGCGGCTTCGATTCGCAGGATTATCGGTGTTCAGAGTCAGGATACGACAGTTGACGGTGACTTGATTGGCCGCGAAAACCTCCTGCTCCAAGGCCACTTTCAGCAGATGTATAGTGATGAGCTTAAGCAACGTGTGGATGATGTAGTTACGTTGGGGGCAACTATTGTGCAGTTCAGAAAAGTCGTCAGCTAAAGGCTCGTTTGTTGCTCTGCCAAGTACCCCCCTTCCCTTATATACCTGAATTTTACCTCTATTTTATACACTATGCTTTTTCTCGATTTCCATGTTTACTCTTCCATGCTCGCCTGTTAAGCGATAGAAAGTTTCATTAACCTAGTGTACAAAATAT
>Ga0123335_1001943_pt1 | contig 32138 bp, 27 predicted proteins | sample BiotimSIPDNA_2_FD_89707 | JGI IMG/M metagenome (GOLD analysis project Ga0123335, IMG submission 89707) | Anaerobic biogas reactor microbial communites from Washington, USA - Biogas_R2 time_0 SIP DNA | ecosystem: Engineered > Bioreactor > Anaerobic > Unclassified | place: Washington, USA... | reverse complement strand
TATTCCCAAAATTCTCTGCTTAAATTATTTTTTACTGAAAAACAATTGGCTTTTAAATCATTTCATGAGCATGAATATTATTATACCTATGATATACTTAACAAGTAAAAAAGATAATGAAAGGTACTGATATGAAAGTTCATGAAAGATTCATTGATTACATAAGATTTGACACTACTTCTGATCCTGCTTCTAAAACCTGTCCATCAACACGCAATCAGATGATATTTGCTGAATACTTGGTTGAGCAGATGAAAAGCATAGGCATAGAAAATGCGCATGTTGATAAGTCTGGTTATGTATATGGCTTTATAAATGCAAAACCAGGATATGAGCAAGTCCAACCTATTGGATTCATAGCGCATATGGATACATCCGACGCCGTAAGCGGAAAGAACATAAACCCAAGGATAATTAAAAGTTACGATGGAAAAGATATAATTCTGAATAATGAATTAAACATTGTCATGGAGGTGGAGAAATATCCACACTTAAAAAAATACCAAGGTCATGACCTTGTAGTTACTGATGGAACGACACTGTTAGGCGTAGATGACAAAGCAGGTATAGCAGAAATCCTTACTATGGCTGAAAAACTTATAAACAGTGATTCTTTAATGCATGGTCCGATAAGCATAGCTTTCACTCCTGATGAGGAGATTGGACGGGGTGCGGATTTGTTTGATGTAAAGAAATTTAATGCATCCTACGCTTACACAGTTGATGGAGGGCCTTTGGGTGACATCCAGTATGAGAACTTTAATGCTGCTTCTGCTGACATTACCGTCACAGGGTTATCAGTTCATCCTGGCGGTGCAAAGAATATAATGAAAAATGCCATACTTATTGCATATGAATTCAATTCCCTTCTTCCTTGTAATGAGACTCCTCAGTTTACGGAAAAGAAGGAAGGTTTCCATCATCTTCACTTTATTTCAGGCACAGAGGAAAGTGTAAAAATGAGATATATCTTAAGAGATCATGATTATAATAAACTTACCAAGAAGAAAGAACGTTTCAAGATGGCAGCTGATTTCATTAACGGAGCATATGGTTCAAATACTGTAGCTATGGATATAAAGGACACTTATCTTAATATGGCAGAAATGCTTAAGCCTCATATGTACATAATAGAAAGAGCGAACCGCGCATATGCCGCATTAGGATATGAACCCACCTCACATGCTATAAGAGGAGGAACAGACGGAGCAAGGCTTTCATATATGGGCCTTCTTTGTCCTAATATTGCTACAGGCGGGCATAATGCCCATGGGCGTTTTGAATATGTATCAATAAATGAAATGGAAAAAATGACAGATGTTCTCGTACATATTGCCTGTGATATTAATCGATAGTAGGATTCTGAGCTAAATATTCGTTTATGAAAGGATCCAGGTTTCCATCCATTACTGACTGGACATCTCCTGTCTCATAATTTGTCCTATGGTCTTTTACCATAGTATATGGACAGAAGACATAAGAGCGTATCTGGCTTCCCCAGCCGATATCCATCTGCGTCCCCTTAAGATCTTCAATCTTTTCCTTATGTTCTCTTTCCTTTATCTCTAAAAGTTTGGACATAAGCATCTTCATGGCTGTTTCCTTGTTCTGATGCTGGCTTCTTTCAGACTGGCATGCTACAACAATATTTGTAGGCAGATGAGTTATCCTGATAGCTGAGTCGGTTTTGTTTACATGCTGCCCTCCCTTTCCTGATGAGCGGAAAGTATCTATACGAAGATCCTCTGTTTTTATTTTTATATCGATTTCATTGGAAATCTCTGGTATGACCTCGCATGATGCAAAGGAGGTATGCCTTCTTCCTGCAGAATCGAAAGGAGATATCCTTACCAGCCTGTGCACACCTGATTCACCTCTTAAGTGGCCGTATGCATATTCGCCTTCTACATAAACAGACACAGATTTTATACCCGCTCCATCCCCGTCAAGGTAATCTGTGACAGTTGCTTTAAACTTCTTTTCTTCAAAATATCTGGTATACATTCTAAACAGCATTTCTACCCAGTCGCAGGCTTCTGTCCCGCCTGCACCTGCATGCAATGTCAGATATGCGTTATTCTTGTCATTAGTACCGTTAAGCAGGGAGTACATACGGATTTCCACATATGTCTTTGACAATTCCTTCATAGAATCGATAAGCTCCTGGCCTAGAGTTTCATCTTCTGGATTCTCGTAGGCAAATTCCAACAATACATAACAGTCATCAAGCTTTGTCTTTAAATCCTTTGCTTTTGCTGCACGGTCTTTTAGCACCTTTATCCTTTGAAGTATCTTTTGGGAATTCTCATTATCCTGCCAGAATCCTTCCCTGACAGTTTTCTCCTCAAGACTTGCTATCTCTTCTTTTGTGCTGTCAGAATCCAGGCTTATTATGAGTTTCGCTGAATTATCCTTTATTTCATTAAGTTCGTTTTCAATTACATTGAAATCAATCATCTATAGTTTTTATAAACCTTTCCATTCGTTTTAATGCTTCTTTTATGTTTTCCAGTGAGCTTGCGTATGTTGCACGGAAGTACCCTTCGCCTGCTGATGAAAATGCTGTTCCCGGCACAACCAGTACCTTATGCTCCATTAAAAGCCTGTCACAAAACTGTTCGGATGTCAGACCTGTCTTTTTAATATTTGGAAAAACATAAAATGCGCCTTCTGGTTCAAAGCAGTCAATACCTATGCTTATAAGCCCATTATGCAGATATCTTCTCCTTGCATCATATTCCTGTCTCATTTTAACAACATCCTCTTCACAATGCTTTAAGGCGTCAATTGCCGCATACTGCACAAAAGATGGTGCGCACATTATAGCATACTGATGGATTTTTAGCATCTGTGAGATTATATCCTTATGTGCACATACATATCCTAATCTCCACCCTGTCATTGAAAAGGATTTGGAAAATCCGTTTACATATACAACTTTGTCATGCATATTCTTAAATTCTGCAAAAGAAAAATGCTTCATCCCGTAAGTCAGGTCTGAGTATATTTCGTCTGATATTACTATTATGTCTTTTGCTGCAAGATACTCCGCTATAGGTTTTAACTCCTCTTCTGTCATGACAGCACCGGTCGGATTGTTAGGGTAAGCTAGAATAAGCACTTTTGTTTTCTCTGTTACACATGCTTTGAGCTGATCTACTGTCAGTTTAAAACAGTTATCTTCTTTTAGCTGAAGAGGTACGGCTTTTGCTCCTGCAAAATTAACACACCCTTTATATGCAACAAAACACGGTTCAGGAATGATAACCTCATCACCAGGTCCCGCTATGCTCCTTATAGCTATATCTATTGCTTCTGATGCTCCTACAGTTATTATAATCTGGTTTACAGGATTGTAATTAAGACTGTACTTCCTTTCCAGCATTGAGCATATGGCCTGACGAAGCTCTAATATTCCGGTATTTGAAGTGTAATGGGTTCTGCCTTTTTCCAGTGAATATATTGCAGACTCCCTTATCTGCCATGGTGTGACAAAGTCTGGTTCCCCAACTCCTAAAGATATCACATCACTCATACCATGAAGCATATCGAAATATTTCCTTATACCGGAAGGAGGAGTGTTTCTCACTTCTTCCCTTATAAAATCTCCGGGCTTTTTCACAATATTATTGCCTCTCTTTGATCCTTTTCCTCTTCTTCAAATACAAGGTCGTTTTCCTTATATTTCTTAAGTACAAAATGAGTCGATGTAGCTGTCACGCCCTGTATAGCTGACAACTTCTGAGTAACAAACAATGCCACATCTTTCAAATCTGTGCCTTCCACAATCGCTGCAATATCAAATGCTCCCGACATGAGATAACAGGTCTTTACCTGTTTATAGCTATATATTCTTTTTGCTATTTCTTCAAATCCGCGATCTCTTTCCGGAGTCACTTTTATCTCGATAAAAGCTACAACTATATTATCTCTTGCCTTTTCCCAGTTTATGACAGCTGAATAACCTGCAATTATCTTATCCTGTTCATATTGTTTTATAACTTTTTCAACTTCCTCAACGGTTTTACCTGTCATGACTGCAAGCTCTTTTGCAGTAAGCCTTGCATCCTGTTTTAATAATTCCAGTATATCCATAAGTATTTCCCTTTCTTATACAAAAAAGGAGAACTCCCGGTTCTCCTGAATTTGATTTCTTTTACAGTTATTTCTGTTCTTCAGAGGAACCGATAGTCTTATCCAGAGAGTCGCTGAACTTCTCCAAAAGCTTTGCCGCAGATGCCTGTAATGCCGCCAGTTGTTTCTTTATATCTACTATCTTTTCTCTTTCTTCTTCCGCTCTTACTTCCAGCTCGGCTACTTCCTTGAAAGCAGTATCCTTGGCCTCCTTGACAATCTGATCAGATAATTCGTTTGCCTTCATTAAGGCTTTCGTAATGCTTGCTTTTTCCTTTGAGAGAGCGTCTTCCCTGCTCTTTAAATCATCATACATAGCCTGCATGTCTTCCATTTTTTTATTAAGGTCCTTTATGACAGTTTCTTTTTCAACTATCTTTGCCTCATATTCATCCATCATATTTTCTATATACTTGTTAACATCATCCTTGTTGTAACCACTCATTGCGCTACGGAATCTTTTCTTTGCCATTTCACACCTCTTTTACGAAGATATTTATCCTGTTCATTAATTTTATAATACAAGCACCCAAAATAGCAAGGTTTTTTAGAATATACCTATACCTTTATGCTCTTTTTTCCATTTTTCCGATGCTATTTCCCAAATATCATTAGGTATAGGATCGATATGTCCATATCCTTTGTCTTTAGCCATCTGCTGAGCCATATGCAGAAAATCCAGACTGTAATAGAACTTGGTAAAAAACGAATCTGCTATAAGCTCTATCCAGAAAGTGTGCTTGTAACTGCCAATATCCTTTAAATAATATTCCTTCAGTTTTACAGGATTATACGGTATATACATCAGCTCATATTCAGCTACTTTTTTATCTTCTATGGTTATTATCCCCATACTGAATGAATCATCTCTTTTATATACATTCATTGCAGACGGGATTCCCAAAGGCCCAGGATTAATAAAGTATCTTTCCCTTAGGTTAAGGTAATATGACTGATGGGAATGGCCGAGAAGATATAAAGAACAGTTATACTTGTCATACATATCCATATATACATCAATACTTCCTGAAGGCAGTATGAAATGTCTTGTATTGATATGAGAGCCATGTACGGCCAGTGAGTCCAGACCGAAAAGATCCAGTCTTTTAACATTCGGCAGCCCTGATATATATTGAATCCCTTTGTTATTAAGATTCTCATATGTCTTTACCAGCGATTCACACTGGTAGTTATTCTCCCATTCAGCTCTTTCGCCACGATGGTAATTTAATATATATTCTTCCCTGTTTCCTCTTACTACATCGTCAGTCAGCTCCATAACTGTATCCAGTACAGCCTGTGAATCCGGACCATCGGAAATCATGTCCCCAAGCACTACATATCGTTCAACACCTTCTGCTTTACACATATCAATTGCTTTTTGGAGAATATCAAGATTTCCATGAATATCCGAAAAAACAGCTACTTTGTTCATTTAGCAATGTGCTTTCTTACGATTCTATCCATCTCTTTCTCGTCTTTAGGAGGCGTGATGTCATCAATTAGCTGCCACTGCTCTTCGTGCTCAAGTTTTTCTTTAGGCCCCAATACAGTAAGAGGTGAAAGTGTTTCCATCTCAGTCATAAAATCACATGTATATGTTTCATACATTGAAGCGCTGTAGTCAGGATAAAGCATATCTTCCTTCGGAGAGAATTTTTTCACAAACATATAATTATGGTTGAAATATGCAGCCCATCCGTCAGTATTGGATATACCGAACTTGAAAGGCTTTAACGCTTTTGAGTCATGTGAAAGGAATATATACTTGCTTCCCCATTGGACTCTTTTGTCCTTCATGTCCGAATATGGCCATAGAGATATCATCCTGTTTGGCAAAAGCTTAGTATCCAAAGTCTCCTGCGGTACTACTTCCAGTCCTCCAGGCGCGACTACAGTCAAAGCCCATGCCGCAAGCTCTATATCCCAAAGGTTGTAGTTTGTCATAGTGTGTTTAAGATAAACTTTGGTTCCTTTTTCCTTAATTGTTATCTCAATGTCTTTTTTAATCATTGTTGTCGTTTCGACAGGCTGGGATACTTTTATACCATTAGGTATTATCTGCACATTGACTTTTTCATTGTCAGGGAAATAGCTTCGCACCTCGTGCTCAGGGCTGTGCCAAAGCCTGTGACCTCCATAAATCCTCCACTCTTCTCCTCCAGTTTTACCCATGTGCTCCTTTTTTTCGCACATAACATTTTCTTGTCCGATAAAACCATACCGGATTACTCTTGGCCCTATGTCCGATGTAATTATTAATTCTATTTCATCGTTGCATATCCTGTAACAGTTATCCCATCCGCCATATGGGACTTTCTCTATGCGTACTGTCATTTAACACCTCCAGCTTTTTTATAACATCATTATACTATGCCTTTTCAGGCAAAGTTAATATTTATGACATGCAAAAAACTATTACTATCCTTTTTTACCTGTAAACCAGTGTATTATCGGTATTAACAGGAATATTATCCAGCCCGGATGCCACAGGTTCCATATAAAGCCCATAGCCAGATATATTAGAACTATAATGAGCGTATATGATATTGCGCGGGATTTTATCGCATTAACTACTGCATAGTATACTGGAATGGTTAAAAAAACGATCCATCCTGGATGCCATAGATCCCAAATAAAACCCATTAGTAAAAATACAATAGTAGCAAGTACAGGATATGGGAATGTATTTGGATTCCGTTTGTTATACCATTTATCTACTTTTATTTCGTATCCACAACATTTGTCTTCTTTTTTCTCTTCATTTGCATGATTAGCGTCATGTTGATCCATATTAGTGCCCCTTTCGAAAATTGTCAGTTATGTTATATGCACATTCTATAACAAAAAATGCATAATATCAAAAATTTATGAAAATTATGCATTTTTAATAACTGTTTTCTGCTAATAAGCTTTATATCTTATACTGGTCTCCAACTCCGTAATGCTCAACAACATAATCAATATCTTTATCGCCTCTGCCGCTTAAATTAACAAGTATCGAATTAGCGGAATTGAGTCTTGCTGCCTTTAATGCATATGCAAGAGAATGAGAACTCTCCAAAGCAGGTATGATTCCTTCATATCTTGAAAGCATGAAGAATGCTTCCATCGCTTCATCATCCGTTACTGAGGTATAATCTACCCTTTTCATGTCATGCAGGAATGCATGCTCAGGCCCTACTGAAGGATAATCCAGCCCGCTTGCAACTGAATATACGGGTAGCGGTTCTCCTTTATCATCTTGAAGCAGAAGGCTTTCGAAACCATGTAATATGCCTTTCTTTCCAAAAGTAATACTCGCTGCATTGTCTCCGATTTTTGGGCCTCTGCCCATTGGTTCTACACCAACTATCCTGACAGGGTCGTTAAGGAATGCAGTAAATAGACCCATAGCGTTGCTTCCTCCTCCTACACATGCGCAAATCTCGTCAGGCAGCTCTCCGGTCATTTCCATATACTGCTGTCTTGCTTCTATTCCGACAACCATCTGAAAATCCCTTACCATCATCGGAAAAGGATGAGGCCCTACTACAGAACCTATACAGTAAATGGAATCTTTGTAACTGTTCATATATGATTCAAAAGCGGAATCTACTGCTTCTTTAAGTGTTTTCAACCCATGAGATACCGGTACTACCTTGGCTCCTAGTATTTTCATCCTAGTCACATTAGGTGCCTGTTTGACTATATCTACTTCACCCATGTGTATCTCGCATTCCAGCCCAAAGAAAGCAGCAGCTGTAGCAAGCGCTACACCGTGCTGTCCTGCACCGGTTTCAGCTATAAGACGTTTCTTACCCATATATTTAGCCAAAAGACCTTCACCCATACAGTGATTAAGTTTATGTGCTCCTGTGTGGTTTAAGTCTTCTCTCTTTAAATATATCTGGCATCTGCCAAGCTTGTTGGAAAGCCTTTCGCAATGATATACAGGTGTAGGTCTTCCTTGGAATTCCCTTCTTATTCTTCTAAGTTCGTTTATAAACGATGCAGAGTGTGCTATCGTCATATATGCTTCGTCGATCTCCTTAAATGCCTCGACAAGCTGTGGCGGAAGATATGCTCCTCCGTATTCGCCGAATCTTCCTGCTATGTCAGGATAAAATTTCGTGTAGTTTGTAAAATCCATATTACCGTCCTCCCGTTATATTTACTTTTTATTCAGCATGGCCTTTCTGTAAGCTTCACCTTCCCAGCCCATGATAAATGCAATATCCTCATCCTTCATCGTGTATGTCTTCAAATCATTTTTATGCGCTTCGTCCATAATAAAAAGGAATGCGCAGATGCTTTCTTCCAAAGTAAGCGCTTCTTTATATGATACATAATATCGGGTTATCCCGCTCTTTAAATCAATCCTTGCCTTTTTTTCTTCGTTCCTTGTTGTAATCGCTCCCAGAAGATAGGCTGCCTGGTCAGGATAAAGTATATTTGCATCAAACCATTCATCAGTATAGTCTTTCCCTTTTAAATATGAAACCAGTCTTGCAGTATCTGATTCATATACTCCTTCAGATTTCTGTTTTACAGATACTTTGCCATAAGGTTCTGTAATATTCAGTCTATCCTTTATTATGTCAGACACAAACTTATTTATCTTTTCCACTTCTACAAGAGTCTTTGCGGTTATAATTACACCATGGCTTCCCATGAAGATTATATTAGGAATACATCCCATCAGCTTTATCTGTTTCTGTATTTCAAGAGTAAGGTAAAATCCCGGAGCAATATATGGAAGATACAGATATCTGTAAGGTGACTTTTCAAAAAGCTCTTTTGCTATGCTCTCTCCCTGCTTTGTGCAGCATATAAGATTACCATAAACAGAATGTGTGTGAATAACATACTTTTCAAGAAGAGAATGAAATCCTGCTTCTATTGACGGCCTTCCGTCATTAAGGCCATCCAGTTTAATCATATTATCTTTTACGAACTGTGAGCTTTCCTTATAGAAGTCTCTTTTCTCGCTTAAGTCAACAGTATCATAATATTCACGGACTTTTTTGTAATTAACAACAACGAATCCATCTGTCGCGGTTATATCGCAAAGTTTACAGCCAGATGCTTTGACAGCCATAAGTTCATCATCAAATTTCACCGAAGTATTGCCGCCGCCTCCCTGCGTGTAATCTGGCAGGCTTCCTACTTTACAGGACATTTCTATCATTTCTTTTATACTCTTATCGTACATTGCAGTCTCCTAACTTACCAATCTTCTTTTTGCTGGATTTTATGATTGTATCTTTAATTTATCACTTATTCAATATATTTTTCAGATAATAATCATATTTTTCTTCCCATAGCTCTTTGTCCTGAGGAAAATATGACTTTATTTCAAAACTGCTCTTTATAACTGCTCTTGCCTGCCTGAGATCTTTTATTTCACCTAAAGCTATAAGTTGTGCAGCTATATTGCCGATTGCTGTAGCCTCAATTGGGCCTGCTGTAACCTCTGTTACTAATGCGTTTGCTGTAAACTGGGATATCATTGTATTCTTGCAGCCTCCTCCTACCATATGAAGCTTTGGTATGCGGCTTCCGACTATCTTGCAAAGCCCATCAAACACATACCTATATTTCAAAGCCAGGCTTTCCATTATACATCTGACTATTTCAGCTCTGTTTTGTGGAACATACTGTCCTGTTCTTCTGCAATAATCAACAACCCTTTCTGGCATCTCTCCTGGATGATAGAAGTCCTGATGATCAACATCAATAAGGCATGCAAAAGGTTTCGCTTTTCGTGCAGACATCTCCAGTTCATCAAATGATACCGGATCTCCCTCTTTGTTCCACTGTCTTCTGCATTCCTGATATATCCATAAGCCCATTATGTTCTTAATAAGCCTTGCAGTCCTGTTTATTCCGCCTTCGTTGGAATACTCATATTTATATGTCAGGTCATTTACTACTGGTTCTGAGAGTTCGGAACCAAGCAGTGACCATGTTCCTGATGACAGGAACGCAAACAAGTCTGTATCAGCTGGTGCCGCTATCATTGCAGAACCTGTATCATGTCCAGCCACAGCAGTTACAGTAATCGGCTTAAGTCCTGTCTCGTAACATACCTGTTCTGTAAGCTTGCCTATCACTGTTGCACTGTCTACTACTTTTTCCAGTATACCTGAAGGAATCCCTAATTTATCAAGCAGCTCGTAATCCCAATCTCCTGTCTTGCTGTTTAACATCTGCGTCGTACTTGCCATAGAGAATTCTGCTACTTTTTCCCCTGTCAGAAAGTATGAAAGCAAATCCGGCATGAAAAGAAGCTTGTCAGTTCTTTCAAATAACTCCGGTCTGTTTTTTGCTATTGAATACAGTTGGTAAATAGTATTGAATTGCATGAACTGTGTTCCGGTTCTGTCGTAAAGGTTCTTCTTCCCTACTTTTTCCCATACTTCTTCCATGAGTCCGTCTGTTCTCTTATCTCTGTAGTGTATTGGATTTTCCAAAAGCCTTCCTTTTTCATCGATAAGGCCGAAATCCACACCCCATGTATCGATACCAATACTCTTTATATCACTATGGCCTGCTTTTCTTGCTTCAATCAGACCTGTCTTCATTTCATGGAAAAGCCTTAAAATATCCCAGTACAATGTATCATTTAAATATACCGGATCATTTGAAAATCTGTGTATTTCTTCAATATTTATAGTTTTCCCGTCATATGACCCTAGCATTGCTCTCCCGCTGCTCGCGCCAAAATCATATGCTAATACCTTTATCATCACTTACCTCCAATGATTTTAGTGTATAAGTATTTTGTTTTTCTTATCCCAGGTTTATCTTTTCAATATACCTGTCAAGCTGAGTCTGCTCAAACTCGTAAGCCAACTTGGCCAAAGGCTCAAGCTGGTCTTCGGAAGCAAAAAGCTCGAATGCATGCACATACTCTTTGTATCTGTCTTTTGGTATGTATATTGGCAGGAAACCTTCCTTCATAAGGACATAATTCATAATCAGTTTTCCAGTCCTGCTGTTACCATCAACAAATGGATGAATCTTCATAAACATAGCATAAGCATACATAGCTTTTTCTGTAGCTGCGGCATATGTAAGATAAGGCAGATCATTAAAATATTTCTTCATTTTGTAATATGCCTTTTCAGGTGACGGCGGAACATGTTTTCTGCCGGGAATGATAAGGTTGACATTACGGTATATGCCGCCAACTGATATATCCTCCACGACTATCGCATTTATCTCTTTTACCGCTTCCTCGTCAAGATATGTGTTCTTCTTCAAGAACATCTTCATATACCTGAAAGCTTTACTGTGGTTGATGATTTCCAGGACATCCTGGTTTTTCTCCATGTCTTCGGCTTCATTGTTTAAAATAGCCTTGACCTGATCCCTTGTCAGCATGTTTCCTTTGATTTTAGTAGATTCATAGGTGTAGTCGCACTCGAATTCCTTTTCAAGTGTCCCTATCTGCTCAGGGGATAGTTTGGATAAATTACTGTTTACATAGTCTCTCTTCCTGCACAACTCTTCGTAGCTCAATTGCAAACACCTTCTTTCCTATTTATTATAAAACATAGCTTTCGTTATATCTTCTGTCGCATCCTGTTCATGCTTTATCAAAGCATATGTCGAATCCCTCAAATTGTCAAAGAATGGGTCCCTCATCGCCTTACATACAAAATTCTGTCTAGGGGAATTTATGTCTTCTCCGCTGATCTGGAAAAACCCATATTGCTCGCACAATGCTCTGACTCTAACCAATTGCTCTTTTGTATTCCTCGAAGGCATATATGTTACAGCGTCAAATCCGAGTTCCTTTAATACATAAAAGAGCTTATCAATATATGAGTCTTCAAACTTCTGTGGTTTTTTGTCTCCTGTCACAGAATTTCCGACATCTCCTAAATATGCATATGCAGATATAGCTTTAGTCTTTCTGCATAAATCTATTATGTCATGAATATCAGGGCATTCGTCATAAGCATCTATATAGAACAGTGATATCAAATCGCTTTTAATCGCCCCTAAAAGATCATATTCATATACCGGATTTGACTCATCGCTTAACAGAGCTTCATTCTTACCGCTAAGCGGCAGATTCAGAGTATCCTTGTAAAAAGCCACTAAGCTGCGCCCTTTTCCATATTTTTCAAGCATCTTTAGTGCCAAAGCATATGATATATGTCTTTCTGTAACTGTTCCACCCTCGCCATATAGAGACAACGGGAGGACATCCTGATTAAAATCAATACAAATACCATATTTCCCTAAAAGTTTGTTTATATTATCGCACATCTTCTGATTGCGAACATTTCTCTCTTTTCTGTATGGGGCCATGAAATCCTGTATTGTCTTTATATACTGATGCGGTATTCCATGGAGAGCTACATAAGCAACAGAATCCTGATCCGGATTATTTATCCTGATTCCGTTTAACGGTGTCTTCTCCATACGCACCCGGACTTCGATGCCGCATGTAATCGGCATATCCAGTATCTGTCCTGCTTTAATGAACTCCATACATCCCGCAGCAGAATCATGATCCATTATACCTGCAGTCTTAAGGCCGTTCATGTATGCCATAAACAAGGCTTTAGTTGGACTGTATGGCGAAAACGAATAAGTAGTATGTATATGGTTGTTTACATCATTGAAAAATAAGGGCTTTTGAATATCACCCTTATCTATCGCATTTTTTAACACTCTTAAACTATTCAGTCTCTCTTCGCTTTTCTGATTGTTCAGATTTTCAATTTGTAAAAGAAAGTATTCATTCATATTTAGCGCATTTCCTGTCCACCGGTTACATTAATTGCCTGTCCAGTCATATAGCTGGACATTTCTGAAGCTAAGAATACCATAACATTAGCAACATCTTCATATTCACATGATCTTCCCATAGGGACCTGGTCCAGGTATTTCTGTCTGACTTCCTGTTCTGTTATTCCCTGATTAACAGCATATTGTTTGAACAGGCTGTTTACCCATAATGGGGAATTCAAAAGGTTTCCTGGGCATATCGCATTGAATCTTATGTTATTCTTTGCATATTCCAAAGCAAGACTCTGAGTAAGCCCGATACCGCCAAATTTGGATGCGGCATATGCGCTGTTTCTGAAAGAGCCTTTTTTGCCTGATTTACTGTTAATCTGTATGAAAGATGCTCCATTTTCATTCTTCATCATATGTTTTACTGCGGATTTGGCACATATGAAATATCCCCACAGGTTAACATCCTGGACAAGCCTCCATTTATTTACATCAAACTCATGAGCCGGACCGGATATTACAATACCCGCATTATTCACAAATATATCAATTCTTCCAAATGTATCTATCGCAAGCTGAGTCATAGCATCTACATCTGCTTCATTTGTTACATCTACTTTGCATGCTACTGCATTTCTTAATGGTTTTGCAACTTCACATGCTTTTTCATAATTCAAATCCGCCACAACAACCGAACACCCTTCCTTGTCAAGTCTTTGCGCTAATGCTTCGCCCAAGCCCTGTGCGGCTCCTGTTATAACGGCGACTTTATTATTCAACATTTCCATAAAAAGCTCCCAACTATTATTATTACCTTTATTATATCCCAACCGTATTTAAAAACATATAGCCTTGTATGTTTTTACTCTACAAAAAAGCTTTTACCTGAAAAAATACCAGTATATGAGTAATGCAGATATAGCCAGAATAATTACTCCTATTACAACCGTTTTGATTATTTTACCCTTTATTTCTTCTTTTTCTTCATTCATTCTTCTTCCCTCAATTTCTGCATTATCATAACCATAGCATATGTATCCAGCTCACAGTACTTTAGTAACTGCTTCCTTATATTTTCCTTTTCTTCTTTGGACATCATTGGCATATATTTAAAAGCAGCCATGGCTTCATCTCCTCTTTTTACACCTTCAAGACTATTGTAATCCATAGCTTTGTCATCCGGAAAAAGAGCTGGCAGAACATATTTTATGGAATAGCTTCCTTGCATGGCTTCATCATAATACCAGTGGTTCTTAAAAGGGATCATTAGGTCCAGCATATTATTGTATATGTCCATAAGGTCCGTATAGTATTTTGGATACTGGAATGCGAGATCAGCAATTATTCCTTTTTCAAAAGACATATTATATGCGATTGAGCATGAGTGTCTCGGTATATCGTTTATGAGACGCAAAGCTAACTCTTCTCTGCAGTCGAATCCGTCACAAGCAAGATACTCCTTATGCTCTAATGTGCCGTCCTCGTGCTCTATGTGTAAGGAATACTGGAAAGGCATCTGTTGATATGGCTTCATACCTTCGTAAGGAGGAATTGCATACTGGACTGTCTCAAAATCGAGATAGTACAGCGGAAAATAGAAATTCTTAATAAATCTTGCAATTTCTTCTTTCTTAACAATCTTCTTCTTCAATAACTGGTCTTTTATAACTGGTCTCAGTTTTGAAAAAGTGTTCTTTTCATTAATCACATCAGAAAAGGAATGTATCCCGCTATGATACATCCTAAGCTTTTCGCTCTTATTTAGGTTCCTTAGCAGAAATATATTTTCTTTTGGAAGATGACGTGTACAATAACCGAAGTATCCGCAGGGGTATGGGGAGAAACAGTGTTCTGCTATATTTATATCTGGTTCGGTTCTAAGATCCAAGTCCTGAGATAAGAATTCCAGAAGCTTCTCCACAGAGCAATGACGCTGAAAAGCCTGCTCTGTAACATTATTTACTGAAAATAGTTTTTCCAGCTCCAGTTCACCCTTTCTAATATAATCAGAATTCAGAATTATGACATTAGCACTCTTCACACTGAAACCAAGCAGCGATAGGACATAGCTCTGATATGCTACATCATCAATATACACATCCTTAACTCCTGTTGAGCTTTTTACTTCATTGATAATTACGCCATCATCACAAATTTCCAGTATGTCAACGCTTAAGAAGCGCCCCATAAATGAAAAGGACGCTTCTGCAATATATCTTTTACCATCTTTGATAAATCCAACTGTTTGATTAATCATTTCTGATTTATCAGACGAATATTTTACTATGGATATGCCTTCAAAAAGCTTCTGGGCTAGTTCTCCTACTTCATTCCCGTTCTCCAGAACTGATTCATCCATTACTGAATCATCAAACTCTTCCGGTTTTACTCTGTCCATCCAGTACATCTTCAAGCACTGTACAGCTCTTATGTATCTGGATTTTGAAACATTGAAATCAATCATAATTTCTTGTTTATATCAACCTCTCTATACTCAGCAATCTCGCAGTTATCCAGCAAATAGTCATGGACTCTTCCGTTTTGAGGAATTCCCCTGAAGTATTGTCCGACAGCTATTGACACTCCCCCATGCGCTACTAGCAGTATATCCTTATCACAATGCTTCCTTAGTATTTCATCGAGAAAACCTGCAACTCTTTCGTAAAACAGAGGATATGCCTCTACCGTGCTAAGCTGCTCGTCCATCTTCAATGACCATGCTCCCTTTTTGTACTCCATATTCTGTTTGTATGAGACTCCTTCAAACTTTCCAAAGTCTCTTTCGGCTAACCTGCAGTCTGTAATAATTATATTGTTTCTGTCTTCACATACAATGGACGCAGTCTGTTTTGCCCTAATCAAAGGTGAAGATATTACTATATCAAACTTATACTCTTTGAGCATATCCTTTGTCGCATATGCCTGCTGTATCCCGGTTTCATTAAGAGGTATATCTGAAGAACCCTGTACTCTATCCTGTATATTCCAATCGGTCTGACCGTGCCGTATAAGTAAAATCCTCATAGAGATATGATAACACAAATCAGTCCCTTTGTCTTGAAAGAACAGCTATTCACAGTATCTGTCCTGCAGAGCGTCAAATCCCCTCTCACCAGTCCTTATCCTCACTACATCCTCTACATCAGATATGAAAATTTTCCCATCACCGAACATACCGGTATTAAGAACGGTTTTAGCTGCTTCAATTACTTTTTCTACTGGTACAGCGCTTATTACGACATCAACTTTCAGTTTTGGAACTAAGGTTATATCCAAAGGCGCACCTCTGTATGTTTCCGTGTGCCCATTCTGTGTTCCACAACCCATAACTTCTGTTACAGTCATGCCTGTAACTCCTATTCTGTTTAAGGCATATTTTAATGCTTCAAACTTTGGCTTCTTGAGAATTATGGATACCAGAGTCATTTTCGGTTGCAATTCGTCTTCAGAATCCAGCCTGATTTCATGTTTCATCTGTGCAGGAACAGTAGATGATGGGTGATACTCAATTAAATCAAGTTTGTCTATATCTACTTCATTGTTCAGTATAAATCCAGAATAAGCTGTTGCAAGGTTGTGTTCTGAAAAGTCCAGTCCGCCTATCTCCTCTTCAGGAGAGACTCTCAGACCTACTGTTTTCTTGATTATATGGAAGAAAACTGTCATGGTAACACCAACCCAGAGAGCAACTGCGCCTACTCCAAGAACCTGCACTCCCAGAAATCTGAAGGCTTCGGCAAATGAAACATTTCCTTTAATAGCACCTGCAATCCCTTCATTAAAAGAGAATACCCCGACTAGAATCGTACCTAATGCTCCATTAAATCCATGAACAGCAATTGCACCTACAGGATCATCTATTTTTGCTTTCCTTTCTAAAAACTCACAGCCATAAACTACCACGAATCCAGATATTATACCAATTATAAAAGCAGCTAAAGGTGATACAGTATCTGTTCCTGCGGTTATAGCCACAAGGCCTGCTAATGCACCATTGAATGTCATTGACACATCAGGCTTTTTGTATTTTATCCATGTAATAAAAAGGCATGTTGTAGCTGCTACAGCAGGTGCCATGTTGGTAGTAACAAGAATCAAACTTAGTTTTAATTCCTGTCCTGTCACCCCATATGTCGACGCTCCGTTAAATCCGAACCAGCAGAACCAGAGTATAAACACTCCTAATGCTGCAAATGTCAGGTTGTGACCGGGTATAGCTTTAGGATTTCCATCTTTGTCATATTTTCCAATACGAGGGCCTAAAATCCTTGCACCTATAAGAGCAGATATTCCGCCAACCATATGTACTGCAGTAGACCCAGCAAAATCATGGAATCCCAGCTGGCTTAACCAGCCTCCTCCCCATATCCAGTGTCCGGATATTGGATAAACAAACAAACTGATTATTACTGAATATATGCAATAGCTGGAAAATTTGGTTCTTTCTGCCATTGCACCTGATACTATTGTTGCAGCTGTTGCGCAAAATACAGTCTGGAATATGAGGGAAGTCATATCCATATTACCAGTTATAAATCCAGTTGTCGGAAGACCTATCAGTCCTGCTATATCATCTCCATGCATTAAAGAATAACCAAGCACCCAGAAGACTATAGTTCCCAGACAAAAATCCATTAGATTCTTCATTATTATATTCCCTGTATTCTTAGCACGAGTCAGTCCTGCTTCAACTACCGCAAATCCTGCCTGCATAAAGAATACCAATGCAGTACCTGTTATTACCCATACCAGATCTGCTCCTCTCAATCCACTGTCAATTCCCATAAATTCATCCTCCTTTTTTTGCAAAAGAAAAAGCGCTGTACCTTTTGCGGTTCAGCGCCTTTGCTAATTTTTCCTGATTATATTCCATCAGAACTTATCTGTCAAGCCTGTTTTTAAATTAATCAGATGACTAATACATTGTAATTCCTGCATTTCTCTAAAACTTTATCATCAGGCATCATGTCACAGACCCAGATATCAACATCCTTAAGTTCACAGAATGTATATGCTTTGTCTCTGTCAATTTTTGATGAATCTACAAGTATTATCGTCTTTCTTGCTTTCTCCACTATTCTTGTTTTCAGTTTGGCATCATACATGCTGGATACTGAAAATCCCTTTTCTACAGAAAAGCCTGAGGCTCCCATAACAGCCATATCTATATTCATTGTCTCAAGCATCTGCATTGCTTCAGGACCTGAACATGCTACCGTGTTAGGATTTACAGTTCCTCCTAGAAGTATGACCGAGTTATCAGTTGAAGCCAGTTTTAATGCGGTGTTCACTGCTGAAGTGATAAATGTACATCCCTTCATTTCCGTAAGGAGTTTTGCCAAACACATAACCGTACTTCCTGCATCAAGATATACCGATCTCCCTTTTTCAATGAAATGGCTTGCCTTCTGAGCAATAACCGCTTTTCTGTCAACATTCTCAGCCTGCCTTACCATATATTCGATTTCATCTTCTCCGGCTTTCTTGAACCGGTTTATACTGACAGCTCCTCCATGAGTTCTTACTGCATAGCCCATATCTTCCAATAGTATGAGATCACGACGGATTGTCATTTCCGAAACGTCCGGAAAAACTGTTTTAAGCTGTTTGAGGAAAACCTCTTGAGCTACATCCAACATCTGTTTGATTTGTAATTGCCTCTGATTCAACTCACACCCCTAATTTATTTAATCTGATTGTTTCCCCATCTGTGAAACTCATTTTAGCCACATGACCCTTTAATGGAACAATCTTCTGATGTATCGCATCGAGAATCCAGCTTGGCTGAGGGAAGAAGGATTTCTCATAATCCGCAGCTGGCGTAATCCAGTTTCTTGCTCCAACAACAACAGCCGGAGCATCAAGATAGTCAAAACACAGCTCTGATATTGTCGAAGCCATATCCTTAAGATGAGAACCTCTTTCGCATGCATCAGATGCAAGCAGGATTCTTCCTGTTTTTTTAACGGATTCTACAACCAGACTGTAGTTGAAAGGAGAAACAGACCTTGCATCTATGACTTCAGCTTCCATTCCGTATTTTTCTTTTAACATATCAGCTGCTTCCAGTGCTGTATAAAGCGTTGCGCCTACAGTCAGTATCGTTATATCTTTTCCTGCTCTCTTTACATCCGGCTCACCAATTGGAATCTCATAATATTCAGTAGGCACTCCGCCTTCATGGAACATTTCACCTTTATCATAAAGTTTCTGGCTTTCAAAGAATATTACAGGGTCTGTGCCTGATAAAGCAGTATTTAAAAGTCCCTTAGTATCATAAGGAGTTACCGGGAATACTACCTTTAATCCTGGAATATGTGCGCATAAGCTGGTCCAGTCCTGAGAGTGCTGAGCGCCGTACTTGGCACCTACGCTGACTCTTAAAACTACCGGCATATTAAGTATTCCTGCGCTCATGGATTGCCATTTTGGCAGCTGGTTGAAAACCTCATCTCCTGCTCTTCCTAAGAAGTCACAATACATAAGTTCAACCACCGCTCTTCCTCCTGCCATTGCATACCCGACTGCAGAGCCGACTATAGCAGCTTCGCTTATTGATGAATTGAAAAGCCTGTGATATGGCATTGAATCGGATAGTCCTCTGTATGCTGCAAATGCTCCTCCCCATTCCCTGTTTTCCTCACCATATGCGACAAGAGTAGGATCTGTATAGAATTTTTCAATCATAGCTTCGAATATTGCATCCCTTACCTGATAAACCTTATTCTTGGAAACAGCTACTCCATTGACAACTCCCATTCTTTCTTTCTTCTGCACCTGCTGGTAACGTACATTCTCCTCTAATGGGATATATGCATCACAAGGCCTGTCTTCCATCTTCTCAATTCTTTTATTTGAAAACATAAGGCTTTCAATTGCTCTAGGGTTAGCGACAAGATCCATTTTTGGAGTTATTGTTTCGTCTATAGCCATTTTATATATTTTGAATATTAAGGAAGCTGTATCTGTAAGTATTGAGTCGAATTCCTCATCCTTAGCTATACCGCCTTTTGAAAGCTTGTTTCTGTACTCAATCAGTGAATCCTGTTCCATCCACATATCTATTTCTTCTTTTGTCCTGTATGCAGACGCATCAGATGGGGAATGACCAGCAAATCTGTATGTGAGAACATCAAGAAGGACTGGTCCTTGTTTCTTTTCAATTATCTCTCTTTTCCTCTTATATGCATCTATAACAGCTAAAGGATTATATCCGTCAATTCTTTCTGCATGCATCTGGTCAGGATTTACTCCTGCACCGAAGCGTGCAAGAAGATCGAAACCCATTGTCTCTCCCTTAGTCTGCCCGCCCATACCATAACAGTTATTGAAGAAATTGAATATTATCGGCAATCCGCCTTTGTGTTCTCCTTCCCATAAAGTCCTGTACTGATCCATTGCAGAAAAACATATTCCTTCCCAAACAGGACCGCAGCCCAAAGAGGCATCACCGATGTTTGCTATTACAAGGCCTTTTTTCTGATTTACTTTCTTGAATAAAGCTGCTCCTGTTGCTATGTCTGCGCTTCCGCCAACTATTGCATTATTTGGATATATGCCAAATGGTATAAAGAAGGCATGCATGGATCCGCCCAATCCTCTATGGAATCCTGTCTCTCTTGAAAATATTTCTGCTAAAGTACCGTAAAGAAGAAAATCAATTGCCAGTTCTTTTACGCTTTTCTGGTCCTTCTGAACTATTTTCAGTATACTGCCATCGAAATAATTCTCCATTATATCCATAAGCTCTTTATCAGACAGTTTCTCAATCGCAGATAAACCTTTTGCAAGTATCTCTCCATGGCTTCTGTGTGATCCGAAAATGAAATCTTCTATGCCAAGAGTATATGCTTCTCCTACAACAGACGCTTCCTGTCCCATTGAAAGATGCGCTGGTCCTGGATATGCATGCTCAACAGAATTATACTGTCCTGTTGTTTTAACTGCATTAAGCATGTTTTCAAATTCACGTATTATTGCCATATCCCTGTAGATACGCATAAAGTCAGTCTTCGTGAATATCTTTTTTTCTTCTTCAATCGTCTTGTTATATGCACAGACGTCTATGTCTTTAAACTTGATTTTACTTTTCTTTCTTAATTCCGACGGGTTCAATACCAGTTCTTTTGTCATTTTTTATCTCCTCTTATATTAATAACCATTTGTAATTTATAAATTATTCTATTAAAAGCGAACAAGTCCTCTCTATTAGAAAGCAAATAAAGCCTCTCTTAATATCTCGCATACTGTAGGATGAGGGAAAACAAGTTCCTTCAGATCCTCTACTGTCATCTGCGTTTCAATCATCATAGCTGCTCCGTAAATCAGTTCTGAAGCATAATTGCCTATAAGGCTGACTCCGATAATCCTGTTTGTTCTTTTATCCCTCAATACTTTGCATATACCGTTTCCGCCTTCATTTTCCGCAACATATCTTCCGGAAAACTTCATAGATAACGTAACAGATTCGAAATCCATGTTTTTCTGTTTGGCAGTAGCTTCTGTCTCGCCAACTGATGCGACTTCAGGATTTGTATAGATTACTGAAGGTATCGCAGAATATCTCATGACATCTTTTTTACCTGTAATGTTGTTTATACATACTTCAGCTTCCCTGTAAGCAGTATGCGCAAGCATGGATACGCCATTTACATCACCTGCAGCATAAACTTCCGCAACATTGGTACGCCCCATGGAATCAGTTATTATAGCGCCTCTTTTATCCTTTTCAACCCCTATATTTTCCAGACCGAGATCTTTTGTTGAAGGTTTTCTTCCTATACTGACCAGTACTTTTTCAGCATCTGTCTCGAAAGTTTTCCCGTCTTTTTCAAATACGACAGATTTCTCAGTAAATGAAGTTACTTTACATCCAAGATTAAATGTTATTCCTTTTTTCTCATATTCCCTGCGTAAAAGCTCTGCTATTTCGTCATCGATAGGCCCGCCTATCTTGTCCAGCATCTCCACAACCGTAACCTTACTTCCAGCTGAGTTGAAATATGAGGCCATTTCCAGACCTATAACTCCGCCTCCGACTATTACAAGAGTTTCAGGTATTTTGGTCAGATCCAGTATTTCCCTGTTTGTAAGAACAAAGCCTTTCTGATATCCTTCTAAAAGTCCGGGTATAGGTGGCATAATAGGTTCTGAACCCGAGCATATCAGAAGTCTGTCACCTGTATAAAACTCGTTGTCAGCACTAACTACAAAGCCTTCTACGGATTTCTTTTCTATCCTGGCTGTCTTCTCAACCACAGTGACATTATGTTTCTTTAATGCTCCTTTAACTCCTGTCACTAAAGTTTTGACAACTTTGTTCTTTCTTTTTATTACTGTTTCCTGGTCCAGTGATGAACCGGTAACTTTAACTCCGTACTGCTCTGAATGTTTTGTGTAATCATATATCTTGGCACTGTAAAGCAAAGCTTTTGAGGGCACGCATCCTTCATTCAGGCAGACACCTCCAAGGTTCCGCTTTTCAAACAGAAGAACACTCATACCTTTTGCTGCTGCTCTTTCTGCCCCAAGATAACCTGCAGGTCCCCCACCGATGATTATTAAATCGTATTTCATAAAATTCCCTTTCTACTTAGCAAGCAGTATCTCAAAATTTTCAAGATTCGCACATAAATCCTTCAAAAATCTTGCTGCCGGAGCTCCGTCAACAACCCTGTGATCTATTGTCAGAGACAATCCCATTGCCTGATAAGGCTTGACCTGTCCATTTTCGTCTTTAACTCGTGTTACAAGACCACAAACTCCCAAAATCGCTGTCTGAGGAGGATTTATTACAGGCGTAAATGATTCAATCCCGAGATTACCCAGATTTGTTATTGTAAAAGTACCTCCGGTCAAAAGATCAGGGCTTATATTCCCGCTCTTGCATCTGCCAGCTAAGTCCTTTACTTCAGCTGATATGTCATTAAGCGACTTTTTGTCAGAATTAAACACAGTCGGAACCATCAGTCCTCTTGGAGTATCTATGGCAACACCCATATTAACTGCATTGAACCGTTTTATTGATTCCCCATTGAAATGAGCATTTAAGTCTTTGTGTGCAAGTAATGTTTTTGCTACTGCATATATTACTATGTCATTTATAGTTATATTTGCAAGGCCGAGTCTTTCGGAGTTAGCTTTGACCATGGTTCTGAAATTTATTATGCTTGTTGCGTCAAAAGATGCATTCATTGTAAGCTGAGCCATCTCAGATATTGATGCATGCATTGTTTTTGCAATCAGCTTCCTTATATTGCTAAGTTTTTCCTCTGTGTATTCTGTTACTGCAACAGCTTTGGTTTCTACAGGAGCGACAGTCTCAATAATGCTTCCTCTCTTCACATCATCTTCTGTTACTCTTCCACCTATGCCTGTCGGATTATATGAAGCAGTCTGATCATATGATGCTTTAGCTGCAGGAGTGACTTTCAAACCTTCTTTTGCAAGAACCTGGATATCCCTTTCAATCACTCTGCCATTAGGCCCAGTTGCATTTGCATATGATACATCGACATTAGTTTTTTCAGCCAGAGCCTTGGCTCTTGGAGATATCTTTAATCCGTCTGATCCGTATGTTTGTGCAGACAAAGTATCTGTTTGGGCTTTAATTTCCTCTTTAATATCTTCTTTAGGTTTTTCTGTTTCTTCATTAACTGACTTTGCGCCATCTGGAGCGAAAGAGGATATGTCCTCTCCTGGTTCTCCAATAACACACATATTCAAAAGGCATGGAACATCATCGCCTTCTTCAAAATAGGTTTCCAGAAGAATTCCTTCTGTTTTAGCTTCCTCATCAAAAGTTGCTTTATCAGTCTCGTATGTAAACAAAATGTCTCCGATGTTTACTTTGTCACCTTTTTTCTTGTGCCACTTGGAAACAACGCATGATTCCACGGTATTTCCCTGTCTTGGCATAATAACTGCTGTTGCCATATCTGCTCCTCCATTCGTTTTGGGTACAAAGAACTGTACACTGTTAGATTCTAACATGTTTATGTTATTTATGCAATATAAATTTACATGTTTTTTATATACTAGGAAATGTCATTTAAGCATTTAACAACAATATCATTTATTTTTTCAGGATTACCATAACCTCTTGTCAGCTTCATCACCTGCCCAATAATCGGACCTATTGCCTGAAAATTTCCCTTTTTGTATGATTCAATTGCTTTTTTATTCATTTCCAGAGCCTGCCTGGCATATTCAGCCAGAATTTTCTCATCATTTATCTGACCCATCTGCTTTTCTTCGACTTCCTTTTCAATATCAAAATCTTTTTCCAAAAGCATATCAATCAGTTTTCTTGCAGTCATTGCATTAATCAGTTCCTTATATGACATGTTTGCAATGGTAGCCAGCTTTTCTGGCAGAATACCCAATACGGAATCCTTCTTCGAGATAATGAGGTTTGACAGACTCTTATATGACTTAGTATATTCTGCAGCTTTTTCAAAAAGAGCTGCAAGTTCCATATCAGTTAAGAGCATTTCACAATCATATGAAGATAATTCATATTTTGCCATCATCTGTGGTTTTCTCTTACTTGCCAGCTCTGGCAGGTTCTTTCTGATGCTTTCCACATAATCCCTTTCCAGCTTTATTTTTACCAGGTCAGGATCTGGGAAATACCTGTAATCATCTGCATCCTCTTTTTTTCTCATAGAAAATGTTTTTCTGCTCTTCTCGTCATATCTTCTCGTTTCCTGCTCTATCGGCTTGTTCTCTGTAATGCTGTCAACCTGACGTTTAAATTCGTATTCAATTGCTTTTTGTATGAATGCAAAAGAGTTAAGGTTTTTCATTTCAGTCCGGGTTCCTAATTCAAAATTATCCTGTTTTCTAACTGACAAGTTTACATCTACCCTAAAAGATCCCTCATTCATTCTGCAGTCAGAAATACCCAGATTTAAAAGCACAGTTCTAAGCTTGTTTAGAAACAGGTCTGCTTCCTCTCTTGATTCCATGTCCGGTTCTGTAACTATTTCAATAAGGGGTACTCCGCATCTGTTGCAATCAATAAGCGTTTCCTCTTTTTCATTGTGAATCAGTTTTCCGGCATCTTCTTCAAGATGTATTCTGTTTATCCGAATCCTTTTGTTTCCTGATTCTGTTTCTATGTCTAAAAAACCTTTCTTGCATAAAGGCACATCATACTGGGATATCTGATATGCTTTGGGGAGATCGGGATAGAAATAGTTCTTCCTGTCCATTTTACATTCGAGATTTATTTCACAGTCAAGAGCAATGCCTGCCATCAGAGCATACTCCACTGCTTTCTTATTCAACACCGGAAGCGCTCCTGGCATAGCCATACACACAGGGCATACATGGGTATTAGGTTCTGCTCCGTAAAGTGTCGGGCAACTGCAGAATATCTTGCTTTGCGTCTTGAGTTCTACATGAACTTCAAGTCCTATGTTCATTACATATCCTTTATACATGACTTACCTCACTGTTTCTTTTCTCATATGCATATCCTGCTCTGTAAAGAGTCTTCTCAGACAATTTGGGGCCGATAAGCTGAATGCCTATAGGAAGATTTTCTTCTGACATCGCTCCAGGCAGTGCTATAGCCGGAAGTTTTGCGATATTTACCGGAACTGTGAATATATCCTCCATGTACATCGCTACAGCGTCCTTTTTCGCATCCTTAATATCATACGCAGTAGATGCTGCTACAGGAGCCAATATGAAATCACATTCCTTAAATGCCCTATCAAATTCAGTTTCTACTAGTCTTCTGACTTTCTGAGCTTTATTGTAGTATTGGTCAAAGTATCCCTGGCTTAACACAAAAGTACCAAGCATTATCCTTCGCTTCACCTCGGTGTCGAAACCGTTGCTTCGGCTGTACTCGTATAACCGATCTATATCTTCAAATTCATCAGGTCTGTACCCATACCTTATGCCGTCGAATCTTGCAAGATTTGAAGAAGCCTCAGCACTGGAAATTATATAATAAGCATAAATAGCCCAGTCAAGAGAAGGCATATCCAGTTCCACAATTTCAACGCCCTGCTTTTCATACCAGTTTATAGCTTCATTTACAGTATTAACAACCTGACTGTTAATTTTTTTTGCAGCAAACTGTCTGATTACTCCCATCTTCATATTTTTAATGTCCTTACCTATATCATCAGTATAGGACCCTGAAGGTTTCATAACAGAAGTGGAATCCTTTTTGTCATATCCTGATATGGCATCAAGAACCAGAGCATTATCATATACTGTTCTTGTCATAGGCCCTATCTGGTCAAGTGATGAAGCAAAAGCTATAAGTCCATATCTGGATACAGTCCCGTATGTCGGTTTCATGCCTACAACATTGCAAAAAGATGCAGGCTGTCTGATCGAACCGCCCGTGTCAGAGCCTAAAGCGAACAGGGTCTGTTCTGAAGCGACAGCTGCAGCAGATCCTCCTGAACTCCCTCCGCAGGATTTTGACAGATCATATGGGTTATATGTCTTATGGAAATATGATGTAGTCGTTGTGGAACCCATTGCGAATTCATCCATGTTAAGTTTGCCAAGAAGAGTCATTCCATTATCATTCAGTTTTTCATAAACAGTCGCGTCATATGGCGCAATAAAATCGTAAAGCATTTTTGATGCGCATGTGGTCAGGATTCCTTTTGTACATATGTTATCCTTCAATGCTCCAGGTATTCCGTACAGAAGAGGGATATTGCTGTTCAAAGAAAGCCGTTCATCTAAGGATTTTGCTCTTTTTTCTGCTTCTTCTTTGGTTACTGTAATATATGCCTTTATTTTTTCATCTTTTTTTTCTATGTTTTGCAGATATGCTGCTGTTATTTCCATACAGGATATTTCTTTGTTTGCTATGTGCTTGTGCAATGTCATAATGTCCATTTTTAATATATCTTTCATAATCATGCCTCCTTCCTTATTACTTTAGGTACTTTAATATATCCGTTTTCCAAAGTCTTGGAATTCGACAGCATATTTTCCCTGTCATTTACATTTAGCGCTATATCCTCCCTGAAGGCATTTACTGCTTCGTCTGCAATTATAGATTCATCTGCAGATGAAGTGTCTATATCCATAATATTCCCTGCAAATGCAATAATATCGGTCATATCTTTTTCCAGATTCTTCTTTTCCTTTTCAGACAAAGTGAGCTTTGCAAGGACGGAAAGTTTTTCAATCGGTATTTTCGGAATATTATGTTTCTTTGTGTTCATATCAGTCTGTCCCTCGCATGATATATGCAAAATTTTGAGCTGATGCTCTTCTACTGTATCCGGTGTGTCAGACATTAAGCAGGATCCGTCTTTTATTTTCGGAAATGCTATTACATCCCTTAAAGAAGATGCTCCTGACAGTATCATGATAAGCCTGTCCAGCCCAAATGCAAATCCTCCATGTGGCGGAGTCCCATAACTGAATGCTTTAACAAAGAAGCCGAACTTTGACTGTATCTGTTCTGGAGTGAACCCCAGCGCTTCAAACATAAGTTTCTGAACATTGCTGTCGTGTATCCTTATCGAACCGCTGCCAAGTTCAGTTCCATTTAATACTATATCATATGCTAATGCTCTTATACGGTCCTTATCTGTAAGCATATATCCTATATCCTCAGGATTTGGACAGGTAAACGGATGATGAGCTGCAACATATCTTTGTTCTTCTTCTGAATATTCAAACAGAGGAAAGTCTGTAATAATCGCAAAACAAAATTTAAACATGTCGATAAGACCAAGGCATTTGGCAATATACAGCCTTAACTGTCCAAGTATCCTTCTTGCATTTTTTATCGTATCTGCACAGAAAAGTATGAAGTCCCCTGGTTTTGCATCTGTCAGCTTAAATATCTCGTCCATATCTGTTTTAGATATGTATTTTGTCAGTATTGAATATATCGAACCATCAGGCTGTATAGCTATCCAAGCCATCCCTTTTGCACCATAACTCTCTGCTTCTTTTGTAAGCTGTTCTATTTCGCTTCTTGTCATGGATGCTCCGCTTTTATAGTTTATAGCGCGTACAGTCTCAGCTTTTTTGAAAATTGAGAAATCCGTACGATTTGCTATTCCAGTTAAATCCTTAATACTTAAATCAAACCTAAGGTCCGGTTTGTCTGTCCCGTATCTGTCCATTGCTTCTTTATATGTCATCTTTATAAAAGGTTCATGAATGTCCAGCTGTATTGTCTGCTTCATAATATGTTTGAACATTTTTTCCAGATGTTCCAGTATGTCTTCCTGAGTTACAAAACTCATTTCCATATCAACCTGAGTAAATTCCGGCTGTCTGTCTGCTCTTAGGTCTTCATCCCTGAAACATCGGGCTATCTGGTAATATCTGTCCATTCCTCCTACCATCAGCAGCTGTTTGAATATCTGAGGCGACTGAGGTAGAGCATAGAATTTATTAGGATGAACCCTGCTAGGTACAAGATAATCTCTTGCGCCTTCCGGAGTGGATTTTGTCAGTATCGGAGTCTCTACTTCAATAAAACCTTTATCCTCAAGATATCTCCTTATAACGCTTACAGCTTTGTGCCGAAACAGAAGGTTATTAGAAATCCCGCTTCTTCTGATATCTAAATATCTGTATTTAAGCCTGAGCTCTTCTTTAACGCAGACTTCATCATCCATAGCAAAAGGAAGGCTTGAGCACTCAGACAGTATAGTCATCTGTTCAGCTTTAAGCTCTATAGTACCTGTTCTGATTTTGGGATTATATGTTTCTTCCCCTCTGATTTTTATATATCCGCTTATCTCAACGACAGACTGCAGTTTAACCTGTTCTGCAAGTAAAAAAACCTCATGAGGCACATCATTTGCGTCAAATACTGTCTGCAAAACACCCTCTCTGTCTTTTAAGTCAATGAAGATAACTCCGCCCATGTCTCTTTTGGTCAAGACCCAACCGTTCGCAGTGACCTGGCTGTTTACATAACTTTCATTAAATAATCCGCAATACTCTGATCTTTTCATGTTAACACCTTTCTTGCAACAAAAAACCTTCCGTCGCCTAAATATTACTATCCAGGGACGAAAGGTCTGTTAACATTCCGCGGTGCCACCCACATTGATCATTACTGATCCGCTCATTCAGCACTTACATGCCTAACGGTTATAACGTACCGTGGTCCGTCTGAGCCTACTAGCTAAAAGCTTTCGGTCAGCGGCTCGAAGATGTTCTTCATCTTGGGTTGCTTTACCCGTATCACACCATTCACGGACTCTCTTTGAAAACTTGCCAGATTACTCTTCTTGTCATCGCCTTATTTTTTCTTATGCTAACACTAAAAAAAATATGTGTCAACATATTTTTTTGATCATTTCATATTTGCAGATTGAACTCAGTTCTGCAGTAACCTCGCTTATGATAAATTAAATATTACTTGCTCAGTTTCTCAACATCTTTCCATGCACCGGATACGACTAAATGTGTATTCTCTTTGAAAAGATAATTTGGATTTGACAGAGGATATATTTTCCCGCTCTCTTTGTAAGCAAGAACGTTAATATTGTAATTTGATCTGACATTAACCTGGGAGATTGTTTTTCCAACCCAGCTTTCAGGAGTTTCAATCTCAGAAATCGAATACTCAGGAGAAAGCTGTATATAGTCAAACATATGATTTGCGCTGAATCTGTATGCTGCTCTGTGCGCCATGTCTTTTTCCGGGAAAATAATCTCATCGGCTCCATTTCTCAGCAGGAATTTCGCATGTATATCCCTGTCTGCTTTGGATACTACATATTTGGCTCCGTTATCCTTTAGTAGGGATGTTATTTCCAGAGATGACTGGAAATTATCACCGATGCATACAAAGCATATATTAAAATTATTGATTCCCAAAGATTTAAGCACATTCTCATCCATGCAGTCAGCCACCTGTGCAGAAGTGACATATTCCGAAATATCCCTCAGCTCATTTTCGTCTTTATCCACAACCATTACTTCGTTCCCAAGTTCAGCCATCTTTAAAGCCAGGCTTTTCCCAAATTTTCCTGTTCCTATTATTAAAATTGATTTCATTTTCGCTCCTAACCGATTACTATCTTTTCTTCCATATTCCTTATATTCGGCTTAACCTTATCTCCTGCAAAAGCTGACATTACAGTTAAGCTTCCTACCCTGCCGCAGTACATTAATAATATTACCACAATTTTCGATACTATGTTCAACTCCGATGTAATGCCTGTTGACAGTCCTACTGTACCGATTGCGGAAACAGATTCAAACATTGCGTCTTTTAAAGCAAAAGACTGTGTGGACATTATCAAAAAGGAAGCAAAAGATGCAAGTATTAAATATATTGCAGTTATACTGAAAGCTTTTCTTGGAACATAGTCTTCCAGCCTTTTTCCACCTATATTCAAATCATGTGCATGAGTGATGTATGCTTTTATTGTAAGTATAATAACAAACAATGTGGTAACTTTTATTCCACCTCCAGTTGAGCCGGGATTAGCTCCGATTATCATCAGTATAATAGTTAAAAATGAAGCTCCTTCTGATAGTGCTCCGGTATCCACAGTATTAAAGCCCGCAGTTCTGGGAGTGATGACCTGGAATACTGAAGCTAAAATCTTTTGGCCAAAAGTCATACCTTCTAATGTATTGTTATTTTCAAGAAAATAGAAAATAATTGCAGGAATGATAATCAACGCTGCAGTACCTATAAGGACTATTTTTGTATGAAGTCTGTATTTGGAAAATCTTAACTTATTATTCATAAGATCATCCCATACAATGAAACCAAGACCTCCGATAATTATCAAAGACATTACAACTATATTTACAAGAATATCCGTATTAAACCCGACTAATGAGCTTTTGGGACTGAACACGCCCATAAGATCAAAACCAGCATTGCAGAATGCTGATACTGAATGGAATATACCATAATATATTCCCTCTGCTGTTCCAAGAACTGGTATGAATCGGATGGATAAGAGAGCTGCAGCAATAATTTCTATGGAAAAGGTTATGATGATTATCTTGCGTAAGAGCTTGACGACTCCGCCAATCTGTATAGTACTCATTGTCTCCATCAAAAGCCCTCTTTCCCGAAGCCCTATCCTTTTTCCTATCATTAAAAATATCATGCCAGCCATACTCATAAATCCTAATCCGCCTATCTGTATAAGAACCAGAATTACAAGCTGTCCGAATAATGTGAATTGGGTATATGTATCATATATAACCAGCCCGGTAACACATAGTGCTGATGTAGCAGTGAATAATGAATCTAAAAATGGTATACGTATATTATCTTTTGAAGCAGCAGGAAGAGAAAGCAGTAATGCTCCTATAATTATAATCAACACGAAACCAACCGCTATAATCTGCATCGTGCTTATTCTTATTTTCTTCTTTTGTTCCATTTGGCTATATAAGCTCCTTAATCATCTGTCCTATCTTCTGAGCCATCCTTAAAAATCCTAAATCATTCGGATGACACCCGTCTACAGTGCAGCAGTCTCTGTAATCATCTCCAAAAAGGCTTCGTCCGTCTATGAAATAAACGTTCTTATCTCCCTTTTCGACCGCACCTATGTAGGTCTTATAGATTATATCCCTTCTTTTTATCTTGTCAAATGAATAATCGGAAAAGTCCGGCTTTGATATAAATATGACTGGCAGGTCCGGCTTTTTATTTCGTATTATATTAAAGAACTTTTCGTGAGTATTCATCAAATGCTCTATTGATGGTGCATTATGGTCATAATCAAGAACAAATACACTCATGTCCATTCCGGCTATATACATCGCCATTGCTTCGTCACCTAAAGCAGAACCAGAGAAACCTAAACTAATATAATCAGTATCACACATTCTGGATATTATAGCTTCATAAGCGTTCCCTGGTCTTGAAGCGCATCCTCCCTGTGTTATTGAAGAACCGTAGTATATAACTGGCGTTTTATAATTATATTGCATTCCATGTTCTAAAATGGAATCCTCTTGAACACCTATATATACCTTATTAACGCTGTTGTATAAAGGGAAATTTAGTGTGAGATATCTTAGTTTGTGCTCATCAAACCTTATTCTCATCTCATACCAGTCTTTTGAATCAACTTCAGGTGTGAATCTGCTTAAGAATACGCTTCTTCCTGTAAAATCCTCATAAATATCGAATCCGCTCGAACCCAGAAGCGTCATATGGTTCATCCTGTATATCTCAGGGGTGTATACCTGTATGCAAAGATACAAAGAATCCGTACAAAACCTTATTCTGCCTCCTGATGTGTGAAGATAATGTTTTTTCACGCCAAAATTAC
>Ga0123335_1001940_pt1 | contig 32191 bp, 28 predicted proteins | sample BiotimSIPDNA_2_FD_89707 | JGI IMG/M metagenome (GOLD analysis project Ga0123335, IMG submission 89707) | Anaerobic biogas reactor microbial communites from Washington, USA - Biogas_R2 time_0 SIP DNA | ecosystem: Engineered > Bioreactor > Anaerobic > Unclassified | place: Washington, USA... | reverse complement strand
GCTGCCCTTTTTTATAAATTTTCTAAAGAAAGTCGATGATCTGAATGTTATGCATGTGTAAGCAGATTCAGCAGGGGTTCATGGGCTAAACTTTAAGGCTAAGCGTGTGCTAGCAAAGAGTCGATTTCCCGTACTTAGCTCTTAATTTTGTTTTCTCAATCTTTCCAGTGGGGTTACGCGGTACCTTGTCAAAAATAACCTTACGCGGTCTTTTGTACTTGGGAAGCAAACCCTCGATAAACGCCATGATTTCTGCTTCGGTCAAGTTCTCGCCGGATTTGACGTCTATTACTGCACCGATGACTTCCACCAGTCGCTCGTCGGGGATACCGATTACGCCTACATCGTAGACTTTTGGGTGACTGTGGATGGCGCTTTCGATTTCTATCGGGTAAATGTTTTCGCCGCCGACGATGATTAGGTCTTTTTTGCGATCAACAAGGTAAACATAGCCGTCTTTATCTATACGTGCCATGTCGCCTGTGTGTAGCCAGCCGTCAACTATGGTTTTAGCGGTTAAAGTAGGGTTCTTGTAGTATTCCCGCATTACTCCGTCGCCTTTGACGCAGAGTTCACCAATCATACATTCGGGGATGTCGTGGTTGTCGTTTACGTCTACGATCTTTAGCTGCCAGTTACAGCCGACTTTGCCTACTGCGCCAGCTCGGAACTCGTTCTCCAGCCCAAGATGCACTACGCCGGGTCCTGTGGCTTCGCTGAGTCCATAATTGTTATCGTAATCCATAGCTGGAAAGTACTCGCGCCAATGCAGCACAATAGAGGGCGGAACCGGCTGCGCTCCGATGTGCATAAGACGCCACAACTCCAAATTGTAGTCGCTTAGCTTCAGGTCCCCCCTATCAAGTGCTACTAGTATATCGTGAACCCAAGGAACAAGCAGCCAGACGATTGTGCCTTTTTCTTTGCTTACTGTGTCAAAGACGTTTTTTGGGCTGAATTCAGTCAGGATTGTGCCTTTTGCTCCAGTCATTAAGCTGCCGAACCAGTGCATCTTTGCTCCGGTATGGTAAAGCGGTGGCAGAAGGATAAAGTTATCATCATGGCTTTGCCGGTGGTGCTGCTGTTCGACTTCGGCGGCGAAGCTCATGTTCTTGTGGGTTAAGAGGACAGGTTTGGGGTCACCTGTTGTGCCGGAGGTGAAGTATAATCCGATTTCGTCCTCCGGTGAGAGCTTGATTTTTGGCGGGGTTGCGTTGGCTGTTTTTAGGACATTGTCGTAGCTGGTCATGCCTTCAGGGAGGTTGGATCCCAGGTAGATGTATTCTGATACTGTTTGGGGTTTTACTTCTTGGACGGTTTTTAAGAAGAAATCCTCGAAGATTATGGCTTTTGCTTCAGCGATACAGGTGCAAAACTTGAAGTCTGTAGCGTTAAAGCGAAAATTCAGCGGTACAGCCCATGCACCTGTTTTGATTATGCCGAAATAAGTAGTCAGCCAGTTGATGGAGTTGCGCATCCAGTGGATTACTTTGTCGTCTTTATGTATTCCCTTTTGGATTAGGTAGTTTGCTATGCGGTTTGCGTCTTGGTCAAACTGTTTCCAAGTGACCTGTTTTCGGGTGTTCTGGCTGGGCGTAAGTTCAATCAGCGCCACCTCATCGGGGTATTCCCTTGCGTTTTTCTCAAGCATTTCTGCAATCGTTGGCGTAACCACTTTGTGTTCCTCTCGGTTTACCGGCAGATGATAGCTGTTGCCTGAATACGTCTGAATAATGCTGAATAGATACTTAAATCGAACGTTTAAACCGCAAAAGCAGGCAAGTAATAGATCTACCTCAGAGTGACCTCTTCCTCCCTGTTGCTTTGCACAGGACGACCCCTCCCCTATAAAAGGCACAGATCAAAATTTGGATTAGTATCGATTTTTTAAATTAGAGGAGGCAGGACTCCCTTTATTGTCTGCAGAACAACAGACCGCGGTGCAGGATGTGGTCTCAGTTCGAAGCAGAATAACTAATAATACACCGCTGCCGTTTTGGTTTTATGGCGGTTTTTATGGCTTCTTCAAACGGGGACGTTTACATCCTTAAAGCCACTGATAGAAAATCAGCGATACCCAAACTCATGAATCGATTTACTATCGAAGACTACTCAGGCAAGCATATCGCGATAAAGGCTAACTACAACAGCGCCGACCCCTTTCCAGCATCAACACATATCGACACACTGCGGGCGATTGTGGATGGTCTAAAAGCCGTAGGTTCAGCAGACATCACCCTCGCAGAACGTAGTGGTATGGGAGACACCCGTGAAGTCCTACAACAAACAGGCGCCTTGGGTCTTTCAGAAGAACTCGGCTTTAACGTAGTGGTACTTGATGACGTTCCAAAAGAGGAGTGGGTAAAAATCGAACACAGCGGTACACACTGGGTCAAAGGGTTCTACCTTGCCAAAGTCTTCCACGATGCTGATAAAATAGTTCAAACCTGCTGCCTAAAAACACACCGATTCGGCGGACACTTCACACTATCGATGAAATGCAGCGTTGGAATGGTAGCTAAACGTGTCCCTGGCGGAATCTATGATTACATGTGGGAGCTCCATGGTTCACCCTATCAGCGATCAATGATTGCAGAAATAAACTCCAGCTATAATCTAGACTTCGCCATCATGGACGGCGTAAAAGCTTTCATTACTGGCGGACCAGAAAGCGGCACCGTTGTCGAGCCAAATTTGATGCTTGCCAGCCATGACCGCGTGGCTCTCGACGCGGTCGGAGTATGCATCCTCAAACTGTACGGCGCCAAAGGAAAAGTTGGCTCGGAAGACGTGTTTGAGCAGGACCAGATTAAACGCGCTGCGGAGTTGGGCTTCGGCGTCAGATCACCTGACGAAATCAAGCTCATAGCGCTCAATGGGGAAGCTGAGGAAGACGTGGACCGCATCAAGCAGATACTGCATACTAACATAATTATGCACTAATGACTTTACTGTTTTACTGGGTGCAGCGGCGGTTTTTCGTGAAGCTGGAAGAGTTCTGTGGAGAAAACCCTGAAGCTTTCATTCGCATGTGGCTTGGCAAAGTACGGTTTCAGATGCTTGGTTTAGGCGCCTTTTTCTTAAGCGCCAAGGGCTTCTTGGTCTTACCAAAGCGAAAGAATCGCCGCTTCATTTGAATCTCTGTTGGAGAGTAGCGGCATGTAACCGCGGAATCCCTTTGTCTGTCGGGTTAGGCTGTTTAATTGGCTGTCGAGTTGAAGGAAGCCTTCGTCTGCTTTGTCCTCGTTAAACGTCCAACGTGACATGCGTGCAAAAACCAAATCGTTCACTAACTAATACCTTCGGCTGTTTAGATATTTGGAATTTTGGATGTTTCTTGGCTGTTTAAGCTTTCTTTTTAGAAACTTCTTTTCGCTTTTTGATTCGTACCTTCAATTGATAGAATTGCCAGCGTTTATACACAAACGCAGCTAACAAAGCTACAAACAACCCGTTAAAAACAATCAGAACCGCAAAGTTCCCAAAATCCGAACCAGACAGGTCTGCGTGAACAATCCCAAAGAATAACGCCACATACATCAACGCATGAAAAACACGCCAGTAAGTCGAAATCTTTCTACGAAGCAAGACGGCGGCCAACGCGATGTAAATGATGATTAACGCCTGTCGACCCCCGAAAAACAGGAACAGATAGAGCGAATTGATATTTGGTAAAAAGACTGCGGGATTCATCAGCTGCACTGCCAGTGTAATCGGGTGTAACGTTATCAGCACAAGCCCCGTGGCGGCAAAGTAGTGATGGATTCTAGTGAAGGGTTTCTTGAAAAACAATGTGACCTCTTTTAGAAAAGCAGTCAAAATCGAAGCGATGCTAAGGGCAATAAATCCGTTGAGGGCAAAAAGCCGCGCTGCAAGATTATATGGATTGACTGCATTCAGAAAATAAGCAATTAATGATACAGCTAAAGCAAACAGGACTACGGCTAAGAAAAAAGCTGCTTCATTTCTAGAAACCATGCTAGAAATTAATTTATCACAACAAAAAAAGCTTTCCCCAAAAGCATCTTATCCATAACCTATCGCTTTTTTAACATAAACAATACACCGCCAAGAATAACTGCTGCAACTATAACTGGCGCCGCCAGCCATAGGGGAAAACTTGGGTCTTTTAAAGTTTGTATACCAGTGGGGACAGGGGTTTGATTCGGAGTAGACCCGTATGTGGGCGCAGCGTTATTGCTTGGATTCGGTGTTGCGCTATGAGTCGGTGCTGGCGCTTGGGTGCCGGGGCTCGGTAATTCCGCTGTTTCCTGCGGTATTGCTGGACTTGGGTGAATCCATGAATCGTCATCCGACACGTCCAAGCGGACATTATCAACATCGATTTCCAACGAGCCCGGTCCGTTGCTCCACCAGTTCTCTCCCATTCCACTCATTAAACTAAACTGGTGCGTCTTGTTAGCGAATTGCTGCTGAGTAGCACTGATAACAACTCTGCCATCTACCGCTAAACTAACAATCCCCGCTGAGTTATCTATCGTCAAAGCAACATGGTGCCAAGTGTTGCTTGCCGGCGGCGAACCCTGAGTTTGGAAAATATACGTGTAAACTGTTGCTCCGCCGATCCAAAGTGACCAAACGCTTGAGCCATCGATGCCGACGCCGAAGTTGCCCAAGTTGCCGGCGAGGTCAGCTGAATCACAGACATAGAGGAAGAATATGGCGCCGTTTCCCTCTAAGCAGCCATTCGGAACCTGCTTTACTAAAATATCCTGCGAAGCAGTGATTGTGCTGTTCACCGTTGAAGTAAAGCCGTTTCTTATCAGGTACGAGTAGGACACTGAACCACCAAGCGGCGTAGGAACTATGAAACGTGCTACGCCTGCCTCTATGGTTTGACTTGCGCCTGAACCTATGCGGGTCTGGGACCAGCCGGTAAAGGTTCCAGTGGAGAAGTCATCAGCGAAAACGGGTGCGGCGCTGACCCATTGTGAAGCATACAAAACCACAAACAAGATAAACGGTAATATTGCAAGAGTAGTCACCCATTTTTTGTGTGAAGAGATCATATGATTAGCCCATAATCGCATATTTCAGCCTCCAACGCTGTTCACCGCAGTTTACGGTCAAGCAGCCGCCCCGAAGCATCAAACAGGCGTATATCCAGAGGCATCTGGCCAATCGCGTGAGTAGCACAGCTCAAACAGGGATCAAACGCTCGGATAACCGCCTCCACACGGTTAAGCATGCCTTCCTGCAGTTCGCGGGCTTTAACATATTTCTTTGCCACCTGAGTTATCGCCATATTGTAAGCGATGTTACTGTTCTCAGTGGCGATTATCATGTTGTTGTATGTTATCATGCCCTCCTCGTCGACTTTGTAGTGATGTATCAGCGTTCCGCGTGGCGCTTCAGCGACGCCGACACCCTCAAAATTGTTAACTTGCACATTAGACGTCACATGCTTAGATAGAATCTGCGGATCCTCAAGAAGCTGCTTTACAGTTTCAATACAGTACAAAATTTCGATGAGCCTTGCCGTATGATAATGAAAGGTGCTCTGTACCACACCGTTCTTACCCAGCTTCTTAAACCACTTAAACTCCTCATCCGCTAAAGGTGTACCGCAGTAGGATGCAACGTTAAGTCTAGGCAGCGGACCCACGCGGTAAGCGCCGTCAGGGTAACCTACCGCTTTAAAGTAAGGGAACTTCATGTAGGACCATGGCTCAACCGCTTCACCGATGAAGTCAGCGTATTTCGTGGGGTCAACGCATTCAGCGGCGACTTTGCCCTGTGGGTCCATTATGCGTATTTTGCCGTCATAATGCTCTAAGCCGCCGTCGGGTGTTACAAGCCCCATGTAATGGGTTGGGAAATTACCGAAGTGCTCAACTTCCTCCTGTAAGCCATCAAGCATCTGCTTCCACATATCCAGCGTTTTTGTAGTTGCATCTAGCGCCTCTGGCAGGAAGCTTTGAAGGTAATCTACACGTTCCTGAGTAAGCGGCCATTTAGCGCCGCCTGGACGCATCCACTCGCCCGGGTGAATCTTCTTACCGGCCACTTTTTCGATAATTTCCTGACCGAACTTTCGAAGCCTAATACCGCGCATCGCAAGCGAAGGTTGAGAGTCGATTAAACCGAAAATGTTGCGCTTAGCTGGATCAGAATCAAAACCCATCAATAAGTCAGGGCCGGACAGGTGGTAGAAATTCAATGCATGTGACTGTATAATTTGACCCATATTCATGAGTCGACGTAGCATCACCGCAGTTTTAGGCGGCGCAACCCCCGTGATTTGATCGCAGGCTTTAACGCTTGCTAAAAGGTGAGCAACTGGGCAGATTCCGCAGGCGCGTGAAGTTATCTGTGGCATCTCATAGAAAGGTCTGCCTTCAGTGAATTTTTCGAATCCGCGAAACTCGACGACTTTAAACAGTGCTTCTCGAACCGAGTCGTCTTCGTTTAGCTGTATTACTACCTCTGCATGGCCTTCAATCCGCGTTATAGGGTCTATTCTTATTTTCTTCTCAGCCATACTTTGATCTTCCCTCCATAACTGGTTGTCTGCCAGCCAAAAGCTCGCCGACCACGTAGTAGATTTGATCCGCATTTGGTGGACAGCCAGGGATATAGTGGTCGATCTTCACAATTTCATGCAGCGGTCTTGCGTAGTCAAGCAGTTTGGGGACGAGGTTCGGGATTTGAGCGTTCAGGTTCGATGGATCTGCGTACGCCCGCTCAAGCACAGCTCTGTCGCCGTGCTCCCAAGCATTCCGTAGTGCCGTGACGTTGCCTGTTACTGCGCAGTCGCCAAGAGAAACCAGCAGTTTTGTCCTTTTCCGTACCTCCCTTAAGGTCTCTACCTGTTCAACGTTTGCCACTGCGCCCTCAATTAATGTGAGTGCAACATCCGGGGGGAAATGCTTAATGTCAACTATTGGACTATGCACGAGAGTCGCAACTTTCGCTAAATCAACAAGACGCTCATCTAAGTCAAGAAAAGACATGTGGCATCCGCTACAGCCGTAAAACCACATTGTGGCTAATCGCGCTTTTTCGCTACTCATCTGCTGCGGCGCCTCCTCTTAGACAGGAAAGCTGCTATGTCACGATCTTTGGTAAATTCAATATTTTCGTTCTCTATGTAGATGGCTCCGACTGGGCAGACTTTGGCGCATTTGCGGCATGAGGTGCAACTCATCGCTTGCCCCCAGTTTTGGTCTTGATCCATTATTACATTAGTGCTTTTGCTGCGAAACTTTAAGTCTAGAGTGTGTGCGCCCTCTATCTGGTCGCAGACTCTGATGCATCTTGTACAGAGGATGCAGCGGTTGCGATCGATGACTAGGAACTCATGTGATGAATCAATTGATTCGCAGCTCCAGTTCCGCTCGTACATGACGTGGTCTACGCCGTGGTTGTTTGCGTTTGCTTGCAGCTCGCAGTGCTCGTTTGCCACGCAGACAGCACAGATGTGTGTCCGCTCAGCCAGCAGTGTTTGAAGAACCATTTTGCGGTATTCATAGAGCTTGGGCGATTGGGTGGTTACTTCCATGCCTTGCGCTGCTGGGGTTGTGCATGCCGGGAAAAGCTTGCTTGTGCCGCTGACTTCAACTATGCAGAGTCTGCAGCCGCCATAGGGAGTCAAGCCTTCTATTTCACAGAGGGTCGGGATTTCTACCCCGTTTAGCGCTGCGGCTTTAAGGATGGTTGTACCTTCGGGAACCGCTACTTCAGAGCCGTTGATCCGCAGCCTAACATTGTTCGGGTTTATGCTGGCTCCTCCTTGTTGTAGCGTGACGTGTAACATTTGCCTGCCTCGCATTTATGTTCGGTTATGTGGCTGATGTATTCGTTTTTGAAGTAGCGAAGCGTGGTGATAACGGGGTTGGGGGCGGTTTGGCCTAGCCCGCAGAGGCTGACGTCGCGGATAAAGACGCTTGCCTTCTCTAAGGTGCCTATGTCGGTTAATTCGCCCTGTCCATGTGTGATCCTGTTGAATACTTCAAGCATCCTTGGCAATCCAGCCCTGCAGGGGGTGCATCTTCCGCATGATTCATCAACACAGAACTCTGTGAAGTAACGGGCTGTATCGACCATGCAGTCGTCTTCGTCTAGTACCACTATGCCGCCTGAACCCATGATTGCCCCCACTTTAAGCAGCGAGTCATAGTCGATTGCTGTTTCAAGCAGCTGCTCAGGTAAACAGCCGCCAGATGGTCCGCCGATGAGGACTGCCTTGAACTGTTTGCCACCTGGCACTCCACCGCCGATGTCAAACACGACTTCACGAAGCGACATACCCATCGGCACTTCGATTATTCCCGGATTAGCAATTTTGCCAGTGAGCGAGAAGCATTTTGTCCCTGAGCATTTAGTCATACCAGTTTTAGCGAACCATGCGGATCCGTTCTGAACTATCAGCGGAATATTGGCGAGGGTTTCAACGTTCTGGATGAGGGTCGGTTTTCCCCATAGCCCCATGTTGGCTGGGTACGGTGGTCGGGGTCTAGGCATAGCTCTTTTACCTTCCACCGATGCGAGAATAGCGGTTTCTTCGCCGGCAACAAATGCTCCTGCACCGAGGCGTAATTCGATGTCGAATTTAAATGGTGTCTCAAAAACGTTGCTTCCAAGCAGCGACATTGCCTTTGCCTGCGCCAAAGCTTTCTGTAATGTTTGTACGGCGAGCGGGTATTCGCTGCGGATGTAAATGTAGCCTTTTTCTGCACCGACTGCGTATGCCGCTATGAGCATACCTTCGATAATCGCATGAGGGTCGGCTTCTGCCAGCGAGCGGTTGGCGTAAACACCGGGGTCACCTTCGTCCAGGTTTGCAACTATGTATTTGGGCGTGTTTACGGCTCTGGCTACAAGCCGCCACTTCTGCCCTGTTGGGAAGCCTGCTCCGCCTCGACCCCGCAAGCCGCTGGCAAGTACTTCGTTGATTACTCCCTGCGGCGCCATGTTAGTTAGAACTTTACATAGAGCGCCATACCCGCCGACACAGATATAGTCCTGGATGCGGCCCGGGTCGATTTTTCCTGCGTTGCGCAAAACAAGTCGATGCTGTTTTTGAAAAAAGGTACCGCTTTCATACAGCATATCTCGGATGGGCAAATCAAGTACAATATGGTCACGTACAATTTGCCGTACCTTTTCTGGCGTGACGTTGGAGTAGGCGTAGTCTCCTGGTTCGATTAACACTGTTGGTCCAACGCTGCATGCACCGATGCAGCCTGTTCTTGCGACTTTACATTCATTCTCGACGCCGAACTCTTTGATTGCGTCCTCGAATGCTTTAAGCACCTTCAGTGATCCAAGCGAGACGCAGCTGGTTGAGCAGCAAACGTTTATTCTATAATTATACGCCTGGCCAAACTCGAGTTCCTGATCAACTATCTTATTGAGGTCATCGAGTTTCAACTGCTTCACACCCCAGTTTTTCTCTGATTTTAGCGATAACAACTTCTTTGGTGGCTTTCCCGATTACTTCATCATCGACGACTATGTTTGGAGCCATAGCGCATGCGCCAATGCAGCGGGTTGAAAGCAGGCTTAGTTTGCCGTCTGCTGTTGAGCCGCCTCGTTTCAGGCTGAATTCCTGCTCGATAGCAGTCATTATTTGCTCTACGCTTTTAACGTAGCAGGCGGTGCCGAGGCATCCTGTAACCACGTGCATTCCGGGTTTTTTGAGCTTGAAATAATTGTAGAAAGTGGCGACGCCGTACACGTGGCTCGGCGGCAAGTTAAGCGAGTCGGCGACATCTAGAAGTAGGTCCTTATCTAGGTAGCCGTAGATGCCCTGTGCGCTGTGCAGGATTTCTAGTAATCCGCTTTCCTGATAGTTATGTTGAATGTACGCTTTTTCTAGCATAGCTTTGCGTTTGTCGTCTTTAATCAAAAAGGAGTTCTCCATGGCGTGAAGTTTGCTTTTTCGCCAGAAGCAAAGAGGTTTTCCGCGTATAAAAGCGTAGAGGAAAACGCCTGAAAAGGTAAAATACGCTTGTTTTGGTGCTGATCAGGAGATTCAGCGGTCTTTTATGGCTCTGCGTTTACTGATGTTGCCAGTATAACTGTTGATTGTATCGGAGTTTGCTGGGGCTCTTTATTGTCTCATTAGGAGAAAGAAGAAATCTGAGCACACACTACCAAACCCAGAGCCCATTCAGCCTCCGTTTGATGCTCTTTAAACTAAAAAAGGGTGGAAAGATTGGGGTCGCCAATTCTTTCTTTAGGGTTTCTTCATCATCATTAGCACTAGCAAAGCAAGCACTATGACAATTAGAATTGCTACTACAGCGATTGCTGGTAGGAAGTATAGGTCCGCCATTGAAGGTGCAGTTGTCGGCATCTGTGTTGCGGCTGGTTGTGCTTCAGAGGCATAGAGGGCAGTTGCTGCGGTGGCTTGATAGTACGATTCGCTTCCAGCGAATTTAGCCATGATTGTGTAGTCGCCTGCAATGTCAGGTGTCCATGTAAAGGCGTATGAGCCAAAGGCGTTGCTTGTTGTTGTACCTACTGTTCGGTAGTTGCCATTTGAGTCTACAACGTTTATGGTGATTTCGACTCCTTTCACATCTGTTGGCATTGGCTGCTGCTGGTAGATGTATTCCATCCATTTGCTCATGCTTTCGTCTGAGACACACGGTAAGCCGTTGGGGAATCTGGCTGAAACCATGTTCTGGTTGGCGCCGGCTGCGACGTCGGTTATTGTGCCAGTGATCGTTATGGGTGTAGCTGTTGTGACTCCGACGGTTGGTGCATCGACAGTTATTCTTGTAGGTCCTTTACCGAAAGCGTAAATCTGGTTGTCATAGGCGTTAAATGATAGCATAATGCCATATGCGATTGCTGTAGATCGGATGTATGTGCCTAGTGTGCTGAAGACTAGTTCTCCGTTGGTGTTGTTTAGGGCAATCATCTGTGCGCCGTGGAAAAGCGGGGGATTGTACTCGTGACCTATCGGCCAATATGACACGTCGTTTGTTTGTCCTGCACAGTTGAATACCCAGAAGGGCCAGATGCCATATGGGCTTTCAAGTCCTGGGTCGCCTAGTAGTTTAGTGGTGTTCGTGTACCATTTCTGTACACCTGTCTTGGTTTCAAAGGACCATATGTCGCCTCCGAGGGCTGCGACGAAGAGGTTACCGTTGCCTACGTAGGGTTTAAGGCTGAAGAGGTCGTAATCGTTGGGTGGAGCACCGTTGTCGCCTTTTAGAGTGTTCGACCAGACTTTTTCGCCTGTACTTACTTTAAATGCTTCGACTGCAAAGTTGACGTCGTTCATTATGAAGAACATACCGTCACCGTAAGTGAACGATGTTCGTGTGAATGGTAGTAACGAGTTTGCGCCGCCTGCATAAGTCAGGTTTTTAGTCATCAAGATATTGCCGGTATTCATGTCCATGCCTGCTAGTACTAGCCAGCCTGCGGTTTCTCCACCTACTCCTTGACCATGGATGAATCCGCCTGTTAAAACAAGCTCGTTTCCTGTTATTGAGCTAAGAGCTAGCTGTGGATTGATTGCTGTGCCGCTTATGTTTGTAGGTATTGGTTTTGACCACATGACTCCGTTAGCCATTGCACGTACAGTGTTAGGTCTTGCATTCCACTGTTGTCCTGTTTGTCCTATTGCCATAGTCATGTTTACGCATGTAAGGTGCGGTCCAGTGTTAGTTACTGGCACGTTTTGCCCGGGGAGTGGATGAGTCATTTCTGTTCCAGCGGTGTTGTTGATGAAGTAGCCGATCATGTGACCCATTTCGTCTGTTCTGAGTGTTAATGCTGTGCCGTTTACTACACTTAGGATGTATTGTCCTGTTGTTGCATCGTACATGTTCCATTGTGTTCCTGTGTTAGCAACTAAGGTTCCTCCTGTGTCTGCTGCTGGTAGAGTGCCTGTTGTCCATATGTATGGTCCGACGACTCCGTATTGGTTGATTACGTCAAAGCGTGTATTCATGCCACATCGTAGTGCGTTAGTGGTATTCAATTTCCAGAGTGTTTCTCCGGTGAACAGATCGGTTGCTACTATCCCGTTTGAGGCAGAGGTTGTTGATGGATAGTATGTTGAGTACATGATGCCGTTCATGATGACGGGTGCATACTGTGGCTGGTATTGTCTTGTTGACCAGTAGTGGCTGCTTTGGGTTCCGCCTGCGTCGCCGCCTGCGACTCCTCCTGCGCCCCATTGTTTTGTCCATATTACGTGACCAGTATTTACTGATGGTGTGTATGGATTGCAGAAGCCGCTGACGTTGTATGAACCTGTTGCGCCGAAGCTTACTGAGCCATAACCCAGCCATGGTCCCATAATTTTGTACCAGTTCTCTACGTTCATGGAGCTAACGGGGGTTTGCCACCATTCGGTAGGTAATGGTATTGTGCTCCAGCCGTATTCCTTGATTGGTTCTTCTTGTACCACTAGTGTTACTGGTTTGCTTTCGCTTGGTTGATTTACGAGTCCGCTCCATCGTCCTGTTCCAGAGAGTGTTTGTCCTCCGTAGAAGAATTGGAATGTATAGTTGCCCACTTTGTCGGGAGTGAATGTGGTGAATGTTCCGCCGGTTGTGTCGCCGGTGAATGGCCCCAGGATTTTGGTTGTTCCGTCGGGGTTTGTTTGTTTGACTGTCATATTTGTTGGTCGTTCGCCTGTCTCCATTGGGGTGGCTAGGAAGAAATTGACTGTTGCTACTTGTCCTACGCCGATGGGATTGGGCGCTACGTTGATGAATGCATAGGTGGGTATGCTATAGCCTTTAGGAAAATAGACTTGGGCGATTGCCATGGAAGTGGTCATTGAAAGTATCAATAGAAAAGCGAGAGCTACCATTAGTGTTTTATTTTTCAAAATATTCATGCTTTTTCTTCTCCTTTAAGGTTATGAATGGATGTTTCGACTGTTTTTAATTTAAAACCTTGTAACCACTTTATGTTGAGACAAAAATAGCTACAATTAATTATATTCTAACGTATAATTGCATAAATCAACGTATACCATTCATTGGTTACCTGCAACTGTTGCAGTGACCAGACCGGATTATGCTCTTGATGTAGATCGACCTACCCCGCTCAGAGCGACCTCCCCCTCCCTATCAGACGATTCAGGTACCCCCCTCTATGTGTTTCTGCAATAAACTGCTAATAGAGCAGATAGACAAACAGGTATTGGAAAACCTCAAAAGAGCACGCAGTCGCGGCTATTGTAGATATGACAATACAAAATGTAGCGACGTAGTATACTGATAGCAAATAAAGAAAAAGATAAGTTAAAGAAAAGGTGGTTAGGCGGAGGTTGGCTCGCGGTTTTCCCTAACGAAAGGCTTTGCCTCAACTAAGGGCAGGTCGTCAGCTGATTTAGCTGATTTTTCTGCAGTGGGCTTTGGTTCCTCATGCGGCGGCTCAGGCAGGCTTTTCTGTGTGCATATATCTTCGCCCTTCAGGTCAAGTGTAGCTTTGACAGTTCCGTCACTTAGGTACTCTATTGCGAAGCCCATCTTCTTTGTTAAGCTGATGGCGCGATAGTTGTCCTGCAGCATAATTGCGTAGACGTTTTCTACGCCTTTATCTTTAGCGATGTCAAGACTATAATCGACTAGTTTTGTACCGAGTCCGAGTCCCTGCCAGTAGTCAGATACGATGAATGCCATTTCGCCATGTTTACCGTCTGGTTCAACACTGAGTCTGCTAACACCAAGGATCTTGCGTTTACCGTTCTCTACCATCTCAGCTACTAGCGCCACTTCGCGGTCGTAGTCTACGTTGCAGTAGCGTACACGGACTTCATGTGGTGTGTCTTTTAGCATCTGGAAGAAGCGATAGCGGATGGATTCCTCAGATAGGCTCTGGAACCAGTCGATCCATAGCGGTTCATCTTCTGGCTTTATGGGGCGCAGAAGAACTTCTTGGCCGTTCTTGAGTAACCAGAGTATCTCGTACTTCTTGGGGTACGGGCTGATAACCATGTGTTCATGGCGCTCGAATTTCCTGCACACTTTTTCCTTGTCTACTACAATGCGTGCATCTAGGATTTGGGCGTCTTTGTCGCTTATGAGCAGCGGGTTAATGTCGATTTCTTTAATCTGCGGGAAGTCAGTGAGTAGCTGGCTGAATAGTAGGATGGTTTCGTCGAGGCGTTTCAGGTCGACTGCTGCGCTGCCGCGGTAGCCTTTCAGTAGGCGGTAGACTTTGGTTTCTTCCATCATACGATGGATAAGTGTTGTGTTTAGGGGTGGCAGACCGATTGATACGTCTTTAAAGAGTTCTACGCCGACGCCGCCCATTCCGAAGATTATGACTGGGCCGAATACTGGGTCGGTTTTGCCGCCGATGATTACTTCGTGGCCTTTCTTTTCAACCATTGGCTGTACTGTTACGCCGATGATTTGCGCGTTGGGGTTATATGCGGTTGCACGTTGGATTAGCAGTTCGAATGCATCTCTGACTTCTCTGGCGCTGTTGATGTTTAGGATGACTCCTCCCGCGTCTGATTTGTGGATGATTTGCGGGGAAAGAATCTTTAGCACGACTGGGAAGCCCATTTCGGTGGCAAACGCTACTGCTTCGTCAACGTTGTTTGCGACTGCTGTGCGTACCACTGGGAAGTTGTAGTATTTGAGGATCTTTTTCGCTTCGTCCTCGGTTAGGATTTCTCTGTCTTCTGTTGCTGCATTCTTAAGAATTGCTTGTATTGGGCGCTTGGGTGGTGAAGCATCGACTGGGAGCTCCTCTGGAGTTTCATAGAGGTCTTCTATGTTCTGCTGGTAATTGTGCATGTACATGTAGGTTTTAAGCGCCTGTTCGGGGGTGCTGTAGGTTGGGATGTTGTTGGCGTTTAGGATGGTGTTTGCTTCCATAACTGCACCGAAACCCATGAATGAGGTCACGATGGTCTTGTTCTGGTAGGGCTTGTTTTTAACTAAATCGACGATGCTGTTAGCGATGCCTATGGCATCTGATACTGCCTGCTGAGTGAAGATTATGAGGATGCCATCTACGTTTTCGTCGTTTAAGGCTGCATCCATCGCGGCTCGGTAGCGTTCGGGGCTTGCGTCTCCTAAAACGTCGATTGGGTTACCGTGACTCCAGAATGTAGGTAAAGCGGCGTTGAGGTTGTCGATACTTTTCTTGCTAAGTTTGGCGAGTTGGCCACCGAAACCGATGAGTGCGTCGCTTGCCATGACGCCTGGTCCGCCTGCGTTGGTGATGATGGCGACTCGGTTGCCTTTCGGCAGTGGCTGTGTGCCTAAAACTTCTGCGGCGTTGAATAAATCTGCGATTTCATTTACTCTGACGATACCTGCACGCTTGAATGCTGCATCGTAGATGTCGTCTGAGCCTGAGAGTGAACCAGTATGCGAGGCAGCTGCTTTTGCGCTTGCTTCGAATTTACCTGACTTTACCACAATGATTGGTTTGGTTCTGGCGAAGTGGCGAGCTGCGCTCATGAATTTGCGGGCTTCAGTGATGCCCTCAACATACATAAGTATGCTTTTTGTTTTGGGGTCGCTGCCGAAGTAGTCGATTAAGTCGCCGAAGTCAACGTCGATCATTGAGCCGACTGAGACGAAGTTACTGAAGCCAATGTTTTCGTGAATTGCCCAGTCAAGAATTGCTGAGCCGAGTGCGCCGCTCTGTGAGAGGAACGCTATGTTGCCGGGTTTTGGCATCTTGTTGAGGAAGGTTGCGTTGAGGTTAGTTCTTGGGCGCAGAATACCTATGCAGTTGGGGCCGATTACGCGGATTCCATACTTTTTAGCGATGGCGCCGACTTGGTCTTCGAGTGCTTTGCCGGCTGGTCCTGTTTCCTTGAAGCCCGCGGAGACGATGATTACCCCTTTAACTTTTGCTTTGCCGCATTCCTCCATGACGCCTGGAACTATCTTGGCTGGCGTTGCAATCATGGCCAAGTCAATCTGGTCTGGGATCTGGTCTACGGTTGGATAAGTTTTAACTCCGAGTAGCTCCGCTTTTTTGATGTTGACAAAGTAGACTTTACCTGCATATCCTGACTGGGTAAAGTTTCTCACGATCGAGTAGCCGACTGAGCCTTCCACGTCGCTGGCGCCGATGATCGCTACTGATTGTGGATTGAAAACTTTGTCAAGGTTTGTTGTAACCATTTCATAACCTCTAGGTAATCTACGTCACTAGGTCGGGTAAGCTACAAATTAAAGCTTATTGTTCAAGAATAACTATTTTAGAATGCAATCGTGATTCATGAGACAAAACCGTTATCCATACGTTGCATTGCTGGGGCTGGAGGACTCGCCTGAGACTGGAATGCTTAAACATCTTTGGCTTGGGCTTGTGTAAAGGTATATGCTGACAATTGTAGCGTTCAGCTTTTAAGTGGGCACAGCGCGTTTTTATTTGAAGTCGTTTTTTAGCTCTTCTAAGGAGAGAACGCTTATGCCGTTAGATTTTAGCAGTTTCTCAGCTAACTCCACATTGCTGGGCCGAATGATTAACGCGACTCTTCCCTCAATATGCACCGCGGACGAGTAAGCGTATTCGATGTTAACGCCGTTATCTCCCAGTATCTTTGTTATTCTAGATAACCGTGCGCTATCGGAGCTGAAAATCGCTGATACCTCAGTGTTTTTTTTGGCTTTAGCCAAGTTGAATCCGGCTTCTGTCATGAGTGCTGAAGTTTTCTCGGGGTTCTCTGTGATTAGGCGAACTAGCCCGAATTCGCCTGCGTCTGCGATGGTTAGGGCGAAAATTCGGATTTGGTTCTTGTCACACTGGGAAATCGCTTCGTACAGTGAGCCGGGTCGGTTGTCTAGGAATACGCTAACTTGAGGTATAGGCAGGTTAAATCCCCATACCCTATTAGTTCGGTGAGTATATAACTTTTAACAGGCGCACTTTTTGTATGCTTTTTCTAATTAGAGATGGTGACGGCTAATTTCCTTTAATTATTACTCTGCTTGATTTGAGAAGTGGTTCGGCAAAGCCTAACACGGTTTCATCTTTTAATTAGAAGAAGAGAGTGCTGCCTGCTACTTCATCTTCTATAACTTTTTGCAAAAATAGCTGTTTCTGTTTCAGCGTCTGGTTTGGGTTGCGGGTTGGTTGAGGCGACAGTACAACCAATCGATTTGCTGTTGAGCCGTTTTCTACAAACTGAACCGAGGGATATGCGTAAGCTTCAAGCGCAGAAGCATCTTAGCATTTGCTGGGCGCGTGTTCCGCTCTGGAACGACGACGTTCTGTAAGCAGAGTTAAGAGCCACATACAACAATGAGAAACCAGTGAAAAAACATGAAACTCGCGATAAAATTCCTCGCAGCAGCAGTACTCTCGCTATGCATAGGCGTAGCAGTCGCAACCCCACTATTAGCAACCGAAATCATACCTTTCCATAGGATCCCCCAAGGTCCAACCGCAGACTTCGGCGTAGACATAACTTACGCAGACTTCAAAGTAGTAGGCCAACCTGACGAATACGGAAGCCAACAAATGGATTACAAAGTAGTTCTTAACGTAACAAACCTCGCAGATATCGAAGCAAAACTCGGCATGTTGGACTTCGACGCAGCCCAAAACATAACCCTCCTCGTAGGAGCAATGGAAGGTGGCAGCGCAAGTTCATCAGGCGGAGGAAGCGGAGGCGGATCTATGGGAACTCGAGTTGAAGGACTCTGGCTTGACGACAAATGGCTAAACGTTACTTGGATACCTGGCGCTCATCCTGATGGCTTACGCGAAGTAATGACATCTCATAGAGGAGACACTGATGTAATCAGATATGTAAGTAACTTACCAACAGAGATTCCTAACCGACTTAACAACGCCTCCGAAACCGGCTACTTACTGGAAGGCGTACCCATCAGACTGTACCACTTCTTCAACAGCACCGAAAACAAGCTTACACTCTACGACGTTATCTACGCAAATGGCACATGGGTAAATGTTACTGGCAGAATACGCATCGAAAACCCTGTATCCAGCGTACTATCCTACGGCACAGTTCTCCAAGCCACAACCAGATTCTGGCCACAAACCAGCATCAGCGGTACACTACCATCCAATCATTCCACCAGCCAGAACTTCATCGTGTTGAGCGGAAACGGAGAATTCAACAACATCTGGGCACCACACCAATCACGCCTAATACAAATAGCAGGTACCGTAAAAGTCAACGGCGACGAAGCCATCGAAGCATTTACTTCGGGAAACATCAACCTCTATACAGCAGCATACAGCTATGTCTACGACTATGACAAGCTGGTAAACGGAACATTCTATGACACCTCCAAAATGTCAACTAACCTGATCGCAGTCGCTTTGACACCGACAGCAGACGGCAATTACATATACAACCATCTCTTAAACGACAACCAAACACTGCAAATAGACCAATACGGCGTAGAAGCCACAATCGTACCGCGGAGCTAAGACAATGGCGAACTTGGATGCTGGAGAACTAGAAGGCAACACCCTTAGCGTCTACGCATTCGTCGTAAAAGAAGCCAAACCGGTCGGTCCACGAGAAGTCATGCGCGGAGCAAACCTCACCAGCCCAAGCACAGCCTACCGCCAACTGCAGAAGCTAGAATCACTGGGCTTAATCGAGAAAAACGTCTACGGATCATACATCCTAAAGGAGAAAGCCAGCGTTAGCGGGCATGTGTGGGTCGGCAAAAACCTCGTGCCACGTCTAATCTGTTACTCCCTCTTTTTCTTTGGCATATTAAGCGTAGAAGCTGCGATCCTTGCGATTCAGTTCCTGTTTCAAGGGCAGACGCCAAGTTTGGCGGTTTCTTATTTGATTCCCATTACGGCTGGCTCGGCAGGGCTATTTTTGGCTGAAGGTTTGACGCTGTGGAGGCGTAACAAGCCCAATAACTCGGTTAATAATGAACCGACATAGAACTGTTCTCTTCTTTTTTATTCAATCCTTAAACCTTTGTGTGTTGGCGCTTGGTTACTTCTCTTGGTCGCAGAAAACGTTTAAATCTTGTTTGGGATAGCAATATAACCAAATGCGCCCGTGTGGGCCCGTAGCTCAGCTAGGTGGAGCGCCAGACTCATAATCTGTTGGTCATTGGTTCAAATCCGATCGGGCCCACCATCAACTCACTTTTGCTAATCTCTTTTACTAACGAAAAATTACAGAATGGTTAAATTGGGTGAGACTGTTCCTACTAAGCATTAGCCTGATAAAAGCGATTTAAAAAGAGCTAATGCCTCACAGGCACTCCTCACCTAAAGATTTCAAGTTGAAAGACTAATTAAACATTCTTCAACAGGCTATATACGCTGTTACCTGGTTGCGAAGTAACTGTTGCTTTTATCCTTGATTGCGCTGTTGGATGTGCACCATGCAGCATAATAAAAAACAGGTGACAACGAGTAATCCGGCTAATTGTTTAAACCTCATATAACTAAACGCCACTTAAAAAATCCGATATTTAACATGCTAGCCTCTGTTAAGTAGGCAGATAAGCATTTGTGATTGTCAGATGACGCCAACCGGTCAAGTAAACTAGTTACAATTAGCACCTATGGTGTATCTGCAACTGCTTGAAGACTAAAAAAGAGGAGAAAAAAAGCTACTTTCGGCGCTTCAGCAAGCCTATAGCAGCTAACGTTACAACGACCGCTACCACAACTGGAATGACGACGTAGAGTATAATCTGTCCATTGTTGCCGCTGTCAACCGGCGCCTGCTGATCTTCACCCATAGCCATCACGATTGTATGTGAGCTGTGGGTATAGCTAAACGTAATCAGCCACGCGTCAGCTTGGGATTCATAATCAAAGCTCACTTTGTGGCCGTCGACTGTAGCCGTCAATTTTGAGATGTCGCCAAGTATGCTCTTAGGGACGTAGATTTCAACGTAGCCTGTGGAAGGTGAAGGTCCTGAAGCGACGAAGCTTAATTTGCCGTTTGTAGAGTCGAAGGCGAACTGCGTGATAGTCGAGTTAGAGTTTACAGTGAAGACGCTGTGCTGTTCCTCGTCACGTGTCAGGGCTAGACTTACGGTTTTGCTGGCTGAATTCATGGTTGAGGTTGTGTCGCATGTGGCTCTAATTAGGTAGTAGCCTGATACGTCTGGTCGCCAGTCTACGGAGTAGGTGCCGTCGGATTCTGTTGTGACCATTGTTAAGCTTCGCCAGGAGCCCCCGTTATCTATACTGTAAGAGATTGAAACTAGAGCATTTGCGACTGTGTTACCATTGAGTGTCACTTGGCCATTCATCTGGACTCTTGAGCCACTGTCAGTTATTGAGCCTTTACATGTTAAATCAATGCTGGGTGTTGGCAAGTTAGGTTTCGGCGTTGGTGTGGGGGTAGGGTTGGTAGTTGGTGAAGTTGTTGGGATAGTGGTGGGAGACGGCGTTGTTGTAGGAGTAGGGGTTGGCGCTGTTACTTTTAATCCAAAAACTAAGCTGGTTTGGCTGTCTTCTACTGCGACTGAATGCTGGCCTCCATCAACAGATGGCACAGTCACGTAGATGCCGAAGCTGCCTGATTGGCTGGCGGTTGTTGAGCCCACGTTAATCGACGATGTCCATTGGCTTGCTACGTAGCTGTCGCCTGTGGAGGTGGCGCCGTCGAATTTGATGTATATGATGCCTGGGTGGAAGTATTTACCTGCGATGTAGAGTGAATCGCCGGGACTGACGTTTACACTTGATGCTAGGTTGGTGCCGTTTCCGAATAGGCTATAGGCTACTCGGCTGCCGACCTGTGTTAACCCTCGAGCGAACTGGGTGTAGTCAGCGTATGCGTATGAGGCGCCGTTTACATCTGTTCTGAAGCTGATGGTTGTGGAGTAATTGCTGTATTCGCCGCTGTACGCGGTGCTTTTTAGGTCGGGGATTTCTGTGCTGAACTGGATTGTTCCGGTTTGAGTAGATGTGGTTGATGTCCAGTATTTCCATGTGCCAAATGATGAGTCATAGTAGTATAAGTCAACGTTTGAGGATGCGGGGTAGGCTGAACCGATAAACTGCACGGTGGCTCCACCCGGACCCGATACCGGGGAAATGGTCAATGAGCCTATTGAAAGGTAAACTTTAACGACTAGCCAAGTCTGCGAATCCTCAACCTGTAGATAGTGAACTCCAGCGTTTGCCTCCGGCACAGTTACTGTTGTAGTAAAGTAGCCATTAGCGTTTGTCGCTGTCTGACCGATTGGTACTGTAGCTGCCCACTGGTCATGTGTCACTGTGCCGACGACTTGTTTGCCATCCCATCGGATATAGATGGGGGAGTTAGCATGGAACCATTTGCCCGAAACGGTGATAGTGTCACCGGTTTTTAGACGGACCGTTGAGGATAAATCTGTGCCGTTACCGTACAATCCATTAGCTGTAGCGGTTCCCAATGTTACTAGGCCACGCTGGTACTCATTAAAGTAGGTTATACCTGAATATATCAAGCCGCTTGGAGATTGAGCTTTAAAAGAAATCGACGTGTAGCCCTCGTATGAGTCATAGTTGGTTAATGATCTTTTCATGTCTGGCGCTTCGCAAGTATACGAAATGTAGCCTTGGGCATTGGCTTGAGTTGCAGATAGCAGTTTCCAGCCGAAGCTTGGGTCTTCGTAGAAAATTTGTACTGTTGATCCGCCTGGCCATCCTGAACCTGTGAATGTGATGGGGGTTCCGCCAGTTCCTTGAGGCGGCGAGACATTGAGGGTGGAATTAAATGTGGATGCGATTACCGTTATGTAAGTGTCTGATACTGCAACTGATGAACTGACTGAGCCATCAACTGCTTTAATGTAATAGTTACCGGCGGCTTGGTTGTAAGGGATGCTGCCGTTAACCCAGCCAGCGCCTACAATCCAAGTGCCATAATCTCCATAGTAGGTGGAGGTGGCTGTAGTTCTTGAAATGTCATAAACGTCGATTAGGGGTGTGTATACTAGTCCAGATCCCATCTGAGTGGAGCTGTCAGCGCCCATAAACAGGTAGAACTGTTGCCCAGTCCAGGTGACGCCTCCCAAGTAGAGGTTCACGTTGCCTCCTGCCTGCACCTGATAGCCGGGAGTGCTTGAACCCATTGTGTTAATTTTTATGCTGCCGCTGGACGAGGCGACAGTAGAAAGATAGGTTGTGGGAATAACTAAAATCGCTATTATTGATGCAATTAATAAAATTTTTACATTGCGCTTTAACATACGCCAACACGACTAAACATTTTATGAGCCGTTAGATGCTTATTAATACAGTACTCTAAAATCGAACGATAAACTTGTGTATAACCCCGTTGCTTATCGTTTATTATACCTTAACAGGTTAAGAAACGTCCGAGGCAAAGCATTGAGAAAGGCATTAACCGGAGCTATAGCAACCGTAATTATAATAGTCGTGTTAGCTACAGGATTCGTAGTAACTAACCCAAGTGCCGAAACTAAAAACCCCGATGCCTACGTGGGTATAACCTACTGTGGAGACACCGTTGAAGACGGAAAAGCATTAATCGACAAAGTCAAAGGCTACACCAACCTTTTCGTACTCAACTCTGGGCTTTTACAACGAGATTATACGAGCGTCAACGAGTTAGGCGACTATGCGGTAAATGCTGGCATGTATTTCTTACCATACTTCGGCGCTTATGTGCAAGCAACCTTTGAGCCCTGGCTTGAAGACGCTAAAGCACGATGGGGCGATCGTTTCTTGGGAGTCTACTACGGCGACGAGCCAGCAGGAAAAATGCTCGACGACTACGTAGAATATAATGATGCAGTAACCGGAGACGTGATCACTAAAACACGCTATGGCGACCTGTTCATTGAGCAGCAGGATGGCACGCAAATCAACTACGAAATCGAAGGCCCAATACACCTATACCAGCCCTCAAACGGTGACCAACCAAACTACGAAGCCATCTACTACCCTGACGGCGCAAGCAACGTCGTCAACCCCGCCCCCAGCGGCTTCAAATACAGCAGCTACCAGCAGCTCCAAGAAATCAAACCCTTCAAAACCTTCGAAGAGGCATACCAGCGGTTTATCGACCGCGACGAAACCAATGTGGGATTCCTTAACAGCAGCGCACAAGTCTACACTTCTGACTATGATCTTTACTGGTACGATTACCAAGCTGGTTACAATGTTGTGTGGGCTCAGATAGGCTGGAACCTAAGCTACACACAGCAAATCGCACAAATACGCGGCGCGGCAGACATGCAAGGCAAGGATTGGGGTGTAATTATTACTTGGAAGTACCAAACACCGCCATACCTAGATGATGCGGCGGAGGTCTATTCTCAGATGAGGAACGCTTACTTGTGCGGCGCCAAATACATCGTAGTCTTCAACTACTATGAATCAGGTTCGGGTGCTTATGGAACCATGCAACAGGCGCACTTCCAAGCGGTACAGGACTTCTGGAACAACGTAGTAAGAAGCCGAAGTGAAAATCGAGGTTCTATAAAGGCTGACTCCGCAGTGGTTTTTCCGCAGTATTACGCTTGGGGTGGAAGGTGGGCTCAGGATAACATCTGGGGCATCTTCAAGGCGGATGACCAAACAGCAACTATGTGGGATACTATGCAGTCAGCGATTAAAACGCATGGACTAAACCTTGATATTGTCTACTCTGACCAGAACTCCCCCCTAATAGAAAAATATCTACGTATCTACAATCTAACAAAAGTGGACTAAAACAGTCTCGTTTTCTTGTTTAGAATATAAAGGCTGGGTTTGACCAACGTTTGCTTACTCAGATACTGAACTTAGTCAAGAAACCTTGACAAGAACTCTTTTAAACAAAAAACAGACCCAACAGATACTGGGTAGAACACGTGAATAAAGTAGTGCCGCTCATAATACTGCTTATACTGCTTGCAACCACGCTTCTGCTACTTGTCGCATTCGTATCAACGTTAACATCCACGTCCCTTCCCCCGGAGTCTCTTATCGCGGCAACCATCGTATCTGCAGTGGCTTTTTTCGGGGGAGTGTTTTCACTCTACACAGAAAAAAGAGTAAAAACCAACGCACACCAGAAACCCTGAAACTGGTTAAGGTTTGCATTGCCGTATACTTCGCAGCTCATCCAGCGTCTGATTCAAAAGCGCCGTATCCGCAATAACTTTAACTGTCGAAACTGGCAGGCAAACAATCACTTTTCCGAGAAACGGATGCTTAAAACCGAAAGCAGTTGCAGCTTCATCCGTCAACGCCACAAACAAGCTACTAACCTGCCAAGTTTTGGGGTCCAAGTCGGCGCTGTGGATTTCGCCTAACTCAAAATTGTCGGCGGTATACGCTTTTTTCCAGAATAATCTAGTGATATCAACCATAAAAGAAGCCTCTTCTAGAAAAGTTTGTAGAGCGCTGTTTATAACTGTTTTTTAGAAGCCTTTTTACCACTCCTCATTCACAATTACTGGTGGTGATTTTTTTGGAATCTTCAAAACAGTCAATGAAGCTGACGCCTGAAGAGGAACAGGTAATCGTCAACAAAGGCACCGAGATGGCCTTTACAGGCAAATACTATGCTTTCTGGGAAAAGGGAACCTATGTATGTAAACGGTGCGGCGCCAAACTTTATCGATCCGAAAACAAGTTTGAAGCAGGCTGCGGTTGGCCAAGCTTCGATGACGAAATCCCCGGAGCAGTAAAACGGTTCCCTGATTCCGACGGCATGCGTACCGAGATCCAATGCGCCAACTGCGGAGCCCACTTGGGGCACGTTTTCACAGGTGAGCAATTTACTTTGAAGAACACTCGGCATTGCGTTAACTCAATATCTATGAGTTTCATACCAGATAATATAGAGAAGTGATTGGTATGGCAAACAAAAAAATAGATTCATTAATGGCACAAAGCTCGGACTTAGCGGGGCTCATCAGCTATCAGGATGGGTCGGTAGTTAGCAGAACCCTGATCGATAAGGACGCTGGTACGGTGACGCTGTTTGCGTTCGATATGGGGCAGGGGTTAAGCGAGCATACAGCACCCTACGACGCATTGGTTTACGTACTAGATGGCGCCGTGGAGGTAAAGATTGCTGGTAAACCGGTTATTCTTAGGTCGGGGGAAATGACTATTATGCCGGCAAATCAACCTCATGCCTTGGCGGCGAAGTCGCGGTTTAAACTGCTGCTGATAATGATAAAATCTGAAACCTAACTCTACCCATGGACATGAGCCTAAAGAATCGAATTAAGACTCACCCAATACATTGTCCTTTAAGTAAGGGCGGGGGAGGTCACTCTGAGACGGGCAGGTATAGCCTGTCCCTTTTCAAGCAGAGTTCAACCTATTGTTGTCCCTTTAAATAAGGTGGTCTAGAAAAAAATCGCAGTTGACCTTAACCGCTTTATCGTGTAGAATCAGCTTCTGATCACGTTGAAACCGTTTTCTTTCTGCTTAATCTTTATCTATTCCATAGCTGCTTTTTGGTCTTCTAAGCACAGTAAGTGCATTTCATTATTTGGGTGGTAGTGTTATTGGCTGAGCAAGCAGCAAAACCTTCATCGCAAAAGGAGCCAATCAAGGCTTCCGAGTTGGACCCGAAATGGAAGTATGAACTCCAGAAGCTCCATGGCGCAGAGGGCTTAATGCGCTGCTTCCAATGCGGCACCTGCACATCCGATTGCCCAGTAGCCCGATTCACAGACAACTATCGCCCACGCACGCTCATTCACATGGCTCAGCTTGGCTTAAAAGACCGAGTGCTGAAAAGCGACACGCTCTGGCTCTGCTCGGCTTGCTTCACATGCACAGATCGCTGCCCACAGGACGTCGAAGTCGCAAGCGTCATCCGCGTCTTCCGCAACCAAGCAGCAGAATCAGGCTGTGTCCCACAGGTTTTCCGAGACCAAGCACAGAGCTTAATCGAAACAGGCTACGCATTCAAAATCCCCGAACTACGACTAAAGAAACGTGAGTCACAGGGCTTGCCTCCTCTGCCTAAAGGCAACCCGGAATCAGTCCGTAAAGTGCTCAAAGGCGTAAAATTCTTCGAACCAAAACAGGAGCCAATCCCCAATGAACAGCAATAGGTACCTTATCTTTTTAGGCTGCTCAACGCCCTACAGAGTCTCAAGCTACGAAATCTCCAGCCGTAAAGTTCTCGCTAAACTCGGCGTGGAACTCGTCGAGATGCCGGAATTCAACTGCTGTGGGCTGCCATTTGATCCAGTCAGTCATGAAACGATGCTTATCTTAGCCGCAAAAAACTTGGCGCTCGCAGAAAAAGAGGGCCTAAACATCCTTACATTATGTCCCGGTTGCGCTGGAACACTGCGGAAAGTCAACCGCATCCTAAAAGAGGACAAAACCCAGCGTGACATGGTAAACAGTCACCTGAAAGAGGCAGACTTAGAATTCAAGGGTACAGTGGAAACCAAGCATCTGCTGCAACTTCTCAAGGAAGACGTCGGCATAGAAAAAATCAAAGCATCCGTAACTAACCCGTTAACGGCGCTTAAAGTCGCTGAACACAACGGCTGCCACCTGTTGAGGCCGAAGGAGTACTTTGACTTCGACGATCCAGAAGACCCAGAAACCCTAAACGCATTGATTGAGGCTACTGGCGCAACCTGCCTAGACTACATAGACGAAACCGAATGCTGCGGTGCACCAAGCGTGGGAGTCAGCGACAAAGTAGCTCTGCAACTGGCAAGAGACAAGCTAAATCACATAAAAATGGTGGATGCCCAAGCCCTGATCACAGTGTGCCCGTTTTGTCATATAATGTACGATACAAATGAATTGCGGATAGAGAAAACTTTTAACGAAGTCTATGGCATTCCAATCATTCATTATCCACAACTACTCGGATTAGCCATGGGTCTAACTCCAGAAGAGCTGGCATTTGGCGATCTTCGGGTAAATCCACAAAAAGTAATCAACCTAGCACAAGGAGCACACATAAACCATGAGTAAAAGCAAGCTAAAAATAGCCTTTTACTGGGCTGCAAGCTGCGGCGGCTGCGAAATAGCCGTACTAGACATTAACGAGAAAATCCTTGACGTAGCACAGATTGCGGACATCGTTTTCTGGCCAGTCGCCATGGACATCAAGTACAAAGACGTCGAAGCACTCGACGACAACTACATCGACGTTACATTCTTCAACGGCTCAATCCGCAACAGCGAACAGGAACACATGGCAAAAGTGCTCCGCAAGAAATCCAAGACATTGGTCGCTTTCGGCGCCTGCGCACACGAAGGAAGCGTACCTGGACTTGCGAACTTTAACAACAAAGACGAAATCTTCAACCAAGTCTACGTGAAAGACGTATCAAACGTTAACCCGCAAGCCACAGTGCCAAAGGCTGAATCCATGGTTAAAGAGGGCACACTTAGAATACCCGAATTCTATGACACAGTCAAAACACTCGGCCAAACCGTTGATGTAGATTACTATCTTCCAGGCTGCCCACCGCCAACAAAGCTCATCGTAGCGGCAATTGACGCTATCGCAGCAGGCAAACTGCCGCCAAAAGGATCAGTACTCGCCCCACTAAAAGCCCTCTGCGACGAATGCCCGCGCAAACGCGATAACAAGAAAATCGATAAAATCTACCGTACCTACGAGAAGCAGCCTGAACCCGAAAAGTGCCTGCTTGAACAAGGCATACTCTGCATGGGTCCAGCAACAAGAAGCGGCTGCGGCGCACAGTGTCTTAACGCGGATATGCCCTGCACTGGTTGCGGAGGAAAAGCTCCAAACGTGCCCGAGCAGGGTGCAGCAATGATTTCGGCTCTCGCTTCTATTCTGGGTTACGATAAAGAAAAGTATACAGAGGAAGAAGTAGCAGAATTAATCAGTCAAATAAAGGATCCAGCTGGAACATTCTACATGTACAGTTTACCAGCTTCTCTACTGAAACGTAAGGTGGTTAAGAAATGAAGCAAGAAATCATAATTGACCCAATCACTCGACTTGAAGGACATGGAAACGTATCTATATTCCTAAACGACAAAGGCGAAGTCGACAACGCATACCTCAAAATTCCCGAACTTAGAGGCTTCGAGAAGTTCTGCATAGGCAGAAGAGCTGAACTCATGCCACAACTCACAAGTCGCATTTGCGGTGTATGCCCAGTCGCGCACCACTTCGCAGGAACAAAAGCACTTGATGCAGCATTCAACGTTGAACCAACCTCTGCCGCAAAGAAACTACGCGAACTCATGTACACAGCCTACTTCATCTACGATCACACACTACACTTCTACTATCTTGGCGGACCAGATTTTATCGTTGGTATCGATGCCCCACCGGAAAAACGCAACATCCTAGGAGTCATCGAAAAAGCAGGTATGGATGTAGCAAAAGACGTCATCAAACACCGTGCATACGGCCAGAAAATTACAGAGATCATCGGCGGCAAAGCCACTCACCCAGTCTGCGGTTTACCGGGCGGAATGTCAAAACCGCTAAGCGAAGCTAACCGCGCAGAAATCGAGTGCATGGCAACAAGCTGCCTCGACTTTGCACAGTTTACGCTAAAACTCTTCCATGATGTAGTTTTAAACAATGCAAAGTATGTAGGCTTAATCAAGAGCCAAGCATACAGCATGTCAACCTACTACATGGGCACAGTTGACGAGAACAATAAAGTTAACTTCTATGACGGTAAAATCCGCGTTGTTGATCCGAAAGGCAACGAATTCCTAAAGTTCGAAGCACAGGATTACCTAAAACACATCGGCGAACATGTCGAGGAATGGACATACAGCAAGTTCCCCTACCTCAAAGCAGTCGGATGGAAGGGACTATCGGCAGGCGCAGACAGCGGCATCTACCGCGTTGGCCCACTCGGACGCCTAAACGCATCCAACGGTATGGCAACACCCTTAGCACAGGCAGAATACGAGCAAATGTACAAGACATTCGGTGGCAAGCCAGTCCACAGCACCTTAGCGTTCCACTGGGCAAGACTCATCGAATTACTATACGCAACTGAGCGTGCCCTGGAACTAGTCAAGGACCCAGAAATAACAAGCACCAACATACGCAACAAGCCCGGCAAACCAGCAGAGGGCGTCGGCGTTGTTGAAGCTGCACGTGGCACACTAATCCACCACTACGCACTAGACAAAGACGCGCTCATTAAAGACGTTAACTTGGTCGTTGCAACAACCAACAATTACCCAGCGATTTGCATGAGCATTCGCGACGCAGCAAAGGGCTTAATCCACAACGGCAAAGTCGACAACGGCATCCTGAACATGGTTGAAATGGCGTTCCGCGCTTATGACCCATGCTTCGGCTGTGCAACACACAGCGCCGTCGGCCAGATGCCACTGAATGTTGAAGTCTACAACAGTCAAAAGCAGCTGGTCCAGAAACTCAGCCGCTAAAACTCTCTAACCCTTTTTGGGTTATTCAATCTTTTTGTAAACTTTTAATTGCTTGTTTGATCTGTTTGTGTTGACCACTTATGGCTGACAGCGTTGAAGCCGACTTACATGGATGGCTAAAAGATGCAAAACGACTAGTAATTGTAGGAGTAGGAAACCCAATTCGAGAAGACGACAATGTCGGCCTAAAAATCCTACAGGGACTGCATGGTAAGCTGTCTGAGGATGTGCTTCTTTTGGAATGCGAGATGGTTCCTGAGGGTTACCTGCTTGACATAGAGGACTTCAAGCCAACCCATGTGCTGCTTGTTGACAGCGCGGTTTTAGGACGGAAACCCGGCGACGCTGACCTAGTGAAGGTGAATGAAGTTGCTGCTTTTTCGGCTGTGTCTTCGCATATGCTTCCGTTGCGACTCTTCTGTGAGTATGTCGAGAAGTCCACTGGCGCAAAAATCTGTTTGCTGCTGGTTGAGCCTAAATCTATGGGTTTCTGCGAGGAGTTGACGCCTGAACTACAAGCTGCAGCTGCTAAATTAACTGATATGCTGCTTAGGCTTCTGAATCAGCGGTTCTCCGCTTAAATACGTAGTCGGTTTCCAGCAGCTTCTTACCCTGCGAGTAGTTGGTTTCTCTAAGCTCGATCTGGTCTTCTGTTACCCATTTGGCTTGTATGCGTTTTTCCTTTTCCTGGTCCTCGAATGTTCCATGCCACTCCAGCTCAAGGGTTGCGTCGTCTACCCATCTGCCGACGTGATCGTGGGTTTGTCCGTCTGAATCCATGATTAGTAGGTGTACTTCACCTTTAACTGGATCAAAGCTCCAAAGGCCGTTTTCGTAGTAGTCCTCATATCTCTCGATTTGGGTATTAACTTCACTGTTTATGCCTGCCGCTGTTTCTTCAGCGGTCATTTCTCCGCAGCCCGACACGATTTGCCCATCTGGAGTTTTTAGTGCGATGCCTACTTGCCACTCGCCTACAAGTTGTTTTAGCAGTGATTCTTCTTTGGGTAGCTGTTTTTGCTGTGACATAAAATCAAGCAAATTTGGGAAACTGCACGGTATAAAGAAATGTGGGTGCTATCTGATGACAACTCTGGGTTGCGGGTTGGGCTGGCTAGGCGTGTTGATAATACGGTGACATTTTGACGAGTTTCCTGTTGATAAATGGCCTAAATAGGGCAATCGGTACCTTGTAGATTCCGAAGCTTTTCCTCATCCGCTCCACGTAGTCGGCAAGAGCATGGTTTTGGTAGTTGAATTCCCTCTGGCAATCGCCTGTGTCATACCAGTCTAGGTGGTAACTGTTGATGTCCTGCGTGAAGTACTTCCTGTCTGGCACCTGAAGCGAAAGTACGCCAAAAAGTGTTGTGAGGAATTCGCCGCCTTTTAGTTGCCACCCGTTTTTTGCTCCGCCGCCAAGAATGTATGCTTCGTTTTTTGGGGTGCTAGCTGATTTGAGCTTTTCAGCTCCCGCTACTAACGCGGTTGCGACATCTTCGGACATGACCATTTCAAGTCGCATGTCATGGTGCATATCGTAGAGTTCTTCTAGCAACGGGAAAGCAGCCATAAATGAGGTAGCTGAAAAGGTCGGTAACACACCTGCAAGGCGGAAGATGAGATAGTTGTCGGCTTCTTTTCTGAGGAATTCTTCGCCTTTTATTTTTGACTCTTCATAATTGCCTGTTACAACCAGTGGGTCGTTGCGGTAAACTAATCTATTCTGGTGCTGGGTTGGTCCCATTACGCTTGCTGAAGAGGTAAAAATCAATGGGATGCCGCGACCGTCTTCCTTTATTGCGTTGATCAGGTTTACGGTTCCGCCATAGTTTACGTCCATTGTCAGTTCATGGTGCTTTTTTGAAGCGGGCGGAATTATGGCTGCTAAATGGATAATCGCATCAGTTTGGTGAACCGCGTTTTTGGTGTCTTGGGGGTTGCGTATATCGCCGAAGATTACACTTACTCTTTTCTGGTAGCGTTTTGCTTCTTTCTGTGTTTTCTTGTTATTGACTTCAAAAACAGTTACTTCGTGGCTTCGTCTGAGTGCTTCCTCGATTACTGCTTTACCGATGTTGCCGAATGCTCCCGTGATAAGTATCTTCATCCGCTTTCCCGGCTATTGTATGTGAGGAAATTTACATAAGCTTATGCTATACGGCGCTGAATGTGGGTTACTTATATTAGCTCCAAGAGAGTTAGCAATATGCTGTGATTATTATGGCTGGCAAGGCAGTCATTGTTATGGGTTCCGAGCGTGACTTGGATTTTTCACGCGAAATCGCAAAGTACCTTAAACTTTTAGGCGTAAACTACGAGTTCCGCGTTGCATCCGCACACAAAACGCCTCTCGCTGTGCTGGATATCCTAAAAGAGTTCGAAAACGAAAAGGTGGTTTACATTACGGTTGCAGGACGCTCAAACGCTCTAAGCGCATTCATGGACGGAAACACAGCAAAGCCAGTTATCGCTTGCCCACCATACAGCGAAAAATATGGCGGAGCAGACATCTACAGCTCATTACGTGTTCCAAGTGGCATCGGCTCAGTTGTGACGGTCGAGACTGAAGGCGCAGCGATTGCAGCAGCAAAAATCCTGGCTCTCGAAGACCAAGCGACCCTCGCAAACGTCCGTAGCTATCAGGATTCCAAACGCAAAGACCTAGAGAAAGCCAACGAATCAGTCAAGCAGCTAAAGTAAACCTCACTGACGTGCGATTTTTCTCTATACCCTTTATTTAACAGTAGATCAAATTGTTGAGAATCCTTTTTTCTCTGTGGGTCGGTAGAAATAACCACAAAGAATTCGTTCCAGCGTTGTTGTTCTTTAAACAAGTAGATCAAAATTAAAATCATAGAATGTTAAACTTCGTTCTACCATTTTGATTCGAAAAAGCGCTTGTTTAAGAAGAAGAAAAAATCGTCTTTTTCGGGGG